>Ga0209801_1000054_pt1 | contig 79760 bp, 69 predicted proteins | sample GraSoiAngelo_127_FD_185884 | JGI IMG/M metagenome (GOLD analysis project Ga0209801, IMG submission 185884) | Grasslands soil microbial communities from the Angelo Coastal Reserve, California, USA - 14_0927_09_40cm (SPAdes) (version 2) | ecosystem: Environmental > Terrestrial > Soil > Grasslands ... | reverse complement strand
GTAAAGGTCAGGGCACCCCTTTCTCTCCAACCGGCAACTTGAACATCCCGATCTTGGAACTCGTCGATTCCTTTGCTCCTTTGCTCGACCAGCCCCAACTATCGCGATTTACAACCCACTTCGCACCAATGACTGTGCGCTCGCGATGTCTTCACGAATAATGCGGGCTAGTACCCGATCGCGACAAAGGGTAGGGCACGACTCTTAGTCGTGCCAGCGAAGGTTCGCCACAAACCGTCGGGCTTTTAGCCCCCTGAGGTCGGTAGCCGGGCTGCCGCCACCTGGGTACTCGGTACTGGGTACTAGGTACCAGGTACTGTACTAGTACTCCGCCACTTCCTTCATGGTGCGATAAAGGTCGGCGGCTTGCGGGAGAATGACGTTTTCCAGCAGCGGCTGATAGGCGACGAAAGTGTCTTTGGCAGCGACACGGCGAACCGGCGCATCAAGGTTCTGGAATAGCTGGTCGGCGATGCGGGCGGCAATCTCGGCACCATAGCCCCAACTCAGCGAATCCTCGTACGCGACGATCACTCGGCTGGTCTTCTGCACCGAGCTCGTGATCGCCTCCCAGTCATAGGGGTTAAGACTGCGCAGGTCGATCACTTCCACACTGATGTGCTGCTCGCGCTCCAACTTCTGAGCTGCCTGTAAGGCGCGAGGCACGACGGCCCCGTAGGTAATAACTGTGAGCTGTGTGCCGGGTTGTACGATCTTGGCTCTGCCGAAGGGGATCATGTAATCCGGCCCCGGATACGGCGCGCGTCCATAGGTCTCCCGATACAGGCGCTTGTGCTCCAGGAACAGGACGGGATCGTCGCAGCGGATCGCGGTGCGCAGCAGACCGGCGGCATCCAGCGCGTTCGATGGGAAGATCACGCGCAGACCAGGAATGTGCGTAAAGATGCTTTCACCGCACTGCGAGTGATAAATGGCGCCGCCAGTTAAATAGCCGCCGATCGCAACACGTATCACCGCAGGAGCTGAAAACCCGTTGTTGGAACGCCAACGGATCAGCGGGAGTTCATCGCGAAGCTGCATCATGGCAGGCCAGATGTAGTCGAAGAATTGGATTTCGACGACCGGCTTGAGCCCTCGCGTGGCCAGGCCCACCGCGCGTCCCACGATATTGGCCTCGGCAAGCGGCGAGTTGAACACGCGATCGGAGCCGAACTCGGACTGCAGGCCCGAAGTCAGCTTAAAAACTCCGCCTTTGCCCTTAATCAGCTTCTGCTCGAGATATTGTTCGCGGCTGCAGTCGGCCACGTCCTCGCCGAAGATCACGATGCGCTCGTCGCGCCGCATCTCGTCTTTGAGGCAGGCATTGATCAGGTCGGCCATGGTCTTGGCCGGCTTCTTGTCCGTCGCGCTCGCTGGCGCGATGGCTGGCTGAGTCTCAAATGCCGAAGAAGTGGGATCGAGATCGGGTGAGTAGACAAACCGCGTGACCGACTCTGGCGCGGCAGGAGCCGCTTCGAGTGCGCGATCGGTAGCCTCCTGGACCTCCTGCTCCACCTCTTTCTCCAGCTGATTGATTGCCTTCTCGTCCAAGAAACTTTCGCGGATCAGGAACATCTGCATGCGCGAGATGGGATCATGGGCAGCATCGCGCTGGCGCTCCATTTCCGGGCGGTAGAGACGCTCATCGTCCGATAAGGAGTGCGAATACGGACGAATCACGTGCGCGTGCACAAACCCCGGACCCTTGCGGGCGCGGCCGTGGGCTACGGCGCGAGTCATGGCGGCATAGCTGGCGACCGGGTCGGTGCCGTCTACCTCTTCGAAATGGAAATTGGGGAAGCCGGCGACCAGCCGCGAAATGTTGCCGCCTGCGGTTTGAACCTCAACCGGAACCGAGATCGCGTACTCGTTGTCCTCGACGACAAACACGATCGGCAGCTTGCGGTTGGAGGCGGTATTCAGGGATTCCCAAAACTCGCCTTCGCTGGTGGTGCCATCGCCCAAAGAGACATAAGTGACCTCATCTCCCTGAAAGGTCACCTCCTTAAACTGGCGATAATCTCCGGTAGCCTTCTGGGCGGCTTGGGGATGACGGGCAAGATAAACACCGGCTTCGGCGCATCCCACGGCTTGCAGGATCTGGGTGCCCGTCGGGGATGACTGGGTCACGATGTTCAGTCGGTTGCAGCTCCAATGGGAGGGCATCTGACGGCCGCCGGAGGCCGGATCATCGGCTGCACCCACTGCCTGCAAAAGCATTTCGAGCGGGGTCGCGCCCAGGCCGAGACACAAGGCGCGGTCACGATAGTAGGGATAGAACCAGTCGTAGGCAGGTTTAAGGGCGAACGCTGCGGCTATGCCGATGGCCTCGTGGCCGGCGCCGGAGATCTGAAAGAAGATTTTCTGCTGGCGCTTGAGGAGGATCTCCCGGTCGTCCAGCCGCCGGGACAGGTACATGGTCCGATAAGCCTGGATGAGTTGGTCGCGCGTAAGACCTTCATAGGTCTTGCTGTCGTCTACAGCCGAATGGGCGCCTTTGGGCTCGACTTTTGCAGTAGCCATCTACCCCTCGCTCCATCCTCGGATGCCACTCCTCGTTTCTTAGGGCATTGTAAAACGGGAGACTGGGTTCCGAATATACTGGATTTTCAGGGACCCGGCTTCTTGGCTCACCGCCGAGCGGACTGAGAGCCCGAGCTAGACATGGTTAAGTTCAATCGCAGTTTTGAGGCAAAGCAGATTAAGTTGCTGATCTTTGATCTGGACGGGACCCTAGTGGACTCCCGGCTGGACTTGGTGCACTCGGTCAACGCCATGCTGCAGCACCTTCACCGGCCGGACCTGCCGGCAGACGTTGTCGCCGGCTACGTGGGGGACGGGGCCCCGATGCTGGTTCGGCGCGCCCTGGGCGATCCTGATGATGAGAGTTTCGTTCAGGGGGCACTGGAGTTTTTCCTGGCTTATTACCGCGTCCACAAACTGGACCATACCCACGTTTATGACGGCGTGAAGGAGGCGCTGGAGGCAATCCGCGACGCGGCCAATGGCTCGGAACGGCGTATGGCCGTACTTTCGAACAAACCAGTTAGTCCCTCCAGGGCGATCGTGGATGCCCTGGGGCTGGGCGAATTCTTCGTGCGCGTATATGGGGGAAACAGCTTCCACACCAAGAAGCCCGACCCATTGGGCGTGCATACCCTCTTAGAAGAGACCGGAACCCGCTCGGACGAAACCGTCATGATCGGCGATTCTTCCATCGATGTCATCACCGGGCGGAATGCGGAATTGTGGACCTGCGGTGTCACCTACGGTTTTGTACCTCGTACCCTGGACGATGCTCCGCCGGACGTGCTGGTGGATGCGCCGCGAGAGTTGGCGGAAGTGTTTGGGTAGGCGCTGGGCTCTAGGCTCTGGCTTGAGGCTTGTGAGACGCGGCAAGCGCGTCTCTACCGGGGCAATCTGACGCGTCTCTATCAAAGCTAACTACCGCGTCTCTATCGGCGCCAAGTACGGTAAACTGCACAGCAATCCCAAAAATGGACAACCATCTCGGCTTCACACCGAAAGAGCTTCGTAAACTGCGCAGTCTGAAGAACCCCGACGGGATTCAGCGCTATCTCGATAACATGCCGTATCACCTCGCGGATACTGCGTGGTCGCCACGAGTGGTTTTGCGGGAGAACACCGCACATTGTTTCGAGGGCGCCATCTTCGCGGCTGCGGCCCTTCGGGCTAACGGCTATCCCCCCCTGCTCATGGATTTAGAAGCCGAGAGGGATACCGATCACGTGGTCGCAATCTACAAAGTCGATGGACATTGGGGGGCAGTGGCAAAGTCCAACTACGCGGGCTGCCGGTATCGCGAGCCCGTATACCGCTCCTTGCGCGAACTGGCCATGAGCTACTTCAATCTGTATTTCAACCTGCGCGGCGAGCGGACGATGCGGACATTTTCGCGTCCTGTGAGTCTGGCGCGCTTCGACCGCTCACAGTGGATGACCACGGAGAAGCCCGTCTGGTTCATCGTCTACTACCTGTTTGACGTTCATCATTACAAGTTGCTGACGCCGGGAATGGTGAAGCGGTTGCATCGCGTGGATGAAAGACTGTTCCAGGCGGAGTGCTGGGGGAAAGCGTACAAGAAGAGAGTACCCACTGAGGGTCGCAGACTATAGTGACGCTTCGGGCGACCACCCCTTAGAGGCAACGAATGACTTGTCATTCAAGCGTCCGATCCTGGCGCGAGGAATCTGCTGTCTTGTTCCAGTGTTGAAAAGCAGATCCCTCGCTTCGCTTGATGACAAGATCAAAAGTGTCACTATATTGCGTGAGTCTCCATAGTACCGGGTACCGAGCATCCAGTACCGGGTAAATACCGCGCATCTTTTTGGAACCGACTGGGTTTTAGGCTCGTAGCAATGTCATGAGGATGAGGATTACTTTCCTTTCGTTGATCGTGGTCGTATCGAGGTGTTTTGCTGCGGGCCAGGAGACCAGCCCTACAGCATCGCAAAACACCTCCCTTCCTTCAGCCACCACCGCTGCGCGTGAAGTCTCCAAACCGTTGCCCGAACTGAGTGTCGACGCCGAGGGAAACGTGTCGCCGGAGCAGATTCGCGCCTTGATCCGAAAAGTTGCTGAGAAAGACTTGGAGAACGACAAGAAGCAGCGCGACTACACCTATCTTGAACGCGAGGAAGAACACTCCCTGGATGGCAAGGGGCAGGTGAAGTCGACCGAATCGCACACTCGGGAAGTTGTCATGATCTATGACAAGCAAGTAGAGAGACTGATTGCCAAGAATGACAAGCCCCTCTCGAGTAAGGACGCGGCCAAGGAAGAAGAACGTATCCAGAAGATCATGGATAAGCGAGCCCATGAGGCGGAGGAAGAGCGAAAGAAGCGTCTGGCCAAGGAAGAAAAAGATCGCGAAGAGGGCCGCAAGTTCGAAACCGAAATCGCCGACGCCTACAACTTCCGCCTGGTCGGAATCGAGCAACTGGACGGCCGCGACACTTACGTCGTGGACGCCGATCCCCGGCCGAGGTTCCAGCCTCACTTCAAGGAAGCCAAGTTCCTGCCCAAGTTCCGCTTTCGCGCATGGATCGACAAAGCCGAGACGCAACTGGTGAAGGTCAATGCCGAGTGCACGGACACGGTTTCCTGGGGCTTGTTTTTGGCCCGTCTACACAAGGGATCGACCTTCGTGTACGAGGCCACACGGGTGAATGATGAGGTGTGGCTTCCCAAGCACTTAGCCGTGAAATTGGACGCGCGCGTGGCCCTGCTCAAGCACTTCAATATGGATATGGACATCACCTACCGCGATTACAAGAAGTTCCGCACCGATGCCAAGATTGTTGGTATGGGAGAAGTTCGGGAGTAGTTTCTAGTTTCTGGTTTCTGGGCTGACCCGTACGCCTCATTTACACCAGTTAACTTGTGAGCAGGAGGGAGGCTTAATGCAGAGCGATACGAGAGTGGAATGGGGGCCCTGCTGCTTCTGTAGTTTGCCGATCAGTTCACAAACGTCGATCCTTGGATCCTTGTGGGTTGACGGTCGAAACGGCGGCCTTGGCAGGTGTGGTTTTGTCACTCATCTTGTTTCAAAGGCCGCCTATTGAACCGGTCCGACGGCCTCTTCGAGCCTGCCCACTTTTAAGCAACCTGCATTTTTGTCCACCGCCTCCGTTAGCTCTGCTAGTGCCAGCTATAATGAAGGGATGTCCGCAGGCGAAAATTGCGTTCTGTGGCATGTAGGTCATTTGTCAAGCTGAGCGAAGCGAACCATCCCTACGATCACTCGGGTTCCGGAAGTAGGGATTCCTCGCGGGGCTCGGAATGACAAATTCCGTCGCTTGCTAACAGCGAAAGGCTAAAAGCTTTTTCATGGACTTCAAACTCGTCAGTGATTACAAGCCGCAAGGGGATCAGGGCAAGGCGATCGAGTCTCTGCTTCGCGGGATCTACGACCGTGAGCAGCACCAGGTTTTGCTGGGCGTAACGGGGTCGGGCAAGACCTACACCATGGCCAAGGTCGTTGAGGCGGTCAACAGACCCACACTCGTCCTGGCGCACAATAAAACTCTGGCCGCACAGCTCTATCACGAGTTCAAGAGCTTCTTCCCACATAACGCGGTGGAATATTTTGTTTCCTACTACGATTATTACCAGCCGGAAGCCTACGTTCCCGCCGCCGATCTGTATATCGAGAAAGAAGCCACTATCAATGACGAGCTCGACAAGTTGCGCCTGTCCGCGACCAAGTCCCTGTTTGAGCGGCGCGATTGCCTGATTGTGGCATCCGTCAGCTGCATTTACGGCCTGGGATCGCCGGAAGCCTACTACGGCATGTTGCTGTTCCTGGAGAAAGGGCATAAGGTCAAGCGCGAGGACATCACGCGCAAGCTGGTGGAAATTCTTTACGAGCGCACGGACGCCGAGTTCCGGCGCGGGACGTTCCGCGTGCGCGGCGATGTCATCGAGATCTTCCCTACCTATGACGACATGGCCTACCGTATCGAGCTCTGGGGAGACGAAGTCGAATCCCTGTCGCAGATCGATCCTTTGTTTGGCACGGTGAAGCAGAAATACCAGCGCCTGCCGATTTATCCCAAGACCCACTACGTCATGAAGGAAGAAACCAAGCGCACAGCGGTCGAGTCGATCAAGCAGGAGCTGGCTTGGTGGGAAAAGGAACTGGAAAAGCAGGGCCGCATGGTGGAAGCGCAGCGCGTGCACCAGCGCACCATGTTTGATCTGGAAATGATTCGCTCGGTCGGATACTGCCACGGGATCGAAAACTACTCGCGGCATTTCACTGGGCGCTTGCCGGGCGAGCCTCCACCGACGCTGCTGGATTACGTCTCGCGGGATTACCTGCTGTTCATCGACGAGTCTCACCAGACCGTCCCGCAGTTACACGCCATGTGGCATGGAGATCGCTCGCGCAAAAGCTTGCTCATCGAGTACGGATTTCGCCTTCCTTCGGCCCTCGATAACCGTCCGCTGCAGTTCGAGGAATTTGAGAGCCGCGTGAACCAGGCGGTCTATGTTTCAGCAACACCCGGACCCTACGAATTGACCAAGTCTTCGGGAGTTGTAATCGAGCAAATCATTCGGCCGACCGGCTTGATTGATCCTGAGGTCGAGGTACGCCCAGTCAAAGGACAGATTGATGATCTGCTGCACGAGATCCGGCAGCGGGTGGAGCGAAAAGAACGCGTGCTCGTGACCACGCTTACCAAACGCATGGCCGAGGATCTGGCCGAATACTATGCCGAGGTCGGTGTGAAGTGCCGCTACCTGCACTCGGAAATCGAAACTCTGGAACGGGTGAAGATTCTGCGCGACCTGCGCAAGGGCGAGTTCGATGTCCTGATCGGAATCAACCTGCTGCGTGAAGGTCTTGATCTGCCCGAGGTCTCACTGGTGGCGATTCTGGATGCGGATAAAGAGGGATTCCTGCGCTCAGGTGGGTCGCTGATCCAGACGATTGGCCGGTGTGCGCGCAACATCAATGGCCGCGCGATTCTTTATGCCGACACCCAGACCGATTCTATGGAGCGGGCACTGGACGAGACGAACCGCCGCCGGGCAATCCAGCAGGCTTATAACGAAGCGAACGGGATTACTCCAGAGTCAATTGTGCGCCCGCTGAGCATGTCGCTGGCCAGCATCGTGGAAGCAGACTACACCGACCTGACCTCGGAGGTGGATGGCATTCCGGAGTTCAAGTCGCAAGAGGAGTTGGACGCGTACATTGCGAGACTCGAGAAGGATATGCGCGAAGCCGCCAAGCGTTTCGAGTTCGAAAAAGCGGCGAAACTGCGGGACACAATCAAAGACTTGAGGACCAAGGAATTCCTGTTCGCGTGACGGCTTGAGAATGCAGGGCCGAAGTCCCTGCGCCACCCTGCCGGTTGCAAGGCATTCTCTCACCCGACTTACCGATGATCACTCTGACCTTTATTACTTTCCCGATTTTGCTGCCGCGGCGAGTGGTCTCTGGTAATAGGTGCAAGACAGGTACGACTGGGTGCTGAAGTTTACGTCAGCAGCGGGCATTTTCTCGTTCTGACCTAGAAACAGGCAGCCGCCCGGTTCGAGATAAAGATGCAGGTGCTGCAACAGGGACATGCGCTGGCTGAGCGAGAAATGCGGGAGAACATCCATGCAGAAGATGCAATCGAACCGGCCGAGGAAGCTGGCCTGCGCGAGATTCATGGGCGTGAAGGTCACCAGGTTCAGGAGGCGGGGTTTCACCAGGAAGTGATCTCCGACCCGCGAAAAGTACCTCGTAATCAGATGACGTGGCACATTTTCCAAAGCGCGCCGGGGATACAGGCCGCGTTCTGCTGAGGCCAGCGCCTCCTGACGAATGTCACTGGCCACGATGTGAATGTTCCAGCCTCCTCCCTCTCCGTTGAGGGCCTCGCAAACCGAGATGGCAATCGAATAGGCCTCCTCCCCGGTCGAACAACCAGCACTCCAGATTCGCAGAGAGCGAGGGGTTTCCTTGTTCTTGCGCTGCTTGAGCTCGGGCAGGACTCTTTTCTCCAACGTCTCCAGAGCACCGGGATATCGAAAGAAAGCAGTGTCGCCGGGCAGCAAGCGCTCGAGCAGGGCGTCACGCTCACCGGGGAAATTCCGGAGCACACCAATCAAGTCGGCTGCCGAGTTCATGTTGCGTGACTCCAAGTATTCCGCAATATCGGCGGTGAGAACCTCGGCAGGCTTGTCGAGCAGCACACCGGCGTGGCGTTCGAGAAGCAGGCGGATTGCCGAGATCTCGCAATCGAGAACCCTCATGCCGGCCGTGAGTTTATACACCATGCTTAAGAGTTCGCCTTCTCGGGCTGTTGCAAGGACTCAAATTGTCCAGCCTGCTACTGGCAGGCGGCGCCTCCGTGGGACCGGGCGCGAGCTTCGTGCGCGGCTTGTTTTTCCACGTAGCGCAATTCTGTTTCGAGGGAGGAGAAACGTTGCCAAATTTCGTTCATCCGGATCGCCATGTGGCGAATCGTTTGCAACTGCTCGCGTGATTTCGCCGACAAGGCGCCCGGCTCCGCCAAAAGCAGCTCGGAATTTCCCAGCATAGAAGTCAATGCGTTATTAAGCGTGTGCCGCATCTCGAGCATGTAGCGTCCGAGCGTGGCCTGGCCTTCATAGCTGGCGGCCATGTGCTCCGCGCGGCGGGCGCGGGCAAGTGCTCCTGCGGCCCGCAAGGCTTCGGTTGCGACCAGGATCAGGGCATCCAAGGCTCCTTCATGCTGGCAGAGTACGAGTGTGCGGGTGTGCGTCTCGCGCACCATGGCTGCCATGTGGGCGTCATTGGCCACAAAAAGAACCGGTTTGTTGCTGGACTCCAGGATCGTAAGCACGGATGGCAGCACGCCAGGGCGCACGTCGCCCACAACGGCCATGTCAAAGGCGTTGGCGTTCACTCCTGGGCACAGATCGCCAGTCATGAGCGTGAACACCGGGACCGTGCGTTCTGTTTGCCAGCGAGCTGTGATCGTGCGCGCGAACTCAGCGTTGTCAGCGATGATCAGAACCGTTGTCTGATCGTTAGCGCGATTTCCAGTGGCGATTTCATTCATACTCAGATCGCATCGCCGTCGTCGTGGCCTGGCTGGGAGGTTAACACTTCAAATTCAGGGGCGGGTGACTTAGAGGCTGTGAAATTCGCCGCTGCAGCGGCGCGCGCTTTTGGCCGCTCCATAGAGCCTTGAGGGGAAGCGGCGACGGGCGCTGGATTGGTCGGTTCCATGGAGCGGACCAGGACTTCTTCCACCACGGCGCGCAGGTCCGCCAGCATCTTCAAAGGCTGCCCGGAAGAATATTCGGCGTGGAACATCACTTTCCAGGAATGACAGATCATGCGTAAACGATCGGTCGGCTCCTGGTGCGAGAAGTGGGCACGGCGACAGTCCAGGGTCGTGATTCCCCGGCTCTCCAGTTGACGCAAACCATCGAGGATTGCGTTCAGATCCTCATGCATGAGCCGGAAGAATATTCGCCGCATCATAAAACTGAAGCGCGTGAAAGCCACCATGGCGACGGGCTGGAAATAGTCTTCCTTGGACTCCACCTTGAGCTTGCGCCCTCTTTCGAGAATCTTGGCCGTGAACAATTCACTGAGACGGCGATAGCCGTTGGCCGACTGAATCATCGGCTCCAGCTCCGCAAGCCAGTCGGCCAAAGCGGTTTTCACCGGTCCCAGCACCGGCTGCAGAATCTCCGCAACATACTCCCGCTCACAGTCGCTATCATCGAGACGCGAAGGCGTGGATAAAGAGAAAAACTGAACTAGCAGAAAATCGATCTTGTCGCGGTCGGCCGGGGTACGCTGCTCCTTGTGCAGATGGTGGAGCAGCATGAGGCGCACGATTTCGTTGTCAGCGAGTGGCGTGGTTTGCAGGAATTGCCGCAACTGATGAACCTGGATGCGTACATCCATGGTGTTGAACCATTGCCGGGCCTGCTGGATACCTGGCACGCTGGGTGCATCGACGCTAGCTTCCAGTTCGGGGCAACCCGGAACTTCGATAACAAATTCTCGTGCCAGCGCCATGTAAAGGGGATGCAGGAGGCGCGCGGTGCGCCATTCGGCAGGCAGTCCCTCCATTTGCGGTGAAGCATTCATGGTTTTACGATCCAGTTCGCCACATCCTTCGTGAACCGGGCGGCGACAGCGGTCTTTTCCTGGTGATATTGCACGGCCACCACCGTAGCATCCACATCCAGGGAGCCGTCCGAATTCTGCAGATGGATGCGGTCGGCAAATTCCAGGGGTGCCGCGCAAGCGAAGAGGGCCTCCCGTGGAGTGCCGAACTCGATGATCGTGTTCTCGGAAAAAACCTCGCCTGTATCCGGCCGGCTTAAACGCACCGGAATCCGCACCGGAGTAGCGGCAGCAAAGAAACTCGCCAGCCTGGCGACGTAATTCTCCGCACGAGACCGGGTTGCAGCTGTGGCCTCTCTGGCCAAAATAATGACCTCTTATAAGTGCTTGCTGCGGCCCGCATTCTCAAGGGTTCTCGGTTAAGAAGCGATGACAACGCAGGCCGCAGACCTGCGAAAAGAAGAGTTGCACGAGCAGAGCCAAAGTTCAGAAGAAGGGCATGACGCGCCAAGTCATTGATCAATTGAGGACTCGTGCGACTGAGAAGATGCTCGGCGTAGGCGGTTCGCGGACTGAGTGTCTCAGATTGAAACGGCGTCTCAACCGCCCAATGCGGTTCAGGCTAATTAAGCCCTACTGCAAGGCCGCGGATGCAGCCGCCTGGGTACCGATGTTGTACCGCTTGAGCTTGCGATAAAGCGTGGCCCTACTGATACCCAACATCTTGCGCGCCATCGCTTTGTCGCCCTTCACCTGCTCAAAGACGCGCTGGATTGTGGCTTTTTCGATATCTTCCAGGTCGGTGGTGGTAAATACCGGCACTGCCCCTGGCGGTTCCATCCCTGGCAGGGCCGAAGCTAGCGCGGGTGGAAGGTCGCCGACATCAATAACCTGGTGATCGCCTAGGGCAATGGCGCGTTCAATGCAGTTCTCCAGTTCGCGGACATTGCCGGGCCAATCGTATTGCAGCAGGCACTTAATCGCCGAATTGGTTACCTGCACCGGCTTGCCCGGGGCGTATCGATCCAGGAACCAATGAACCAGCATGGGAATGTCGGTCCGGCGATCACGCAGGGCAGGAAGATGCACGGTGACCACGTTGAGGCGGAAGTACAGATCCTTGCGGAAAGTGCCGTTGCGGTATGCGCTCTCCAGATCCCGGTTGGTGGCTGCAATAATGCGCACCTCCACCTTGACCTTCTGGTTGCTGCCGACTGGTCGCACTTCCTTTTCTTGTAGGACGCGCAGCAGCTTGGCCTGCATTTCAGGAGGCAATTCTCCAATTTCGTCGAGAAAGATGGTACCGCTGTGGGCAGACTGGAAGAGTCCCTGCTTGGACTTAAGCGCTCCCGTAAACGCTCCCTTTTCGTACCCGAAAAGTTCGCTCTCAATCAGGGTTGGCACCAGCGAGCCGCAATCCACCGCGACAAAGGGGCTGTTCGCAAACGATCCCCGGAAGTGGATGGCACGTGCGACCAATTCTTTTCCCGTCCCGCTCTCGCCCGTAATCAAAACGGGAGTGCGCGTATCCTTCAAACGGGAGATCATGCGCAGAACGTCCTGAATTTTGGCCGATGCTCCGACGATGCCGTGCAGTTCGGTTTCCGTCTCGGTGCGCTCGCGCAGGAATTGGTTCTCTTCGACCAGGCGGACTTTCTCCGCCATACGGCGCAGAAACAGGCGAAGCTCTTCCAAGGGCGAAAAAGGCTTGGTGATGTAGTCGTAGGCGCCCAGCTTCATGGCCTGAACAGCGGTCTCAATGGAACCATGGCCGGTCATGACGGCGACCTCGGTGCGTGGCAGCAATTTCTTAACCGTCTCCAGGAACTGCAACCCCGACATGCGGGGCATAACCATGTCGGTAAGAATTATGTGGGCCGGCTGCTCCTCCAACAAGGCCAGCGCAGATTCGCCGCTATCGGCTTCCATACAGGCAAATCCTAACGACTGGCCGATGGTGGTGCAGAGACGGCGAATACTTTGCTCATCATCTACGACCAAAAAGCGGATTTTCAGATCATCACTCACTGCGGTTTCCCCAACGTTTTCTCCACCACGGAAATAAACTGGTGGACGCGGAAAGGCTTCTCGACACAGGGCGCCCCCGTCTGGCGAAGGGTATCTACGGTTTCATCGTTGGCAACATCGCCCGTGATAAACACGATTCGGGAAACCAGTTCGGGGCGGTGCCGCGCGATCCAGGTGTGGACATCGGCTCCGTTGACTCCGCCGGGCGTGCGCATGTCAGAAACGATGCCCAGAAAATTCCCCGAGGCGAGCACCCGCAGGGCTTCGACTCCCGACTCGCAGCAGACGACTGGATAACCTCCACGTTCCAGCGCAGCTTGCACGTAAGCCATCACCGACGGCTCGTCCTCAATCAGGAGGACCGGGAGGGTTTCAGCTTTCGTCATGGAACTGGTCATCTCTGCGCAACTCCCGCGGAAGCGCTCATGGTGGCGGCTTCGGAAGCTGCCGGTAAGCGCACGATGAAAGTGGCGCCCGGTCCGTCTTCGTGGTTGTGGCAGAAGATCTCGCCGCCATGCTCACGCACAATTCCGTAGCAGATACTTAGCCCCAGGCCGGTTCCCTTACCGACTTCTTTGGTGGTGAAAAACGGGTCAAAAATGCGGTCGGGATAGACGATGCCGGGGCCGTTGTCACGGAAGGACACTTCGGCAAAACCGCCCGCGGTCGAGGTCCCTATCTCGACGCGGGGGGGACGCCCGGTTTCCCTCACCGCGTCGTAGGCATTGTTAATGATGTTTAGGAATACCTGTTGCAACTGATGTGAGTCGCCTATTACCTCCGGCAGGTCGCTGCGGTACCTCTCCACCACTTCAACCCCGTGGCTGGAGAAATCGTAAGCCCGCAGCTTAATGGTGCGGCTGAGGATGCTGTTAAGTTGCACCGCCTGGCGCTGAGGCGGCATCTGGCGCGCGAAGCTGAGCAGGTTCTGCACGATTTGCTTGGTGCGCTGCGCCTCCTGAAGAATGACCCGCAGATCTCTCTTGGCGGCATCGGGGAGTTCAGGATTCTCCATCAGCAGGTCGGCGAAGCCGAGAATGGCAGTCAGAGGATTGTTGACTTCGTGCGCCACGCCGGATACCAATTGGCCCACCGCCGCCATCTTTTCGGTATGCATGAGTTTGGCATGCAGAATCGCAGCGTCGGTGATGTCGGTCATCACCACGACGATGCTGGAGACGTGGCCCTGCTCATCCCGCATCGGACTTAGGTTGACGGAAAATTGGCCGGTGCGGCCATCGGCGCGCATGACCGGAAGCTCAAGGTTGTCCACCTGCTGGCCGCAAAGGGTGGCGGAGAGCGCATCGTGCATGGCAGAGCGGCGGGCGGGGGCAATCAGTTCCATCAGCGGGCGGCCCAGCAACTGCGGCTGTTGATAGCCTCCTGCCTCGTACCAGCGCCGGTTGGCGTAGCTGATCAGACCGGCGGTGTCGGCCACCAGAATCAGGCTCTGGGTGTTGTTGAGGATCTTGCCGGAGAAATCGCGCTCGCGCTGCAGTTCGGCTTGGAAGTTCTTGAGGTCGGTGATGTCGAGCATGAGGCCGCGGCATTGCGTCAATCGGCCCTGGGCGTCGCGAACCGCGAAAGCATTCATCAACACGTGGATAAGGGAGCCGTCTTTGCGACGCAGAGTCTCGTGATAATTCCGTAGAACGCCGCGCTGTTCCATCAACTGGGTTAGCTCGCGGCGGCGTTCCGGCGAAGAATAAATCTGGGCCGGCACTTCCGCCTGCAGCAACTCTTCCCGGCTCTGGTATCCCAGCATCCGAACCAGGGCCTCGTTCACTTCAATGAAGCGGCCTTCGGGGCTGGTGAAGAACAAACCTTCCTGGATGTTATCGAACAGCTCGCGATAGCGGCGCTCCGCCTCGCGGCGGTCGGTTATGTCTTTCAATACGTGGATGGTCTGAAGGCTCTCACTCTCACTGGCGTGAACCCGCGAGGTGGAAACCAGGTAGGTGCACTCCAGCACCGGCTGTACGAAGTCGTCCGGTCCTTCCACGTCGCTGCGGCAGAACGGGCAGCAGCGCGGTGCAATATCGGGAGCTACGGACATCAGGGCGCTCATGCTGATGCCGATGAGCTCCGGCGGGGGTACGCCGACGAATTCCGCCAGGGAGCGGTTCACGCGCAGCACCCTGTGGTGCTCGTCATGGACCACGATGAAATCTGAGAGGGCGTCAAAGATTTCCGACCAGTGGCGATTGGCCTGGTCCATGCGGGTGAACAGGCGAGCATTCTCCAGAGCGACGGAAGCTTGGCCGATGATAGCCTGGAGGAGTTGCTCATCGTCGTGATTGGTGGCGTGTCCAAGGTTGGCCAGGCAAAGCAGGCCGACCAGTTCACCGTCGGTTCCCCTCAGCCGAGCTACGGTAAGGTCATTCCAACCGAGCGAGGAAGCCAGGGGACCCAGTAACTCATTGGCGGGAGCGGAAAAGATAGGATGTCGGTGTTCCAGCAGCAGGCCAGATAAGGCAACATTCAGACGACGTACCAGAGCAAGGTCATTGCTCCCAGTACCTTGCAGGACCACGGTCTCGAGCTTCGAATCCTGGTGAAGGGCCAGGGCGGCGGCATGGGCGTCCAGCATCCCGGCAACGCGGGAAACGAACCGCCTGGCGAACTCGGGCAGCCGGAGCAGCGAACTGCTTTCCAGAGCCAGGCTCATCAGCGCTTCGGACCGGCGGCGGTGCTGCTCGGAAAGGTGGAGATTGCGCTTCATCTCGAGCGCGACGGCCGCCTGCCCGGCCAGGATGGTAGCTTTCGCGGCCAAGTCTTCGCTGAAGAACTCTGGATCGGAATCGTGCAGGAAGACCGTCGCCCCGATTACTTCCCCGGAAACGATTAAGGGGGCAGCCATGATCGAGCGCGCGCGGTATTCCCGCTCCATGGAGTAGCGTTCGGCGTCCACATTGTTGAGGTAAACCGTCTTACGGCTACGAATCGACTCCAACGCGACAGCGCTGGGTCCCGTCTTGAGGCTTAGCCGGGTGCCGCGAAACTCATCGGCCATCAGCCCGTCCGCCTCGATACCGACAAGTTCATCCGGAGAAACAACCTGCCAGAAATAGCTGCCGCTTGCCTGGAAGAATTCCCGCGTGGTTTCACAGAAAAAGCGAAGCAGAGACTTGGTGTCGTGTCCTTGAGCGGCGGCTGCGGACAATCGCAGCAACAACTCTTGAAAAGATTGACCGGGGCGGGAACCAGGATCGTCAACCGCCGTGAAATTTCCAGAGTGCATAGGCCGGTTAGCCGTTTCTACCAGGGACCGATCGGACGTAACACGATGGGGGGATAAGGGGAACGTACCTCGTCATCTCAATTTGAGTCAAGCAAATACGACCAAAGGTGTCGCAGAATGAAATCCTTGGGATTAGGCCGGTTGGAGCCCAAACGTCTCAAGCTGAGAGATATCCGTCGCTACCAGGCGCCGCTTGAGACGCTGCGGCCCCCCCCGGCTTGAGATCAAACACCCTCCTCGTCCCTCTAAATCATTGTCGAAACGCTACTTATATGTCCCTTACACAAACAGCGGGCCCGGCCGAGAGGGTGGCATCGACCGTGCACCTATAGCAATGGGTCTCTCTGGAGGGAGGACTTGAGTTCCTGCGAGCCCGGCACAGTTGCCTGACAACCAGCCGGTTAGCGGTGCTGGTCTGCCTCTCGGTAGGCCCGTCGGCGTGTGGTGAAGAAATGGAAATTTGAGCCCGCTGAGCACGAAATACCGCGGGGTTGGAAGTCACATTCGAGTCGGAAGGTCAGTGATGAAAAGCAAGATTGGGATTTGGGCGGGGGTGCAGCAATGACGATCAGCAAGAAACTTTATGCCAATTTTGGGGCCGTCCTTGCCATGGTCGTGGTGCTGTTGCTGGTGAACTTGGTTGCGGTGCAGAGGGAGCATTCGACCAAAGCCGCTGCCCAGCAGTCCATGGAGATGTCAGACGCCACCGACCACGTGCGCTTCCAGATGATGCAGAACCGGCTGTTCCTGAGCAATTACCTGCTGAGCGGCGATACTCGGGAGACGGAGCGGATGACCGAGGGATTCCGGCTGCTGGTTGAACACCTCAGGCAGGCGATGTCCCTGACGAACTCGAATCAGCAGAAGATGGCTCTGCAGAGAGTCCAACAGCTGGAACAGTCCTGGTACAACGAGTTTGCCTTGCCGCTGATTGAGAAGCGCAAGCAAGTGGACGCGGGCAATGTCACCGTGGCCGAACTGCAGATTTTCTATCTTCAGAAGGATGCTTCCTCCTGGGTTAAGAACTCCACGGACACGCTGGATGTAGCGGACCAGGAGACTAAGAAAACGGTCGAAGAACGGCGACTCTCTGATGAGACGGCAACCACCGCGACCAGCACGGTGTCCCTGGTCAGCACCCTGATCGCTCTCAGCTTGGGCTTATTCATCGCCTACAGCACCGCTAAAAGTATTACCGAACCTTTGTACAACCTCATGGGTGTCGCTCAACAGATCGGAAATGCCGGCGAACTGGATCACAAGATTGATATTCAGCGGCAGGATGAGATTGGCGAACTGGCCCGGAGCTTCAATGCGATGGTCAAGTATCTGAGGGAAACGGCGGCGGTATCGGAAGCCATTGCGGGCGGAGATCTGACGGTAGAAGTACAGCCCCGTTCAAAAAGCGACACCCTCGGTCATGCCTTTCAGAAGATGGTCGAAGGTTTGCGCAGCCTGGTGAAAAACGTGCGCGACGCTTCCAGCCAGGTGGCCAGCGCTTCCGGACAAGTGGCAGGAGCCTCCGACGAATCGGCCAAGATCAGTTTGCAGGCATCCTCCGCTATCGATGAAGTCACCAGCACCATGCACGAGATGAGCGTAAACGTGCAAAACATGGTGAAGAGCACGCAGACCCAGGCGTCGAACGTGAGTGAGACTTCGGCTTCCATCGACCAGATGGTGGCTTCGATTCAGCGCGTCGCCGACACCGCCAAAGTATTGCTCGACATCTCCAACCGCTCGCGCGAAGAAGTGCATAACGGCATTGCCACGATGGAAAAGGCAACCGACGGCCTCAATCGGATCAACACGACCATCCAAAGTTCGGGTGAAATCATCGATGTGCTCGGGCAGAGAGCGGATGATATCGGCAAGATCATCGAAGTCATTGACGACCTGGCGGAGCAAACAAACCTGCTCGCTCTGAACGCAGCGATTGAAGCGGCTCGCGCGGGCGAACACGGACTGGGATTCGCGGTCGTGGCCGACGAAGTCAGAAAGCTGGCCGAGAAGTCGGCACAATCTACCAAGGAAATTTCCGAGCTCATCCAGAGTATCCAGAAGGAAGCCCGCAAGGCGGTGGAGAACATGGACCGCAGTACGGGCATCGTGAATGAAGGCCTGGAGTTGGGTGGCGAGTTGAATGGCGCGCTCAAGAAAATCTCCAGCGTGGTGACCGAGGTCTACAAATTCGCGCAGGAAATCGGGGCGGCGACAAATGAGCAATCACACGGATCGTCGCAGATTGCACGCGCCACGACCCGGCTGAATGAAATTACCCACGAGATCAACTCCGCCGTAGAAGAACAGGCTTCGGGCGCGCAGGCCGTCGTCAAGGCTATGGAGCGGATGCGGGAACTGATCCAGCGATCCACCTCCGGCTCGACCGAATTGGCAGCTTCCGCGGAGCAGATGTCCAAGATGTCACGAGATCTGCTGTCCTCCATGCACCGCTTCATCATCGACAACATCGGTGACTATGACGGCAGCCTGAAGCAAGAGAAGACTGGCAAGGCGTCGCGGGCTGCCATGGCGTCACATTCGTAGGCTCAGGAAATTTTCATGAACCGCGAGTTGCACATTGTCGGTTTTCAGGTGGGGCGCGAGACCTATGCTGTCCCGATTGCCTCGCTCCATGAAATCGTCCGCCTCACGGAAATTACTGCCGTGCCGGATGCGCCGGAATACATCGAGGGGGTCATTAACCTGCGGGGAAAAATTGTGTCGGTGATCGATTTGCGCAAACGGTTTGGAGAAAAGCAGATCGTAACCAACCACAAAAAGAACCGGATCCTGGTGGTGGAGTCACACGGGCGGCTGACGGGGCTAATCGTGGATTCCGCCTCCGACGTAATCAAGATTCCGACCGAGGACGTAGAACCAGCGCCGACAGTATTTCAGGATGGTGGTCTGAATTGCGTCACCGGATTGGGGAAGTACAAGAACCGCCTGATCGTGCTTCTGGACATGAACAAGCTCCTGCAACAGAGCGGCTCGAAACGCGAGGAAAAATCCGCCGAGGCGAAGGGAGCAGCCGCCGGCCAACAAGCCTGACAACGACATGAGCACACCCGCCGTACCGCCACCATTGACGGATGCCGAACTGAGGCTGCTGCAGACGCTCGTATACCAGGAATGCGGCATGCATTTCGATGAGCGCCGCACGCATTTTCTGCAGGACCGCTTGCTGCGCCGCCTGCGGGAATGCCAGCTGGACTCCTTCTATAGCTACTACCGGCTGTTGATCAGCGATGACGGCAAGCAGGAACTGGCCCGCCTGCTCGAGAACCTGACCATCAACGAGACCAGTTTCTTTCGCAACAAGGCGCAATTGGATCTGTTCCACAAATTCATCCTGGAAGACATTCTGCATAAGAAGCAGGCGCGGCGGGATTTTTCATTGCGTGTGTGGAGCGCGGGTTGTTCGACTGGCCAGGAACCATACACCATGACGATGCTGATCTGCGATGCCCTGGCTTACTACTATCTGCGCAATCCCCTGCCCATGCCAGAGGTTTACCCCAGGCCGCTGGTGCCTCCGCCATGGAAGGTCGAAGTCATGGCCTCCGACATCAGCTACTCGGTTTTGCGTGCCGGGCAGGAAGCTAGCTACAACGAATCGCAGATGTCCAGCGTGGATTACAGCTACCGGCTGCGCTACTTTAACAAGATCGGTGACCGGTACGCAGTGAAGAAGACTGTGAAAGAGATCGTCCACTTTGACTTTCACAACCTGAAGACGGAGTTCCTGCCGCAGCGCAACGACGTGATCTTTTGCCGGAACGTGATGATGTACTTCGATGAGGCTGAGCAGAAGCGGCTGGTCGATAAGTTTTACCGTTGCCTGAATCCAGACGGTTATTTATTTGTCGGGCATGCCGAAAGCCTGCTGGGGCTGACCGACAAGTTCGCGATGGTGCATCGCAACAACGGGACCGCGTATCAGCGGGTTGAGGAGAATATTTGAGCAGCCCTTCCGATGACCGGACTGTGGAACTGCGTGAACTCTTCTTTGAGACCGCACAGGAATTAATCCAGGCGCTCAACGAAGAGGCGCTGAAGCTCGAGAAGAAACCGGGCGACCGCGAAGTATTACGCAGCATCCGGCGGATCGTGCATACCCTGAAGGGAGACGCGGCGGCGTGTGGGTATCGCGAGCTGAGCGAGTTGGCTCATGAGTTCGAGGATGTGCTGGCGCTGGAAACCGGCTCGACCGAGCATGACGAGATTGCCGAAGTTGCCTTGGCGGCTGCGGATGTCTTTGCGGCCATGATCGACGCCTATCGCAAGAAGAAGAGAGTTCCTTCCGCACAGACCCTGCGGGCACGCATCCACAAGCTGGCTGCGCAACCCGCTAAGACGCGGCGCAAGAAATCCTCTGCAAGCCTCCACTTCGCATGGAGCGAGTATGAACGGGTGGCTATCAGCAACGCTTTGAGCCAGGGAAAGAACGTTTTTAACATTGCCGCGCAAATTGACTCCGCCTGTGCCATGCCGGTCGCGGCTCGGCAGTTGATTCAGAATGCCCTGAAAACCGCAGGCGAGGTATTGGCCATCCGTCCAGAGCCCGGAGCACGCGATGCCGCCAGACTGGTGGAAGCAGCATTGAGCAGCCAGTTCGCTCCGCAAGAGATCGAGGCGAAGTGTCTCATTCCGTCCATCGTCAGCAAGGTGACCGTGGACGTGGTGCATGCGCCCAAGCGGGCCAAAAAAACGGCTCCCGAAGCGGCGCCAGAGGAGGCGGAGGCGCCTTCACCAACTCCAGAAGACCTGGGCGAGAGCCTGCCCGCTGCTCCTGCCCCCAGCGGTCTCGCAGAGAACATCCTACGCGTGGATGCGGAGCGCATCGACAATGTGCTCAACCTGGTGGGCGAACTCATTATCGGAAAGTCCATGCTGCACCAGGTGATAAACGAATTTGTGAGACTCCATCCCAACGACGCGTTGCGCAACAAATTCGCCGACACCATGGGTTTTCAGGCGCGCGTCCTCAACGATCTCCAGCGCGCGGTGATGAAAATCCGCATGGTACCGGTCGAGCAATTGTTCCGCCGCTTTCCGAGGATCGTGCGCGACGTGGCGCGACAGTGCGGCAAAGAAGTGGACCTGGTATTGACTGGACAGGAAACCGACCTGGACAAGAGCATCCTGGACGCGATTGCCGAACCGCTTACCCACATGATACGCAATGCCATCAGCCATGGCATCGAACCCGCGGAAGAGCGGCAACGGATGGGCAAGAGTCCCAAAGGAATTCTCCAATTGGACGCCTACCATCAGGGCAACCAGGTCATTCTGGAAGTCAGAGACGATGGACGGGGTATCAACGCGCCCCGAGTTCGGGCCAAAGCCATCGAGATGGGGCTGGTCACACCCCAGGAGGCCGCGCGGCTGAGCGACGTGGAAGCCCTGGATTTCATATTTCGTCCTGGCTTCAGCACCGCCGAGGAAGTCACTCAAATCTCCGGACGTGGCGTAGGCATGGACGTAGTGCAGAGCGTTCTGCAGCGCATGAAGGCCAGCGTCAGCGTCGAGACCGGCGCCGGTGAAGGCACGACTTTCCGGCTGAAACTGCCGCTCACCTTGGCCATCATCAAGGCCTTGATGTTCATGGTTGAGGAGCGCCTGTATGCCATCCCACTGAATGCCGTAGCCGAAATTGCGCGCGCGACAGAAGAGCAAGTACATCACGTGGACAATCACGAAGTGCTGTCGTTGCGCAATCAGACTCTGCCGCTGGTGCGGCTCGGCCATCTCCCCTCCGAAGGACCCGGGAAATCCTACCCCAGGTTCTTTGTGTTGGTGATCAACGTCGGCGAAAGGAAATTCGGGCTCATTGTGAACGGCCTGGTGGGCGAGGAAGAACTGGTTATCAAAGCCCTCGACGATCAAGTCGTGGCGACCGACCTGGTGAGTGGCGCGTCCATCCTGGGCGACGGACGAGTCGTACTGATCCTGAACCTGGCGGCGATCGTGGAGCGCATGAGCCGGATGCGTCCCGAAAAAGCGGGTGCGGTGTTGTCCGGACTGTTGTTTCAGCATGGGGAATCGATGTCACGAAAAACTGGTGATTCAACGGGGGTGCAGGCATGAGTTCCCCAGTGAAAGTCCTAGTCGTCGACGATTCCGCGCTGATGCGGAAATTGATCCCGCAAGTCATCGAGAAGGACCGTTCCATCCAGGTAGTTGGGACGGCGATGGACGGAAATTTCGCGCTCAAGAAAATCGAAGAGTTGCAGCCGCAGGTCATTACTCTGGATCTGGAAATGCCAGGACTGAATGGGATAGACACCTTGAAAGCGGTCATGCGGAAGCATCGGATTCCGGTAATCGTAGTCAGTTCCCATACGACGGCAGGGGCATCGGTCACCCTAAAGGCGCTGGCGCTCGGAGCCTTCGATTTCGTGGCCAAGCCGCAGGACGTTTCCGCGCACATGCCAGATATTGCCAACGAGTTGATCGGCAAGATCAAGGCGGCCGCGCTGAGCAAGGGAATAAAGGTTCAGCCGCTCGCGGAGAACCTGAAAGGAATCGCAAAGCCGGCCGCGGGTCCGGATCAGGAGCCGACCAGGGTAATCGCTATCGGGATTTCCACGGGCGGCCCCAACGCCCTGCAATACATGCTTTCGCAATTGCCGGGAGACTTTGCAGGCACCATCGTGATCGCGCAGCACATGCCCGAAGGCTTCACCGAGATGTTCGCGCGCCGGCTCGACGAATGCTGCTCCATCCGGGTGAAGGAAGCGGCTTCGGGTGATTTGCTGGTGGCCGGGCGCGCGCTGATCTGTCCGGGCAACCGGCACATCAAAGTTAAGCGACTGCCGCTGGGAGAAGTGGCTGTGCTGTCGGACGAAGCACGCGTCAATGGGCACCGTCCATCGGTCGATGTACTGTTCCGCAGCCTGGCCGACGAGTTCGGACCTCGCGGCGTCGCCGTACTGATGACGGGTATGGGCGACGACGGCGCTGCCGCTTTGGGCGCGGTGCAAGCCGCAGGCGGAATGACAATCGCCCAGAGCGAGGATTCCTGCGTGGTTTTTGGTATGCCCAAAGTGGCCATCGAACGGGGTTTTGCAACGCGAGTGGTCCCTCTGGAGGCGCTGTCCGCCACCTTGCAGGCCCAGTGCGGCACCGAGCGCCGGCGCGTCATCAGCGCTGTAACCGCCGAGCCGACCAAGACCGCTGGCGCGGGACGGAATTGAATTTTTGACCGGAGCTGCATTTTTGGCGGAGCCGGCAGTCGTGAGGAATGAAAGGTCGAAGGAGGGTGGTATGGAGCAGTTCTCAGCAGTGAAACACAAAGACGGGCAGCCCATCCGGTACCTGATCGTGGATGACTCAGTCTTCGCGCGCAAGAACCTGGCGCGCATGATCGAATCGTTCGGCGGACAGGTAGCGGGCGAAGCCGGAGACGGTTGCACGGCCATCACCGAGTACGAGCGGACCAATCCTGACATCGTGCTCATGGACATCACCATGCCGCAGATGGAAGGAATCGAGGCGGCCGAGCGCATCGTGCGCTCGCACCCGAGCGCGCGCATCGTTATGGTGTCCTCGGTGGGTTATCAGGACAATATCGTGGCGGCGCTGCAACGGGGTGCGCGGCACTTTGTGCAGAAACCGGTCAAGCCGGAAGTGCTCTACGAGGTGATCAAGTACGTGCTGGGCGAAGACGCCAGCGTGGCCAGTGCCGCGGGAGCGGGAGCGTAAACCATGCGGATGGAGCTGATCCAGCCATTCATCAACGCGGCCGACGCCGTGCTGGCTGACAGCCTGCAGTGCTCGACCTCCATCGGGAACCTCAGTATGGAAGAAGAGGGCTACCGACGACATGGGGTGGCGGCGCTGATCGCGTTGTCGGGCGATATCGAAGGGCGCATTATCTTCGACGCCGACCCACAGACCGCGATGCGCGTGGCCAGCCGCATGGCAGGGGAAGAACTGCCCTCGTCGGAGCAGCTGATGCGCGAGACGGTCTGCGAGCTTGCCAACCAGGTCATCGGAAATGCGATCACCGCGCTCAACGACCAGGGTTTCCACTTCCGCGTGCATCCGCCCGAGGTCCACACCTCGGAGCGGGGCGACAAGAGCAGCGAGGATACCGAGGCGCTGGTCATGTGCATTGAGACCTGCAGCGGCAAGGTATTCATGAATGTTGCGCTGCGCTACAACTGGCGCCGCCAGGAAGAACGGGCGGCGGTGGTTGGTGGATAAACATTTCTCGCAAGCACGTGTGGGGACGGGCGCCTCGCCCGTCCAGGCGGAAAGAGCTCGGCGCCCGATCACGGCACGAGTAGCTTCGGCTGTCAGCTGTATGCTTTTCGCTTTGGCTTTCAGGTTGTAGCTTCTAGCACTGGCCACTATTCACTGACACTGACCACTCAATCCCCTTTCCCCTTGTCGTTCCGACTGCTTCCAGTTGTCATTCCGAGCTCCATCCGCTTGTCAAGCCAAGCGAGGAATCTGCTTTTGCCGAAACGCAGTCACGGACCTCACGAACGTCGATCCGTGCTCATCAGCACCCGAAACGGGGGCGCGAACCTGGGGCACCTGACACCTAGCCGAAATAGGATTGGCCGCGTGGCTAACGAGGAAACCTCGTTAGTTCATTGACTTCTATGTTCTCAAACAAAAAAGTCTGGCCCGTCCCCAGCGGTCCCTGGTTTGTGCCAGACCATCCGCCATCCGTTCCCACTAGGATCGCATTGATCTTGTAGCCGCCGGCATTGGAGCAGACCACAGCACCAGAGTAGGTGTTGTAGAAGGTGGCAGGGCAGATTTGAGACGTATCCCAGCGCAGTCCCGCGGTGTCTGTGGCGAAATTCCCGGTGGACAACCATGTGTTCTTGGTTGGGCAGTCGGCAAACGCGGGGTAAGTGCCAAGATAGACATTAATTTGCGGTAGGCTGCCCGTTTCGGTGCCGTTCGAAACCACTATGCTGAATCTCGGCGAACCTCCTCCGAAGCAGTTGCTAGTCGCAGCGCCATCATCAACGTAATACATGGTTTGAAGATTTGTGAGCTGGTCCAGGGTCGCCCCTCTGAGGGGATACATAACCATGTATCCGTAGGTGAAGGTTCCATCGGCGAAGCAAGTTGGATAGCCTGATCCGCAAACGGACTGCTCATACAGGACCGCTCCGCCCCCGCCTGGGGGATCGCACGGGTCGCGCGGTTCCAATAAATGTTCCGTACCCGTTGGGAGCTGGCGGGGTGGGATCGGAAACGCTGCTTTCAAGAATATTTTTCGTTGAGTACACGCTGCCGGTTGCGGTCCCTAGGGTCAAGGTTCCGGTAGACCAATCGTAGTTGTAGGACATTGAGGTGGTGAGCGGGCTGAAGTTGACGCCGATGGCATTGACTGGCACCGACTGAGCTGGTGCCGGTCTTACCGCCACGACAGACGCTACGGACCCGAGCACAATGACTGAAACGAACAATCTCGCCATATATCGCCTCCAAATTGCAGTTGATTGACCCAGTGACTGGAGTGTCTGCCACTACACAGAGCAGTTAGTCGCGGAGCGGGAGACCAACAGTGTGAATAGGAACTTTCCGCAATCGGGTTCCCGCGGTATGCCCATTCTAGGAAAAGACCTGAGTGGGTTCAGCGGCCCGAAGATTGGGCCTGGAGCAGTTTTCGTCATTATGCGAGCGTCAGCCGGGCGCGGTGGAGATCGAGTCGCAGTGGACGGCGCGCAAGCGAGAGCAAGCTGGAGTTTTCCTCACCGTGAGGACCCGATCATGCGAAGAAAAACTCCCGCCCAAGCGGAGCTTGGACGGGGCACCCTCGTGAAGTTGTCAAGCCCCTCAGAACCTCGAATCTGCGTCTAACTTCCTGATCCATCTCTGGATATTTTCCCGCAGCCCATGTCCGATTTACCCTGCTAGGAAGCTCATACTGGAAAGAGGGGACGTGTGTCTCAGGCTGCTGCGAGTTTCTAGCTCCTGGCCTCTAGCTCTTTTGAAAATTTGGTCGGCATTCGAGACTTCGCCGCATCCCTGGAAATCGTTCAGATTTAAGACAGCAGGCCCCTCGACTGCGCCGCCTGACTCGTGGACGACAGGTGGCTGGCGCCGTCTGGAACTGCAGCAGCTTTGGCCATTACCCAGGTTAGCACCGGATAAAGACAAAAACGCGGACACGAACGTCCGCGCCACGCAAAGCTTGGCAAGCTCTATTTCTGGTCTGAGTACCTCATGCAGGTCTCGTTGCCCTTTGAGTCAATCAGGATCTGAATGCATCGACGCTCGGGCGGCGGAGCTTTCACTCGCACTGGAGCCGGGCGAGGCGGCGCAACCGGAGGAGTGTAGCGAGCAACCTCTGGCTTCGAGCCGCCGAAATAAAAGACCGGACCGAAGCTAACCCGGATGTTGTTAAGAGGCACTCCGGATTTGGAGGGGCGGATGTAATCCGCTGCGGTTGCCACCCCGAAGCGATGCGAGAGACGGAAAGTTGTGCCGCCGCCAATTGCGAACGCGAAGGCGTTAGCCGGTGCGCTCGCTCGACCGGCGGTGGGGTCCGTGTAGGTCGCGTTAATGCGATATAAACCTAGCAAGACGTGAGCGTACTGAGTGAGATGTCCGATATTGTAGCTAATTCGAGGCCCACCCATGACGGTTAGGCTGGAGAGGCCAAGCTTGTCACCGGCAACAGCGAAATTCTTGTAACTTTTGCTGTCTCGGCCGAAGTCTGCCTCCGCGCTGAGTCCTCGATAGAACGTAAAATTACTAGAAGTGTGAAAGCCCAAAAAGTTCTGACGGGGCGCGGACGTGGCCGGCAGGCCGAGAAAGTTGCTGAAGTCAAAGCTCTCCCACTGAAAGCCGCCGTAAACCTCAGCAGCAGGCAGAGAGGGCAGGTGAGCGCCGGCCGGTGAGCTCGCGGGAACCACCGCTTGTGAGAAAGCAACCACGGACAGCGCACAAACAACAAGCAACAACATGATGTGCCGGTTCACGATGAGTCCTTTTTGGAGCACGTAGCTCGTTAGAGGCCCGTTGGACGGACCTATAGGGGAAGCCAGACTATAACAACGCATCTCCCTTTTGTCTCATCACGTTAGACGCGACACAAAAGTAACCAAAGCAGCTCCAAAGGAAGGTTTAGCAAGGGCTGGCAGGTAAGCCCACCATCCTGGGGGAGTACGATACCCGTCTGCCACACAGTCGAATGGCTCTCCCACGCTGAAAAAAAAATTAGGATCCAGGCAACTACTTAGGTCGAAAGTGCAACTACAGCGCTCCGGGTGCACTCTCCAAGATCGGCCCCCAGGTCCCAGCTTTTGCCCGACGCGTCTGACGTGGCGCCCCTCTGCAGGCCATCGGGACTTGGAGTGGTTTGCCCGCCCCCCAATCAAGTTTTTCCAAATCAGAAAAGTAGTGCAAGGAGATTAAGCAAATGAGATTTGCATGGCGGGTAATTGCAGCGGTGACTTTGATGATGGGTGCGGCTCTGGTTCTCCTGATGAACTTCGATTCGGTTTCGGCGCAGATGCCTGGCTTCAGTAAAAACCAAGAATTGCCTTTACCGGACTTGGCTCCGGTCGGCGGTCCGAGAGGACTGATAGCCTTCGTGGTGCGAGGCCTGGAGCCAAGTGTGCGCACAGATTCGCAAGGCACGGTGTATGTGTCTTCGATTCGCGGCGTGCCGGGAGGCACAGACCTGCATCGCTGGTATCAAGCTGTCGATGGGCCACCGAATGCCGATGGAACACTTCCCTTCAAGTACGAAGGCCAGCCGGACAACTGCGGGATTCTGACCAACGGCTGCGCGAACAATGTCGGTAATACAACTAACCCCGGAGTTGCTCCAGGCGGCGGTGATGTGGACATCGCTGTGAACACGCCGGCTCCGGGGACCAACGTCCCAAATCTGGGTGTGGTCAGCCTGTCACTGGCTCCCGGAGTCACCGCCGCACACTCGACCAACCGCGGAGACAGCTTCACCACCCCCAATGTCGTTGCTGCCTTCATCCCCGGCGACGATCGCCAATGGATCGATGCAATCGGTTCCAACCTCATCTACCAGAACTACCACGATGTCGCTACCTTCAACATCGAGGTGCAGCGCTCCAATGATGGTGGCCAGACCTATGTCAACGGCTTCGGTGAGGCGATTGACGCCCAGACGTTTCCCAAAGCGGGTAACGTGACCCTGACGTCCACGGCCAATGTCGCAGGGCGAATCCAGGTGGACCGCAGTTCCTGTTCGACACGCGGCAGCCTGTATCAGATTTTTGTCGCACCCGACAGCGTTTCTGAGAACACCGGCGGAATGCCAATGCGGTCGGTGTATGTCGGGGTTTCGAATGATGTGAATAACGGCCAACGGGTGTTCACCTTCACGGACCACAAGGTGTACACCAGCCCTGCCGCCTCGCTTGGAACTGCCAATGGTACCGACAACATCTTTCCGGCGATGGCAGTCGACAACCTCGGATATCTCTACGCGGTGTGGTCGGATAACTCCAACATCTTCTTGTCATCGTCCGGCGATCAGGGAAAGACCTGGAGTGCTCCGGTCCCGGTGAATCAGGCGCCGACCACCGGGAACGCGAATGTTCTCCCCTGGGTGGCTGCTGATGCGAACGGTCACGTGGTGGTGGTGTGGATGGGCGACGACATGGCAGGCAACTCCAATGATCGAGCAACGCTTGAGCCGGGTCATCCCGCAAAGCAGGGAGCGGCCTGTAACAGCGGGAGCACCTGCATGCAAGGGTGGGCACAATGGAACGTGTACATGGCGGAAAGCCTCAACGGACACAGTTCGACGCCTACGTTCACGCAATCGCAGACCAGCGATCACGTCATCCACCGGGGCACGGTGTCCACGGGTGGCTTGGGCGGAGGTGCGGACCGGAGTCTGGCCGACCTTTTCCAGGTGTCGCTCGATCCTCAGCACCGCGCCAATATGGCCTTCTCGGACGATCACAAGGTGCACTCGCTCTGCAGCCAGCTAGGCAGCGGACAATGTGGGCCCGACGATCCGCAGACCACGCGGCTGATTCGGGCCAACTTCACCCGGCAACTGCAAGCCAATGCGAACATCGTGAAAAGCGGAACCTGCGCGGCGGCATCACAGTTCGAGAGCGGCGAGCAGGAAGCGGGCGAAGGCGAAACTCAGAACAGCGACGGCTCCAAGAACGACTTCAGCTTCGTCACTTACAGCAATCCGCGAAACGGCGTGCTGCAATATGACGACAGCAGCGCCAACCTTCATTTGCGCAGTTCCAATGGCATCGCTTCTCTGAGCTTTTCCGGGAGTTGCGGAACATCTGCAGGACAAGCCAAGATCAACGGCAAATCGGGCTACACCTTCACGGCCGTGGCTTGCGATAACGGGTCGACAAGCCTGGATACGTTCGCAATTACCGTGAGCGGCCCCAAAGGGTTCACCTATAACAAAACGGGAAATCTCAGCTCCGGATTTGTTCACCTGACACCGTAGCGGACTAAATCGGAGGAGGTACCCGATGCTGAAAGCGGCGGGATGAAACGTTTAGCAATGCGCGCGAGATGCTTCGTCAAGCTGATGCTTGGCTCAGGATGACGCCATTCTAGAGTTACGGCCCGCCGGATACAAGGCGACAAATGCGATTTAGAAGCCCGTGTTCCTCGCGGACGGGGGGTTTTTTGCTTTTTTACGGACTGGCAACAACCCAGAGGGGGTTCTGCGGTGGGGGCGGCGGAAGAGGCTGACCGGGCGGTGAAGGATAGGCGCTCACGGGAGAATTGATGTTGGCGCACTGGTTAGTGACCGCATTGATGACGCAAGCGTCGTCGGACGTCCGGATCACGCTCGTACTCCCGGCATAGCAATTGGCTACGTAAACCTTGCTGCTGTCCACCGAAGAGGCGACGGAGACCGGAAATTTCCCGCCGGAAGCGGCGTTGTCGCAAACCACCCTCGACTGCAAAAGGCCGCTGCTGGTCAGATCCACCGAACCGAGGTCGATGGTTTTGGTGAGTGTATTGTCCGAGGTCCTGATAACTGCAACCTGCGAGGCAACGCAGGTGTCCGCAGGGCGGGGAGTCGAGCAGGCGCCCACCTGATAGCTGGCGACGTAGGCCCGAGTGCCATCGGTCAGGGCAGTCACCATGGCAACGGTAGAAGGAAGCGCCACACTGTTCGGGAGCACCTTAGGGGGGTTCGTAGTTGCATCCAGGATCGTGAGGCTGCCTGTGGTCGGGTTTGTGATGTAGAGCCGGTTCAAGTGGTGGTCAAGAAGCATGAAGTTCGAACCCGCCAGCAGCGAAACGGATGAGGAAGGAATCAGGGTGTCAGTGGTCGTGTCGATCACCGATAATCCGGTCTGATCCAGGACATAGAGTTTTGTGCTATCGAGGCTGGCAACCGCCCAAACCAGTCCGTTGAAGCCGAGGACATCGTTGTGACTTAGGTCAACTGTATTTATGGCTGTGATAGAGTTCGAGCCTTTGTTGACGCTATAGAGCTTGCGGGCATCGGGAGTTTCGGCCAAAACCGTAGGCTGCAACCCGACACAAATGAAGTTCGCCACCACCTCGGAGGCCGTGTTTATTACCGCTACAGAGGACGTGTTGGGGCAGATCGGTGATGTGCCGGGAAAGATTCCGCTGTTGGCCACGTACATGGTCCCGGGTTCAGTGGTATGCAGAAAAACCGGGTTCGAGTGAAAAACGGGGTTCGAACCCGAGGGCAGGGTAATAGTCGTTGCCGTGCCGATTGGACCGAAAGCGCTCGCGGGGCTGAAAGTGGTGACCGTATCGTCAGTTCCGTTCGCGAGGTAAACCCGTGCGGCGCCGGGGGACAGGATGGCCGCATGAACCGGACCCTGACCCGTTGCGACACCCAGAGAGCCTGCCGGAACTACGCCGACATTCGAGTCCCCCGAGACATCGATTTGCATTCCGCTTCCCGGATTACCGGGCGCATTCTGGCTGGCTACGATAGCGAAGTGGAAATTCTGGGGATCAGGCGAAGGACCGGGTATGGGGTTGGCGACCGGACGAAAGATGTCGCCGCACCCGGTGCAAATGAGAGACAGGAGGAGGACCGAAGCAGCCCTACGCACCATTGCCATTAGCGGCAAACCGGAAAACTCCATGTGTTCCCAGAACATTGAAAAGAATTTTCCATTTTAATGGGAAGGGAGAGAATGCGCCAGAGTGGGTAGCTTCTAGCTTCTAGCTCCTAGCTCTAATCCGAAATGCGCAGATCCTTCGCGGCTGGAGCCGCTCAGGGTGACAAGTTTGGGAGCAGCGATGACAAGCCGGGAAAGAGTGACAGCCTGAGGAACGGACGCGAAGAAAAGGTATGCTTAGGGTGTACGCTTTGGCTAAGAGCTAAAAGCTAATAGCTAGGAGCTTTCTTCACGCCCGCTTGCGGCGAGATGGTTTGCGCTCGATGCTCACCGGCTCCTGCGCCTGGGCTACGGTGGCCGCGGGTTTCTTCTTGCCTTCCATTTCCGCCAGGCTCTGTTTGAGCGCGGCCATCAAGTCCACCACCGGCGCCATCTTCTTGGGCTTCTCCACCGGCTGGACTTCCTGGCCTTCGAGTTTGGCTTCGATCAGCTTCTTCAAATTTTCCTGAAACGTGTCGTGATATTTTTCCGGATCCCACTCGCCGGCGAGCGCCTCGATGAGTTGGTGCGCTATCTTCACTTCGCCTTCCTTCAGTTCGACATCCGGACGGCCGAAGCCTTCCACTTCACGGACCTCGTCCGAGTAATACATGGTGTGCAGCATCAGGCCGCCCTCTTTGGGCCGCAGGAAAACCGTGTACTCGCGGTTGTGCATAGTGAGCTTGGCGATGGCTACGTACTGACTCTCCTCCAGAGCCTTGCTAAGGAGCGCATAGGGACGACGGCCTGCCTCCTCGGGCATCATGTAGTAGGAGGACTCGAAGTAGACGGGATCCACATCACTGGACTTCACGAATTCCAGGATCTCCATCGTCTTGGCAGTCTTGGGCTCGATCTTCTTGATCTCCTCGGGCTCGATGACAACATATTCGTCTTTGCGATATTCGTAGCCCTTCACGATCTCGTCGCGCCCAACCACGCGATTGTCGTTGGGACAAAAGAGCTGCTGCTTGATGCGACTCAAGTCATCGCGATGCAGCATGTTAAAGGAGATGCTGGAAGAACGCGCGCCGGAAAACAGACGCACCGGCATAGAGATCAATCCGAACGTCAAGTAGCCAGACCAGACGGAGGCCGCCATAGTTTTCGTACCCCACGAGTTATCGGCGCCAGAGCAACGCCGCCAAGAGTTTACCCTACAACGTAAACTTTGATGCGCCAAGAACTTCAGGGTAATCCAAGGTGAAAGCACGACGGGGTGGGTAAACTCGCTTAGCACCCCAAGATGATGGGGTCAAGGCACACGGGGAAAGGAGTTGCAGTCCGGTTCTGAAACGGCCATGCTCTTGAATGTGAAGCAGTTAGACTCAATTCTCTGGGAACAGCTGGGCACCGCTGCCACCGCCTGCCGGACAGGCGCAGCGGTCGCGGTCACGGCGGTCTTCACGGTTGTGGCCCGCGCGGCGCGCGGGGTAAGTCCCTCGGGAGCGGCAGCGGGAGCGTTGGTGAGCTTTCTTCTGTATATCAGCGCTGGGCCCGGCGCGTTCGTCGTGCTGGTTTCAGTGTTCGTGCTGGCGCTGATCACAACGCGCCTCGAGTACTCGCGAAAAGAACGCTTGGGAACGGCGGAGAGAAGCGACGGCCGCACTGCTTCCCAGGTATTTGCAAATCTGGCGGTGGGCACAGCCGCTGCCCTGCTATTCGCGATCCGAGGTGGGACGAGCTACCTGCTCGCCTTTTGCGGGGCATTGGCAGAGGCCGCAGCCGACACGGTCTCCGGCGAGTATGGACAAGCCAACAGTGAACAATCGCGACTGATTACGACATGGGAGTTGGTACCGGCCGGAACTGATGGGGGAGTTACTTTTGCGGGCACGGCGGCTGGCGGCATCGCTGCATTTATCGTGAGCGTTGTTGCTACCTCGGTTCGGTTGATTCCGTGGTCATGGGTTACGTTGTCCGCTCTGGCGGGAATTTTCGGGATGCTGCTGGACAGCGTGCTGGGCGCGTGGCTCGAGCGGAGGAGATTTATGAACAACGATACAGTTAACTTTCTCAGCACATTGCTTGCTGCGATGGCAGCTTTGCTCCTGGGGCATCTCTCATCCTAAAAAAGAATATTTCTGACAATGCCCTCAGGTTTCGTTGCTTACAAACGTAGGGTCATGTCCCGAGGTTTCTTGAACCTCCCGATTGCGGAAGAGAAAATTGTAAGGAACCTCCGAATTGATCGGTGCATCTCATTTAGCACGGCTGGTCTCGGCGAAATCATGAGACTCCGGCCAACAATGCACACGCGGAAAAAGAATGAAGTGGAAGACATTTGTTATTGGTTACGCTTTGGCGTTGGCGGTCCTTGTGTTCGCGCGACAGCATACCAGCCCGACTCACAGTTCTGGCTTCACAACCGTTCTTGATCTTACCCACGCAGTCGGCGGTAATACACCAGGCTACGAGCCGAAAGAAAAGTCGGGATTGCGTGTGAAGACGATTGCGACTCCCGGAAAAAATGGCTACTTAGCACGTGAAATTACTTTGCCGGAACATTTCGGTGCGCATATTGACGCGCCGGCACACCTTGCAAATGGGCTGTGGGCGGTAAACAAGATTCCGGCGGAACGGCTGGTGGCACCGCTCGTAGTGCTTGATGTGAGAGCCAACGTCGAGAAGAATCCCGATTACCAAGTCTCAATCGACGACATCGCCGCCTGGGAGAAAGCCAACGGGCAAATTCCGCAAGGCGCCGTGGTCATCGCCCGTACGGGATGGGAGTCACACTGGAACTCAGTTAAGAATTATCGTAACGCCGATGCAAAGGGTGTAATGCATTTCCCCGGCTACTCCACAGAAGCGGCGCGCTTCCTGGTGGAAGGACGCAACACAATCGGATTGGGGATTGATACGCTCAGCATCGATTACGGCCCGTCGAAGGACTTCCCCGTTCACGAATACACGCTGTCGCATAGTCTCTATCACCTGGAGAACGTAGCCAACCTAGGGCCGGTGCCGGAAGCAGGAGCCATGGTTGTAGTGGCTCCGATGAAGCTGGAAGGCGGATCGGGCGGGCCGGTAAGGATATTCGCTCTGGCGAAGTAATTTCTGCAGCCTCTCACAGCCGCGTTACATCTCATTTCTGTTGAGTCTCCTGTGAGACGGGGCAAGCCCCGTCTCTACCTCAATTTTCAGTGAGAACGATCCGGAGGAGCGATGAGTGATCCTCGTTACCCTATCGGCAAGTTTAACGGGCAAGCGCCGGCGAGCCCGGCAGAGCGAGAGAAATTCATCAAGGAAATTGAAGAGACGCCAGCCAAATTAAAGGCGGCGATTCACGGCCTCAGCGACAAGCAACTCGATACACCCTACCGCGACGGGGGCTGGACGGTACGACAGGTTGTGCACCACGTTCCCGACAGTCACCTCAACAGCTATATCCGCTTCAAGCTAGCGCTGACCGAAAACGAACCCACCATTAAGCCCTACTGCGAAGATCGTTGGGCGGAATTAGCAGACAGCGAACTGACTCCCGTAGAGGTTTCCGTTAACCTGCTCGATTCGCTTCACAAGCGATGGGTGCTCTTGCTTCGATCCTTGAAGCCTGACGAGTGGAAGAAAACCTTTCGGCATCCAGAACTGGGCGCCATGACTCTCGACAAGACGCTCGCTCTTTACGCCTGGCATGGAAGGCATCATGTGGCGCATGTCACTGGGTTGAGGGAAAAGATGGGATGGTAGGGAAAAGCAGTTTCTAGTTTCGAGTTTCTAGTTTCCAGATCAGGCGTCCTGTGGAGTAAGCTCACAGTCAATGCGCATAGCAATACCCAAGAAATCAGAAACTAGAAACTTGAAACTGTCTTCAGACGGGAACGTGCAGGCGCCACGCCAGGTAGCTGAAAGCCTCGCGCAACACGGCCAGCATCCGTTGCCAACCCGAGTGGGGACGCGAATCGCGACGGGGGGCGACATAGACTCGGATGCCTTCGTGCTCCAATAATTTCTGAATCCGGAAAACGTGATATTCGTCGCTGACCGCCAGGCAGCTGTGCATGCCGTTGGTGCGCATGATGACGGCCACGCGCTGTGCCGATTGTGCAGTGTCGGCACCTTGCGTTTCGGCTATTAGATTCTGCTCGGGAATGCCACGGCGCATGAGGTAATCGTGACCGACTCCGCCTTCGCTGAAGCGGGGATCCTCGCCCGCCCCGCCGGTGGTGATGATCAGAGTCGCGACGTGCTTCTGAAATAAGTCAAAGGCGTGGTCGAGACGCGCGCGGTAGACAGGTGAAGGACGTCCGTAATATTCGGCGGCACCAAAGACTATGATGGCATCTGCGGGGTGAATTTCCTGCAGACCTGCCTGGTGAACGATGCGCATGCAAACGACGGCTATAAAGAGCAAAACCAGGGCGGCTATCAGCAATAGAAGGCGAACCAACCGGTGGCTGTACCAATGCCGTTTAACGACGTAATCGTTCATCCCTGGGCGAAGAACTCTCAGAAATCTCCTGGGAAGGAATAGCGCCCTCGCGGATCACTTTCCAGCGGGCTTCGGGATCGGTGAGATCGACGATGGTAGAAGCAATTTCGCGAGGCGAGGTGCCGCCGTCTACGATGATGGAAATGCGGTCCTGCAGCTGATCTCGGACCTCGACTGCCGTCGTACATTCGCTGGCGCCGCTGAGGTTCGCCGAGGTGGCGGTGATGGGAATTCCGGCCGCTCGGACCACGGCCAGAGGAATTTTCGCAGCCGGCACCCGGAGCGCAACATTCCCCGTGTTGGCGGTGACTTTGAGCGGCACACGCGAGCCGGCGCGCACGATCACGGTCAGCGGGCCCGGCCAGAAACGCTTGGCCAATTTGTAGAACTCGTCGGGCAGGGGTTTAGCCAAATCCTCCGCTTGGTCGGTGCTTTCGATCAGCAGAGACAGCGGTTTGTGGCGGGAACGGGATTTGATTTCGTAGACGCGGGACCATAGAAGGTATCAGTGGGCATGCCCAAGACTTGTCCGGCGCGGATCTGTTCGGCTGCATAGTGGATCAACGACGGCTCGGGGTTTTCCGTATTGATTTTGACAATTTCGGCGCGAACCACGGTCTGCCTTTCTGCGCGCATCTCTAAAAACCAGCGAAAGCTAACATAACACGGGAGAAGCCGCAAGGTCGCCTGCCCGGTCGTGTCCCCGGTCGCCTGCCCGGCGTATTATGCTGATGGCGAAGGCATTCAAGGCCAGGAATGGCAGCCTTATCCTCCATGAAAAACACCGTTCAGGAGCGGCTCCGGCGGGTCGAAGGGCGCCTTAACGCCCTGGTTAAGGAACTGCGCCGCACCTTTGCCCGGGGTGAACTGACGGAGTCGGGAGCTTGCGCCATTGAGGGACTGCGCATCGTGGAAGAGGCCATCCGGAGTGGGCTGAAGTTCGAGGCGGTGTTCTTCAGCGATGAGGCCGAAGCCAAAGCCGAGCGTCTGCTGCCCCAGATCGGCGCTCATGTCGAGACGCTTGTTCTGCCGGAAAAGCTCTTCGCCGGAGTGGTGCCGAGCGAAACACCGCAAGGGGTAGCCGCCCTGGTCCGCATGAAGGAATTTTCAATTGAGGACATAATCTCGGGAGCGCAACGCGGCGCGGACAACAGTGTCCCCGCCACACGTGCCGGAATTCTGGTCGGGGTGGCCGGCGTGCAGGATCCAGGAAACTTGGGGACGATTCTGCGTTCGGCGGAGGCCTTTGGGGCAAGTGGCGTGGTGTTGGGAGAAAGCACCGTCAGCCCGTTCAACGCGAAGGCGGTGCGGGCCTCGGCGGGATCGATTTTCCGTTTACCGGTGGTGCGGGCAAAATTGGGCGGCGTCATAACCAAGTTGCGCGAGAACGAGTTTCGATTGTTGGGGGCGTCTTCTCACAAAGGCACTCCTCTATATGAGGCGAACCTCACGGGACCCGTGGCCGTGTTCATCGGAAGTGAAGGCGCCGGATTGCCGCGCCAATTGATGGCAGCGGTCGACGAAGTCGTAGTGATTCCGCATCGAGAGCAAGTGGAGTCACTGAATGCAGGCGTGGCCGCGAGTATCGTGCTGTACGAGGCGGCGAGGCAAAGAAATTGTTGATTGTCGATTGAGCAACATTTGGGAAATCGACAATCGAAAATGAATCTATTCCAGTCAATCCCGAGCGATGATCGCAGCACAGATCGCAGTCGTCCTCTTGCCGACCGCATGCGGCCGCGGACACTGAACGAGTTTGTGGGACAGGAGCATCTGGTTGGGCCGGGGAAACCGTTGCGTACGCAGATCGAGCGCGACGACACCGGCTCCGTGATCTTCTGGGGCCCCCCCGGTACGGGGAAAACCACGCTGGCGCAAATCATTGCGCGAATGACGAAAGCCGAATTCATTGAGTTCTCGGCCGTGCTCTCCGGGATCAAAGAAATTAAGCAGGTGATGTCGGAAGCCGAACGTGCGCGGCAATACGGTACGCGGACGATCGTGTTTGTGGATGAAATTCATCGTTTCAACAAGGCACAGCAGGACGCTTTTCTGCCGCACGTCGAAAAGGGCAACATCCGGCTGATCGGGGCGACTACTGAGAATCCCTCGTTCGAGATCATTTCCGCGCTGCTCTCCCGCTGCCGCGTGTACGTGCTGAAGCCTTTGACTGCGGACCAGATTGTTGTTCTGTTGCAGCGCGCGGTTTCCGACGAAGAACGCGGCCTGGGCGCGATGAACCTGCGTGCATCCGACGACGTCTTGAAACGAATTGCGGCCTATTCCAGTGGGGACGCACGCAGCGCATATAACGTGCTTGAAGTCGCAGCAGCACTGGCAAGGGAACGCTCCGGGAAAGAGGTTGGAGCTGAGATCACGGATGAGATCGTTCAGGATGCGGTACAGAAACGCGTACTGCTCTATGACAAGGCGGGCGAAGAGCACTACAACCTGATCTCGGCGCTGCACAAATCAGTACGCAACAGCGATCCGGACGCGGCTTTGTACTGGCTGGGTCGAATGCTGGAGGCGGGTGAAGACCCGCTATACATTGCGCGGCGTCTGGTAAGGATGGCGGTGGAAGACATCGGCCTGGCCGATCCTCAGGCGCTTCCTTTGTGCGTGGCGGCGCGTGATGCGGTGGACTTCATCGGCATGCCGGAAGGTAACCTGGCGCTCGCCGAGGCAGCGGTTTATCTGTCAGTTGCGCCGAAGTCAAATGCCCTGTACACGGCATACGCCGAAGTCCAAGGCGATGTTGAACGCACGGCTGCCGAGCCTGTTCCTCTACACATTCGTAACGCACCTACCGGGCTCATGAAGGGATTGGGATACGGTGCCGGCTATCAATATGCTCACGATCTGGAGAGCAAAGTCGCGGACATGCATTGTCTGCCCGATAACTTGCGCGACCGGGTTTATTACCATCCGACCAGCGAAGGCGTTGAGAAGCGGATTCGCGAGCGTCTCGAGGAGATTCGAAAACAGCGCGCAACGAGTCCCAAAAACGAACTCCCGAGCTGGAAAAAAGAATCTTAGACTTCCCCGCGCACATCTGAATAGAACATACTGCGCCAGTAGTTTTCGTGCGTCCAAGGAGGGCTCAGCCATGGGGACCAGCCCAAGAACCAGTGAGGCTGCCTTTCTCCGTCCGACGCGGCCCCTGCGGCGGGACCAGGTTGATGAGCTACTAAAGCTGCAAAAGGCAGCAAAGAAAATCAGCTCTATTCTTGACCTGGATCAACTCATCGATCGGATCGTTAACGACATTGCAATTTCCTTCGGCTGCGTTGAAGCCAACATTTATCTGAAGGATGATGTTCGCCAGGAAATGGTATTGACCGGCGTTTGCGGCTGCACCATGCATGGCAAGGGACACGGCTTGAAAATTGGCAAGGAAGGCATGGTCGGCTATGTGGCGGCAACCGGTCAAATGCGCTACGCGCCCGACGTGAGCCGAGATGCGTATTACCTGGCCTGTGAGCCCGGTACCCAGTCGGAAGTTGCCATTCCGTTGGAGGTGGATGGCGAGGTGATCGGCGTGTTTACCGCCTCGCATCACGAACTCGATGCCTTCCCCGCCGAGCAACTTCGGATACTCCAGGCTCTTTGTAGCCACGTCGCCGTCGCTGTGCACAATGCGCGCCGCTTCCAGCAGGAGCGCCTCGAAAAGGAACGCATGAACCGCGAGGTGCAAGAAGCTCGCGTGATCCAAGAGGCTCTGCTGCCCAAGACTCCACCCTTCATCCCCGGATTCTCCATTGCCGGGTTGTCGAGCCCAGCGGGAGTCGTTGGCGGAGATTGGTATGACTTCATCCCTCTCGACGATGGGCGTTGGGGACTGGTGCTGGCGGACGTCTCCGGCAAGGGCACTGCGGCTGCGCTCTTGATGTCGGCAACCAGGGGTATGTTGCGTTCGCTGGCCGAGGCCTGCTGCACCCCGGCCGAAGTGCTCACGAAGCTGAATCGCCTGATGGTTGAGGATTTTCCCAACGGAAGGTTCGTCACCATGGTTTATGGCGCACTCGATCCGGCTACGCGAACTTTCACCTTTGCCAACGCGGGGCACCTCCCGCCGTTGCTAGTGGATTCTTCCGGTGCACGCTGTGTCCGCGGGGAATCTGGACTACCCCTGGGCCTGTCGTTCGGAACGTTCTCTGAGAGCACAGTGCATTTGCCGGAGGGTTCACGCCTCCTCTTGTACAGCGATGGCATAACCGAAGCTTTCAATGGCAACGAGGAAGAGTACGGCATCTCGCGGCTGGAAAGTCATTTTGCGCAAGCGAGTGCGTGCGCAGAAAGTATTCTTCGGGATGTACGAAATTTCTCCGCGCCCGAATCGCTGCGCGATGACGCCACGGTGATCGTGATTCAAGCGGCCTGATTTTTTTCAACCGAAGCGGGCGCGGTGCTCTTTCAGGATGCACTGATCCATGATCACGAAGATTCCCGCTTTGCGTGCTTTTTCTGCGGCCTTTTCGTTGATCACTTCTTCCTGCATCCAGATGGCGGGCACTTTGAGCTGGATCGCCTGCTCCACGACCTCCTCAACAAACTCGGGGCGGCGGAAGACATTCACGATATCGATCTTCTCCGGGACATCGAGCAGCGAGGCATAAGACTTCTCGCCCAGGGCTTCTTCGATCGTGGGATTCACCGGAATGATGTGATAGCCCTGGCTTTGCATGTAGGCAGCAACGCCGTGGCTGGGGCGCAGAGGGCTGGAGGACAAGCCGACGACGGCGATATTCCTGGCGCGCTTCAGGAGGTCCGTCACCGGGTCTTTATGGGTCGAGGACATGCTGGTTTCCTGTCCGACATTGTAAGGGTGCGAAGCCCAGGGGGAGCCGCCTTTCTCTCAGTCTTTCTTCTTATTGACGTCGATCTTCTGTTTAAACATTTTCAAAGCCAGCTTGCGGACCGTGTCGGAAACTTCCTTGTTGGCAGATAGGTTTTTTAAATCATTGACCAGGAGGTTCTTGATCAGGCTCAGCGAAAGGTCCATCGGGGTGCGCGGATTAAATATCAGGTTGCGGATCACGGGGTAATGTTTAGCAAAGCGCCGCTTCATGGGGATGCCGCGCAGCACGGCTTCCAGAACGTTCTTCTGACTGGCGAAAGCCTCCACCTCGCCATCGGTAATTTTGGGCGAATCCAGCACCGCCAGTGCCACGATCTTGGTGCCATCGCGAATCAGGATGGAACGCTCTTCCTTGTTGCCTTTCATAGCAAGCTGGATGCGTCCCTTAACATCCAATTTGGCAATTTTCTGTAGCGTGCTACCTCTTTTAGTCTCTTCCTGCGGGGCATGCGCAATTTTGTGAGCCGGCACATGGGCGACGGCCGCACCAGCCGTGCCCGCATCAGCCTTGGGATTCTCGGTCCTCGCCACTTCCAACCCGTCGAAAATGCCGCCAATCGCCTGGAAGGGCTTGCCTTCTTCGGCGGCAATTTCTTCCGCGTGCTCCTTGAAGAAAGCGCTCACTTCTTCGTCCAGTACTTCCTCAGGTCCGACGGGTTCCGCCACCGTGGCATCGACAGTCAAGACCTGATCCGGCTCGGCAGGCGCCGGTTCAGACGCTGCCATCTCAGGAGTGCCATTCGACACAGCGGGAGCGGTCTGATCAAACGAGACGGCAGCCGTCGCGCTTCCGGTCATGTTGGGGTTGGATGCCAGTGCGTTTCGTAGCGCAGGCGAGGTGTTGACTCGCTGGCTAGCCAGCATTACTTTCACGACCTCGCGCGATCCCCTAGCTGCCAATTCCAAGAACCACTCCTCGTGCACTGAGGGATTTTCCAATAACGACGGCAGAAGCTTGGGCCGAAGATTCTCCAGGGCAACCATGTATTGCAGCACTTCCTGAGCGGTGGCGGGATCGGAAGCGGCAGCCAGCGCGGATTTTTCTTCCCAGCCGGCCAGCGTCATACGCGCCTGCTGACCGAATACTCTGTTGTGATTGGCGAGATAGACCAGGATCTCGAGCATCTCCCTGGGCGGCAGAGATAAGGCGCCGCGGGCGGCCGCCTGCACCAACGTGGCCGGCACAGCCGAGGAGCGGATAAGATCAATCATGCGCGACATTCTTGGGCCCTTATGACCAGCTCATCCTTTCACTAGTGCACATCCAGAGCCTGCTTCGCTTCGACGCAATCCGATTCGCCGCAGCAGGTTTTCCCCTTCACCGCTTCAATGCCTTCATGTGCGATTAGCGGAACCATGCTTAAGCCAGCTGCGGGGTCGGCCCACCACCAGCCCAGCAGCGCGTTCAGGGCCAGCCCACCCAGCAAAATCGCGGATAAGTAGGCGCAAATGTCCGTCTGGCGAGAATCTGCCTGCATCGCTCCGCTGCTCAAGCCACGAGCGATGCTGCGTTTGGCGCGTGCAAGGATTGGCATGACAATGAGCGACAGGATCGCAAGCGCTATACCAACCAGACTTCTCTCCGGAGGTTCGCGATGGAGCAATGCCGAGACGGCATCATACGTGACGTAGACAGCCAGAGCCAGGAAACTGATACCGACTAACCGCAGAGCCAAACGTTCCGCGCGCTCGCGTGTCCCTTCCTGATCAACGCTCAAGCGCCAAAGGAGTACGGCGCCCGACGAAACTTCAATGACGGAATCCAAACCGAAACTCAAAAGCGCGATGCTCCCTGCCACCAGGCCAGAAATAATCGCGACCACCGCCTCCAGGCAATTCCAGCCGATCGTCAAATATTCCAGACGGATTCCGCGGCTTACGATCGCTTGACGCGAAGTCATGCCTACTTTTCTCCCCGCCTCGTGAGCAGGTAGGCGCGGATAAACGGCTGCAAGTCGCCGTCGAGGACGCGGTCGACATCGCCCACTTCCACCTTGGTCCGGTGATCCTTCACCATGCGATATGGCTGCAGGACATAAGAGCGAATCTGCGAGCCGAAATCGATGTCAAGCTTGGACTCTTCAATTTTCTTCGTGGCTTCGCGCTTTTTCTCCAGCTCAAACTCGTAGAGTTTGGAGCGCAACATGCTCATGGCACGCTCGCGGTTTTTGTGCTGCGAACGCTCGTTCTGGCAGCTAACGACAATTCCCGTCGCCATGTGTGTAATACGTACCGCGGAATCAGTCGTGTTCACGTGCTGGCCGCCCTTGCCGCTAGACCGGTAGGTGTCCACGCGCAAGTCCTCCGGTTTGATATCAACCTGGATGCTTTCGTCGATTTCGGGCGAAACGAAGACGCTCGCAAAAGAGGTGTGACGCCGTTTGGCCTGATCGAAAGGCGAGATGCGCACCAGGCGGTGGACTCCGATTTCGCTGGTCAGGAGGCCAAACGCGTACTCCCCATTGACGGTGAACGTGGCCGACTTCATGCCCGCTTCTTCACCCGGCTGGTAGTCATTGAGAACCGTTTGAAAACCTTGGAGTTCCGCCCAGCGGAGATACATGCGGAGCAGCATATCGGCCCAGTCCTGCGATTCAGTGCCACCGGCACCGGGGTGAATCGTTACGATGGCGTTGCGAGCGTCGTTCTCGCCGCAGAGCAAGCTTTCCGTCTCCAGGCGCTCCACCATTTCACGCAAGGAGCCAATCTCACCGCGCAGTTCCGACTCTACATTCTCTCCTTCGCGCGCCAAATCAAAGTAAGTCTTAATATCGGTTTGGCGGCGGACCAAGTCCTCTTCCGTGGACAGCACGTCCTGCAGACGCTTACGCTCCCGCATGATGGTCTGGGACTTTTCGGGGTTCGACCAGAGATTCGGGTCGGCAACCTGCTTTTCGATTGCAGCTAATTGCTGCTTGAGCTTGTCCGCGTCAAAGATACTCCCGCAGGTCGCGAACTTTATCTTTCAGGGCAGTGTATTCCTGTTCTAATTCCTCGACCATTATCATCCTGTTTTTGCACGGAATAGGAAGCGCGTCAGCAGCGCCCCTAAGGAAATTATCGCACACAGATGAGCGAACCAATCGCCGTGGCGAGTGTAGAACGTGGTTACGTTGGTTAGCGCATAGGGAACCGGCAAAGTGGCACGGATTTTGCGCGGCAGGCTTTTTGCAATTCGTCCATAGGGATCGATGGAGGCGGTGACGCCCGTGTTGGTGTCGAGCAGCAGCCAGCGGTCGTTCTCGACCGCCCGCACGCGCGATTGCATGAGGTGCTGGGCATAAGCGCCGCTATCGCCGTACCAGCCGTCATTGGAGATGTTGACGAGCACCTGCGCTCCGTTCTTTACGAATTGCCGCACTTCATCGGGAAAGACGGACTCGTAGCAGATAAACACGCCCAATTTTTGGCCATCGGCACTCAGCGGTGCACGAGAAGTGCCGCGGCTGAAGTCTCCTACCTCTTTGGTCAGCCCTCCGGCAAACGAAAATACCTTCTGAAACGGTAAATATTCTCCAAAAGGCACGAGATGGACCTTGTCATAGCGCGCTATCCATTCGCCATCGGGACCAACCAGTGCGGCGGAGTTGTAGACCGCGGTTCCCTCTTCAGGTACCTGCGTGGCATTGCGAACGCCGAGGCTGCCGGTGAGAACCCACGTATGCATTGGGCGGGCAAGATTGCTGACCGTGTCTCGAAACAGTGGATCACTGGTGTAAAAAGGAGCTGGCGATTCCGGCCAGACGATGAGGTCGGGTTTTTGCGCTCCCTCGGAAGTTGGCTTTTCGCTGATCCACAGTAAATCGCGCAGCGTTCCCTCAAAGTAGTCTTTAGTCCATCCGGAACTATCCAGGACGGGAATGTTCTGCTGGACAAGATAAGCAAGGTGGTCGGAAGGAGGGGGTGGAGGTGCAATCCAGCGTCCCGCCTGTAGCGCGACGGCAGCGCAGAGACCCGCGATCAGCAGCGTTTTCCGCTTGTCGCGGCGTACCAGGAAGGCCGTGGCAAAAGCTGTATTGACCAGCATGATCTCGAAGGAGAGGCCATATACACCGGTGAACCTCGCGATCCGGGCCAAGGGAATGTTATCCACTTGCACCGTACCAAGCAGGTCCCAGGGAAAACCTGTGATTCGGGTACGGGCGAGTTCGACGGCGACCCACAGAAACGATGCAGAGAGCAGGGCGCGGCGGCTGAGCGGACTACCAGGATCGGCTACCAGGGCGAGCAGCGCGGCGAAAGCACCGTGATAAAGCGCCAGGTAGAGGCAGAAGAGAAGCAACACGCCCAACGCGGCGGGGGCACTCAACCCGCCGTACTGGTGCATGGTGTCATAAACCCAATAGCACGTTCCGGCGTACCAGATAATTCCGCTCAGGTATCCCAACACGAAGCCTTGGCCGACATTGGCGGGCACCCGTTTGATCCCCGGCGAATCGGAAAGTTGCAGGGTGTCGGCCTCCCGTGCGTGCAACACGGCGACGAGCAAGGGCGCTAAGGCGATCCAGCACATCATGTACAGGCTCGGCAGCGGGAAAGCTACGATCTGCAGGACGCCGGAAACGCTGGCCAGCAACCAGCTCTTGCTATGGACTTGGCGCACGCTGCAAGAATAGCAAACGATACAGGCCTGCCAGTGCTTGCGGCTGCTACCCTGGGCGGACGGATTCTGGTTCCGGCTATCGCGTAATGCAACTATCGTCTACCATTGAAGCTTATGAATGTGCTGATTGTCGTCGGCATACGAACTCTGGAGACGATGTTCGTCGCGGGAGGCATCGGGTCGTTCCTGGTGTTGATTCTCACTGGGATTGAAGACATCGAGACCCTGCTGGGCTCCGACGATCCGAGTCGAAAGCGATGGTGAAGCTTAAGTCCGGCTCCTAGCGAATGTCATCGCCCTTCCAAAACATGCCGTCTTCCCGGGTGCGCATCGTGGTTGCGACCTCGGTGATGCTCACCTTTATTTCCTACTGGCGAGCCGCGGCGATCGTCCTAAATGACCTGGGTTCCTCGGCTTTTTATGCGGGCGGCATCGCCGAACAGGCGGTGGGCAAGGCTGCGCCCTGGTTCATCGTCGCGGTCATGCTGTTCTCGTTTACGGTGCGCGCGGTGTACGTCGAGAGTTGTTCGATGTTTGTCCGCGGCGGTGTCTACCGCGTCGTGAAAGAAGCGCTGGGTGGCACGCTGGCCAAAATCAGCGTCTCTGCCCTGATGTTCGACTACATCCTGACCGGACCGATTTCGGGTGTTTCGGCCGGACAATACATCGCAGGGTTGATCAACGACATCTTCACGACCGCCGACGCCCACGGCTGGATTCCGCGGGCCGCGCACGTGATGTTCAACGGAACGCCCCACGTACCGGTCAACTGGACATCGGTCGTGTTTGCACTGCTGGTAACGCTCTATTTTTGGTGGCAGAACACCAAGGGAATCCAGGAATCCAGCGAGAAGGCCTTGCGCGTGATGCAGATTACCACCGTGATGGTGGTGATCCTGCTGGCCTGGTCGGCCATAACGCTCGTTATCAAGGGTTATCAACCCGTACCTTGGCCCACGCCGGTCAACCTGCACTTCAACCCGGAATCCTTGGGATTCCTGAAGAACCACGCTGACTTGCCCAAGCTGTTCGGCATTTTAGGCATCCTGATGGCATTCGGGCACTCCGTCCTGGCCATGAGTGGAGAAGAGTCGCTGGCCCAGGTAAATCGCGAGCTCGCCCATCCGAAGCTCAAGAACCTGAAGCGCGCGGCGATCATTATTGCCATTTACAGCTTTGTCTTCACCGGCATCACTGCCCTGCTGTTCGTGATGATTATTCCGGACTCGGTACGCATACCGGTGTACAAGGACAACCTCATCGCGGGGCTGGCGATGTACCTGGTGGGTCCGCATCTGTTGCGCCTGGCCTTTCGAGCTTTTGTCGTGGTGGTCGGATTCCTGATCCTGTCGGGGGCGGTAAATACCGCGATTATTGGCTCCAACGGCGTATTGAACCGGGTTTCTGAGGACGGCGTGCTGACCGACTGGTTCCGTCATCCCCATCGCCGATATGGAACCAGCCATCGCATCATCAACCTGGTGGTCTTGCTCCAGGTATTCACCATCCTGGCCAGCCACGGCGATGTCTACATGCTGGGCGAAGCGTACGCGTTCGGAGTGATCTGGAGCTTCACTTTCAACGGCCTGGCCATGCTGGTGCTCCGCTTTAAGTACAAAGGCGAACGCGGCTGGAAAGTGCCGCCGAATTTGTACATCGCAGGGTACGAGATTCCAATTGGACTGGTTTCAGTCTTTCTAGTGCTGTTATCCACCGCGATCATAAACCTGCTTACGAAGTCAGTGGCGACGGTGGCGGGCGTTTCATTTGCAGCGGTGTTTTTCCTGATCTTCAGCGTCTCGGAACGTGTGAATCGCAGGAAGTTTGCATTGGCCGAGCAACAGATGCAGGAGCACTTTCAACTGCTGCAGCGCGACACGGTGGAGCGGGAGGCTCTGAGTATCCGGCCGGGAAACGTGCTGGTACCGGTGCGCGACTACAACACCCTCCACCATCTCAAGTGGGTCTTGGAACGAATCGACACGCGCGAGCAGGATGTGGTGGTGATGACGGCACGAATCAGCCAGTTCGGGGCCGCCGCGTATGACCTTTCCATGGAGCAGATCTTCAGCGACTATGAGCAGCAACTGTTTACTCGGACAGTATCGATCGCGGAAAGTTTTGGCAAACACATTTCGCTGTTGGTGGTGCCCGCCCGCGACGTCTGGTCGGCGATCGCGCAGACTGCCAACAATCTAGAGTCCTCCGCCGTGGTCACGGGGCTATCGAGCAAGATGACGTCCGAAGAGCAGGCCTTTGCCATAGGCCGAGCCTGGGAAGCGATGCCGGACCCGAAACGACAGTTTGTGTTGCAGATCGTTCATCCGGACGGCAAGGTAGATACGTTCCACATTGGACCGCACACCCCGTCCATGAAGACAGAGGACATCCACCTCGTGCACCGGCTATGGTTGAACATAACCCGCGAACGCGGCCTGGATAAGGTTCACCACAATGACATCCTTACCGAAGCACTTACCCGGTTTGCCCGCGATTACGCGGGACGCGATCGCGACGAGATTCTCAAAGAACTTCGCAAAACCTCAAGGCATACGGTGACCACACGCCCCATCGGAGGCGACGGCGGCCGCCCGGAGTCAGATGCCAATCCTTCTGAACCAACCGGACCGTCGGATGAGAACAAGCAAGAGCCGCCGGCGGCGCGGCCGCAGTAGTGGCCAGTGGACAGTGGTCAGCGGGAGGGCGAAGCTTAGCCGAAGTTCGTCACGGAACCGTCGAGACACCACCTAACTTATTTAGGGTCAGTTCACGCAGGCACCGAGTCTGCACTACATTTGGAGAAAGATTTTAATCGTTCCGGAAGGCTGAGACGGAGTTGGTGGAGAACAGATTCCTGGTCCGCATCGGGTTCGGTGATCCGACGTAGGCGGATCTCGCGGCCGTCGGCGGTCGGCAGGACGATATCGGCGCTCCGTAGCTTATACAGCAGGGCTAGCGCCTTCATGGGCGAGAGCGGCTGTGGGGTTGTTCACTCCGCTGGCCGAAGGCTGGGGCACGACTCGCCCCAGCGCTTACGATCTTCACGGATCTGCCAGAACAAGCCCACACCCTCGGTCGTGTCGCGCAAACCCACCTCATACAGATCCTGGACCGAGGATGGGGGGCCTCAATCTTTCCCAGCCGTCGCTCCATCTTATTATTGCGGTCCTTATCGTCGATGTGCCGAAGCGTTCAGCTCCCCCAAATAGCACAGCGTTCTTTGGCGCGGACCGCTGGCCGTTCGCACCGTCTCCACCAGCGACCAAAAGGTGTGCTCCTTACCGTCCTTGCTGCGTTGATGTGGCCGCAGGAACATACGGCCTGAATCTGTCATCGGCTCTGCTGGGGAGCAAGAGGGTAGGTCTGCACTACATCGCTTTTTCTGAACACCGCGATTCGAAAGATAAGACTTGTCCCGTTTCCACCTTCAAAAATCGTTCGATTCGATGGTGCCGTGACGAACTTCGGTTAGCAGGGCCCACGCGAGATCCTTCAGCAGGCTTGCGCCTGCCTCAGGATGACGACATAAAGGGAGGTCGGGAAAAGAGCTCGGGGGCCCCACGCGGCCCACCGACTACTAACCACTATCCACTGACCTCTGGCCAGCCAGTAATTTGTCCTTCACAAATGCAACTATCTCGGGCGTGACGTATTGCGGCGGGCGGATATGAAATGCCGGCTTCCCAGCCACCGACTTCAATGAAACCCGTTGCCAGGCGAGAGGCTCAGCAGTATCGTGAAGGATGGCCGCGCTGGCCCGATCGAGAAATTCTTGCGCCGAAGTCTTGAAGTCCTCGGTTGAAGGGTCAAGGACGGACAGGTACAGATCGGGGCGCACGAACTTCAGAATGCTATTTGACTCCACGATCACGTTGCCCGCGTCCGCGATCTTCTGACGAACCGAAGGCATGGCCTCCGCCAGCCTGCCCTGCTCGGTACGTACCCATAGGGAACGCACCGCACCGGCCACCAGAAACCGCGAGGTGTCCGATTTCCCGGAACGATCCTTCTCTTCCGATATTGCCCAGGAGTGATCGGCGGTAGCACAGTCGCAGACTTTGCCACTGGCGGAGCAGATGCCGTGACCATACTGCGTAATCTTCAAAGCCGTCCACTGGAATTCCGGCAAGGCAGCAATCAGACCGGCAACTACGCTGGTCTTGCCAACGCTGCGAGAATGCCCGCCAATGACGATGAGGGACATGAGGAAAGTGGTCAGTGGTCAGTGGCCGGTGGTCAGTGGGCCAGGCACAAAATTGTTCTGAGCTGACCACTGGCCACCGGCCACTCGTTTCTTTTTACGCCTTTCTTGCCAGCCTTGCCAAGGTCGCCAATTCTTTGAGGTACTTTCGAATCGGCCGCGCGGGCGTTCCCCAGAAGACGATTCCCTTCCCGCGAATCACCTTCTTGGTCGGCACACCCGACTGGGCACCCAGAATGGCTCCGGATTCAATGCGGACGTGGTCGGCAATGCCCACCTGGCCGCCCACGATGACTCCGTCCTCCAGCACGGCACTGCCGGAGAGCCCGGTTTGCGCGGCGATTACCACGTCTTCGCCGATCTGCACGTTATGTCCGACGTGCACGAGGTTATCGATTTTGGTACCGCGGCCGATGCGAGTCACGTCGAGTGCCCCTCGATCGACTGTAGAGTTAGCTCCGATTTCAACGTCATCCTCGATTTCCAGGCGTCCTATCTGAGGGAATTTTTCATATCGGCCCGTGGCGGAATCGCGGACATAGCCGAATCCATCACTCCCCAGAACGGCTCCCGCATGCACCAGGACACGATTGCCCAGGCGAGCCCCAGGATAGATGGTCACGTTGGGAGCGAGATGGCAGTTTTCTCCGATTTGGACGTTGGCTCCAATATGCGACCCGGCACCAATCCGGCTGCCTGCAGCGATGGTCACTCCTTCTTCGATGACCGCATAGGATCCCACGACTACATCTTTCGCAACTCGCGCCGATGCGTGGACGATGGCGGTCTTACTTACACCCGGTTTATATCGGTGGGGCGGGGTAAGGAACTGGGCGACTCGCGCAAAGGCCAGGCGTGGCTGATCGCAGACCAGGAGCGGTTTGGAGCTGGGTTCGCCGGCAAATTTGCCTGCGATAACGGCGGCGGCACCGGATTGCATCGCCTCGCGCAACTTTTTCTCTTCGTCGATAAAAACCAGATCGCCAGAAGATGCAGATTGAAGGCCGGCGACACCGGTGACCTGGACCGCGCCGTCGCCCACGAGGCGGGCCCGCAAGAATTCGGCAACCTCTTTCAGGGAGCGCTTCATTGCATCTTTGTATACATTCGGAGAGAGAAAAGAAAGCGGCGTTAGGCTCTCGGCTTTAGGCTTTAGGCTTTAGGCTTTAGGCTTTTGGCTCTGGGCTTTCGGCGCCTGGCAAAGACCACGGCTGCAATCGGATACTATAGTGTCCCCATGCAGCGCCGAATGTTCTGGATGATTGTGATCGTCCTCAGCCTGTTTGCGGATTTTCTCCTTCCGTTCTGGTGGGGTGTCGCGGCCACCATTCCCATCTTCGCTCTGAGCTGGTGGATTGCCTATCGCAGTGATTGGTTCTGAGGGCTGATTAGAACCGAGATTCCTCGCGGCTAGGAGCCGCGCAGGTTCCAAGGGACTTCACTTGCGGCACGTGAAGACGTGCCTTGATAGGAACCTCTTGAGCAGACTCTTAAGAAGTGCCCTGACGCTGACCTAGCATCTTTCAGCAGCCTGTAAAGCCGCTTGAATGACAGAGTAGATCATGGTTGCAGCTGATAGCTGAAGGCTGAGAGCCGATAGCTAGTAAATCGGCGGCTGGCCTTCTGGACGGGTCTTCCAACGCCGATGGACCCAGAGCCATTGCTCGGGGTAGCGGCGCACGTAGTCCTCGATCACTTTGGTAAACATGGCTGTGTTGGCGATGATATCGGCATCGTTGTCGTCAGTACGAACAAGCTTCAGGGCTGGATCAAAGCGTAGCCGATATTTTCTTAGTGACGGGTCCCAGACCGTAAATCCGGGGACGACCGCGGCATCGGTGCGGAGAGCGATGCGGGCCAAGCCGCTGGCCGTGCAGGCAGGAATGCCGAAGAAATCCACGAATACGCCCTGGGGCGGCGTCATGTTGGTGTCCATGAGAATCCCGACTGTTTCGCCGGCCTTCATGGCCGATAGGAGGCCGCGCACGAAGTCATCCTTATCGACAGCAGAGTTGCCGTGCATGGTGCGATAGCGCTGGATGAGTCGGTCGAGGTAGGGATTGTCCATGCCGCGCATCACCACGTGAAGCGGATGTCCATGGAGCGAGTGCGCAAAGGCGGACAACTCCCAGGCGCCCAGATGGGCAGTCAGGTAGAGAACACCTTTGCCTCGGTTGTGAGCGCGCTCGTAGTTTTCAAAGCCGTCATAGACGACGACCTGACCGACATTCTCGCAGGTATAGCGCGGGAAGAGGCAAACTTCGGCCAATTGGCGGCCTAGAGAAGTGAACTCTCCGCGCAGGATTTTGCGCCGCTCGTGCCGGTCTTTTTCCGGGAAAGCCAGCTGCAGGTTGCGCATTCCCACACGGCGAAGCTTGGAATGCAGCAGGTAAACCGCTTGCCCGAGCGCAATTCCCGCCGCCCGCGCCAGGGGGCGCGGCAAAGCGCCCAGCGTGCGAATCATCAGCCACGCGAGCGCGTACTCTAGACGATAGCGCATTCATTAAGAGGAACCCGTGACGGTAGCATCTGGAAAAAATTCTTGTCAAACGTGGACAGCGGTAGCGTTGTCGCGGCTATGCTGCGGGCGGGACGGCCGGCGCTACGCCTCGCGTGCTTACTTTGCTGCTTCTTGGGCCCACTTGGCGAGGGTGGCCAGAAATGGATGGGCCGTATTGGGCGCATCGACCTCCCCGGTCAGCGAAGTGTTGAACGGTACCATGCGTCCGTAGAAATCACGGGTGCTGTCTTTATCCTGCTTGATACGAGCTCCATCCAGGCTCACTCCCGCGAAGACTCCGCGTGCGCGCGAGTAAGTTAGCACCTGGGCGCGCATTTTCCAGTCCGTATCGGCGGCCGCATGACGCCCCACTGGCCCGGCAGCTACCGATGCATCTGCGCCCAATTGGAACTTGCTGGAGAGCAGGTTGTTCATGCCTTCCTTGTTCATAATGAGCATAACCAGGTCCACCGCTTGTCCGCCAATCTGAAATCCGACGCTGCCGCCTTCTACCGTGAAAAAAGCCGGAGCGCTCCACCCCTTTGGGGTCCGACAACTGGCGACTCCCCGCCCATAACGAGCGGCCAGAATAAATCCGCCCTTCAGCATAGTGGGCACGACAGCTACGCAATTGGCGGATCCCAGCACTTCCTCCGGGATACCCTGGTCTGGGGCGCCCTGGATTTCGTTCAAAACGTCCGCCGCAGCCTGGACGCGGTCAACGGCCTTGTTATCGGCAGGCGCAGCTAATGCTGCAACAGTCACCGAGATCATTACACACAGAATGACGAGTCTGTTCATGGGTCCTCAGTTTTCATGAAATTGCGATTTCCCTGGCTATTTACTTCGACGCAGATTGGGCAGCTCTGGTTGGCCGGTTTATCTTTTTGCCCTATTGATAATAAAGGATTTGCTGCTGTGGAATTCCAGGGAAAATAAAAATCGGGGCTGAAACCGGTGACCCTAATCTCCGATCCCAACCCCGTCTCCCAGGTTCTGTGGTAGGTGAAGCGAGTATGGGGCAGGTCGCTGATGGCAACAAGATTACTGAGGTCATTGTCCCGAGGTAACTGGTGATGGAAGCGGTCTTGAGGCGTTTGGCGAGGGAGTCGTGGGAGGTTATTCGGTGGTGCACGCCAGATCCTTCGCCGGACTGAAGTCCGGGTCAGGATGACGACATGGATTTGGAGTTACTTCGCCGTCACCAGCGAATGAGTAATGGCATGCACCGACAGGGCGATGCGGTTCTGCACGCCCACTTTGCGCATAAGCTTGGCAACGTGCGCCTTCACGGTGCGTTCCTCGATGCCCAGCGCGGCTCCGATTTCCTTATTGGAGCGGCCCGCAACCAGCATCTCGAGCACTTCTTTCTCGCGGTCTGTGAAAGTCACGCGGCCTGCGGGAAAAATGCGGCCGGGAGAAGATGTCACGCGCTCGATGAACATGGACAGGACGCGGCGCGGGGCCCAAACGGAACCTTGTTGCACAATGCGAATGGCCTGCACAAACTCGGAGGGAGCGGCGGCTTCGTCCACGTAGCCCTTCGCTCCGGAAGCAATGGCCTTAAGAATAGTTTCTTCGTCGATGCCGGCGCCGGTGACAATAATCTTCAAGTCGGGGCGCGAAGCTTTGAGGCTAGCCATCTGATCGAAGAGGTTCGTGCCGCCCCTGCTGCCCAAAAGCACGAGGTCAATGTTGCGCTCGGCGGTAATCTCGGGCAGGGTGGCGGACACTAATTCGAAGTCGGGCTCTGAATCGAACAGGGCGCGAAACCCTACGAAACGGAGCGGATCGCTCTCGACCACGGCTATACGGATAAGAGGTTTTCTGGCCACTGCAGGTTTCATAGCCTTCCTATTCAGGTAATCTGCAGTTAGCATAACTGCAATTGCTCTGAATGCAAAGTATGGTACTCCAGCCCAGATTACGGGAGTAACCAGCTTTGCATCCAAATAGAAAGGGCATATTTCATGAAAAAATGCATTGCTATAACCATTCTTGCGACCGTGCTGGGTGCTGCCGGGATGGGCTTTTCTCAGAGTCAGGCCCCCGGAGCCCAGGCTGCGCCGGCCCAGACCGCGCCGACGGCCACCCCTTATAAACCGAAGTTTCGCGGTGATCCGGCACGGTCCGACGCCGAAGCGAGCGCCTTGGGCTACATGCGGGTTGTGCTGCGTGCGCAGCGTGAATATAAGAAGCGCCACGACCAGTTTGCCGAATCGCTACCCGACCTTGCCGGCACCGGTACGTTTACCAAGCGCATGGCACGTTCCACCGATCGCGGCGACTATACGGCCGAATTCCACGGCAAAAAGGATAGCTTCACTCTGGCCATGGTTCCCAAGCAGTTCGATGATCAACATCGTGCCTTTTATGCGGAAGATGATGGCGTGATTCACGCCGAGGAAGGCAAGCCGGCCACGGCGGCGTCGCCCAAGTTAAAGTAATTCACGCAGCGATGGAGGGATCGGCGTCCCCGCCCGTCTAACGCAATTTATGCCGATGGCCCCGGCTTTATATTTACGGCCCTGCCATCCCGGTAGGTGATGGTCAACGGCTTCCCGCCATTGGGATAGTTTACGGTCTTCACACTGGGGTCATGCGATCTCTCGGGAACTCCCATTCCAATTGCAAAGTCGGCCTGGAGTTCGTTCATGCCGGGCTTGACCTCGTGCTTTTCAATGGAACCCCAGACATCCGGCGGCCAGTGCTTGTAGAGTTCTTTGGGATCCTGGATGTACAGGATCTCGTCGGCATAGATTCTGTAGTCGCCGCCGATCTGGACACCGATCGGAAACGCATATGCTTTCCCCTCTTGTGAAAATATTGCCATCACCTGGCGTTGACCTTTCATTCCTGGCGATGCGTCAAGAACAACATCTTTGATCTCGAGCTTCTGCAAGGGGAGAAGCTGGCCGGCCTCGTGAGTGAAATCGGAGTGGCGGCTTACTGAATGGAAGGGATAGTAGGTGTAGCGATAGCCTTCCTTCACCCACACGGATTGCCTGGTCAGCAGGCGGGCTGATTTCAGATCGTAGGCATAAAGCTTCTTGGGGATGACGTAATAATCAGGATTCAGCGGAGGCGCTGCCTGGTTTTGAGGCGGTTGCGTTTTGTTGCCGGCGTGGCGGTTGTAAAGGATCCAGCCAGTTCTCAGCGCGGCCGCGACGATGGCGACCGCCAGGAGGAGCTGGATTTTGCGTTTAGCGTCGGCTGTCATCCCGTGTGCCGCGGGTGATCAGTGTCCCGCGGGCTTGCGAGCGCGGACAAGAGTGTCCGCGCCACACAGCTGGTTTAATTGCTCAGTTCTTCCAGCGCTGCCCGGCCGCGCTTTTCGAGCAACTCGGCTATGCGCTCGCCGGCGCGAGACACATTGTCCAGAATCCGCATGCCCTGGTCAGCGTAGCGGGGCAAACGATCACGGAATTCTTCCAATTTGTCCGGATACTCGGACGCCAGCACAGCCGCGCCCACTCCCGCCAGGACGATTCCGGCAGTCTTTTTTCCGCTTAGCAGCAGTACGAGTCCAGTACCGATGGTTCCCGCGACTACGCCCATCTTCCAGTTTTCCATTCCGCGCCTCCAGTACAACGATTGTAACCGCAAATTGAAGTTGGGTTATTTATACTGCACCGGGATCAAAGGACAAAAAGATGAGAAAGTTTCGCTTAAGGTTGCTGATTTCGGCGTTCTTTTTCTCCGCGGCGATATTGCTGGGTGAAGCCCAGGCGAAACCTCGCGCCCGCGATCTGGGGATTCCCTTCGATGGAACGCCCGGACCGCTGAATGCCATCACGGATGTGCAAGGCGTGGAGGTTGGTCACACGACGCTGATCTCCGGAGAAGGCAAGCTGCAGGTCGGAGTGGGTCCGGTGCGCACCGGAGTCACCGCCATTTTGCCGCGCGGAACGAATTTTGCGGACCAGGTCTTCGCCGCCTGGTTCACGCTCAATGGCAATGGCGAGATGACCGGAACAACCTGGGTGGAGGATTCCGGATTCCTGGATGGCCCGGTGATGATCACAAATACGCACAGTGTCGGCGTGGTGCGCGACGCGGTGATTGCCTGGCGCGTTAAGAAGGCGCCGCCCGATGAGCAAGGCTACTGGTGGTCGTTGCCGGTCGTGGCCGAAACCTGGGACGGATATCTGAATGACGTGAACGGATTCCACGTCAAACCGGAAGACTCGTTTCACGCCCTGGATAGCGCTCACGGAGGCCCGGTGGAAGAAGGCAACGTGGGTGGAGGGACGGGAATGGTGTGTCATGAATTCAAGGGTGGAATCGGGACGTCATCGCGCTTGATTAGATTGAAAGAAGGGACTTATACAGTGGGAGTGCTGGTGCAATGCAATTACGGCCTGCGCGATCAGTTGCGAATTGCCGGCGTTCCAGTGGGCCGCGAGATTCCCGGACATAAGGTCTGGTCAGGAGACACGGGGTCTATCATCGTCGTAGTCGCGACCGATGCGCCGCTGATTCCCCCGCAACTGAAGCGGGTTGCGCGGCGAGTGTCATTGGGGCTTGGGCGAAATGGCAGCTTTTCGGGAGACGGGTCAGGAGACATCTTTATAAGTTTTTCTACGGGCAATCCCGGCGCTGCAGCAAGTAAAGGACTACGTCAGATCACAATGCTGCCAAATGCGGAACTGGACGCCATTTTCCTGGCGACGGTGCAAGCCACGGAAGAGGCGATCATCAATGCGCTGGTGGCGGCACAGACAATGACTGGCATAGACAATCACACTGCTATCGCGCTGCCGCATGACAAGGTCCAAGAAATATTGCGGAAGTACAATCGGCTGAACAAATGAGGGTGGCGCGGGCGCCCCCGCCCGCGTGGGCGGCGATGGTCGCTATCACAGGCATTCTGACTGAACTACATGGCTCAAAATGCCGTGCCGCCTTAATGGCAACGTTTGCCCTGAGGGATCCTTCGACTCCGTCTGGGTTCGCGCAGCGAACCCAGACTTCGCTCAGGATGACAGAGGGTTAGTCTTTCACGGCCTTGTCCGTGATCTCCAGTCCGCGGTCGATGATCGCGAATGACTCCCGCAATTGCTGTTCGTTAATGCAGAGCGGTGGATTGGTGTAGAAGGAATTCCAGCGCACTATCGTGTAGAGACCTTGCGCGCGGAAAAAGCGTCCCAAGGCGGCCATTTCGTCGGACGTGCCATTGAAAGGAGCCATGGGTTGGCGGGTACGGCGGCTTCGGATCAGCTCGACAATGCCGAATAATCCGATGGACCGCACTTCGCCGACGGATGGGTGGCGCTTCTCGAGATCGGCGCCGAGTTGTTTCATGACGCCGCCCAAGCGTTTCGCGTTCTCGATCAAGCTGTCTTCTTCGTACACGCGAATAGTGGCCAGGGCGGCCGCACAGCCCATGGGGTGGCTGTTGTAGGTCAGCCCGCCAAAGAAAACTTTGTCCTGGAAGTGCTGGGCGATATGATGCCGCATGCCGACAGCTCCCAAGGGCAGATAGCTGCTCGTCAATCCCTTAGCCATGCAGAGCAAGTCGGGCACAACTTTCCAATGGTCGACCGCAAACCACTCGCCGGTGCGGCCGAAGCCGCACATAACTTCGTCGGCGATCATCAGGATACCGTACTTGGTGCACAGATCGCGCACGCCCTTAATGTAGCCCTCGGGCGGCACGAGGATTCCGTTGGTACCCGTGACGGTTTCCAAAATGAATCCTGCGATGGTGTGTGGACCTTCGAGTTGGATGGTCTCCTCGATTGTGGCCAGCGAAGACTCGGCCGATTCCCAGCCACGTTCGATACCGTGGTAGGGATCCATGACGCGCACTACCCCCGGAATGCCGGGCTCGGCCGCCCAGCGCCGCGGGTCGCCTGTGAGCGTAATGCTTCCCGCCGTCGCGCCGTGATACGAACGATAGCGGGCGATGATCTTGTGCCGCCCGGTAAAGAAGCGGGCAATCTTGATGGCATTCTCGGTTGCCTCAGCGCCGCCGTTGGTGAAGAAAAACGTGTCAATGTCGCCCGGAGTGATTTCCGCGAGCTTGGCGCCCAGTCGGGCGCGGGGCTCGGTCGCCATGAACGGATTAGCATAGGCCAGCGTGGCGGCTTGCTCGCTGATGGCCTGGATCACCCGCTCATCGCCATGGCCGATGTTTACGCTCATCAGCTGGCTGTTGAAATCGATGAAGCGCTTCCCTTCCGGCGTCCAGAAATAAATACCCTTGGCTCGGGCAACTGGGATCGGATCAACCTTGGACTGGGCCGACCATTCATACAAAGTGTGCTTTTTTGCGAGGGCGACTATTTCCTCGCCGGTCATTGTGGGTACGGTTGCAGTAGTCGTCATAAGTCCCCTTTAAAAGCGGCCACGGATTCACACGGATCGGATCTGTGATATTGGTGGTAATCCGTCGCCGAATTTCTAGAATTTGCGCGAATGCTCTTTCGCCCAGCGCTCGATCACAACCTTCTTCTCGGTGTAGAACTCGACCGCGTCGCGGCCCTGTCCGTGCATTACGCCGAAAAAACTCTCTTTCCACCCGCTGAACGGAAAATAGGCCATGGGCGCGGCTACGCCGATGTTGATCCCTATATTTCCTGCCGGCGCTTCGTAACGGAAACGGCGCGCGGCCGCGCCGCTGGACGTGAACAACGATGCCTGGTTTCCATACGGGTTGCGCTCCAGAAAGGCGAGCGCCTCGTCCATGCTGTTGGCATGGATGAGGCTTAGCACCGGGCCGAAAATTTCCGTGCTGGCGAGCTCGCTAGCCGCCGGCAGACCATCAAGAATGGTTGGCTTCACGAAGTTCCCTGCTTCGTATTTCGGGATCTTGGGATTGCGACCATCTAGCAGAACCTTGGCACCTTGCTTTTCGCCGACGCCGATCAACGATTCAACTCGCGACTTGCTCTGCTTGGTGATGACGGGGCCCATCTGCACACCGTCATCCAAGCCATTTCCAACCCGCAGTTTCGAAGCGGCGTCGGCGATTGAATCGCGAAAAGTTTTCTGAGCTTCCCCAATGGTCACGGCAACCGAAACCGCCAGGCAGCGCTGACCGGCGCAGCCAAAGGCGCTGTCGGTGACAATCTGCGTGGCTGACTGCATGTCGGCGTCGGGCAGAATGATGACGTGGTTCTTTGCCCCGCCCTGGCACTGCGCCCGTTTGCCGTTTGAGCCGGCACGCGCATAGATGTACTTGGCCACAGGTGTCGAACCAACAAAACTGATGGCGCGTATTTGCGGATGATCGAGGAGCGCATCGACTGTTACCTTGCCACCGTTCACGAGGTTGACGACGCCTTTGGGAAGTCCAACCTGATCGAGCAACTCGAAGGCGCGTCTCATGGTCAGTGGAACGCGCTCGGAAGGCTTCAGGACAAATGTATTCCCCGTCGCGATGGCGTAGGGCAGAAACCAGAACGGAATCATCCCGGGAAAATTAAACGGCGTGATCGCCGCAATCACACCGAGCGGCTGACGGATCATGATTTCGTCGATGCCGCGGGCCACGTCTTCCAGGTTGTAGCCCTGCATCATGGTGGGAATGCCGCAGGCCACCTCAACATTCTCGATCGCGCGGCGCAATTCGCCCTTGGCCTCGGAGAAAGTTTTTCCGTTCTCCTGTGTGATGATGCGGGCCAGATCATCAATGTGCTCTTCTAGCAGCTGCTTCAATTTGAAGAGCGGCTGGATACGGTCTTCAGGAGGGGTTCGCCGCCACTCCGGAAAGGCGGCGGCAGCCGCATCAACCGCACGAGCAACTTCGGCCGGTTCGGAAAGTGGAACTTGGGCGAGGGTTTCACCCGTCGCAGGGTTAATGACGTCCTGCCAGTCGCTGGAGCTGGATTCAGTCCACTGTCGGTTAATGTAGTTGGGAAGCTTGGTGGCGGATAGTGCTGCAACCGTCATGGGAGGAGTCCTCTAGGAGACGGGGCAAGCCCCGTCTCTACCTAAGTTCTTGTGCGTTACACGGTTTGCGCAGCGGCCGCTTCGCTTCGTACACCGCATGGAAAGCAGCTTCGAGCACGTCCAGCGCTTCCTGCATCTGCTCATCGCTGATAACCAAAGGCATCAGCAGCCGGATTGCGTTGCCATACGAACCAGCCGAAAGTACAATCACACCGTGTTCGTAGCAGTACTGCGTAACCTTCTTAGTATCCTCCGGGGCGGGCTCTCTTGTCTCGCGGGACTGCACCAATTCGAGAGCCTGCATGGCACCCAGACCGCGAATATTGCCGATCTTGGGCCAGCGGCTCTGCCACCTGTGCGCGCGTTTCTGAAACTGGCTGCCCAGCTCGTTGGCCCGCTCGTTCAGGTTTTGCTCTTCCAGCGAGTCGAGTACGGCCAGCGCAGCTTCGCAGGAGAGAGGATTGCCGGCAAAGGTGCCGCCGAGGCCGCCTGGGCCGGGAGCATCCATGATCTCGGCGCGACCTGTGATCGCAGCAATAGGCAGCCCTCCGCCGAGCGACTTTGCGGTCGCAATGAGGTCCGGCTCGATCCCGTAACGATCGCAGGCAAATAGCGCGCCGGTGCGGCCGAAACCAGTTTGGATCTCATCGGCGATGAACAGCACTTTGTTCTTACGGCAGACCTCGAGAAGAACTCGGAAATAATCCTGCGGAGGGGTGACAAAGCCGCCTTCGCCCAGCACCGGCTCTGCAATGACCGCGGCTACGCCTTCTGCGGCGACTACCCGCGTGAAAGTGTCTTCCAGGTGGCGCGCGCAATACAGATCGCACGAGGGATATTCCAGGGAATAGGAGCAGCGATAACAGTAGGCAAACGGGATGCGGTACACCTCGCCGGGAAACGGCTGGAAACCTGCTTTATAAGGATGGGTCTTGCTGGTGAGCGCCAGCGTCATCATGGTGCGGCCATGAAAAGCGTCTTCGAAAGCGATGATTCCTGGGCGTCCGGTGTAGGCGCGGGCAACTTTGACGGCGTTTTCGATGGCTTCGGCGCCGCTGCTGACAAGTAAGGTCTTCTTGGGAAAATCGCCAGGAGTGAGTTCGTTCAAGCGCTCGGCCAAGCGAATGTAACTTTCATAGGGCGTTACCTGGATGCAGGTATGCAGGAAGCGCTCGGCTTGCTTTTCAATCGCATCGAGTACGCCGGGTGAGCGATGGCCGATGTTGATGCAGCCGATGCCACCGGCGAAATCGAGGAACCGATTTCCGTCAACGTCTTCGAGCATCGCGCCTTCCGCCCGCGCCACGTACACCGGAGTCGCATGCGAAAGTCCCCGTGGAACAGCCGCGTCCCGGCGCTCGCCAAGCGCTAGGGACTTGGTACCGGGGATGGAAGTTTTTAGCTTGATCGTCGGCATCTCAGTACCACCCGATCGGCTGTTCGTTCAAATTGATGTGCACTTGCTTGGTCTCGAGATACTCTTCGATGCCCAAGGGGCCTAGCTCGCGACCAAATCCGGATTGTTTATAGCCTCCCCAGGGAGCTTCTACGTAGGTGGGTTGCATGTGGTTGACCCAGACAATGCCCGCCCGCAGCACCTTGACGGCACGGAACGCCTTAAAGATGTCGCGTGTCCAAACCGCTGCAGCCAAGCCATAGGGCGAGTCGTTGGCAATCTTCACGGCATCCTTTTCATCATCAAAAGGAATGACCGAAGCCACAGGTCCGAAAATCTCTTCGCGAGCGATACGCGCACTGTTGTCCACGTCATAAAAGATTGTCGGCTGCACGTAGAAGCCCTTGTCGAACTTGGCTCGCCCGCCGCCGCTAGCCACCTTCGCTTCTTTCTTACCGATTTCCAGATAAGAGCAGACCCGGTCGTACTGCTCCTTGCTGACCAGCGGACCCATTTTGGTTTCGCGCTCCAGGGGGGCTCCGAGCTTGATCTTCTTGGCCTTTTCGGTCATGGCATCGACGAATTTCTCGTAGATCGGCTTTTGCACGAGGATGCGGCTTCCGGCCGAGCAGACCTCACCCTGGTTGATAAAGACTCCGAACAATGCCCCGTCGATAGCCGCCTCGAAGTCGGCATCCGCAAAAAAGATGTTGGGTGACTTGCCGCCGAGTTCCAGCGTGACTCGCTTTACCGTGTCGGCTGCCTGTTTGACGATGATCTTGCCCACGGCAGCACTGCCGGTAAACGCGATCTTATTGACATCGGGATGTTGCACGATAGGCGCGCCGCAGGTCTCGCCGAAGCCCGTGACGATGTTCACCACTCCGGGAGGAAGGCCGACGTCCGAAAACCACTTGGCCATCTCTAGCGCTGTCAGTGGAGTCTGTTCAGCCGGTTTCAGAACACAGGTGCAGCCCGCAGCCAATGCCGGCGCAAGCTTCCACGCGGCCATCAGCAACGGGTAATTCCACGGGATGATTTGTCCCGCTACGCCGATCGGCTCCTTCAAGGTAAGACTCATGGCATTGTCGGGAACCGGATTGACGTAGCCGAGGATTTTCGTTGCAAGCCCGCCGTAGTATTCGAAGCAGGTTGCTACGTCATTTATGTCGAATTCGGCTTCAACAATTGGCTTGCCGGAGTTGCGGCACTCCAGCTCGGCGAGCATCGCGGCGTTCTGGCGGATTTTGTCGGCCAGGCGAAACAAGATGCGTCCGCGTTCCTGGGCAGTTATTTGCGGCCATGCACCATCGTCAAAAACGGCTCTAGCAGCCGCAACCGCGCGGTTCACGTCTTCGGCATCGCAATCGGGGACCTGAGCGATGACTTCTTCGGTGGAAGGATCGTAAACAGGAAAAGTCTTTCCAGACTTGCTGTCGATCCACTCGCCGTTCACATAGATTTGATAAGTGCGAACTTCGGTTTTCACTCCGGCTGGCATAGGTACCTCCTGGCCAAGTGGCGCTCGGCCTGGACGGGTCCGAGACCCGTCCCTATAGTCTCTGGGTAGTACGTGTTCTTTCGCCCCTCCAGGGCTAACCCATCTCTCATTCCACCCACGGCTTACGCCGTGGACTCTATTCTTGCGCCGCTTCGCGGCTCAAACCATATGTCCTACTTAATCGAATTCATGCCTTTGCCACCGACTCAAACCGTGATTTCTTACACCCGTTCGCGCACTTCGGCGTGGCTGACCGCCGCGTGTTCTGGTTTGTGACGGCCGTAAACAAAAAAGAAAAATGCTGCCAGCCCGACAAAAAATGCAGTTCCCCCGAACATCCAGATTTCGTATACGCGCAGCGATGTCACCAGCCGCGCTGGGAAGAACACCAGGGCAATGCCCAACGTTGTCGTCAAAAATCCGCTCAGTCCTGCCAAAATGAGCGTGCTCTTGCTGTAGTAGCCGGCTCCTGAACGGTCCGTAAAGGCCAGCTTGAGCAGCGCTGCGAACATGTACAAGAAAGGCACCAGTTGCAGCACAACCGCCAGCGACAGCAGAAACTGAAACGCTTCCTGTACCCCGGCCACGGCAAAGTTCAGAACCACCAGCGCCAGCGAGACCACGAATTGCACAATCAGCGGCGCATACGGAGTCGCGTAGCGGGGATGAATTTTCCCGAGCCACGCCGGCATGTAAGAATCGAGTCCGGCCACGAACGGGATGCGGGCTGAACCGCCCATCCAGGCGGAACCGATGCCGGCGATCGAAAGGCTCAGCATAAAAGCAAAGGGCGGCACGATCCATGCCACGCCCACTCGTTGGGCCATGTGCGCAACTGCCTGCACGATCCCTTGCAGTACGCTGATTTCATTTTTGCTGAGAGCAATCAACAACGTCAGAGTGACACCGATGTATAACAAGCCAGAAATGACTCCGCCCCAGGCCACCGCTCCGGGCAGCGTACGCTTTGGATCGCGGATTTCATCGCCCATGACCGAGGCGAGTTCCAACCCCACCAGGCCAAAACAAATCACGCCAAAGGAATTCAGCACGAACTTGGGGTCGGCGGGAATGTGGAACTCAGTAGCACTCACCGTGCTTCCAAAGCGTAGCCAGATAACCAGCCCCAAGCCGATCAATGTGACGGCGGCAATGCCGGTCCCGATGCCGCCCAGATTGTTCAGCCATTTGCCTACGCCAAGACCCACAATGTTCAAGATCGTCAGCAGCGCGAGTAAGGCCACGGAGGCGGTCAATGCGAAAGCTTTGTTCTCCGCCAGTCCCTGATGGCTAGGACCAAGCACAAAGACTGAAACGCCGACAAAGTACAGCATGACCGTCGGCACGTACATCATGTTGTTCGTCCAGTAGCACCAGCCGGAGAGGAAGCCATGGAAGTCTCCGAAAACTTCTTTGGCCCACAGGTAGACGCCGCCTTCTCCCGGATAGCGATGTGCCAACTCGATGACCGCGATTCCTTGCGGCCAGAAAAACAGCAACAGGGAAATGATCCAGAGCCAGACCGTGACGCCGCCGTTGGCCGCGATGGAGGGCACGACGTTCAGATTGAAGACCGCGACTACGAACAGCAGCACCAGATCCCAACGCCCCAGAACACGTTTGAGATGTGGTTGCTCGTGGGTGTCGGTCGACAAGGCAACTCCGGGAAGTGTTTCAAGATTTCAAAGCGCCAAGGTTTCAACTGCGACAGGGGAGCTTCGCTCCGCCGGGCGGGTGAGGACACCCGCCCCTACCTATATCTGCTAATCTGCTATCCTTGCCCTTCTATCAGCTTGCTAGTGCACGGCGACGGCGGCCGTGCGTTCCTGCTGCGCTTTGGCCAGGGCGGGCGCGAGGTCCTCGAAGGCCGCGAGATGTTTATCAATGTCGGCCTCGCTGTGCTGGACGGAAATGGTCCACTGCTCGTCCCACCAATAGGGCTGCGCCATCACACCGCGGTTCACCATGCCGAACCAGTAGTGCCGCCACAGGTCGATGTCAATGGTGGTCCAGTCACGGTAATTGCGAATCTCTTTCGGGTACAGCATCAACACGCCATTGGCTCCCGCCTCGGCAACGTAAGCCTGGAGACCGGTTTTGGCCGCCGTCTTGCGATATCCGGCGACCAGCTTTTTGCTGAGGTTCTCCACATGTGCGTAATTCTCGCGAGTGAGCACTTCGCGGAATGTCGCCAGGCCGGCGGCCATGGAAACTGGATTGGTGTTGTACGTCCCCCCATGAAAGACCTTGTGCTGCGAGATCAGGTCCATCACAGACTTGTGAGTACCGAATGCAGCCAGCGGCAAACCGCCTCCGATGGACTTGGCCAGACAGATCATGTCGGGGATTACGCCGAAATATTCCGATGCTCCCCCCCAGCCCAGCTTGGCGCCAGTTTTCACTTCGTCGTAGATCAGCAGCGCTCCGTTCTTGGTGGCGATCTCGCGTAAGCCTTGCAAGAAGCCGGGTTGCGGCATGCAGATGCCCACGTTCATCAAGATAGGTTCCAGAATGATTGCGGCAATCTGTCCGGGATTTTCTTTGAAGCGACGCTCGACGGTTGCCAGATGGTTAAAAGTAGCCACGGGCACATTGGCGAGACTCGCCTTGGGGACCCCCAATCCGCCCGAAACTGAAACCGGGTTGTTGACGTCTCCGAATTCGGGCGCATGCGGCTTCACGCTGACCAGAGCGGTATCGTGCAGGCCGTGGTACGCACCTTCGAATTTGAGAATTTTGTCGCGTCCGGTGGCGGCACGGGCGAGGCGGCAGGCGTGCATGGTGGCTTCGGTGCCGCTGTTGCCAAAGCGCACCATCTCTACGGGGAAGCGTTGACAAATTTCTTCCGCGAGCTGCCATTCCATGTCGTGCGGCATGCCAAACATCGTGCCGGTGGAAAGACGCCCCGAAACAGCCTTCATGACGGCAGGATGACAGTGTCCGGCCATCAGCGCGCCAAAACAGAGGTTGTGGTCGAGGTAGTCGTTGCCATCGAGATCGCGGAAATGCGAACCCTGGCCTTCCTTCACAAAGATTGGGTAAGGATCGTAAGCGCGGTAGTTGCTGGCGACGCCGAGCGGAATCCGTTTCAGATTCTTCTTGTGCGCCTCCGCCGATTTGGGCGTGCGGCGCTGAAAGGTGTCCAGCTCGTGCTGCAGGTCTCGGTACATCATGGGTCTCCAGAAATCTCAAGCCGCTAGGCGGCCATTAGAGTGCGCCCGGGCGGGGGTGGCCGCCCGGGTGTCTTTCAAAAGAGGTACTTCAAAGCAAACTGAATTTGTCGCGGAGACCGGGCCCGCTTGATGCGGCCAAAATCCGATCCGTCTGTGATGTTGCCGTCCGGGTTCAGAAACTGCGTGTGGTTCGCCAAATTAAAGATCTCCGCACGGAATTCGACGCTTTGACGCTCGCTTATGGATGTGACTTTATGCAGCGCGAAGTCCCAGTTGCTGATCCCTGGCCCACAACAAATAGTTCGTGGCGCATTGCCAAAGGTACCCAGCGGAACAGTATCGTTGGTGAACAGCGCGGGATCGAACCAATAACCGCCATTCTTACGCGGATCCTGCGTTTTGAAGGGTCCGGTCTGGTTAGGCTGGCCAGGCAGTTCAAAATCAAAACTGTTCATCTCCTCGATGTCATCCTGCGAGGTTATGCGGATAGGGAAACCTGTCTGAACAGTAACGATACCCGAGAGGTCCCACCCGTTCGCTATTTTTCCCGAAAAGCCGTTGTACCTCGGCGTTGGCAGCTGCCAGACGTAACTCAGCACGAAACGATGCCGGGCATCAAACTGCGAAAGCGAGCGGCTGCGGCGGGGATTCAGCGGATTCAGGATGGCCTCAAAGCTAGAGGCTTGATCGAAGGACTTGCTCCAGGTGTATGCGCCCTGGAATTGCAAGCCGTGAGAAACTCGCTTTTCCAGCGACACTTGCAGCGAGTTGTAGCTGGCGTTCGCAATGGTGTCTTGAGCGAAAATACTCGAGAAGACCGGATTACCATCGGCTGGGCAGTCAGTTCCAGTTAGCGGCTGGCAGAACGGAGACGAATAGGGTCGTAGTCCAACCAAAGTAATGCCATTCGGCGCCACGTTGCTGACCGGCCCGGGGGGCACAAACAGGCCCCCAGAAGCCGCGTTGTAAGGCAGGTGTAAGCCTCCTTCCGGAATTATGTAGCCAGCAGGTATGAAATATGGAGAGTCGGCGTAAAACGGGCCACACGTCTGGTTGGGATCGTTGTTGAAATCCGCGATGGCTTGAAGGTCGTTGCAGGTCTGCGCCAAGCCGTAATTGATGTCGTGCGTGGCGAGTAGCCGGTGATTCTGCGAGCCGACGTACCCAACTTGGAGCACCAGATCTCTCATCAGCTCCCGCTGAATAGAAAGGTTGTACTGCTCCGCGTATTGGGAGCGCATGTGCGGCTGAAATTCGCCATACAACAAGATGGGTCGGAAGACCGACCAATCAACAGTGTCGCCGGCCTTATTCCCCAGGATGCCGTTAAACGGATTCGGGAACTGAAATCCGTACTGGCTGTAAAACGGGGTTTGAAGGAAAGTCGTGTTGATCAGGGGGCTTCCACCGAATGGAGGCTCGGCGCTGAATTGTTCTAGCACAAGCTGCTCGATGGGGTTGTAGAAGAGGCCGAATCCTGCACGTATGCTGGTTTTACCGTTTTTCGCCGGATCCCAGGCAATACCGATGCGAGGCGCAAATGCTTTGTAGTACGTTTGGGTTAATCCGGCGGGCACGCCTTTATCTCCGGGAACGACCAAACCCAATGGATAGATCGACCGAGCAGGGCCATTCGGACCGCAATCTGTTCCTACCGGATAGAGCCCCAGCGCTCCGGGTGAGATTTGACACGTGAATAGGTTATCGGCCTGCCCGGGGCGGAAAGTCTGAACTTTGTGTCCAACATCGGCCAGCGGCGTATTCAGTTCCCAGCGCAAGCCGTAATTCAGCGTCAGGTTGGATTTGATCTTCCAGCTGTCCTGCGCAAACAAGTAAAGCGACGTGGTGCGAACCGCCTCCCGCTGCGCTGAACCCTGCACGTATTGATCGTTCATACCCAATAAATAATTGGGAATCAGGTTATCGAAGCCAACATCGTTCGCGGTTCCACCGAATAAGAGCTGTTCGCCGTTGACATCAAAATAGAGCGTCTGGTCAAAGCGCTGGCGGCGGAGATCTACACCAAATTTCGCAGTGTGGTTTCCCATCGTCTTGGTGAGGTTGTCCGTCCACTGGAACGTGTTGCCGACTTGAGGAATTTCACCTTCCAAGTTGTTTCCCAGGTTGAACTCGCCGGAGATGCTAATGAACGGGACTCCTTCTCGATTCGCGCCCAAGCCAGGAGTCACTCCGAAATTGCTACCGGGAAATGCCGGGTAAGCACCCGAATCGGTGTTTCCATTGAAGCAGGCATTCTTGGCAGCCGCTAAAAGGGTCGGATCGAGAGCGTTGGGAAACTGGCTGCACGAATCAGTTACCAAAAACGTGTGCTGCGGATGAAGGAACGTCAACTGCCCTTCGCGAAAATAAGTGAACCGAGCTTCGTTGACGGTTGTGTTGCTCAAGGTCCAGGTGTGGGTGAGGTTCCACTGTTGGAAGCGTTCGTTGGTATTGGCGCCAAAACCGGGGAGGTTGGCGCCGCCCGACTCGAACTTGGCAAAGGGATCAAATTGCTTGTGGTTGGTAAAGTAATAGTAGGCGTTGAGTTGTTGCCGTTCGTTGATCCGATGGTCCAGGCGCAGGGTAAACTGGTCGGCGTTGTTGTCGCCATTGGGAACTGCCTGGAAAAGTGAAAGGCTGCCGGAAGCATCCGTAACGTTAGCGTGTGGCACGTACTGTTGTAGGAGCGCCAACGCCACCGGGTCCTGACAGTCAATGGGAATAACGTTTGTGGGAAAAATGCTTGCCCATGACACACCCGCGGTTGGCGCCGAACCATTCAAGTTCGCGATAGCGGTAGTGCACGGCGTGCCCGTCCAGTTACGCGCGGTGAGGATGGCGGCAACGGTCTGTGTGCTTAAGGTGCCCGCGAACTGACTGCCCAGGGAAAAATCACCCAGCCGCTCTTGATCAGTCGGAACGGTGACAGTATCTGATGAAATTCCCTGAATGATTCGGCGGCCTTCATAGGAGCCAAAGAAGAAGCTGCGGTCCTTTTTGATAGGACCGCCCAAAGTCGCGCCGAACTGGTTCTGCTTCAGGTCCGGCTTAACCGTGTCGAAGTAGCCTCGCGCATTGAGAGCCTTATTGCGGAAATACTCGTAAACATCGCCGTGGAAGGAATTGCTTCCTGACTTTGTGACTACGTTAACGACGGCCCCGGAATTACGACCATATTCGGCATCAAAGGTATTGGTGATAACGCGGAACTCCTGGATACTATCCGGTGATGGCTGGACCACCGGCAGGTTGGCAAATTGGTCGTTCCCGTCTCCACCGTTCACGCTGTAGTTGTTGGAACGTCCGCGCCCGCCATTCACCGACACTACACCCGGTTTGTCGCTACCATAAAACAGATCAGATCCTATCTGCGATTGGACCCCCGGCTGCAGTTGCAGCAACGCATAGGTGTCTCGCGCATTGAGAGGCAGATTGGCAATTGCCTGCTGGTTCACCACCGCACCCAGCTGCGTGCTCGTGGTGTCCACCAGCGGCGCGTCTGAGGTCACTTCCACGGTTTCCTTGGTCTCGCCCACCGCCATGCTCATGTTGAGCGTGACCACGCCATTGACTTCAACGGTTATGGACTTGCGGACGTTGGTCTTGAAACCCTTTTGCTCAAAAGATAAGGCGTAGAAACCGGGCTGCACTTCCAGAAAGGTGTAGTCGCCGCTGGAGTTTGTCTGTGTGGTCCGGCTGACTCCGGTCGCCTCGTTGACAAGTGCGATGTTGACGCCAGCCAGCACGGCGCCGGTCGGATCGGCGACGCGGCCAAGGATTCTGCCGCCGGTGCTTTGAGCGAGGGCCGAAGTGCAACACGCGAGGCAGAGCAGGACCATCAGGCAACGATTCGCCCAAGAGGAAGTCGAGGGGTACATGGAGCCTCCGGAATGTTCGGGGAAATTGCCAATAATGACCGCTGGCGTGCAAAACAAACCTTGCTATAATCGCGTAAGGTTAGAGAACCCGCCGTACACTGTCAAGGAAAAAATAACCGCTTCCACTTCCGCGAACTTGCGAGGTTCCAGTTTTGGCAAGCAATCCGGCAGAACCAAAAGATTACTTAAAGATCGGAGACGTGGCCCGCAAAGTGGGCGTGTCGCCGTCGGTCATTCGCTCCTGGGAGAGTCTGGGATTGACCCGGCCGCGGCGCACCGCAAGCAAGTATCGGCTTTATTCTTCGCAAGACGTGAAGCTTCTCAAGCGCGCCCGGTACCTGCGGCGGGTGCGAGGGCTCAACGCGCCGGCCATCGTCCAGTTATTGAAGAGAGAAGGAGCGCTGCGCGGCACACAAGACGGCACTGCCCGCGCCGTCGGCATACGCCTGCGACAGTTGCGGACAAAACGTGGACTGTCACTGGCAGAGGTCGCGAATGCGGTCGGCATCTCTGTGGGTTTTCTGAGCGCGCTGGAACGTTCACGCATGACCGCCTCAATCGGAACCCTTCGTAAACTGACCCGCTTTTACAAGACCAACATTCTCGATTTCTTTGATCCTTCCGAGTCGAATTCACCTCTGGTCGGCCCGGCAAAGCGTAAAGTACTGCAAGCGGGACCCGGCGTACGCATGGAATTGCTAGCGTGGGGTAACACGGTCATGGAACCCCACCTGTTCCGCATTGCGCCGGATGCCGGTAGCGGCGAGTCTTACACTCACGAGGGGGAAGAATTTCTTTTCGTGCTCAAGGGTGAATTGCAGATCGGGCTGAACGGCGAAGAATACCGCTTGAAGCAAGGTGACAGTTTTTATTTCGAGAGCGCCACGCCGCATCATTGGAAAAACCCAGGGCACAAAGAGACATGGGTACTGTGGGTGAATACTCCACCAACGTTTTAGCCTGCACGCCGGGAGGAACGCCTTGACGTTGAACAAAGCCGTGAATAAAGGCTGTCTCTTGGCCGTCATCGCGGCTTTGGCTCTTCTCGCCCCCGTAGCTTTCTCTCAGAGTCCATCCGCCGACACGGTGGTGGTCGACGCGCGAATTTATACCGTCAACTCCAAGCAACCTTGGGCGCAGGCGCTGGCCATCCGTGGTGGGAAAATTGTGGCGATCGGTAGTGCTAAGCAGATCGAAGTCTACCGCGCCGCGTCGACCAAGGTTCTCGACGGCAAGGGCTACCTTCTGCTACCCGGCTTCACAGATTCGCATATTCATTTTCTTGACGGATCGCTGAGTCTGCTGCGAGTGAACTTGAGCGACGCCAAAACCATCCCCGAGATTCAGAAGCTCGTGAGGGATTACGCAGACAAAAACCCCAGTGAACCCTGGGTTCTCGGCCGAGGCTGGCAGTATCCGGTTTTTGCGCCCTCCGGATTGCCGGATAAAAAATATCTCGACGAGATCATTCCCGACCGCCCGGTTTATCTCGAAGCCTTCGACGGCCACAGCTGGTGGGCCAACAGCAAGGCTCTGCAACTCGCCGGAGTAACGGCCAAGACATCCGATCCGCCGAACGGCAGGATTGCTCGTGATCCGGCAACGGGAGAACCCACCGGCGCCATCCAAGAAGATGCGGCTGACGCGGTAGTCCGTCGCGCGATTCCTCTGCCTACGCGTGAAGAAAAATTGCGAGCACTCCGCGCGGGGCTGCAGGAAGCAAATCGTGTGGGACTGGTGCGAGTTCACAGCGCGGGCGGCGTAAACATCGGCAGCAGCGACCTCCAGAACGTTGATCTTCTCGATGAACTGCGCAAAACTGGCCAGCTGACGGTACGAATGTATCTTGCCTACCGTTTGGATCCGCCCGCCCTGACTCACAAACAACTGGCAGAAATCAAAGCGGCACGCCGCAGATATCACGACGAATGGATCGCGGCAGGTGCGGTCAAATTTTTCCTGGACGGTGTGGTCGAGGGGCACACAGCGGCCATGCTCACTCCTTACACCGACGATCCGAAGCAGATAGGGGCGCTGTTCTGGGACCCGGCAAAGTACAAGCAAGCCGTGGAACGATTGGATCGCGGCGGATTTCAAGTCTTTACCCACGCGATCGGTGACAAGGCTGTGCGGCTGGCGCTGGATTCCTATGAGAGTGCCGCCAAGGTCAATCACACCAAGGACGCCCGGCACCGCGTGGAACATGTCGAAACCATAGCCGGGGAAGACATTCCGCAGTTCGGAAAGGTGGGTGTGATTGCCAGCTTCCAGCCGCTGCATGCGTATCCCGACGATGACACGCTCAACATCTGGGCGCGCAACGTAGGCCCGGAGCGGGCGCAACGTGCCTGGGCCTGGCACAGCATAGAGAGCGCCGGGGGCGTGCTGGCCTTCGGGAGCGACTGGCCGGTTGTGACGCTCAATCCCTGGCCGGGGGTGCAGAATGCGCTCACGCGTCAGACCGTCGACGGCAATCCTCCGGAAGGATTCGTTCCGAAAGAACGCATCAGCCTGGAAGACGCGATTAAAGCTTACACTCTGGGAGCAGCAATCGCCGGAAGGCGCGAGAAAACCGAAGGTTCCCTCGATCCCGGCAAAGTCGCCGATCTGATCATCGTTTCCCAGGACCTCTTCAAAATTGAACCAAGCGACATCGGCAAGACCGAAGTCATGTTGACTATGGTAGGCGGCAAGGTTGTGTATCAGTCACCCCACTGGGGCGAAGCCAAGAACGCCGCGGCCGGGAAGGTGGAATGATGCGACGGCTACTTAGGTTGATCAATCCACTTGGACCATCAGCTTCTTCTTTTCACTGATACCGGCTGTGACCTGGTATCGCAGCATCTCCTGGCAGAGGCGTGGCTTGCTACTTCTCTGCGATGGGGCGGGGACGGGGCAAGCCCCGTCTCTACCATGACGTTGGCAAGTCGAGTCCATCCCCGCAGAACCCGCAACGCATAGTAAAGTGTTAATAGCGCCAGCTCGGCAAAGCAGGAGTGACTTTGAGTTCCGGTATTCGCAACATCGCTATCATCGCGCACGTAGACCACGGCAAGACCACGCTGGTGGACGCCATGCTGCGCCAAAGCGGTACGTTTCGCGCCAACGAACAGGTGGTTGAACGTGTCATGGACTCAAACGAACTGGAGCGCGAGCGCGGCATTACCATTCTGGCCAAGAACACGGCCATCTTCTATCACGACGTGAAGATCAACATCGTGGACACCCCCGGCCACAGCGACTTCGGCGGCGAAGTCGAGCGTGCCCTCAAGATGGTCGATGGAGTGATGCTGTTGGTGGACGCCAGCGAAGGTCCCCTGCCGCAGACCCGTTACGTGCTGAGCAAGGCGCTGGAAGCCAACCTGCCGCCCATTGTGGTCATTAACAAGATCGACCGCGCCGACGCCCGGTCACAGGAAGTGCTGAACGAGATCTACGATCTGTTCATTGACCTTGACGCGCATGAGGACCAGCTCGACTTCCCCGTGCTTTACACCAATGCCAAGCTGGGAACGGCGTCGAGCAACATAAAAGGTGGCGGCGAGGATTTGCGGCCGCTTTTCGATGCCATCGTGAGCACAATTCCGCTACCCAAAGGCGATCGCGCCGGAATTTTGCAGATTCTGGTGGCTAACCTGGATTACAGCGACTATCTGGGCCGCCTGGCCATTGCGCGGGTGTTCAACGGAACCTTGCGCACCGGCGAAGAGGTGGGAATTGCGAAGCTGGATGGTTCGGTTCAGAAAACAAGAATCACGAAACTATTTTCCTTCAGCGGACTCAAGCGCACCGACATCACAGAAACCGAGCTGGGCGACATCGTAGCCGTGGCAGGAGTGGAGGGGATCACCATCGGTGAAACCATCACGAGCGCCGAGAACCCGGCGCCGCTGCCCAACGTTGCAATCGATGAGCCCACCATTGCCATGCTATTTACCGTCAATACGTCGCCTTTTTCGGGTCGCGAAGGAACCTATGTCACTTCTCGACACTTGCGGGAACGGCTCGATAAGGAATTGCTGACTAATGTCTCGATCCGTGTAGAAGAAACCGGCAGCACCGACTCCCTCAAGGTCATGGGACGCGGCGAACTGCAGCTTTCCATTCTCATCGAAATGATGCGGCGGGAAGGTTACGAACTGGCAGTGGGCAAGCCGGAGATTGTGACGAAGCGCATCGACGGCAAACTCATGGAACCGGTCGAAAAACTGACCACCGATGTACCCGAGGAGTTTGTGGGCGTGGTGATGGAGCAGCTTGGCACGCGCAAAGCCGAGGTCGTCAACCTGCATAATCACGGCTATGGGAGGGTGCGCATGGATTTCCGTGTGCCGAGCCGCGGACTGATCGGCCTGCGCAGCCAACTGCTCACGGACACGCGCGGCACCATCGTGATGAACTCGCTTTTCGACGGCTACATCGAGTGGCAAGGCGACATTCCGCATCGGCTGACCGGGGCGCTGATTGCCGACCGCCCCGGCGTGACCACTTCTTATGCGTTGTGGAATTTGCAAGAACGGGGAGAGCTCTTCGTCGGACCCGGTATCGACGTCTATGAAGGCATGATCATTGGCGAAAATGCCAAGGACAATGACCTGGATGTAAATGTCGTTCGGGAGAAAAAACTCACCAACATGCGGGCTTCGACCGCAGACGAAGCGATCCGTCTGGTTCCCTTTCGCCAGTTGAATCTGGAACAGGCTATCGAGTTCATCGCGGACGACGAATTCGTAGAGGTCACGCCCAAGTCGCTCCGATTGCGCAAAAAGACACTACAGGCTAATAAAAGAAAGAAAAGCGCCATGGCTGTTGTAGAAGAAGCAGGCTACTAACGCGGTTTGTAGTTCCGCGTTGTGGAATAGTTGCCGCCAGCTAACGGACGCGCCTGCCCGAGCGGGCGATTATAGGTGTAAATCCAGCAGGCAAGCTTTTCCCCGTTGTTAAGCCGAACCAGGCATCGCTTTCTCACAAATAGGCTGCCTCGTGGACGTGAGGGATCAAAGCCCTCATATTCGTCCAGCTGGGTCAGCACACCGGGATCATCCGGAAGCTCGAAAACCTGGCCTACCACCATCGGGCCGCCTCGGCTCAGAATAGCCCCGGGATACTGGCCCAGGTCGTAGAGCTGGCCCTGCACAGATCCTCGGCCCACTCGCCGCAAACGTCGCACGGTGGGGGCAATCTCGGGCGGGGCATGCCTGGGCAGCAGGGTGCCGTATGAAAAGAGATATCTCTTCGTTCCTTTTGCGGCAGGGCGTTTCGAGCTACTCATTCAGCAATGTCCTTCGCAGGTACTCGTAACCTTTTTCCTTGTTTCTAATATATCCCACGACATCCGCATGCTTTTTCAAACATCCCAGGTAATAACTGAAGAGGGCGGCTACATCTTCTTTATGCAGTTGATTAGATGATTGCAGGTAGGCGACGAATTCGAAGAAGTTCAAATAATCTGTCCACGCCGACGACTCGGCGGTGACCAGTTGCGAGACCTGCGGCTCACCCACGTCGCAATCGAGCAGGTCGCGAACACGCTTCAGCTCTTCTCTCTCATAAAATCGAGAATAAAGACTTTCTGCCCAGCGGGCACGTTCCCGGCGAGAGTTGCTCTTGTACACCCACACGGCCGTCAAAGCAGCAACAGCACCGGCTAGGTAAGAAACAACCTGCACCGTTCTCACTGCGTCAGGGGGCATGGCTGGAGTAGATTGTATACTGCGCGAAAAAGGGCCGGGAATGACGGAGAAGTCCAAGCAGAATCTGAAGATGTTCCTGATCCCCTGCAGTTGTGGAACTACTTTCGCGGTTACAGAGCGGTATGACAAGCACGGCACCCACTTGCGCGCGTTTCTCGTCTGTCCGAGTTGTGGGAAGCGTCACGATCCGCGGAATCGCCTCCTGCAGCTTGAGTACGAACGCGAAGGCTATTGGAAAGTAGACAAGTGCTGATGCGGTCCAGGAAGTGATCCGCGGGCAGGAACGCCCGCGCCACACAATGCAATGATGTATGGCAACCATTGAAAGATCCTCGTTTTCTACCCCCAGTCGCGTCGCGGTGGTTGGCGTGGGCAATGTAGGCGCTACCTTCGCATATGCTCTGCTGCTGAGCGGTCTGGCTGCGGAAATCGCTCTCATTGACGTGAATCGCGCCAAGGCTGAAGGCGAGGCCATGGACCTCAACCATGCCGTGCCTTTTTCTCATCCCACCAAAATCTGGGCGGGGGACTTCCCCGACTGCGCCCAAGCAGCGGTTGTGGTGATGGCGGCGGGCGCCAACCAGAAGCCCGGAGAAACGCGGCTGGACCTGATCTACAAGAACGCCACGATCTGGCGCCAGGTCATCCCGGAGATTGTGAAACACAACCGCAGCACAATCCTGCTGATTGCGACCAATCCGGTGGATGCTCTCACCTATGCTGCGTGGAAGTTGTCAGGTCTGCCGAGTCATCAGGTGATCGGTTCCGGCACGACTCTCGATACGGCCCGCTTCCGCTATCTCCTCAGCCAGCAGTTCGGCGTGGATGCACGCAGCGTACACGCTTACATCATCGGCGAACATGGCGACAGCGAAGTTCCGGTATGGTCATTGGCTAATATCGCCGGCATGCATTTGAAAGAATTTGCCGCGGCACAAGGCCAGGCCTACGATCCGAGGATTATGGACGAGATTTTTCGCCAGACGCGCGACGCAGCATACCTTATCATCGAGAGGAAGGGTGCAACTTACTATGCGGTGGCGGCGGGCCTGATGCGCATCACGCAAGCCATTCTGCGCAACCAGAACACCGTGCTGTCGGTCTCCAGCCTAATCGAAGACTACTATGGAATCAGCAATGTATGCCTGAGCCTGCCGACTGTTGTGAATCGCAACGGTGTAGAGAAAGTGCTGCGCATCGAACTGGATCACGAAGAAGTGGAAAGGCTTCGCCGATCAGCAGATGTATTAAAGGAGACAATTTCCAAATTGGGAATGTAAGTGTCCTCCCGAAGCACGGTTTTGGGTGCGGGGAGAGCCAAACCTGCTATACTGCAGCCGCGTTTGAACTGTTCGCCGGTCCGACCACGAGACGCCGCCCGCTTCGCAATCGGTCGCGTACCCGCCGAAGACAGCTGCATTCAAATAGCTCACCTGACCGAGGCAATCGCTTGAAGAATATCTTCGTTGGGAATCTGGATTTCAATACGGGGGAAGACGAACTGCGCCAGTTGTTTGAACAATACGGACCAGTAGACCGGGTCGCAATCATGACCGATCGCGACACGGGCCGTTCTCGTGGCTTTGGCTTTGTCGAAATGACAAACGCCGAAGACGGCGAGAAGGCTATCGCCGCGCTGAACGGCACGCAAGTGGGCGGGCGTACCCTGAACGTGAACGAAGCTCGTCCCAAGACTGAGCGCGCAGGAAGTGGCGGCGGTGGCCGTGGCCGGGATCGGGGTGGTCGTGGCGGCGGTCGCTGGTAACACCCAGGTCCAGCTGACGTAAGAATCGAGCTAGTAAGAACCAAGGGAGGATTTGTGTGCCCGCCGCTGGCACTTATGCAATCCCTTGCAGGCTGCAGCGTTGCTGGCATCGTATCCAGGATGTAAACTTAAGACTCGTCAGCGCGCCCGTAGCTCAGCTGGATAGAGCGATTGCCTCCGGAGCAATAGGTCGGGAGTTCGAATCTCTCCGGGCGCGCCAGAACTTGCGGGGAATGGCCAGGGTCATTCCCCAATAAATCCCCCCAATTTCCCCTCGGTTTCCTTTCCACATCACGATCACCAATTCACCGTAGTACTTTCGCCTTCTACTCGCCTGCGCATGGGGCATGCGTGCGCCACACTGCGAAGAAACCAGACCAAAAACGGGGAACCTTAACAAATTGCACTCGGATGCACTAGGAGGTCTGGCTTGCGAAGAGTAGCCCAATGTGATTACAATGTAATTACCGGTCCAAGGCATGAAAACAGAACTGGTTCAGATCGGCAATTCCCGCGGCATCCGTATTCCAAAGCCCCTCATCGAGCAATGCGCGTTGGGCGAAACGGTCGAACTGCGTGTTGAGAATGATTGTTTGGTCATTTCTTCAGAGCGCAAGCCGCGTCAGGGCTGGGAAGAAGCATTCCGTGCGGCTGGTCCCGCGATCCATGACGAACTGCTGCTGGAGACCGCGGAACCGAGCGAGTTCGATCGCAAGGAATGGCAGTGGTAAGCCGACCGCCCCGGCGTGATGAGGTCTGGCTGGTAAGTCTGGATCCGACCCAGGGGGCAGAGATCCAGAAGACACGTCCTTGCCTCATCGTCTCACCTGATGAAATGAACGAGCACCTGCGGACGGTCATTATCGCTCCCATGACCACGGTTGTGCGGCCTTACCCTACAAGGATACCCATACGCTTTCGGGGGAAACACGGACAGGTCGTACTGGACCAACTCCGCGCCGTAGACCGTCAACGACTGCTGCGCAAGCTAGGAGCGGTCGCTTCGAGCACAGGGCAGGCCGCCTCCGCTACACTCATCGAAATGTTCGCCCGCGTGTGATCTGCTCCACAAATGAGCCTGACGCGCTTTGCCTAGGGGGAAAGGCCACATTCTAATCGGCTCCGTCAAAGATGTGCAGAGTTCTGAAATCGTCTCCTAGGGCGCGCCAGTTCTTCCCTTTTCCTTTCACTGGATTACGCCCTCCGAACTATTCCCTCGGGTGCCGAATTTGGGAGCAATTGGGAGCAAAACCCCTTTCCACTTTCGTCGCCAATTGCCGTTGCGCTTCCGGCATGGGCTGGGTATAGACGCCCAGCGTCAGCCGTGAGTCGGTGTGTCCTAATTGCGGTTGCAGCGCCTTCAGGCTCTCCCCGGTAGGATTCGACCAGGTAGCGAAGGTGCGCCGCAGATCGTGCCAGCCAATGGGCGGGATTCCCGCTCGGCAAGCTGGAATCAGGACGCGATTCCGGACGTTGTTAGGGTTGAAAGGCGTGCCCTTGGACGTCGAGAACACAAAATCGTCTGGCCCGCCTCCGCATGCCTTCCAACGCTTGAGAGCTTCCAAAGCCAGATCATCGATAAAGACCTTGCGATTGGAAGCCCTGGTTTAGGGTTCGAAGGACGCCCCTGGTACACCGTCTCGGCCGGCAGGATGGAACGTTCTTCGAAATCGACGTACCTCCAGCGCAGGCCGAAGATCTCCCCGGAGCGCATACCGGAGAGAACAGCAACCAACGCCATCGAGCGGTAAATGGCCTGCTCGACGAACAACAGCGCCGATTGTTTGCCGGCCTGGAATCCATCCGCCTGGGCCACGGTGGCGACACTCTGCTCGGCGATTTCCTGGGCTTGGACGTACATACTGTCGCCCGCGGTCGGCAGCAACTGCTGGATCAGAATGTGGTCAGCGGCCGCTCTCGCCGCACCGGCGGGGGTCGTACTCCGGCGGGGAAAAAACGCCAGACCTAATCGCGGTTCTCCATTGCCTGCTCGAACACGATACCGCGGGCGATCCCATGACCGGCTTACGCTGGTCTCGCCGTACTACTGCCACCATCGCGGAAGAGCTGGCCAAACTCGGCATTGCCGTCTCCTCCAATACCGTCGCCCGCCTGCTTCATGACATGGGCTATTCTTTGCGGGTCAATCAAAAGCAGATCTCCCCCAGTTCGAGTCCCAACCGCAACCTACAGTTCGAATATCTCGCCGAGCTACGCCACCGTGGCAAGAAACGCGAACTGGTCGGCAATTTTAAAAATCCATCCTTGCGGTCTCAAACCCACACCGGATCAAATTGCCTCACTTCGATTGCAGCGCCATGAAACTCTGCCCCCCCAATGGAACTACACCCGCAAGCCTCAACTGTAAACTTGTTCTTGCGTGGTCCCTAAGGGTGGACTGGAAGTTGTTGCGCAGGAAATCGAGTCGCGCCAGCCGAAGCTTTCCCATTCGCCAGCCCGACACGCTAGTCAGCCACCAACATTCTGCCGGATAGGCTCTGCCAAGTGCACAGGGCTGTCAGGTAGGTGCATTGCACTTTCGCGCGGTCCGATTTTCGCAAGCTGGAAAAGTCTATATATATATGAGACCCGAGTGCAAAGGCGGTGGCATGTTCGTAGGCAAGCGGAGCGTCAGCGTGCGCAACACTACCTCATGCCCGGTTTGCCGCTTGCCCCAACCGGTAAAACCATATGGGGGCGGTACAAGATAGCTGACCACCGGGAAGCAGAAGGTGACAAAGGCGCACCACGAACTGGGGAAACGTAATCCTCCCTCTTGTGTTTTTCTGTTCCCGACGCGCGCGGACCTTGATTCGCTGCGAGAAGAGATGGGATTCGTTTTCCAGGGCACCTATTTTTTTTGGCTCGATCCGCGAAAACCTGCCAACAACAACTAAAGG
>Ga0209801_1000051_pt1 | contig 80557 bp, 87 predicted proteins | sample GraSoiAngelo_127_FD_185884 | JGI IMG/M metagenome (GOLD analysis project Ga0209801, IMG submission 185884) | Grasslands soil microbial communities from the Angelo Coastal Reserve, California, USA - 14_0927_09_40cm (SPAdes) (version 2) | ecosystem: Environmental > Terrestrial > Soil > Grasslands ... | reverse complement strand
TTCACATCCACCTAACTCCCGGTCGCCAGGCCTACTTTGTGATGCCCTTCACCATCCGGCCGCCAAAGCATCGCGTCAGGCCGCCAGGCCCACCCCAGTCACCCTCTTCACCGTCCCCGTCGCCCCCTTACATGTTCCGTTCCCCAGGCGCTGTTTCAGGCCGCCAGGCCCACCCAACAGCCCCTTTCTTGCGGTTCCCGCCCGAGTAAATTGGGTGAATGCCCGAGAAGGAGATGGGGGTCGTGGGCCTCGCGACCATGGGCATGAACCTCGCGCGCAACCTCGCCTCGCACGGCGTGCGCGTCGCCGTCTACAACCGGACCCGCCAGCGTACCGACGAGTTCATGAGCTCGTTCGGCAAGGACGGCGACTTTCACGCCGCCTACGCGTTCGAAGACCTCGCGCGAATCCTCCAGCCCCCGCGCGCGGTGCTCGTCATGGTCAAGGCTGGTGCCCCCGTCGACGAATCGATCGACTCGCTGACGAAGGTCCTGGAACAGGGAGACACCATCATCGACGGCGGCAACTCCTTCTTCCAGGACACGCAACGTCGCGCCGCGGCCGTGGAGAAGCTCGGCCTGGGTTACATCGGCAGCGGCGTCTCGGGTGGGGAGGAGGGCGCACTGCACGGCCCGAGCATCATGCCCGGCGGGACGCACCGGTCCTACGCGCGCGTCGAGGACATGCTCACCGCGATCGCCGCCAAGGTCGATGGTGTTCCGTGCTGCACGTACATCGGCCCCGACGGTGCCGGCCACTTCGTGAAGATGGTTCACAACGGGATCGAGTACGCGGACATCCAGCTCATTGCCGAGACGTACGACCTGCTGCACAACGCGCTCGGCCTGTCCGCCGACGAGCTCGCGTCGGTGTTTCGCGAGTGGAACAACGGACGCCTGCAGTCCTACCTCATCGAGATCACGTCGTACGTCCTCGCGAAGCACGACGACGGTGCAAGGAGCTCACTGGTCGATGCCATTGACGATGAGGCCGAGCAGAAAGGCACCGGCCGCTGGACCAGCCAGTCCGCGCTCGAGCTCGGAGTGCCGCTCACCGGGATCACGGAGGCCGTCTTCGCTCGGATGCTGTCGAGCCAGAAGGCACAGCGCGTGCGCGCCTCAAACCTCTTGCAAGGACCTGGCGCGACCAAGGCGACGAGCGGGCTGATCGACGACATCCAGGAAGCCCTGTACGCGTCGAAGATCGTCGCCTACGCGCAGGGGTTCGAGCATCTTGCGGCGGGCTCCAAGGAACACCGGTGGGACCTTGACCTCGGCGCGCTCGCCACGATCTGGCGCGGGGGCTGCATCATCCGGGCGAAGTTCCTCGACCGCATCAAGGAGGCATACGAGGAGACGCCCGACCTGCCGAGCCTGATGCTGGCGCCCTTCTTCCACAAGGCTCTCGCCGACGCGCAGCCGGCGTGGCGCCGCGTCATCAAGACCGCCGTCGACCAGGGAATCCCGATCCCGGCCTTTGCCTCATCGCTCGCCTACTACGACGGCTACAGGCGCGCCCGCGGCCCGGCGAACCTCATCCAGGGCCTGCGCGATTACTTCGGCGCGCACACGTACCACCGCACCGACCGCGAGGGCGCGTACCACACACGGTGGGCGCAGGACGGGGAAGAGGTCCGGACCGACAGCTAGGCGGCTGTGGCCCGCGCTCGGGCAGCGACCTTCCGCCTGGCCTTCCGTCGCAGCAGAGAGAGGACCGCCGCCTCGTCCGAGTTGAGCCTCGACGGCGGTTTCGCGATCGCCACGCTCAACGCTCTTTCGAGATGGCCGTCCATATATGTATCGATGACGGTGGGATGCACGTACGAGCGGCGGCACACCGCCCGCGTATGTCCCAACTTGCGCGCGACGCTGTCGATGGCTTCGACGACCTTTCTTTTCGCCTCCGTCTCCGACTCGAAACCGGACGCCTCACGCAGCGCGCAGGCGGCCAGTACAGTGCCTGCCCACGTGCGGAAATCCTTGGCGGTGAATTCCTCGCTGCTGACTTCTCGCAGGTAGCCGTTGACATCGTCCGAGGTGACCACCCTGCGCTCGCCGTCGCCATCGAGGTACTGAAAAAGGTTCTGGCCCGGCAGGTCCTCGCAACGTTTGATCACCCGCGCGACTCGCCGGTCAGTCACCCCGACGGCGACCTCGACGCCGCTCTTGCCCTTGAAAAGAAAGCGGACAGTGGCGCCCCTGACGTCGACGTGTCGGTTGCGCAGCGTGGTCAGCCCGAACGAGTTGTTCTGCCTGGCGTATTCCTGGTTGCCGATCCGGAGGTACGTGGTCTCGAGCAGGCGGACGATGGTCGCCACGACCTTATCCTTCGGCAGCCCGTCACGTCTCAAATCACGCGCGACGCGCCGCCGGAGGCGGGGCAGGACCTTTCCGAAGCGGGCCATGCGGTCGAATTTGTCGGCGTCACGGGTCTCGCGCCAGCGCGGGTGATAGCGATGCTGCTTGCGACCCCTGGCGTCCCGCCCGGTTGCCTGCAGATGGCCGCGCGGGCGGGTCGTGATCCAGACGTCATCCCACGCGGGAGGAATCGCAAGCGACCGAATCCTGTCCAGGGCGGTGAGGTCCCTGATGCGCTTGCCGTCGGGTCCGACGTACTCAAACTTCTTGCCCTTGCGCACGCGCCGGATGCCTGGTTCCTCGTCGGTGGTGTAGACAAGGCCGGCTTCCTGCGCGGCCTCGAGAGCCGCGTCCGTCGGGGCGAGTCCTATGCCGCCGCCGGAGGCGTTACCCCTGGCCCGCCCCATCCCGGCTGCATCGCCGTCAGCAGGCTTCGCTTCTTGGCCCAGAGCCTGACCACAAGCTCCTCCCGGGGGGTCAGCTCATGGCATGGCAGGCCGATCTGCCAGAGAGCCGCTCGCACGTCGACCGGCAACACATCGTCGCAGCGGTAAGGCCGGGCGACCTTGGCCAGGATGTCGCCAAGCTGGACCAGCATCAGCTCGTGCTCGCTCATGTATCCGAGAAACGCTTTTCCGGGTCGGGCTACTGAGCGACCTCCGTTCGCGTTTCGACAAACGCTTGGACGGCCCGCTCGAGCTCGTCCTGGGAGTGGGCGGCCGAGACCTGAGCTCGGATTCGCGCTTTGCCCTGGGGCACGACCGGGTAGGAGAAGCCGACCACGTAGACCCCCTTCTCGAGCATGGTGGCGGCCATCCGGCCGGCGAGGGCGGCGTCGCCGACCATGACCGGCACGATCGGATGCTCCCCTTGGAGGATCTCGAATTCCTCCTCCGTCATGCGCCGCCGGAAGAAGGTCGTGTTGTCGGCCAGCCGCTGCCGAAGGCCTTTGGCGCTGCGCAAGATCTCGAGCACCTTCAGGCTTGCCGCCACGATGGGGGGCGCGACGGAATTCGAGAAGAGATAGGGCCGCGAGCGCTGGCGAAGCAGGGCGATCAGCTCCTTACGCCCTGAGACGTAGCCGCCGCTTGCCCCGCCCAGCGCCTTGCCAAGTGTCCCGGTGATGGCATCGATGCGGCCGATGACCCCGTGGTGCTCGTGTGTGCCCCGGCCGTTTTCGCCGATGAAGCCGACCGCGTGTGAGTCGTCGACCATGACCATCGCGTCGTAGCGCTCTGCCAGAGCACAGATCTCGCGCAGCGGGGCCATGTAGCCGTCCATCGAGAAAACCCCGTCGGTCACGACCAGGCGAAAGCGCGCGTCGGCGCTGTCCTTCAGCTGGCGCTCGAGGTCCGCCATGTCGCGGTTCGCGTAGCGGAGGCGGCGCGCCTTGCACAGCCGGATGCCGTCGATGATGCTCGCGTGGTTGAGCGCGTCGGAGATCACCGCGTCCTTGTCGTCGAGGAGCACCTCGAAGATTCCGCCGTTGGCGTCGAAGCAGGACGAATAGAGGATGGTGTCTTCAGTGCCGAGGAAATCCGACAGCGCGTCTTCGAGCTCCTTGTGGATCTCCTGCGTCCCGCAGATGAACCGGACCGAAGCCATCCCGTAACCCCAACGGTCCAGCGCCTCCCTCGCGGCCGCGATCACGTCGGGGTGGGCGGCGAGGCCCAGGTAGTTGTTCGCGCAGAGATTGAGGACGTCACGTTCCATGACCGCGACCGTCGATCCTTGCGCCGATCCGATCACACGCTCCGGCTTTTCGAGGCCCGCGTCGCGGATCTGCCGCAGTTGCTCGTTGATATGCGACCGCACGCGTTCGAACATCACGAGGTCCAGTCGAGGACGATTTTTCCGCACTGTCCGGAGTGCCCCACTGCGAATGCCTCCTTGAATTGCTGGTACGGAAAGCGGTGCGTGACCACCGGCGAGATGTCAAGGCCACTCTGCACGAAAACCGACATCTGGTACCAGGTCTCGAAGATCTGCCGGCCGTAAACCCCTTTCACCGTCAGCATCTTGAACACGACCTGGGACCAGTCGACCGCGAACTCGTGGTCGGGCAGGCCGAGCACGGCGATGCGGCCGCCGTGGGCCATGTTGTCGATCATGTCTCGCATCGCGCTCGGCTGGCCCGACATCTCAAATCCGACGTCGAAGCCTTCCTTCATGCCGAGCTCGTGCTGCACCTCGGCCAGCTTGGTCTTGCGTACGTCCGCCGCACTTGTGACGCCGACCTTGCGAGCCAGCTCGAGTCGATAGTCGCTGACGTCCGTCATCACGACAAACCGCGCTCCGTTGTGGCGCGCGACGATCGCCGCCATCAAGCCGATCGGGCCGGCACCCGTGATGAGCACGTCCTCTGCCACGAGGCGAAACTGCGTGGCCGTGTGCACGGCGTTGCCGAACGGGTCGAAGATGGACGCGACGTCAAGGTCGATCTTCGTCAGATGCGGCCAAAGGTTTCCAGCTGGCATGACGATGAACTCAGCGAACGCGCCGTCGCGCTGCACGCCGATCCCCACGGTGTTCGCGCACAGAGCCCGCCGCCCCGCCATGCAGTTGCGGCATCGGCCGCAGACAATGTGGCCTTCAGCGCCGACGATCTCGCCGGGGTAGACCGAGGCGACATCCTCACCCAGTTCCACGACTTCGCCGACGAACTCATGGCCGACGACGAGGCCTGGCTTGATGGTGTGCTGCGCCCACTCGTTCCACGCGTCGATGTGGAGGTCGGTGCCGCAGATGCCGGTGCGAAGGACGCGGATGAGGACCTCGCCCGGACCGGGCTTCGGCTGCGGAACGTCCTGCAGCCATAGGCCCGGCCCTGCTTCTGCCTTCACCAAAGCCTTCAATGTCTGGCCAGAATACGGCCTCCTGCAAAGTAGAATTCCGGCGCGGCTCGCGTGAGTCGCCGGATCTCGATGGTGTGCCGGGAAGGCTGGTCGGCAGGAGGTACCCGGCCGCCGACATGAGCACCGCGCAGAGCTTTCTGTTCCTTCTCATCCTCCTCGGCGCGGCGGCGACCAGCCTGCGTCTTGTCTCCCGGAGGACCCCGACTGTCCCGTACCCCGTGCTGCTGGCGCTGGGCGGCATCCTGATCGGACTCGTCCCGGGCCTGCGTCTTCCGCCGATCGGGCCCGACTTGATCCTTCTGGCGTTCGTGCCCGGCCTGGTCTTCGAGGCCTCGCTTTCCCTGGACCTCGAGGAGCTGCGGCGGCGAGCGGTGCCGATCACGCTGCTCGCCACGTTCGGCGTCTTCTTCACCGTCGCGCTGATCGGCGCCCTCGCGCATTTCGCGCTCGGCCTCGATTGGGCGAGCGGGTTCCTGCTCGGCTCGATCGTCGCCGCCACCGACCCGATTGCGGTGGTGAATCTTCTCCGGCAGCTGGGGGCCCCGCGCGGGCTCGAGGCCATCCTCGACGGCGAGAGCCTGTTCAACGACGGGACCGGGGTCGCCGTCTTCGCCGCGGTGCTCGGCACCATCCTGACCGGCCACCCCTCCTTCGTGGACGCGGGCACCCGCTTCCTCTATGTGACCATCGCCGGCATCGTGATCGGCGTGGCCGCTGGAGCGGCTGCGGTCGTGGTTCTACGCCTGGTACAGGACGCCGAGCTCGAAATCCTGATCACGCTGGTCCTCGCCTACGGCTCCTACCTCGCGGCCGACGTCATCCACGCGTCGGGCGTGGTCTCGGTTGTCAGCGCCGGGCTGGTGGTCGCCCGGTACGGCAGCCGGACAGGCCGGCTGAAGGGCACGCAGCTACACGGTTTCTGGAGCCTGCTTGCGTTCGTCCTCAACGCAGTTCTCTTCCTGATCGTCGGCATCGCGCTGCCCACTCATCGCCTTCTCGATGTCGCGGGCCTTGCGCTCGGCGCCTACCTCATCATGTTCGCCGCCCGCGTCCTGCCGGTCTACGGCCTTCTCGGGCTCACCGACCCTAGTGGCTCGTCCATTCCGTGGCGATGGCGACACATGACCGTGTGGGGCGGCCTCCGCGGAGCGCTGTCGGTCGCGCTCGCACTGTCGGTCGCCGCCTATCCGGGGGTGAACCCGAACGTCTCAGTGATCGCGTACGGGATGGTCGTGCTGTCCCTGATCGTCCAGGGAGGCCTTCTGCTTCCCGTCGCCGACCTCCTGCGCCTGCGGAGCCGGACGGTCGTCTAACGTTTGCGCGATGCGCGTGCGCCTGGTGGTCGCGCTGCTGCTGGTCCTCCTCGCCCTGGGCGCCTTCAACTACCTGCGGCCCATACCCGCGGTTTCGCCGGCCCACCTTTTGCGGACGTCGGACGTCGTCCCGGGCACAGCACCGGGCCTGCCCTGGCCGTCGCGCGGCTCGGCGGCCGTAGGTGTCTCGGGCCTGGGCCTTCTCGCCAGCTCCGGGAACGCCCAGACCTTCCCGGCGGCGAGCATCACGAAGGTGATGACCGCGCTGGTCATCCTCGCCGACAAGCCCCTGAAGTCAAATGAAGGCGGCCCTACCGTGACCCTCACCGAGGCTGACGTGCAGTCCTACCAGGCCGACCTGGCCGGCGGACAGTCGGTCGCGAAGGTCGAGGCGGGGGAGCAGCTCTCAGAGCTGCAGCTCCTGCAGGGCATGCTGATCCCGTCGGCCAACAACTACGCCGAGTCCGCGGCGAGGTGGGACGCAGGCTCGCTCGGCGCCTTCATCGCGAGGATGAACGACCGGGCGGCGAAGCTCAAGCTCGCGCACACGAAGTTCGCCGATGTCAGCGGCGCATCGCCCGCGAGCGTGAGCACGCCTGCAGATCTGCTCGCCCTCGGCATGGAGGCGATGCGCGATCCGGTCTTCGCGGAGATCGTAGCCACGCCTCAGGTGGACCTGCCCGTCGCGGGCACGGTTTACAACGTCGACGCGGTCCTGGGGCAGAGCGGCATCGTGGGCATCAAGACGGGCTCAGGCCTGAACACCGGCGCCAACTTTCTGTTCGCCGCCAAGGCGACGGTCGACGGTCACGAGATAGTGATCTTCGGATGCGTGATGGGCCAGTCATCGCTCGCGATCGCCTTTGCCAACGCGAAGAAGCTGATCGCGGCCACTTCGCCTGCCCTCCATGTGCGCAGGATCCTCTCGCGGAATGAGGCGGTGGCCACATACACGACGCCGTGGGGGGCGCAGTCGGACCTGGTCTCCGCCGATGACGTCGACGTCGTCGAGTGGCCGGGCATGGTGGTGCGCCAGCGCCTGGACGCCAAGTCGATCGTCATCGACAAGCCACTGCCGTCGAGCACCCCTGAGGGCACCGAGCACGTCGTGCTGGGCGACTACGACCTGGACGTGCCCCTGGTCACAGCCGATCCTCTCTATCCGCCGGGCCGCCTCTGGCGGCTGACCCGAGTTACGTTGTGATGCGCGCCGCCGTCTGACCTTGTAACGAAGCCTCCCTCGGCGACACTGAAGGGCGATGTCCAGTTGTGCGCCGACAGCCGATTAGCGACGGCACCTCGTCCGAGCTCGACGCGCTCAAGCGCGGCAACGAAGCCGCCTTCGTCGACGTCCTCCAGCGCTATCACGGACCGCTGATGCGGCTCGCGATCGCTTACGTCCGCGACCGCCAGATCGCGGAGGACGTCGTGCAGGAGGCGTGGCTGACGGCCATCCGGACCCTGGCCCGTTTCGAAGGCCGCTCGTCCCTGAAGACCTGGATCTCCGGCATCGTGATCAACATCGCGCGCGCCAGAAGGCGCAAGGAATCACGCCTTCTGACCTTCACGTCCCTGCTCGGAGGTGACGACGCGGACCGCCGCAAGCACACAGTCGACCCATCGCGCTTCGGCAGTGACGGGACCTGGCGCGAGCTGCCCCACTCGTGGGAGAACGTCCCTGAGTCGACGTTGATCGGCAACGAGACGCTGACCAAGGTGAAGGCAGCGATCGAAGATCTGCCGCCCAAACACCGTGAGGTGATCGTCATGCGCGACGTGGCGCAGCTCGGCGCCGCCGAAGTGAGCCAGCTCCTGGGCATCTCGGCCGAGAATCAGCGGGTGCGCCTCCATCGGGCGCGTGCGGCTGTCCGTAAAGCCCTCGAGGACTACCTCGCATGAAGTGCCGCGAGATGGTGGAGCTGATGACCGACTACCTGGAAGGAGCGCTGTCGGTGCGCGACCGCGAAAGGTTTGAGGAGCACATCGCCGGCTGCGACGGCTGCCGCGCCTACCTGGAACAGATGCGCGCCACCATGAAAACCGTCGGCAACCTCGCGGATGAGCCGATTCCCGAGACGATCCAGGAACAGCTCCTCGAGGCTTTCCGCAGCTGGAAGGCGACCAGCTCGTAGTCCCCGCGACGTAACGCGCGACACGCGCTGTGGCACTGAACTGCGAGCGGCCACGTGGGTGGCCGGCAACGGGTTCCAGACCCAGGGAGGTTTCGTTGCGAATCGTGTTTCGCCTGATCGGCACCGTAGGGCTCGCCACGCTGATGCTCGGCATGGCCGTCGGCACGTCTGCGGCGTCAGACGTGACCGGCCACGTCTACGTCAACGACAACACAGCAGGCAACAACACAATCGCCGGTTTCGACCGGCACACTGACGGCTCCTTGACACCGATCGCGGGATCACCGTTTGCAGCCGGTGGCCAGGGAACGGGAACGTTGGTCGGTTCGCAGGGTGCGCTGCAGGTGAGTGGAGACGGCCGCTACCTGCTGGCGGCAGACGCCGGCAGCAACCAGATCTCGGTGCTGCGCATCCGGCCGGACGGCACGCTTGCCCGCGTGCAGGGCAGCCCCGTCTATTCCGGCGGCTTCGAACCGGTGAGCATCGCGGCCCGCGGCCACCTCGTGTATGTCGCCAATGAAGGCAACAAGGTGACCGGAACCGGAAGCAACTACACAGGCTTCACTCTCAATGCCGGCGGTCACCTGACGCCGCTGTCGGGCTCGACCATTTCGCTGCCGAGCACGGCCAACCCGGGCGACATCCTGTTCAACTCAACCGGGACGAGCCTGATCGGAGTCGAGGTCGGAACCTCTGATCCAAGCACCTTCCTCATCGACAGCTTTGTCGTCGGCAGAGACGGCAGGCTGACCGCGGCCCCGGGCTCGCCCTTCGCCGCCCAGGCGGCTGGGCCGTTTGGCAGCGAGTTCTCGCCTGCCGACCCGACCCATCTCTACGTCTCGAACGCGCACGGCGGTGCGGGCAACGGCTCCGTCTCCGCTCTCGCCGTCGCCGGCAATGGTGCGATCACCTCGATCGGGACATCGCCATACCCCGACGGACAGACCGCCCCTTGCTGGGTCGAGATCTCGCACGACGGCTCGTACCTTTTCACGGTCAACACAGGCAGCACGTCGATCTCGAGCTACCACATCAATGCGGATGGATCGCTGAACTACCTCACGACGACCGCCTTCAAGAGCGGAGCCGGCATCCGACCGTTTGACGCGCGTCTCGACCCGTCAGGCGCCTGGCTCTACGTCGTCGACGCGGCGCTCGACGCGGTCAGCGGTTTCGCGGTCAGCGGTGGCTCGCTGACCGAGCTCTCAGGATCGGCCTTCCCGCTGCCGGCGGGCGCAACCCCGTTTGGCATCGTTGCAATCTAAATTCGACCTGCGATGCGGCGGCTTCCCGGCCGCCGCATCTTGCGCGATACTCAGCGCTTGATGGGGTTCATCTCGCGAGGGTTCAAGGGCAAGCGCCGGGACACCGCGTCGAGCTCCCGCGTGCCGCCGGGGCAGTACGTGGTCAACGACTTCCCGGTGCTTTCCGCGGGTCCCACGCCTCGCGTCAACCTCGACCAGTGGACCTTCTCCATCGAGGGCGAGATCGACGAGCCCAAGCGCTGGACGTGGAAGGAGCTCGCCGCGCTGCCGTCGGAGACGGTGATCAAAGACATCCACTGCGTGACCAAGTGGTCGAAGCTGGACACCTCCTGGAAGGGCGTCTCGGTCGACGTCCTGCTGCAAGGCGTCGAGACGGCTGCAGAGTTCACCACGATCTTTTCCGACGGCGGCTACACGACGAACGTGCCGCTGGACGACATCACCGGCAACAAGGCCTGGGTCGTGTACGAGTTCGACGGCCAGCCGCTCCACCCCGAGCACGGCGGGCCGGTCCGGTTCCTGGTGCCTCACCTCTATTTCTGGAAGAGCGCCAAGTGGGTGCGCGGGATCAGGCTGCAGAAGGAAGAGCACCCGGGTTTCTGGGAGTCGAACGGCTACAACATGTACGGGGATCCTTGGCGAGAGCAGCGGTACTGGGGCGACTAGCGTGGACACTCGGCGAGGTCGCCGAGATCGTCCACGAGACCCCTCGCGTCGCCAGCCTCTACCTGAACGTCCCGGACTGGCCCGGCCACCTCGCGGGGCAGCACCTCGACGTCCGGCTGACCGCGGACGACGGCTACCAGACGGAGCGCAGCTACTCGATCGCGTCGGCGCCCGAAGAGCCGCGTGTGGCGATGACCGTGGAGCGCCTGGACGACGGCGAGGTCTCGCCCTACCTCGTCGGCGAGCTGAAGGTCGGCGACAAGCTGGAACTGCGCGGACCGATCGGCGGCTACTTCGTGTGGCGGGCGAGCGAGTCGAGGCCGCTGCTCTTGATCGGCGGAGGCTCTGGAGTCGTCCCGCTCATGGCGATGCTTCGCCACCGTGCGACGGCGGCGACCAAGGCGCCCGCGCGCATGCTCTATTCGTCCCGCACGCTCAGCGACATCATCTATCGCGCGGAGCTGGAGCGACTCGGCTCGACGAGCGACGGCCTCGGGGTTTTTCACACGCTGACTCGCGAGAAGCCCCCTGGCTGGGACGGTTTCACGAGAAGGCTCGATGAGGCGATGTTGAAGGCGGTCGCGTGGCATCGCTCCGAGATGCCTGCGGTATTCGTGTGCGGGCCGACATCGTTCGTGGAGGCGGCCGCTTCCCTACTGGTCGGAATGGACTACGAGGCAGACTGGATCAAGACCGAGAGATTCGGGGCGACGGGAGGTTGAGATGAGCGTCGACGAAAGGAAGCTCGACGGCAACGCGATCGGGGGTCTCCTGCGCGAGATCTTCACCATGGAGATGACCGCCGCCGAGACGACGTGCGCCGGCTGCGGCGCGATCAACGCGCTCGGCAGGGTCGACGTCTACATGGACGCGCCGGGCGCGGTCGTGCGCTGCCCGAGCTGCGAGTCGGTCCTGATGCGGATCGTCCACGGCCGCGGACGCTACTGGGTCGACCTCACCGGGACCCGTTGTCTGGAGTTTGCAGAGTCGTGAGCGTACAAGGCTACGAAACGTAGCCTTTAGACGGGATTTTTAGCGCGATCATCAACACACTTCCGACCGTTGAGCTTCTGAACGTTTCTATAGGTCATCACCGGAAGCAACCCGGGAGGAAGGCCCGTTGTATCTACAGCCGCCGGTACAGCATCAGATTCGAAGTTGGTTCGACGCGGTCGTGGCGCTTGGCATCAAGGTCAAGGACCGCGAGGCGCGCGCCCACAACCTTCGCGTCGCCAGGCTTTGCGTCCACATCGGCCGCCAGCTGTCGATGAGCGCCGGCGAGCTGAGGGTGCTCGCCCGCGCCGGCCTCATGCACGACATCGGCAAGCTCGGCATCCCCGACTCCGTGCTGGGCAAGCACTCGGCACTTGACGAGTCTGAGTGGTCGCTCATGCGCACCCATCCCGAGATGGGCCTCACCCTGCTCGACCGAGCAGGGCAGTCGAGCCGCGAGGTCCTCGCCGTGCTCTATCACCACGAGCGCCTTGACGGAAGCGGATATCCGTATGGCCTCAAGGCGGAGGGGATTCCCGTCGAGGCCCGCATCGTCGCGGTCGCCGACACATATGACGCTCTGACGTCGGACCGTCCCTACCGCAAGGCGTGCACGGAGGCGGAAGCACGTCGGGTCCTGATCGAGGAGGCCAAGACAAGGCTCGACCCGCGTGCGGTCGCTGCCCTGCTGGGCGCCCTCGATCAGAACGTGACGGCGTTCGAAGCCGCCCCGAGGAGAGCCCTGGCCTTCTGACCGAATCCTTCACCATGGAGAGGTGAAGTTCGGCGTCGCGATCTTTCCCACCGACTACGCGATCTCGATGACGGAGCTCGCGCCGGCGGCCGAACAGCTGGGCTTCGAGTCGCTCTGGGTCGCCGAGCATTCCCACATCCCGACCAGCCGCAAGACTCCGTGGCCGGGCGGCGCGGAGCTGCCCAAGCACTACTGGCACACGATGGATCCGTTCGTCGCGCTGACAGCCGCCGCCCTGGCGAGCAAGACCATTCGGGTCGCCACCGGCATCTGCCTGTTGATCCAGCGCGACCCGATCCACACCGCAAAACAGGTCGCGAGCGTCGATCACGTCTCCGGCGGCCGGTTCATCTTCGGCATCGGCGCGGGATGGAATCGCGAGGAGATGGCCGACCACGGCACGGAGTTCAGCAGTCGTTGGAAGCTCTTGCGGGAGAAGACCGAGGCGATCAAGCAGATCTGGACCCAGGACATCGCCGAGTACCACGGGGAGCTGGTCGATTTCGACCCGATGTGGTGCTGGCCCAAACCGGTTCAGAAACCTCATCCGCCTGTGATCCTCGGCGGCAGCGGGCCGAAGATTCTCGAGCGTGTCGTGCGCTACGCCGACGGCTGGATGCCCAACCGCGGCGACGTCATCGAGCGGATACCGGAGCTGCAGCGGATGGCCGCTGACGCGGGCCGCGAGCGGATTCCAGTCTCCTATTACCCAAAGTCCGGAGCAGAAGAGATCGAGCGGGTCGGTAAGGCAGGCGTCGACCGCTGCATCTACTACGTACCGCCCGACGGCCGCGACGCGGCCCTCCGCAAGCTCGACGAGCTCGCCACGATGGTCCGTCCTTACCTAAAGGACTAGCGTCCCTCCAACAGCGCCGGAGGAATCGTTTCCCACGTCCCGCCCTGGCGGCGAAAGGCGATTCCGGACAGAATCTCCAGGACGACCCGGTTGGCGAGGAATGAGGTGATCTCGGCCGCGTCGTAGGCGGGTGCCACCTCGACCACGTCGACGCCGACCACAGGCAGCTCGATCGCGATCCGCCGGACGGCGTCGAGCAACTGTCGTCCGGTGATGCCGCCAGGTTCCGGCGTACCCGTGCCGGGCGCCATCCCGGGATCGACGACGTCCAGGTCCACCGAGACGAACACGCCGTCGGATTCGTCCACGGCGATCGCGAACGCTTCGGTCAGCACGTTATCCAAGCCCCGGCTGCCGACCTCATGCATCTCGAACGAACGCATACCCTGCTCCGCCATCCACCGCAGAGTCGGCGGCTCCGGCCAGTAGCCGCGCAGCCCGATCTGAAGAAATCGGTCGCCCCGACACGCGCCGGACTCGATCAGCCGGCGCATCGGCAGACCGTGCCCGATGAGGCTGCCCCACTGCACGTCGCCGGTGTCCGCGTGCGCGTCGAAGTGGATCACAGACACACGGCCCCACCCTTTCGCGCGGGCCACGCCGGTGACGTCCGGCCAGGTGATCGTGTGGTCGCCTCCGAGCACAAGTGGTATGGCACCCGCTTCCGCCGCGGTCTGGACCGCGCGCTCGAGCGCGTTGAGCGCAGCCTGGCCCTCGACCCCCGCCATCTCGATGTCCCCGGCGTCGACGACCCGTAGGTCCTGGAGTGGATCGACGCGAAGGGTCAGGTGCGGCCGCGATGCGTCGTGTGGAAGGTAGTCGGTGGTGCGGATCATCTTCGGGCCGAACCTGGCGCCGGCGCGATACGAGGTGCCGGCGTCGTAGGGGGCGCCGATGATGACGATGTCCGCGCCCTCGAACGTGGAGAGGTCATCGAGGTCGCAGCGCGGCACGCCGAGGAAGGTCACGTCCGGCCCGAACATCCCACCGAGTCGAGTCAAGTTCTTAGTGGCGGAAGTCTTTGGCCATCTCGGCGAAGTTGTCCACGTAGCGCTGCACGTCCTCAGCAGAATGCTGGACCGACAGCGTCCAGTTCTCCTCCGCGCCCGGTGCCATCAGCACGCCGCGGTTGGACTGGTAGAGCCAGCTCAGGTACGCCAGCGACTTGTCGATCTCGAGGTAATCCCGGTAGTTGCGCACGCGCTGGGCGCGATAGGTGACACCACCGCGGGCGGCCAGCGTGGTCACGTGGAACGGCAGCTCGTAGCTGCCGATTGCCTCGTCGAGCCCGCCCTGCAGCGTCTCGGCCAGCGCGTCGAAGTGCGCGTATGCGTTGCCGTCGAGGATCTCGAGCAGCGTCACGCGCGAGGCGGCCATCGTCAGCGGGTTGCCGTTGAACGTGCCCATTTGCGCGACACGTTTTTCTTCGACCACGCCCATCACGTCCTCGCGGCCCCCGACGGCGCCGCACGGGAGACCGCCGCCGATGGCCTTCGCGAGAGCGACCAGGTCGGGCGTGACCTGAAAGCGGTCGGTGGCGCCGCCGGGCGCGATCGTCACACCGGTCTTGACCTCGTCGAAGATCAAAAGCGCGCCGTGGCGGTGCGCGATCTCCTTGAGCTTGCCGAGATAGCCGGCGTCCGGCAGCACGATGCCCACGTTCATCATCGCCGGTTCCACGATCACCGCCGCGACCTCGCCCGCGTGCTGGACGAACGCCGTCTCCAGCGCGTCCAGGTCGTTGAAGGGCACGACCGTAGTCAGCTCGACGATGGCGGCCGGGATTCCCTCGCTCTGCGGGACGGAGGCGGGATGATCAGGAGCGCCCATCAGGTCAGGCGGCGGTTCGACCGACACCATGAGCGCGTCGTGGTGCCCGTGGTAGGACGCCTCGATCTTGATCAGGCGCTCACGACCGGTGAAGCCGCGCGCGATCCGGACGGCGTCGAGGGTCGATTCGGTGCCTGAGTTTGTGAACCGCCACTTGGGCTGGCGGAAGCGCCGCGCCAGCTCGTTGGCGACGACGACAGCGTCCTCGACGGGTTGCGCGAAGTGGGAGCCGCGCTCGATCTGCCGCTGGACGGCGTCGACGATCTTCGGGTGGGCGTGGCCGACCACCATGACGCCGAAGCCGTTGTGAAAGTCGACGTATTCGTTGCCGTCCACGTCCCACACAAGGCTGCCCTTGCCGTGCTCGATGAAGATCGGCTGCGGCGCGGCGTCCTGGAAGGACGACGGGACGCCCCGAGGGAGCACCTTTCGCGCGTCTTCCCACAGCTGCTTCGAGCGCGCACGCGCCTTGCGGAAACGCTCCTCTTCGACCGCGGTGAGCTCGAGAACGCGGGCCTTCGGTACTTCTCGCGTCGTGGTGGCAGCCATCGGGATGGTCCCCATTGTCGCGCCCTACTCGCCAGAACGTCGGCTGGACGCTACAGTGGCTCGGCATGCAGGTCGAAAAGACCGCGGCGCCCACGGCCGGGCGCCAGCACTCGGCCTCCGCCACCGACGCTGTCGTGGTCCTCGACCACGTGAGCAAGAGGTTCGGCGGGGTGGTCGCGGTCGATGACCTCAGCCTCGACGTCATGCGCGGGGAGTTCTTCAGCATGCTCGGGCCGTCAGGCTGCGGCAAGACCACGACCCTGCGCATGATCGGGGGGTTTGATGCGCCGAGCGAGGGCGTGGTACGCCTCGACGGGCGCGACGTGACCGACCTGCCCGCGTACCGCCGCGACGTGAACACCGTCTTCCAGTCGTACGGCCTCTTCCCGCACCTGAACGTCTTCGACAACGTGGCCTTCGGTCTCCGACGGCGGCATGTTGGCGGCGCTGAAGTCAACCGCCGCGTCCAGGAGGCTCTGGAGCTCGTGAGCCTGGCCGGTTACGGCAAACGGCGGCCGGGACAGCTCTCGGGCGGACAGCAGCAGAGGGTCGCGCTGGCCCGCTCGCTCGTCAACCACCCGCAGGTCCTCTTGCTCGACGAGCCTTTGGGCGCGCTAGACCTCAAGTTGCGCAAGCAGATGCAGCTTGAGCTCAAGCGAATCCAGGGCGAGGTGGGCATCACGTTCATCTTCGTCACGCACGACCAGGAAGAGGCGATGACGATCTCGGATCGCATCGCGGTCATGAACCACGGCCGCATCGAGCAGCTCGGCCGCCCGGAGGATGTCTACGAACGGCCGGCGACGCAGTTCGTCGCGGAGTTCCTCGGGGCGTCGAACCTGCTCGACGGTGTCTATCGGGGCACGCTTGACGGCTGGGGATCGGTCGAGCTCGCCGGCGGCGACTCCATCCGGATTCCCGCGCCGCCTTCAGCCCTGGTGGGGGACAAGCTGAAGGTCGGCATCCGCCCGGAGAAGCTGCACCTGTACCCTGACGGCCGGGAGGCGCCGTCCGACCACAACTCGATCGCGGCCATCCTCCGCAACGCGGTCTTCGTGGGAGTCAGCTATCAGTACTTTTTCGACGCCGGCGGAGGCAGGCAGCTTTCCGCGTTCGACCGGAACGCCGGGGGCGGTCCGATCGCCGGCCCTGGCGAGAAGGTCCGGGTGGCCTGGAAGCCTGAGCACACGTTCGTGATCCCGGCGGACGGCATGGCCCAACCCACGCCGACGAACCATCAAACGGGTCGACAAGACAAGTGAGAGGTAATACATGACGACACTGCGAGAGCTGCCCGAATTCCTCGACGCTGCATTTCTGCGGGGCCTGACGCAGCGCCGGATCACCCGCCGCGGTGCGCTCGCGGGCGCGGGCGCCATCAGCCTTGGCGCGTTCCTCGCCGCGTGCGGGATCGGCGGCAACCAGCCGTCGGCGGCCACGCACCAGAACTGGGTGTGGGACAAGGCCAAGAAGACCGGCACGCTCGACTTCGGCAGCTGGCCCCTTTACATCGACACAGCCGTGGACTCGGCCGGCAACACGACCTATCCGTCCCTGGTGGAGTTCACCAAGGAGACCGGGATCAAGGTCAACTACAGCGAGCCGATCCAGGACATCGCCGAGTTCTTCGCCAAGATCGCGCCCCAGCTGCAGGCCGGCACCCCGATCGGCTACGACATCATCGTGATCACCAACAGCATCCAGCTGACCAACCTGATGCTGAAGCACTGGCTGGTCGAGCTCGACCCCTCCAAGCTGCCGAACTTCTACAAGAACGGCTCCAAGCGCGTTCAGAACCGCTCGTTCGATCCGGGCAACAGGTTCACGATCCCCTGGCAGTCCGGCTTCACCGGCATCGCTTACAACACCAAGAAGATCAGCCGCGAGATCACCAGCTACAACGACCTGTTCGACCCGGCCTTTAAGGGCAAGGTGGGGATGTTCACCTTCACCCAGGACACGGGCAACCTGACGCTCCTCGGCATGGGCATCAAGCCGGACAACTCCAAGCCGAGCGACTGGCAGAAAGCTGCCGACAAGCTGAAGCAGCAGCGTGACTCAGGCATCCTGCGCAAGTTCTACGACCAGAGCTACATCAAGGCGCTCAGCGCCGGCGACACCGTGATCAGCATGGCGTGGTCTGGCGACGTGTACCAGGCGAACCTCTCGGCCGGCAACGAGGATTTGAAGTTCATCCTGCCCAAGGAAGGGGGGCTGATCTGGACCGACAACATGTGCATACCGGTCGGCGCCGCGCATCCGGTCGACGCCATCACTTACATGAACTACGTCTACGACCCCAAGGTCGCCGCCGAGCTGGCCGAGGCCATCAACTACATCACCCCGGTGCCGGGCGCCAAGGCCGTGGTCGAGCAGGACGCGGCCGCCGCGACCGACGCGGACACGAAACAGTCGCTGACGGACACGGCAAACAGCTCGGCCGTGTTCCCAACCGACGCCGACCTGGCCAAGACGTACTACTACCGCACGCTCAACCCCGCCGAGGCGACCCAGTGGAACGACATCTTCAACGCGGTCATCCTCTCCTGAAAGTCGAGTGGCCGTAGGCACTGCGACAGTAAGGCGGCCGGCGCTCACCACGCGATGGGGGCGGGCGCTGGCGCCTTACCTCCTCATCTTTCCTGGAGTCGCGTGGCTGCTGATCTTCTTCCTGTTTCCGCTGCTGACTCTTGCCGTCACGTCGCTGATGTCAGGCGATTTCGTCGCCGGCTTTCAATTCACCTGGAACTTCAACAACTACACCTACGGCCTCGGGCTTTACGCCACCCAGTACTCGCACTCACTCGAATACGGGGCGTCGGCGACGCTTATCGCCTTCCTGCTCGCCTACCCGGCCGCCTACTGGATCGCCTTCCACGCAGGTCCCCGCAAGTCTGCCTACCTGCTGATCATCCTGCTTCCGTTTTTTGTGTCGTTCGTGCTCCGCACGCTGTCATGGGAGACCTTGATGGGCGACGACGGACCGATCCTCGGTCCGCTCAAGTCCGCTCACCTCATCCCGTCCGACTTCCGCGTGCTCGCGACGCCGATCGCCGTCACGTTCGGGCTGGCATACACCTTCTTTCCCTACATGCTGCTGCCGATCTACGCGTCGCTCGAGAAGATCGACCGCCGCCTGATCGAGGCGGCCGAGGACCTCTTCGCCAACCGCGTCGAGGTTTTCCGTCGGGTCATCTTTCCGCTGTCGATCCCGGGCGTCTTCGCGGGAGTGCTGCTCACGGGGATTCCCGCCACCGCCGACTTCGTCAACCAGACGCTCCTGGGCGGGGCGGGGACCACGATGATCGGCCGCGTCATCGAGCAGCAGTTCGAGGTGAGTGCGAACTATCCGCTCGCGTCGGCCCTCGCGTTCGTCTTCATGCTCGGCTTGCTGGCGATGCTGCTCCTCTATCAGCGGCTGTTCGGGACCGATGAGCTCGTGAGGGCCCGGTGAGCACGGCCGTTCCTGCCGCTGCGCAGCCGCGCCAGACACCGGTGGCGGCGGCCGTCTCTCGAAGCCGCATCCGGCCCAGTCGGCTCATCCTGCCGGCCTACGCCCACCTCGTGATCCTGTGGCTGTTCGCCCCGATCTTCGTGATGATGGTATTCGGCTTCAACGACACCCACGGCAAGTTCAACTTCACGTGGGCCGGTTTCACGCTGAGATGGTTCATGCATCCATTCGGAATCCCCACGTTGACGTCGGCCGCGCTGACGTCGCTGTGGACAGCGCTCACCGCCACGCTAATCTCCACCTCGCTCGGGACGATGCTCGCGCTTGCATCGCACCGCTACGACTTCCGCGGGAAGACGATCCTCAACTCCGTGCTGATCATGAACATCGCCGCGTCAGAGGTTGTCGTCGGCTCGGCGCTCCTCACGCTTTTCGTCACCTATGGTGTCGGACTTGGTTATGTGACGATCGTCTTGGCCCAGGTGATGTTCACGATCCCCTTCGTCGCGATCACGGTCGGGGCGCGGCTGGCCGGCACTGATCCGGCGCTGGAGGAGGCCGCGCAAGACCTGGGCGCCACCCCAGTCGTCACCTTTTTCCTGATCACCTTGCCGGTGATCTTTCCGGGCGTGCTCGCGGCCGCGCTCCTGGCGCTCGCGATCTCCCTCGACGACTACGTCATCACCAGCTTTGTCGCGGGGAACACACAGACCTTCCCGTTGTGGGTCTTCGGCGCGACGCGTGAGGGCGTGCCGCCGCAAGTCAACGTGATCGGCACACTCATCTTCACGTTCGGCGTGTTGGTCGCGGTTGGCGGTGCCGTGTACCGCAGCTGGAGCGTGCGCAGGCTCGCGCGCGAGACAGGCTTCCAATCCCGGTGACCGGCTAGTCGTTCCTACCCTCGCGCGCCTCGACGAACAGCTCGCGCGTGCGCAGCAGGTTACGCACGCGCAACACAAGCTCTTCGCGGTCGACCGGCTTGGTCAAGAATTCGTCGGCGCCGAGGATCAAGGCGCTGTTGCGCGCGACGTGGCTTTCGTCGTTGGTCAGCACCAGCACTGGCAGGAAGCCGAGGCTCGAGCGCGCGCCTCTGAGCCGGCGTAAGACCTCGAAGCCATCGGGGTCGGGCATGTGGAGGTCGAGGATGACAACGTCTGGTTCGAACTCGGCGAAGACCTCTTCGATCTGACGGGAGTCGGTGAGCGCACGGACTTCGTCGACGGAGTCCTCGAGGTAAGCCTTGAGCAGTTCGGTCTCGGAGTCGCGGTCGTCCACGACGAGCACCTTTGACATCAGCTCTGGACCTGCCCGACAGGGATCGTGAACCGGAAATCAGATCCGTCCCCCTGTTTGCTCTCGACCCAGATCTTGCCGCCGTGCATCTCGACGATCTGCCGCGAGATGGCAAGCCCGAGCCCGGTGCCGATGATCTTGCTCGCGGACTTTTCGTAGCGTTCATACCGGCTGAACAACCGGTCCACGAACTCGGGCGCGATGCCGACGCCGTGGTCGTGGACGCTCACCTCGACGACACCGTCTCGTGCCAGGCTCGTGACGGCGATGTCGCCGCCGTCGGGCGAGTACTTGATCGCGTTGCTGAGAAGGTTGGAGAGAACCTGGGCGATGCGGTCTGGATCGGCCTGCACGACTGGCTTCTCGACCGCCAGGTTGCAGGTGAAGGTGTGACGCGCGCTGGACGCGCGCGCCCTGTCGACCGCATCCTCGACCAAGTTGTTCATGTCGACGGTTTGGTGGTGGAGAGTCAACCGTCCCGCCTCGATGCGGTCGAGATCGAGCATATCGTTGATCATCCGGTTGAGCCGTTCGGCGTCTTTGTTGATGTCGCCCGCATACACCTTGGCCTCATCCAGGGAGACGTCTTCGTCGCGGATCATCTCGCTGAATCCTGAGATGCCGACCAGCGCTGTGCGGAACTCGTGGCTCACCAGCGACACGAACTCGCTCTTCAAACGGTTCAGCCGCTCCAGGCCGGCCAGGTGCGCGGCCGCGGCCTCGTTGGCCGCGTGCTCGGCGTCGTTGTCTTCATACATCGCGATGAAGTAATCGATGCGACCGCTCGCGTTCCGCACGCCCGTCGCGCTCCAGTGCAGCCAGACCTCCGAATGGTCCGCACGGATGGCGTGGCTGTCGGACTCGACGGTGTCGACGGCTCCTCTCCACAGCGGTTGGAAGACCTCGAAAACGCGCTCGAACTCGTCCTGGCGGAGATAGTCCGCCACCGCGGTGCCAACCATCTTCTGCGGCTCGATGCGGAGGAGAGCCGCCATGCGCGGGTTGACGTCGATGATCTTCATGTCGGTGCCGACCCTTGCGATGCCCAGCGGCGCGTGGCTCACGATCTGGTCGAGCAGGTTGTTGCGGCGCGCCAGCTGAGCCTCCATCCGACGGCTCTGGTCGAGCAGGTCGAGCGAGTCGCGATGGGTGAGGACCTGATTGGCCACGAGGAGGACGCCGATGCCCCCCGCGAGGGCGCTCGCGAACGGGTCGAGGGTCTGCCCGAGGGCGCCCATCCTGATCACGGTGACGGCGGCCGCGAGCACGGCGACCCAGGGGAGCCCAAGCTGCCAGAGCTCGATCGGTCCCTCGGGAGCTTCGGTTCCCGTCGGCCGCGCTGGCCATAGCGGCGCCAGCGCGATCAGCAGATAGCCGACCACCCAACCGGTGTCGAGCGCGCTGCCCAGGACGCCGTAGGTGCCGTTGGCCGTCATGTAGGCGAACGCGCTGTCAGCGAGCGCGTTGCACGCCAGGCCGCCGATCAGCAGCAGCATGCGCCCGACGTCCGCGCGGCGCGCGCGCCGGAGGGCGACCACCAGGGTCGTGGCGATGATGATGTCCCCCACCGGGTAGGCGAGCGCGATGACTTGCGTTGCCAGAGACTGCGTCGACGTGGCGTAAACGTTGCTCAGGCCGGCGGCCCAGGCGACGAAGAGCAGGGACAGAGCCACGATCGAGCCCGCGAGCACGGTCTCGCCCCGCGTTGCGAGGCGCGTTGGCGCCGAAGTGAAGGCGAGCACCCCGGCGACTGCAAACGGGATCGCCACCAGGAATCCGGCGTCGGCCAGGGACGGGAACGGGACCTCGACGCCCATACCCACCTCGTAGACGGACCAGACGACCTCGCCGACAGCCCAGCTCAGGGCGGACAGGGCGAAGAGCCCCCACGCGACGCGAGTTCGACCGGACGTACGGGCGGAAGCGAATCCGCAGCTCGCCGCCGCCACGAAGGCGGCGACAGCCTCGCCGATGTCGTCGATGCTGACCGTTGCCGAGTCGCTGATCCAGTGGCCCGCTGTCCAACCGGCGAAAAGCACCGATATCGCTGCGGCAGCCGCGGCAGCCGCGGCAAAGGGCGCCCACCCCTCGATTCCGAGGCCGGTGACCGTCAGCGGCCGGCGCTGAGGGCCGGCAAGGATCGCCGTCTGCTGCACCCGTGGAGCGTATGCGCGGCTACTCAAGGTCGATCCGCCTAAGCGAAAATTCCCCGGCCTCTGTTAAGTGACGGCTGGTTTCATTTAACATGGCGGGGCAGTTACTTGTAGCACAGCCGCGTGGGTGTGGAGCACGGCTAAGTGGAGGACTGCGATTCCGGCGGATTTGGGCCAGCGGGAGCCGGCGGGTATGGCTGACCAGGAGGGGTCGGCCCACGCCGCGAGCGCCGCTCGCACCATCGCCGCACTTGCGGTCGTGGGAGTGGCCGTGGGCCTGGCTGTGCTGCCGGCTCTGTTTGTTTTGGGGCTCATCGCCGGCGCGCTGAAGGCCGGCATGGCGACTGTGGCTGCGGTCGCGGGTGGGGTGAAGTTGGCCGTGACGGCCTGGGGCCTTGCGGGTCGCTGGATGCAGCGGACCGCGCCCTGGACCGCCGCGGCGTCGATCGAGTAGGCGGGACTTCTTTCGGAACTTTGAACCCTGGGCCGGACGGCAAAGGAGGTGAATTCTCAATGCGCAAGCTGCTCTTCGCCGCCATGTTGGCGACCTTGACGCTGCTGGCCACGGCGATCTCCGTCGGAGCCGACGGCGGTACCATCTGCTGCTGAGCGAAACTCGCTCGGTCTAAGCGTGTCAAGTGATTTGTAAACTCCGTTAATCTGACGGCCATGTCAGACGTGCTTCTGCACGCATCCGAGCCGGGCAGTCCGAGGCGGCAGGAGAACGTCGCCTCCAGCCGCCGCCGTGGGCGCCGGCGTGGGGTGGAGATCAGGCCGGGCAGCGCGAAGCAGGCGCGCCTGGAAAGCGGTCTCAGCCTTGGCCAGGTAGCGCGCAACGACATCAGCCGGACCGCGATCTATTTCGTGGAGACGGGCAAGGCAAAACCGTCGATCGAGACCTTGCGCCTGATCGCCGAGCGGACGAACAAGCCTCTCGACTTCTTCCTCGGCCAGTCCGGGGCAGTCAGCGTCGACCCGGCCGCGGCGCTCGTCGAGATCGAGCGGCTGATCGCCACCGGCGATCCGGCCGCGGCGATTGAAGCGGCCGACAGGCTGGTCGCAGCCACAAGCGACGCCCGATTGGCGGCGCACGCGAGGGTCCACCTCTCGCTGGCCCACATCAGGCTTGGTCACCCTGTCCGCGCCCGCAGCCACGCGTCCGCGGCGCGAGCCTACTTCGAGCATGCCAAAGACGTGTTGATGGCCGCCGAGGCGATGGGCAACGAAGCCGGCGCCGCCACGATCATGCAGGATCCCGGCGCCCTCAACCTGGCCGAGGAAGCGCTGGCCTTATGCCGTTCCCTGAGCCCCGTGCCGAGCACGACGGAGGCCAGGCTGCTCTTCATTCTTGGCGTCGCGCATGGGCAGCGACACGACTACTCGAAATCGATCGCGGCGCTCGAGGAGTCGGTGGCGATCGGCACCTCGATCCAGGACCTGAGGCAGCTTTCGATGGTGTACGGCAACCTGAGCCTCAGCTACCAGGAGCTGGGCCAGCTCGCGCAGGCTGCTCGCTACGCGCATCGCGCGATGGCGATCTACGAGACGCTTCGCGACAAGCGCATGATCGCCATCAGCGAGAACAACCTCGCGATCCTTTTATTTGTCCAGGGCGACCTCGGCAACGCTTTCCGTCACGGAGAGCGCTCCCTGAGCCTGTTCGAAGAGCTTGGGCTGGAAGCTGGGAAGGCGCACATCCTGATGACGATGGCCGAGCTCGAGCTCGCGCGAGCGAACCTCGCCTCGGCCTCGCGCTATGCCGCCGCGGCGCGCGATGTGGCCGAGCGCATGGGCGAGACGGCCAACGTTGGCGAATCCCGCGTGTGGCTGGGCCGAATCGCGGACGCGGACGGCGAGAGCGATGCCGCGGATGCCGAGTTCGAGGCGGCGTTCCAGCTGTTCGAGCTCGTCAATGCGCCAGAGCGAAAGGCTCGTAACCGCGCCGTCTACGCCGAGATCCTGGAAGGCCGCGGCGATCTTGTCGGCGCCAACCGCCAGCTCAAGATGGCCCTTGCCGCATTGGGGACGACCTCTACATCGGTCGTGGACGCCCGAACCGCCACTGCCTGAGCCCTATTGGTTGGCGGGGGACCGCCAGACGTTGTTACTTGCGAGCGGCGGTGAAGCTGCGCTAACAATAGGAAGCGCGGTGGCTCCTGTGCCGGGCTCTTGGAGGTGGTCGAGCTGAAGCCGGTCGTTCTCGTCGTCGACGACGGCGCGGCCAGCCGCGAGCTGCTCCGCATGCATCTGTCGACGATCGACTGCGAGGTGCGATTGGCGGCGGACGGCGTCGCCGCGCTCGAGATGATCGAGCAGGAGCCGCCGGACCTCGTCCTGCTCGACGTGCGCATGCCGCGCATGGACGGCTACGAGGTATGCCGTCGCATCAAGTCGACGCCGAGAGGAAAGCTGCTCCCGGTCGTCATGATCACCGGCCTCAGCCAGACCGGGCACCGTGTGGCCGCACTCGAGGCGGGCGCCGATGACTTCATGACCAAGCCCGTGGAGGGCGCGGAGCTCACCGCGCGCGTGCGGTCCGCGCTGCGCCTCAAGGAGCTGTACAAAACGCTCGACAGCGCGGAGCACGTCATCTTTTCGCTTGCCACCGCGGTTGAGGCGAAGGACTCGTTCACTGAGCAGCACACGCAGCGCGTCGGCGAATCGGCGCGCCTTCTGGGACAGCGCCTGGGCCTGCCGGAGAACACGCTGGACACGCTTTATCGCGGCGGGATGATCCATGACATCGGCAAGATCGGCGTCTCCGACGCGATCCTCCATAAGCCTGGACCGCTGGATCCGAACGAGGTCCCGCAGATGCAGGCCCATGTAGCCATCGGGGAAAGCATCGTGAAACCATTGCAGTCGACGTCCGGCCTCCTGCCGATCATCAGACATCACCACGAGCGTTTCGACGGCGGCGGCTATCCCGACCGACTGCGTGCACGCGAGATCCCGCGGGCCGCACGCATCGTCTCGGTCTGCGATGCTTTCGACGCGCTGGTCAACGACCGGCCGTACCGCGTGCGACGCTCGACCGCGGAAGCGATCGCTGTCCTGCGCGCCGGGTCTGGCACCCAGTGGGATCCCGAGACCGTGGAGCTGCTGGCGAACGAGCTGCCAACGATCCAGCACCTGGGCGCGGCCTAAGCGTCCCTGACGAGGGGGAGGCCTGCCCCGCGCTTTACCCCGTGTTCTGCAACCCCGCCGCGACCCCGTTCACGCTGAGCTGAAACACGCGCTCCGCCAGCGCGCGGTCACCCTTCGACGTACGAGGGTCGCGAATCCCGCGCAGCGCACGGAGCTGCAGGTGCGACAGCGCGTCGACGTAGGGATTGCGTAGCTCGATGGCCCATGAGAGCACGCGCCGGTCCTCGAGCAACCTCCTGTGCCCTGTCACCACGAGCACCCACTCCATCGTGAGGTCGTACTCGCGCAGCACCATCGTGCTGAGGTCGGGCCGCCCGCCCAGAGCGAGGTAATGCTCGGCGATGCGCCGGTCGGTCTTGGCCAGACTCATCTCAGTGTTGTCGAGCATGACGTTGAACAGCGGCCACTCCGCGTACGCGCGTCGCAGCTCCGTCAGCGGCGCCGCCGACAACCCCGAGCCCATCCCGTACCAGCCCGGAAGGTTCAGTCTCATCTGCGACCACGCGAAGACCCATGGGATCGCGCGGAGGTCTTCGAGCCGCCGGCCCACGCTGCGGCGCGCCGGCCGGGACGCGATGCGCAGACCGCTCAGCTCTTCGATCGGGCTGACCCGAAGGAACCACTCCTCGAATCCGGGTGCGTCGACCAGGGCGCGATACGCGGCGCGCGACGGGCCGTCCATCGCGGAGGCCAGCTCGCGAAAGCGCCGCGCGGGATCCGCTCGCGACGCGCCTGCGGTCGAAGCTTCGAGCACCGCAGAAGTGACCTGCTCGAGGTGGCGTCGGGCGATGGCAGGGTTGCCATACCGCGCGAAGATCACCTCGCCCTGCTCGGTGACCTTGAAGTGGCCTGCCACCGAGCCGGGAGCTTGCGCCCGGACCGCGCGGTTGGCGGGACCGCCGCCACGTCCCAGTGCCCCGCCGCGTCCGTGGAACAGTGTGAGCCGGAGGCGGTGGTGCTTCGCCCACGCGGTGAGCGCGGCCTGCGCATCGTGCAACGCAAGGGTTGCCGACACTGGCCCGACCTCCTTCGCCGAATCGGAGTAGCCGAGCATGACCTCGATCCGGCGGCCGTTGGCCGCCAGGCGGCGGCGGACCGGCGCGAGCTTCAGCACCTCGTCCATCACCTCGGTCGCTTGGGCCAGGTCTTCGCGAGTTTCGAACAGGGGCACGACGTCGAGCACCGGCGGGTTCCCATCCGTGGCGCACGAGGCGAGCTCGTACACCGCCGCAAGGTCTGGCGCTCCACGCGTAAAGCTGACGACGTAGCGGCTGCAGCTCGTGACGCCGAAGCGCGCCTGCATCGCCGCCATCGCGCGCATCGTGTCGAGCACGTCTTTGGTCGCTTCCGATCGCGACTTTCCAGACCTCACCTCGGCGAGCGCCGCGTCATGCACCTTGCTGTGCTGGCGGACTTCCAGCTCAGCCAGGTGGAAGCCGAACGTCTCCGCCTGCCAGATCAGGTGCTGCAGCTCGCCATAGGCGAGGCGTGCCGCACCTGCCTCCGTCAGCGAATCGCGGAGCGCATGCAGGTCGCGTAGGAGATCCGCGGCCGACCGGTACGCAAGCCTGCCCTTACCGGTGCGCGTCGCTGCGATCCTCCCGGCGACGTGCAGGAGGAACACGCGGTGAGGCTCTTCCGAGGACCGGGCGACGATCGCATCGATGCGGCTCGCGTCGGCCTTGCGCGCCGCCGCGAGTCGCCTTCGCAACGCGCTGGACGGCGGGGTGGTGGTGGTGTCGACTGTGAGTGCGCGACCGATGCGAGTGGCGGCCGCTTCGAGCGCAAGGAGGATGTGGTCCGCCTGGATCTCCATGGTGGCTGCCGCGACCGCCGCTGTCACCACGGGGTTGCCATCGCGGTCGCCGCCGATCCAGCTGCCAATCCGGATGAAGCGCGGCGCTTGGGGCGCGCGGGTTCCGGTCGCATCGCCGGCGAGCGCGCGGTCGAGCGACCGCATCAGCTCCGGGAGGATGCGAAACAGCGTCTCGTCGAACACGGCCATGAACGAGCGAACTTCATCGAGCGGGTGGATCTGCGTTGTTCGGATCTGCGCGGTTCGCCACAGCGAATCGACCTCCTCGACCAGCCTCCGCTCGGACTCGAGGCGTTCTGAGTCCGCGATCCTGGGATCGTCCAGGCGCTCGAGCTGCTCGCCGGCACGCCGGATCGCTGTCACGATCGCGCGTCGCCTTGCCTCGGTTGGATGCGCCGTGAACACGGGGTGGATCTCGAGCCTCGTGACGAGGTCTTGTAGTCGTTTCGGGCCCAGCCTCCTTCGAAGCTGGCCGACGGTGGCCGCGATCGACTCGGGCACCGGATCGGAACCACGGTCGCGCTCTCGAATCACACGGGCTCGGTGGTGCTCCTCCGCGAGGTTGGCGAGGTGGAAGTAGCATGCGAACGCGCGCGCCACCTGTTCGGCGCGCTCGAGCGGCCACGACGCGACAAGCCGTTCGGCGTCGCGCTCATACCGGTCGTCATCGCGAGCGCGGATCACCAGCGAGCGCAATCTCTCCACGTCGCGCAGCAGCGCCGCGCCGCCGGATTCGGAGATCACTCGACCGAGCAGCTCGCCAAGGAGGCGCACATCGCGCCTGAGCGGCGCTGGGATCTCCTGGCGGGCGGTGTCTCTAGCTCTGCTCTTGCGGGGCAATGGTCACTGCGTACTCGAGCGAGTCGACCAGCGCCAGCAATGACGCCTCGATGATGTTGGCCGAGCAGCCGACGGTCGTCCAGCGAGTGGCGCCTCTGCCCGATTCGATCAGGACCCGCGTGGTCGCCGCGGTCCCGGCATCGCCGTTGAGGATGCGCACCTTGTAATCGTGGAGACTTACATCGTCGAGCGCGGGAAAGCGCGCGCTCAAGGCTTTGCGCAGCGCCGCGTCGAGCGCGTTCACCGGCCCGTTGCCGGACGCGGCGGTGTGATACACGGCGCCTGCCACCTCGACCTTGACGGTCGCCTCTGCGTGGACGGAGCCTCCGTTCTTGCGCACCTGCGTCGTGAAATCGACCACGCTCCAGGGAGCGGAGTAGCCGGGCCGGAGCCTCCGCACCAGCATCTCGAAGGACGCGTCCGCGGCTTCATAGGCGTAGCCCTGATGCTCGAGCTCCTTGAGGTGGTTGACGAGCGCGCGTGTCTGCGGATCGTCGCGGTCCAGCTCGAGCCCGAACTCGCGCGCCTTGGCGAGAATGTTGCCCCGGCCGGACTGCTCGGACACGAGCACGCGTGCTTCGTTGCCCACCAGCGTGGGGTCGATGTGCTGGTAGGCGTCCTTGTGCTTGAGCACCGCCGCGACGTGCTGACCACCCTTGTGGGCGAACGCGCCATGACCGACGAAAGGCTGCTGCACCGGCAGCGCAAGGTTGGCGATCTCCGCGACCGTCCTCGACAGCTCGCTGAAACGCGACAGCGACGCCTCCGGCAGGGCGACCATGCCCAGCTTCAGCGTCAGGTTCGACACCACCGAGACCAGGTTGGCGTTGCCGCAGCGCTCGCCGTAGCCGTTGATCGTGCCCTGCACCATGTCCGCGCCGGCGAGCACGCCCGCGAGTGTGTTGGCGACTGCAAGCTCGCAGTCGTTGTGGGTGTGAATCCCGACCCGCGTCACGACTCCGGTTGATCGCAGTGCGCGACAGACCGCCTCGACCCCGTCGCGGACGGAAGACGGCAGGCTGCCTCCGTTGGTGTCGCAGAGCACGACCCACGACGCGCCGGCGCGTGCCGCGGCAAGACACACCTCGACCGCGTACTCGGCGTCGCGCGCGTAGCCGTCGAAGAAGTGCTCGGCGTCGAAGATCACCTCGCGACCCTGTCCCATGCCGTATGCGACCGACTCCTCGACCATGGCCAGGTTTTCGTTCGTCGTGGTGCCGAGCACCTTCGCAACCTGCCAGACGTCGCTCTTTCCAACGAGGGTCCAGACGGGCGCGTTGCTCGCGGCGAGCGCCGCCAGGTTGGTGTCGTCCTCGCATGTCCCGCCCGCGCGACGGGTTGCGCCGAACGCGGAGAGGCGAGCGTGCGTCAGAGGTTTGGCGCCAAGACGCGCGAACAGTTCCGCGTCCTTGGGGTTCGAGCCTGGAAAGCCTGCCTCGACGTAGTCGAATCCAAGCCAGTCGAGCGCGCGCGCGATCCGCTCTTTGTCGGCAGCGGAAAACGAGACGTCAGGACCCTGCGCTCCGTCGCGCAGTGTCGTGTCGTACACGACGATCTTTCGAGCGGACATAAAAAAACCTCCCGACCTTCTGGCCGGGAGGTCCACCGAATCAGCGACGCGCGCTAAGTCGGGGGACCTCCCCGGCGAATCTCGATCGCAATCCCGCGCGTGATGCGCATGTGGAGCCGAAGCCTAAGGCTTGGCGGGCGTCATACGTATGGTTTCAGGCGCCAATTCGAGGCGCCGCCAGTAGTGTGGCGCCGACAGTCCGCCTGGGCGGTCTACGTGTGGTCGCCACGAACCGGGCGTGACCTCCATAGTTGCCTCTTGACAAAGCCCTTGGCGAGCGGTACGGTTTGCGAAACCAATTCGACAATGTCGAACGGCAGTCAGAATTAATGAGGGGGTTCAACCGCCATGTATTCGATTCGACAGCGCTTTCTGGCCGAGGTCCTGGGGACGGCCGCCCTGGTTCTGGTCGGGCCCGGTTCGGTGATCGCGACCCTGACCCTGGCCGGCAAGGCGGTACCTGCGGTGACCGAAGCTGACCTGCTGGGGATCAGCTTCGCTTTCGGCTTCATCATCACCGCGCTCGTTTACGCCATCGGCAAGGTCTCGGGCTGCCACATCAATCCGGCCGTGACCTTCGCCCTCGCGGTGACCCGGCGATTTCCCTGGCGAGAGGTCCCCGTTTATTGGATCGCCCAGTATGTCGGCGCCGTGATCGGCGCGTTCGGCATCTGGGGCGTTTACGGCGCGAATGCTGTCACGTTCGGCATGGGGCAGACCCACTTCGCGGCCGACGCCTCGACCTCTTACTACCTGCAGGCCGCGCTGGCGGAAGCCGCGGGCACAGGGCTTTTGCTGTTCGCGATCCTCGGCATCGTGGATGGGCGCTCGCCGCAGCAGCTGGCCGGCTTGGTCATCGGCGGCGCGGTGGTCGGGATCATCCTGATCTTCGGCCCCGTCACAGGCGCGTCCCTCAACCCTGCGCGCGCGTTTGGTCCTGAGCTCGTGGAGGCGATTGCCGGCGGCTCGACCTTCTGGGCGCAGTACATCCCTGTCTACCTGATCCCCGGCCTCGTCGGGGCGGCGCTGGCCGCATTCGCGTACGACTACCTCGCCAACCCGCGCCACGTCGACCAGCCGATCGAAGATGCCGTGTCCCACGAAGAGGCGCCGGCGCAAGTCGCTGCCGCGCACTAAGGAGAAGAAAGATGGCAGTCGAAACCACCCACATGCGCAAGTTCCTGAACGAGCCGGCAAGGGTCGTCAAGGAGTCGCTCGCGGGCCTGGCGGCCGCGCATCCCGACCTCGTGCGCTACGACGCCGCGGCTCAGATCATCGTCCGCAGGGATGCCCCGCGAAAGGGCAAGGTGGCCCTCATCTCCGGCGGTGGCTCCGGTCATGAGCCGCTGCACGGCGGGTTCGTCGGACTCGGCATGCTCGACGCCGCGTGCCCGGGCGAGGTCTTCACCTCACCTGTGCCGGCGCAGATGCTTGCCGCCACCAAGGCTGTAGACGGCGGCGCAGGCGTCGTCCATATCGTCAAGAACTACACCGGCGACGTCCTGAACTTCAAGCTCGCCGCGGAGGACGCGGCGGATGAAGGGATCAAGGTCACCTCGGTCGTCATCGATGACGACGTCGCGGTGCAGGACTCGCTCTATACCGCCGGCCGGCGTGGCGTTGGCGCCACGGTGCTGGCGGAGAAGATCGCGGGTGCGGCGGCCGAAGGCGGGGCGGAACTTGCCAAGGTCACCGACATCGTGAAGCGCGTCAACGATCGCGCGCGGTCCTTTGGCGTGGCGCTTTCCTCGTGCGTTCCGCCGGCGTCCGGCAAGCCGATCTTCGACCTGCCGGAAGGCCAGATCGAGCTCGGTATCGGGATCCACGGCGAGCCTGGTCGCAAGCGCGCGACGCTCGGCCATGCCGCGGAGATCGTCGACGTGATGGTCGAAGCCGTCATCTCCGACCTGAAGCCCAGAAGTGGCGCCAAGGTGCTCGCTTTCGTCAACGGCATGGGCGGCACGCCGCTGCTCGAGCTCTACCTTCTTTATGGCGAGGTCGACAAGAAGCTGCGTGCGGCTGGCGTGGAGCCGGCTCGCAACCTGGTGGGCAGCTACATCACCTCGCTCGAGATGGCGGGAGCTTCGCTCACCGTGCTCGAGCTCGACGAAGAGCTGAGCAAGCTTTGGGACGCGCCGGTCCACACCCCCGCACTGCGCTGGGGCGCGTAGCGATTAACTTGATCAGCGCAAGGGTCATGGACGCGGCCACGATCGCCACCTGGATGCACGGGATCGACGTCGTCATGCGCGAAGAGAAGGACCACCTGGTCCAGCTCGACGCAGCGATCGGCGATGGCGACCACGGCACCAACATGACGAGAGGCTTCGAGGCCGTCGTCCAGGCCCTGAACGCTGACTCAAGCTCGCCGCCGGGCAAGCTCCTCATCCTCGCCGGTCGCACGCTGGTCGGCACGGTCGGGGGCGCGAGCGGACCTCTGTGGGGCTCGGCGCTGCGCAGCGGCGGTCGCGTGCTCGGCGACCAGCCGACCTTCGAGGGCATGCAGCTGGTCGAGGTCCTCGCGGCGGCTCTCGCTTCGGTCAAGGACCTCGGCACAGCATCTCTCGGCGACAAGACCATGGTCGATGCGCTCGAGCCCGCGGTGGAGACGCTGCGGGCGCGCCTGTCCGGGGGCGCGTCGGTCGCGGATGCCCTCGGGGACGCCGGGGACGCGGCGGAGGCGGGCATGCGGAGCACGATCCCTCTCCAGGCGCGCAAGGGTCGCGCGTCTTACCTGGGCGAGCGCTCGATCGGGCATCAGGATCCCGGAGCGACGTCGACGGCGTTGATCATCCGAGCACTACAAAGAGCGGTCGCCCAGGCGAGCTGATGGCCGAGCATGCCCTTCAGGGCGTAGGCGCCGCGCCTGGCGTGGTCGCGGGCAAGGCAATCGTCCTGGGCAGGTTTGACAGCGATGACTTGATCGCGCCATCGGAGCGCGCGGAGCATCTGGAGCGAGCGCGCGCTTCGCTCGAGGCTGAGATCAAATCTCTCGAGCACATCGCGCGCGAGCTGCAAAAGCGTGGGTGGAATGAGGACGCCGAGATCGTGGAGACCGGCGTCCTGATGGCGCGGGATCCGGGTTTGGTGGCGCGCGTCGAGGCCCACGTCGTCGATGGGCACTCCGCGCCCGCGGCCCTGACCGCGGCGGCGGAGGAAAGCGCCGATCTGCTCGCGCGGCTCGATGACCCGACCCTGGCGCAGCGCGCCGACGATGTGCGCAGCCTCGGACGGCGAGCCGCGGCTCACGCGGTCGGCGCCAAGCTTGCGGCGGGGAGCGTGCTGATCGCGACCAACCTCGGTCCCGCCGACGTCGCGGACCTGGGCCTCTCCGCGACCGGCGCCGCGCTGGCCGAGGGTGGCGTTACCGCCCACGCCGCCATCGTCGCCCGATCGCTTGGCGTGCCGATGGTCGTCGGCGTCGGCCCCGAGCTCCTCGACATCGAAAACGGCGAAGAGGTGGTGGTCGACGGCGACCAGGGTTTGGTCATCCGCCGGCCTGATCCGTCCCGTGTCGATGCCGCGCATGAAAAGGGAATCCGTAGGCAGCGGGCGCGCGAGGAAGCGCGCAGCCGGCGCGACGAGCCCGCGGTGACCGCCGACGGTCACCGCGTTACGGTCCTGGTAAACGCGGCGACCATGGCTGAGGCGATCGAGGGATTCGAGCAGGGAGCCGAGGGCATCGGCCTGCTGCGAACCGAGCTGCCGTTTCTCGATGCGCGAGCGTGGCCTTCTCTCGAGCGGCAGACCGAGTTCCTGAAACCGATCCTCGACAGACTGGTGGCTCGTACAGCCACGGTCCGCCTGTTTGACTTCGGCGGTGACAAGACCCCGCCCTTCGTCGGAAGCGGAGACACGCGCGGAATCAGGCTGCTGCTCGAGTCGCCTGAAGCGTTGCGAACCCAGCTTTCCGCGATCCTCGCCGCGGGGGCTGGCAAGGACCTGCGGATCCTCGTTCCGATGGTGACCCACGCGTCGCACCTCGATGCGGTGGGCCAGGTCCTCCACGAAGTTCTCGACGGGCGCCCCAGGCCGTTGCTCGGCGCGATGATCGAAACCCCCGAGGCCGCGACGGATGCGTCCGCGATCGCCCAAACAGCAGATTTTCTGAGCCTCGGAACCAACGATCTGACCCAGCTCGTGCTCGGTCTGGACAGGGAGAGATCGAAGACGGCGCCAGTCCTCGACGTTCGCGTCCTGCGCCTGATCGCCGCCACCATCCGAGCGGCTCACGACGCACGCATCCCGATCGACGTTTGCGGCGAGGCTGCGTCCGATCCTGGGGCGATGGCGGTCCTGGTGGGGCTCGGTGTCGACGAGCTCAGCGTCGCGGCGTCTCGCGTCGGCCTGGTCCGCCAGTGGGTCCGAGAGCTCGACTTCGCGACGGCGCGAAAAGAGGCGGAGGAGCTACTCCGTCAGGCCGGAGACGCAGCCAGCCAGCGCGTCTAGCGCGGCAGGCGCGTCCTCGCCCTCGGCGTGGAGGCGAAGCACGGTTCCCCCGGTCGCCCCCAAGGCGAGGACCGCGAGGATGCTCTTGGCGTCGGCGACCCTGCCGTTCACTCCGACCGTGACGCGCGACCGAAAACGCATCGCGGTCTTGACGAAGGTCGCCGCCGGGCGTGCGTGCAGCGCGACCGCGTGGGGAAGACTGACCTGGACTTCAGAACTTGCTTGCACCACGAGCCTCCTCGGCCGCCTGCGCCACGTCTTCGAGAGCCTGTCCCGCCGACGAAACCACCGCCGCCGCGATGGCGCCCTCGACAAAAGGCGCGTCGACCAGCCGGACATGGCCGTTGCCGCGGCCCTCTTCCAGGAGGTGGCGGACGGTGAGGATCGAGCTGCCGAGGTCCGCGAGCACGACGACGCCCTGTCCGGTGTCAGCCCGGTCGATCGCTCTCCGGACGGTGTCGTCGGTGGTCCCCAATGTCCCATTCGGGCCTCCGCCCGCCGGCTCCACTCGGACCTCGTTCCCGGCCAGCTGCGACGTCAGCGCGGCCAGCCCGTGAGCGAGCTCAAAGCTGTGGGAGACCAGTACAATCCCGACCAAATCATCCTCCCGTAGAGATGTCTGTCGCAGTTCCAGCTGACGACGGTAGTCTACACTACCGACAACAATTCAGCAATGCCGAATAACGAATCCAGCGAGAAACGCCGCACGTCGATCCAGTCCATCGACCGGGCGACCGCCATCCTAAAAGCCCTCGCCAGCGGTCCCCGGCGCCTGGGCGTCAGCGAGCTTGCCGACCGCCTCGGCCTGGCACGCCCGACCGTCCATGGCCTGCTCCAGACCCTGCAGTCCCACGGCTTCGTGGAGCAGGACGCATATTCTGAGAAGTACCAACTCGGGCCAGGCTTGCTGCAGCTCGGCTATTCATACCTCGACCTCAACGAGCTGCGGGCGCGCTCCATCAGCCATGCGGATCACCTCGCGACCCGGACCGGCGCTGCGGTTCGCGTCGGCGTCATGCACGGGGCGAGCGTCGTGGTCGTCCACCACGTGTTCCGCCCGGACGCGGCCTTCGGCGTGCTTGAGGTCGGCCTGCAGCTTCCTCTCCACGCCAGCGCGCTGGGCAAGGCGGTGCTCGCTTTCTCGCCGGCGCAAGTGCTCGAGGATCTTCTAGGGGAGGCGCTTCCACGACTGACGAAGCAGACGCTGAACGAAACCAACCTGCGCCAGGAGCTCAAAGTCATTCGCGACTCGGGGATCGCGACGGAACGCGACGAGGCGGTACTCGGTGAGTCGAGCGCCGCGGCTCCGATCTTCGATCACGGCGGCCAGGCCGTGGGTGCGATAGGGGTCGTCGACTCGACGGACCGCATCTTTGCGCGCGGCCTCGTGCGGGGACTCGCGGCGGCGGTGGGCGAAGCCGCCCGCGGCGTGTCGCGTGAGCTCGGCGCGCCGCGCTGGCCCTACGCCGCCGAGGCGTAGTTCTCTTTATCTTTCTCGGCCATGGCCGCTTCCGGCGTCACCGGTTTGCTCGTCGAGTGCCGCGACGAACCTGGCGTCCTGCACCGCATCACGGAGGTCATCCTCCGCCACGGGGCCAACATCAGCTACGTCGCGGGCGGCGCGCGCGAAGGTCCGATCGCCGAGATCCAGCTCGAGGTTTCGGGAGCGGTCGATCAAGGCCGGCTGATCGCTGACGTCGAGGCCGTGCCCGGCGTGACGCGCGTGACGGCGGTGCCCACGTTTCAAGCGATCTACGGCAAACGCGTGATTGTCATCGGCGGCGGCGCCCAGGTCGGCATGGTCGCCCAGGGCGCGATCTCCGAGGCGGACCGCCACAACATCCGCGGCGAACGGATCTCGGTCGACACGATTCCCCTGGTCGGCGAGGAGCAGCTGGCCGACGCGGTGCGCGCGGTTGCCCGCCTGCACCGCGCTCGCGCGCTGGTGCTCGCGGGGGCTCTGATGGGCGGCGACATCGCCAACGCCGTGCGCGAGATCCGCGAGGCCGGGATCATCGTCCTGTCCACGAGCATGGCCGGGTCGGTACCGGAAGCTGCGGACGTCGTGGTGACCGACCCGCTCGAGGCGGGCGTCATGGCGGTGATGCTCATCGCTGACACCGCGAAGTTCTCGATCGAGCACGTGCGTGGCCGCCGCTTCTAGCGACGGCCACGTGTGCGCGACATGACTACAGCGTGTCGTGAGGCGAGTACGGGTCGCTTGCCGGCTTGCAGACTGAATCGTGCGGCGAGTACGGGTCACCGCAGGCCTGCGATTGCACGGTCGGGGTGAATGTCCTGTCGTTGACGGTGCTGCGAACGCCAGTGCTCAGCACGAACCAGACGGTCAGCGCCAGTGCGACAACCGCGAGTGCCGCCAACACGAGCGCGATCGGACGCGACGGGACGGTGCAGAAGCTTTCTCGGATCTCCACTTTGTTTTTGTCCTCCTTTTCAGGCTGATGTCCATCGGGTCGCTGCCTGGTGACTCGAAGCTAAGGCCGCGGAACTGTCCCCGATAGCGGGCAAAAGACCTGTTCAGGTACCCGTGCCAGTACCCGTTTTTAGGAGTTCAATACCCGCGTAATCCGATGTCCGATGGATCCGCGCCCAAGACCTCAGTTCGGTTGAGCCCCCGCGAAATCGAGGTGGCCGGAATGGTCGCGGAGGGCCTCACCAACCGCGAGATCGCCGCGCGCCTGTTCATCTCGGAGCGAACCGCGGACGGTCACCTCGAGCACATCAGAGAAAAGCTGGGAGTAAACACGCGTGCGCAGGTGACGGCGTGGGTGGTTCGCCAAGAATCGGCTCCGATCATGGTTGCGGTCCCCGCGCCTGCAATCGCGCTCGCCCCGCCGAGATGGGCGTCAGCGCATCCTCGGGCGTGGCTGGGGGCGGCCCTGGTGCTGGCGTTGCTGGCCGCCGGGGTAGGGGTATTGCGGTTGACGGCTCCATCTCCGGCCACCATCCAAACAGTGGCCGGATCCGCGTGTGCCTACTCGAGCGATTGTTATGGCGGCGACAACCAAAGAGCCGTAAGCGCGCAGCTGGCACGCCCAACCTCGGTCGGCGTCGACTCCAAGGGAACCCTGTACATCGCGGACTACGGCAACCAGCGCATCCGCAAGGTGATGGACGGTGTCATCACGACCGTGGCTGGTGGCGGCAAGAAACCCCTCGGAGACGACGTTCTGGGTATATCCGTCGCTTCAGGCTCGCTGGGCTTAGCCAGTACCGTTGCGGTTGACAGCCACGATCAGCTTTATTTGCTCACCAGCCGCGAACAGGACCTCGAAGTCTGGAGGATCGACGCCAACGGCTTCATGCACTCGATCGTGTCGGTAGGCCCTTCGAACATTTCATCCGGCCAGTTCGCGCCCAACCTTCCGGTTGGAGGACTGGCCATCACCAAGGATGGTGTGTTCTTTATCGCCGACCGCGCCGGCGACCGGGTGATCAAATTCGATGGCAAGACTCGTTCGGTCTACGCAGGGACCGGCGACACCGAGGGTGACGGAGGAAGTGCCACAAGCGCGCAGCTGAGCTGGCCGATCGGTCTCGCGCTGGACAAGCAGGAGAACCTGTACATCGCAGACACGGGCAACCATCGGATTCGGAAGGTCGATCACGCGAAAGGGACCATCACGACGGTGGCCGGCGGAGGCAGCGAATTCGAGGGCAACAGCGGAGATGAAGGGCTCGCCAAGGATGCACTCCTCAGCTTTCCATTCGATCTTGCTGTAGCAGCCGACGGCACTTTGGTCTTTACTGACACCGGAAATCACAGGCTGCGAATGGTCGCGCCTGACGGACGGATATACGCGGTGGCCGGCACCGGCCGGTGGGGCTTTTCGGGTGACGGGTCGCCGGCCTCGCAGGCCGAGTTCGACGGACCTGAGGGCGTGACCCTGGATGCAAAGGGCGATCTTTTCATCGCCGATACGGAGAACCAGCGCGTCCGCGAGATACCGCGCCTGTTTGGCTCAGGGTGATGAGAGCGCTCGGCGCGGTTCTCTTGTTGGCCCTGACTGCGGTCGGGTGTCAGGGCGCAGGAAATGCCGCCACGCGGCCCGACATCATCATCGCCAGCGACCTGCCAACGTCGGCTTACCCAGACGTTCTTGCGCTCGAGGAGGCCATTGGCTTTGCCGTCCGTCAGCAGCCGACCATCGAGGGCTACCGGCTGGCTTACTGGTCACTGGACAACTCACTTGGTGCAGACCAGAGCCAGCTGCGGGGTCGCGAAAACGTGAGGCGCATGATCGCGGATCCAAGCGTGTTGGGCATGGTTGGCCCTCACACGTCTAACGTCGGCAGGGTCGAAATGCCGGAGGCCAACTCGGCCCACCTGGCCATGGTCAGTCCAACGACCACCTATAGCTGTCTCACAGTGCCCGAGGCGTTTTGCAAGCAGACGCCGGCGTCGCTTCGGCCAAGCGGCTCGAACAACTACTTCCGGATCACGCCGCGTGATCCTCTGCAGGGCCGGGCAATGGCGAATTACGCGGCGACCAAGCTGGGGCTCCGACGTGCAGCGGCGTTCAATGAGTTTGGGCCCGAGGGAGACCTGTATGTCAACGAGTTTGCAAAGGAATTCGCCATCCACGGCGGCGGGGTCGTATATCAACAAACATTTGATGACACTCCATCAAATTTCTCCGCGTTTCTGATCCAGGCGAAAGCCCGGGGCGCTGATGCGATATACGCTGTGGCCTCCAGGGACCAATACGCGTGCAAGGCCGCGGCCCAGATGGCTGGAATAATTCCCGGCGCGACTCTTCTCGGCACGGACGGAATCTCTCTCGATGATCGCTGCATCCGCGACATGGGCGCAACTCCTCCGGGAGTGTGGGCAACCAGTCCCTACGTCGACCCAACGACAAGTGCCGATCTCGGCGTTAAGAAGCAAGTCGCCGATTACCACAAGGCGTATCCGAAGCCGTCCGATGTCGGGCCCTATACCTTCGCCGCGTACGACTGCGCACGAATCCTGATCGAGGCGATCGGTATCGCCATTCACGACAACGGGGGCCACATCCCGACTCGGACGCAAGTCATCACGGCCCTGGCGTCGAATCGCTTCGTGGGCGTGACAGGGACATACACGTTCGACAAGAACGGCGATGCTGAGACCCCGATGATGTCGATATACCAAGTCAAAGACGGTCGCTGGGTGAACGTGCCGCTCTAGCCGACGGCGTGAGTTTTGACGCTGATCGTCATCGTGCTGTTGGCTGACCCCACGTAAATCCCCCGAGTCGGCGCGGCGTCTGTGTAGTCCCGGCCCACCGCGAGCCGCACGTGATGCGGCGTAGTGCGCACCGGATGCGTGGCGTCGAATCCGATCCATCCGCGCCCCGTAACCCACGCGTCGGCCCACGCGTGCGACGCGGTGAACGAGGTCTTATCGCCCCGCAGGTGGATGTAGCCGCTCACGTAGCGGGCGGGCACACCCATCGCTCGTGCCACGGCGATGAACAGGTGGGCGAAGTCCTGGCAGACTCCCGCACGCAGCGCAAGCACGTCGTCGACGGCGCTGTAAACGTTGGTCACCTTCTGGTCGTAGGTGAACTCGCGGCTGATCGAGGTCGTCAGCTCGTCCAGCGCCTGCTCCACCGCGGCGGGCGAGGAGTGGTCGGCGATCGCGTGCCGGCGGGCCAGTTCGCGTACGCCTTCAACGTCCTTGACCGGAGAGCGGAAGCGCAGGAAGTCCTGCACGAGCTGCTCGCCGGGCTCGCCATCAGGATCGAGTCCGGTCTCGACCGTCGAGCGGCTGATCACGCTCAGGCCGGAGTGTGGGCGGACCAGGTTGAAGTAATGCACGTGGTTGCCGTAGCCGTCCACGTACGTGTGCGGCTTGACGCCATGGCTCAGCTCGAGGCGGAAATCGACGCACCGCTGGCCGTTGCCGTCCATCGGCCGCAGCCGCACCTCCATCATCGTCTCGGCGATGGGCGCGGAGTAACGGTAGCGCGTGCTGTGGACGATCTCGAGGTTCACGACCCGACCTGCTGTTGCTGTTGTTGCGGCATGCCGTGGCCTTCCTCTCCGGCGACGCTGGCGGGCACCTTGCTCGGATGGAAGTACGTCTCGCGCAGCGCGATCTCCAGCAGGCGGAGGATCGCGCGGCACTCCTGATCGAACTCAAGGGGCCGCTCGGCGATCGACTGCGTGTTGCCCTGCTGGTACAAGCCGTTGAGCTTGATGAGCAATCGCATCGGCTTCGAGCGGCGTGCCTTGCCGTCGATGCGCGCGACCGCTTCGAGCGCGGTGTTCGTCGAGAAGCGGGCCGAGCGCGGCAGCGAGCGGTCGAGCAGAAGGCACTCGATCACGCGGTCGGCAGTGACACCGCCCGGATAGCGTGCCTGGTACGACTCGAACGCGAAGCACGACTTGAGCACCGCGGTCCACTCCAGGGCGTCCTCGGGGGTGTCCGCGAGCTCTGCGGATTTGCGCGTCACGGTGTTGGTCACGTTGGACGCGCGCTCGACGAACTTCCCGAGGCGGACGAAGTCGCGGACCTCGTCGTGGAACATCGTGTCCTCGAGCAACCCGTCGACCAGGCGGATGCTCATCTGCACGTCCATCAGGAACGGGTACAGGTCCGGCTGCCACACCGCTTTCTGCACGCGCCAGTGGAGCGCGTTGACCTGCTCATACAGCTCCGTCGGCAGCGAAGGCCGGACGGCTTGCGCGGCAAGCCTCGCCGCCGCGATGCTGGCGCGCACCGACGGCCCGAGCGTCCCGGCGACGACCATCTCGATCACCTCATCGCGCCGACCGGTGTCGCTTCGCCGCCACCCGGCAAGCTCCATGAAGCGCACCCAGAATTCGGGCCCAGGCTCGTCCGTGCGGTCGAGCGAGAGCGAGACGTGCACGCCGAGGATGCGCGCCAGGTGGTCGGCGCGCTCGAGATGGCGCCCGAGCAGGGTCAGCGATGTGGCCGCGCTACTCAGCATCGCCTTCGTGACTGTCCTCAGCCATGACCCACGTGTCGCGGCTCCCGCCGCCCTGCGAGCTGTTCACCACGAGCGAGCCGGGCTTCAATGCCACGCGGGTCAACCCGCCTGGCGTGACATAGACGTCGGGCCCGGTCAGGACGAAGGGGCGGAGGTCCTGGTGGCCTGGTCGGAGCGCGCCACCGTCGAAGATCGGCTGCACGGAGAGCGCGACCACCGGTTGGGCGACGAACGCCCGTGGCGCGGCCTCGATCCGGCGCCGAAACTCGTCCCGCTCCTCCTGGGTCGACACGGGACCGATAAGCATCCCGTAGCCGCCCGAGGCGTCGACGGTTTTGACCACCAAGTCTTCGAGGTGCTCGACGACGTAACGCCGGTCGGATTCGACCGCGCAGAGATAGGTCTCGACGTTGGGCAGGATCGGATCCTCGTCGAGGTAGTAGCGGACGATCGCGGGCACCAGGGCGTAGATAGCCTTGTCGTCGGCGACGCCGTTGCCGAGCGCGTTGGCGATCGCGACGTTGCCGACGCGATAAGCGTTGACCAGGCCGGCGACGCCGACCAGCGATTCCTGGCGGCCGAAGATCGGGTCGAGCCATTCGTCGTCGATGCGCCGATAGATGACGTCGACCTGGCGCAGGCCGCGGGTTGTGCGCATGAACACGTGGTCCTCGTCGACCACCAGGTCACTGCCCTCGACCAGCTCCACGCCCATCTGCTTGGCCAGGTAGAGGTGCTCGTAGTAGGCGGAGTTGTTGATGCCCGGCGTCAGCAGCACCACCGTAGGGTCGTCGACGCCCTGCGGCGCGAGCCAACGAAGGTGACGCAGCAGCTCGTGAACGTAGCCCTCGACCGGCCTTACCGGGTAGCCGGCGAAGAGGTCCGGCAGAATGCGCTTCATGACGTAGCGGTTGGCCTGGACATAGGAGGCCCCTGAAGGCGTCCGCAGGTTGTCCTCGAGGACGAAGAAGTCGCCCTTCTTGTCCCTCACCAGGTCGATGCCGGCGATGTGGCAATGGATGCCGTGGGGCACCGGAAGCCCCTCGATCTCGCGTAGGTACAGCGAGCTGCTGAGCACGATCTCGGGTGGGATGGCCCGCTGCTTCAAGATCTGCTTGCGTCCGTAGACGTCATCGAGGAAGAGGTTGAGGGCCCTGAGTCTTTGCTTCAGCCCCTCCTCCAGGCGCTGCCAGGTCCGCGCCTCGACGACCCGCGGGATCACGTCGAACGGGAAAACCTTCTCGGTGCCCTGGGCGTCCGGGTAGACGCCGAACGTGATGCCGTGGTTCCGGAACATCTCCATCGCCAGGGCGTGCCGGCGCTGGAGCTCGTCCCTGCCGAGCCGGTTCAGCTGCTCGTAGAGTCGACGGTAGGCTGGTCTCGGCCTCCCTTCGGCCGCAAGCATCTCGTCGTAGAAACCGTTGCTCTGGTAGTGGAGATCGAGATTCACGAAACCCACCGCTATAGTGTCTGCGCCATCCCGCAACCTGAGAAGACGATCAATCTACGGGTCGGCTGCGAGTTCAAGTACGACGTGGGCGCTCCGACGGTCGCGACGGTTCAGGTCCGCCCGCGGTCAGATGCCCGCCACCAGCTCGTCACCGAGGCGTGGTCCACGCAGCCTTCGGTGCCCATCGACGAGTACGCCGACTACTACGGCAACCCGGTCAAACGGCTGGTGATGCCGCCCGGAGAGCTGACGCTCCGCTACGACGCGACGGTCGTCGCGCCCGATGAGCCCGACCTCGACGCCGGCACGGCCCCCCAGCTTCCGGTCGACGAAATCCCCGGCGAGCTGCTCCACTACACGCTGCCGAGCCGGTACTGCCTTTCCGATCAGCTGATGGGGATGGCGTGGGAGCTCTTCGGCCAGACCGAGCCCAGCGGCGCCCGTGTCCAGGCTGTGTGCGATTGGGTCCACGACAACATCAAGTTCGAGTACGGCACGAGCAACCCGCTCACGACCGCCGTCGACGTCCTCGAGCAGCGCAACGGCGTCTGCCGCGACCTCGCGCACCTGGCGATCACCTTTTGCCGGGCGCTGAACATCCCGGCCCGGTACGTCTTTGGCTACCTGCCGGATATCTACGTGCCGCCACCCGACTCGCCGATGGACTTCGCCGCGTGGATGGAGGTCTACCTCGGCGATCGATGGTGGACGTTTGACCCCCGGAACAACATGCGACGGGTCGGCAGGGTGCTGATTGGGCGCGGCCGTGACGCGCTCGACGTGGCGATGCTGACCACCTTCGGCCCGGCACAGTTCCGCTCCATGGTCGTGTGGGCGGACCAGCAGTCCTGATGGCGATCGAACCCGCGTCTGTCGACTGGGCGAGCGCAAGGCGCGCCTCGTACCTGGTGCGCCAGACGTTCCGCTACGAATACCCGGAGCCGATTCGCGACCTGAGCCACCGTCTGATCGTGATCCCGCCCGAGCGATTCGGCGATCAGCGTCGCCTGTGGCACGACGTGACGGTGGGGGCGGACAGAGCGCGCGTGGAGAGCCGCAGTGATCGCTTCGGCAACATGATCGTCGACGTCTTCGCGCCTTGCGTCCACGACACGATCGAGTTCGTCGCCGAGGTCTCGGTGGAGCGCCGAGCCGCCGAGCCAAACCGGCTGCCCGACGGCTGGCTGGCCGACGGCTACCTCCTCGAGCCGTCGAGGCTGACCGCCGCCGACGACAGGATCCTGCGCGCCGCCGATGACCTGGCCGAGTCCGCCGAGTGGGGCCTGCCGCTGGCGGACCACATCAACGACTGGGTGTACCAGTCGATGACCTACCGGCACGGCTCGACCGGCGTCAGGACCACCGCCGCGGAGGCGCTCGCGCTCGGCACTGGCGTCTGCCAGGACTACGCACACGTCATGTTGTCGCTGTGCCGGGCGAGCGGCATTCCCTCGCGATACGTGTCCGGTCACCTCGTCGGCCAGGGCGGGACGCACGCGTGGGTCGAGGTTGTGCTGCCAACCGGCGACGGGACTGGCGACGCGATCGCGCACGCGTTCGACCCGACGCACGCCAGCCGCGGCGGGCTTGGCTATGTCACGGTCGCGGTCGGCGCGGATTATTCAGACGTCGCGCCGACCTCAGGCTCCTATCTATCAGGCGCCCGAGGCCGGCTCACCGCTTCGAAGAAGGTGTCCCTGATCGGCCTGGAATAGGGGAGTGCGGGCCCACGCCCCTCACCCCGGCTCTCTCTCCCCCGAGGAGAGGGAGCGAGTGCCTATCTACATCGCGGGCGTGATCTCGTACACGGTGATCTTGCCGCCGGACTGCAGCACCGGGCAGCCCCGCGCTAGCTCCGCGGCCGCGTTCAACGAGTCGGCCTTGAGGATCGAGTAGCCGGTGGCCGGCGTCCCAATCGCGCCGTCGTGGACGGTCCCGTTCGAAATGTTCTTCGCGTGCTCGCTGAACGGGTTGCCGGCGTCGACAACCTTGTCGCCGAGCTTGCCGAACCACCCGCCCCACGCCTGCATGCTCTTCTCGCGCTCGGCCTCTGTTGCGCCCGCGCTGCCTCCGCTGTACACGAGGATGAAATTCGCCATCTCGCTCTCCTTCTGCGTGATTTCCGATTCACTCAGGACGACGAACGGCCCCGGCGAAAATCGACACGCGGGACTCAGCCCGACGCGCGTGCCTTCAACGGACGCCGCTTGAGGGCGGCGTCGGCGTCGTCGGTCGTCACGTAGCGGCGGCGGAAGTTCCGCAGCGCGAAGCGGTCGCATGCGGTCTCCGCCGCGGCGCCTTTGCCGAGCACCTCACGCAGGTACCAGTGCATCCACTCGTGGCAGTAGAGGAAGCGCAGCACGTCGCGCCGGCCGCGAAAGAAGACTGTCTCGGATGCCCAGGCGAAACGCATGCCCTCTCCGCGCTTGCGGCGCGCGGCGTAGATCACCGGTTCCTTGAAGGCCCGAAACGGCATCGGAACCTGCAGCACGATCCGCCGGTCGTCAAACTCGCAACGAGCCGCCAGGTGCGGCCCCCACCGGTAGCGGAGAGGCTTCACCACGACCTCGTAATCGCAGCGGGGAAGCCCCTCCAGGGCCCGGCGCGCCTGGGCGGTCGTGAGGCCTGCCAGGTCGGACCGGATCGCCATGGTCGAAACAGGATAGGGGCTGCACCTGGGCGTTATCTCTGCAAATGCCAGACTTAGTTGCAGGCTTGTTCAGGACCCGCGCCGGAGCCGAGATGGCCCTTGGAAAACTCAAGGAGGAGGGCTTCGCCGCCGACCAGGTTGCACTCGCCACGCCCCGAATCGGCCGTCGCGGCCGCTACGGCTTGAAGGTCTTGATCGGGATCGGCGGCGGCGCGCTGCTCGGCGCGCTGGTGGGTGCCGTCGTCACCGGGATGGTGCCGGGCGTGCACCCCCTTATCTCGGGCAACCTGGTGGTCACGTTCCTGTTCGCCGCGGCCATCGGGGCCGCCACCGGCGGACTTGTGGGTGGCCTGTTGAGCATGTCGGCGTCAGGCGATCGCGCTCTCTACTACGAGCAGGAGGTCGAGTCGGGCCGGTTCCTGGTCAGCGTCGCCGGGCCACGACTCGATGAGGCGCGCAGGATCATGCGTGCCGCCGGTGCGATGGAATCTGCGCCCATCGAAGCGCCACTCCGACCCGAAAGCGACTGAAGCTCAGTTATTGGGTCGTGCGCCTGCTGAACTTTGTGGCGAAGCGCAAAGTATTTGTAAGCGCTGGCCCGTTCACATGAGTGGGGGAGCTTGGCCAGCAATGGCCGAGCCCTCCACCATCTTTTCAGATGGACTTCGGGACCTTCAGCAGTCCGGCGATCATTGTCCCGCTCGCGATCCCAATCAGCCCGCCCGCCATCACGTCGCTCGGAAAGTGGTGGCCAAGGTGGACGCGTGAGATGCCGACGCCGGTGGCGAGCGCAAAAACGAGAGGCGCGACCTTCGGGTAGAAAGCCGCCGTCGCGGTGGCAGCGGCGAACGATGAGGCAGCGTGGCCAGAAGGAAATGACGCATCGGTCGTCCTGATGCCCACCACCATGACGTCGCGTCCGATATGCGGTCGCTTGCGCCGGAAGAAAGGCTTGATCAGCCGCTGCACCACGTACGTCGTCCCGAGCGAAGCGATCGACATCGCGAGGCCCGCGCGGCGGCCTTTCGGCCCTCCCAGCCAGGCCACCGCGATGCCCGCCGCGACCCAGCCCAGACCCTCGCCGAGGTCGGAAAGCGTCGTCACGTACCTGTCGCCGACGGCGGAGTGGGGAAGGCTATGGATCATGCGGTACAGCCGCCTGTCGACTGACTCAGGCAGGACCCGCGGCGGTTCGACCTCTGGCGTCTGCATCCTCTAAGGAACGCGCCCGCCGGCTGACTTCTTCGCAACGCATCGTTGAAGGGTCATGCTCCGGCGTTTTCCCGATTGTGAGACCCACCGCCGAGCGGTCGAGCGTCCACGAAGGTGGCAAGCGGTCGGTGCGGTTCCTTCGGATGCTCGGCCCCGGATTGATCACCGGTGCGAGCGACGACGATCCGAGCGGCATCGGGACCTATTCGCAGGTCGGAAGCCATTTTGGATACGGGCTGCTGTGGACTGCTTTGTTCACGTTTCCCTTCATGGTGGCCGTGCAAGAGCTGTGCGCGCGCATCGCGCTCCAGACGGGAGTCGGTCTCGGGATGTCGCTGAAGCGAAAGTTCCCACGGTGGATCGTCGGCCTGTGCATCGCGGCGTTGTTCGCGGCCAACACGATCAACGTCGGGGCGGACCTGGGCGCCGTCGCCGCGGGGGGCTCGATGTTGAGCCGGGGGTTGGTGCCGCGGCTCTGGCTGCTCTTGCCGGTGGCGGCGGCAATCCTGATCCTCGAGCTGTTCTTGACCTACGCGGCGATTTTCAAGATCTTCAAGTGGCTGACGCTCGTCCTCTTTGCATACGTGATCACGGGGTTCATTGTGCGTCCCGACCTGCGCCAGATCTTCATGGCGAGCGTGGTTCCGCACCTCGAGCTCAACAAGGAGTTCATCGCAGCGCTCATGGCGATCTTCGGAACGACGATTTCCCCGTACCTGTTCTTCTGGCAAGCGTCTTCGGAGGTCGACGAGATGCGGGCGGCGGGCAAACTGACTGAAGCGAAAAGGCGCGGAGTGAACGTCGCCGAGCTTCGCGCCGCTCGCACCGACATTCTGATTGGCATGTTCTTCTCGAGCCTTGTCATGTACTTCATCATGTTCACCGCCGCGGCCGTGCTGCACGCGCACGGCAAGACCGATATCCAGTCCGCGGACCAGGCGGCCCAGGCGCTTGCCCCTCTCGCCGGGCCGTTTGCATTCGTGCTTTTCGCAGGCGGCATGATTGGGACAGGACTGCTCGCGATCCCGATTCTCACCGGTTCAGCGGCCTACGCGATCAAGGATTTCTTCGGGCTGAAGGGCGCCCTTGCCGACAAGCCATGGCAGAGGCCGACCTTTTACGGGATCATCACCCTCTCCACGCTCGCCGGTCTGGGCCTCAACCTGCTCGACATCGATCCGATTCGTGCGCTCTTCATCGCCGCGGTCATCAACGGCCTGGTGGCCGCGCCGCTGATGGTTCTGATTGCGCTGCTCGGGTCGGACGGCGAGGTCATGGGCCGACGGCGGAGCGGTCGCTTGAGTCAGGTGCTGACCTGGACGGCGACCGCCGTGATGGCCGTTGCCGCAGTCGCGTTCGTGGCCGAGCTCGTGGTCGCGTGACGCGCGTACGCCCAGTACGCGAGGCGTTCAAGCTGTGAGGTGCCAGTGGATGCCACCGATAAGCGTGTGAGCTCGCGAGGGCTCCTTGGGTCGGTTATCAGCGACGCACAAAGGCTCGTCGCGCTTGAGATCGCGCTCGCGAAGCAAGAGGTCAAGGAGCTGGCCACCGGCAACGCGATCGCCGTCGGGCTGATGGCGTTGGGCGCGGTTCTGGCGGTCCTCGCGATCCTCGTCGCCATACCCGTGCTGGTCGTGATGCTTGTGCCCTGGAAATGGGAAGCGGCCGCGATCTGGGTCGCCGCTTACCTGATCGTCGCGCTTGTCCTGATCTGGATCGGCAAGGCGCGCCTGCAGGTCAAGCTGCCGCCGCGAACGATGGAAAGCTTGAAGGAGAACAAGGAATGGGCGCTTCGGCGCGTGAAATCGAACGGGAGATAAAAGCCACGCGCGAGAGGATGGACGTAAACCTGACACGCCTCGAGGGGCGGGCCGCTTCGGATGCGGCTCGCTATGGTCGCATCGTGGCTGTCGTCCTCGGCGTGGTCGCGCTGGGGGGTGCCGCCTTCCTGGTCTACCGGCGCACGCGCCGGCCGACGCTGCGCGACCGTCTCGACGGGCTTTCGCTCGCCAACCTCCGCACGCTGGCGGCCGCGCCGACGGGTCGCTGGAAGGATCGGTTGCCATCGGTGATGGTGAGGGTCAACGAGAAAACCGACGAGGAGCCTGGAACCCTGGAGACCATCCTCCGTGAGGTCGCGCCCGCGCTCGTGGCCACGGCCGGCAGCGCGCTCCTCCAGAGGGTCGCCGGCGCACCCGACGACGAGTACGCGCCGCCGCAGGCGGAATAAGATCGCCGGCCTTCGCGCGCGAATCCAGAGCCTGATCGTGCGCGCCCGGAAGACGCTGCCCGCGCGGGTCCTGACCGCTTACGGAGAAAGCCAGGCGAGCAACTTCGCGCTCGCGCTCGCTTTCGCCGGATTCATGTCGATGTTCCCGATCATCCTCGGGGCGCTCTCCCTGATCGGCCTTGCGATCCGCGATCCGCAGACCCAGGCGAACTTTCAGAGCCTGATTCTGCAGGTCTTCCCCGCGAGCGCACAGCCCGAGCTGCAAAAGGGCCTGGAAGGCGTCAAGCAGTCCGCGGGATGGCTCGCGATCGTATCTCTCGCCGGTTTGCTGTGGAGCGCGAGCAGCATCTTCGCGACCATGGAGTTCGCGCTCACCCAGATCTTTGGCAGTCGCCAGCGCGACATGCTCCGCCAGCGCCTGATGGGGCTCGTGATGATTGTCCTGCTGGTCGCCGCGATCGTCGTCACGGTACTGATCAATGCAGGCGCGGCTTTCTTTCAGGTCAAGTTGGTCTCGACCATCATCGCCTTCGTCGCCGGCGCGGCGGTGATGGTCGCGCTGGTCGTGGCTTTATATCGCTTCGTGCCCAACCGCACGTTCCGGATGCGGGAGGTCCTTCCGGGCGCACTGCTCGCGGGCATCGCCATCGAGGTGCTGTCGCTCGCGTTCCCTCTTTATGCGTGGATCGCTCATGGCTTTAACACCTACGGCGCGCAGTTCGCGCTGTTTTTCCTGCTGGCGACGTGGTTCTACTTGCTCAGCCAGCTGCTCCTGCTGGGCGCCGTTTACAACAAGTTCCGGCTCGGCGAGCCGGTCACCAAGGGCATCATCGCGAGCCCGCTGAGCGAGTCGCGGGAGAAGGTGAGGGCGTCCGACAAGATCGATGAGGACAAGGCCGAAGCCGCGCGGGAGCCTCGCCCACCGAGGTCCATCTTTCAGCGCTTGGCCCTGGGAGGGGTGCTCGCGCTGGCGGTTGCGGCGGGCATTGTGCGCCGGCGCCGACCGAGATCAGCAGCGTGAAGTTTCGAGTTCAAGGCGAGTTCAGGCCAAGGTAGTCGCTCCGACCCTGGGCGTTACCGAAACGAGCGGCCCAAAGGCAACTCGCGGCAGGGGAAGCAAGGGTCGAACTGATCGCAAAGGAGGTTCATGCGTTTGGGAACTCTGTTGTTCATCCTGCTCATCATCCTGGTGCTCGCCGTGCTGTTGGGAGCAGGAGGGTACAGCGTGCGTCGGTACTGGAGCCCGGCGGGCAGTGAGGTCGTCGAGATGACCGACACAGGCTCGGGCGCAGGGGCGGGCATCGCGGCCGCGATCCTCGCTTTGCTTGTGCTCATCCTGCTTTTCTTCGGCTTCACCCAGTGGAACTGGTTCGGCACGCGCTCGGCCGCGCCGGCGACCACGAACAACCCGACCGTGACTTCGCCTTTGCCCGGCAGCGGTGGCGGCGGCAATGCGTCGCCGAGCTCGCAGCCAAGCGCGAAGGCATCTCCGTCCTAGCTGGCCTCCCTGACCCTCCTCAGGGGAGCTACAGGGCCAGGTCAAACGGGGCCCGGCCCTTTTCTTTGCCGGGTGAGCCATTCCGCGGAAGCGTTTCTTGATTGAGGAGGAATCTCGCCAAGGAGGAATTGCCATGGCCACCACTCGCCAGAAGGCTGCCGCCCGCAGCGCCCACGGCCGGCGAAGCCCGAAGCGTTCGGCGGGGATCAGCACCCAGCAGAGAAACCGGATGCGCACCACCACCTTCGCCTTCCCGAAGGAGCGCAAGGAGCCGCTGAACGACGCGCGGCATGTGCGCAACGCGGTTGCCCGCTTCGACCAGGTCGAGGGCGTCAGCGACAAGGAGCGCGACGCGGCGTGGCGCCGGATCCGGACCGCCGCCCGCAAGTTCGGAGTCGAGATCGAGGCGAAAGGCTGGCGGTCACTCATGAAGGGTGGCAAGACGGGGCGCTCACGCGCTAGGCGGTAAGCGCGAAGTCGCCACGCGTTGCTCTGGTAGAGGCGGAATTTCACGGCTGACCGCATGTCAGCCCGCAAGGAGGTAAATCAAGAGTGGTTGCGTTGATCGTGTTGATCCTGCTGCTGCTGCTCCTCGGTGGGGGTGGTCTGCTGGCACCAGCGCTTCAAATCCTCTGGATTGTGCTCGTCATCGGGCTGATCCTGTGGGTGCTCGGATTCTTCATACGGGCAGCGGAAGGCAGTCGTTGGTACTACTGGTAGCCGCCATCAAGCAGCGGTAACGAGAGGCGCCCCGAAACGGGCGCCTTCTTGCTTGATAAAAACTAACGCCTCGAATGAGGCTTGTCTCCTACATCAGTACGGTGACGGCGCTGTGCTTTAGCGTTCGCTCTGATGCGAAGGGTGCTTCTGTGGTGCGCGCAGAACACATGGCTTGCCACTCACGTCCCGCGCTGGCGTTTTGCGCGACGAGCTGTCAGGCGCTTTTTGCCGGGCGAAGGTTTTGACTCCGCGCTGAAAGCGGCCGTCGGCTTTCGGTCGAAGAACATCGGCGCGTTATTCACCCTGCTGGGTGAGAACATCACCGATCTCGCCGCCGCCAACAAAGTTGTCGAGCACTACGAAGAGGTTCTGGCCGCTTCGATGGACGTCCAGGCCGAGATCTCGGTCAAGCCCACGCAGCTCGGCCTCGATATCGACGAACACGCAACTTACGCCAACTTGCAGCGACTGGCCCGCGCTGCCGAAAAGGCGAACAGCTTCCTATGGATCGACATGGAGGGCAGCGCCTACACCGACCGCACGATCGCGCTCTACCGCCGGCTGCGGGCGGAGGCGCCACGCGTTGGACTGGCACTCCAGGCCTATCTCTACCGGACGGTGTCCGACATCGCGACGCTGATGCCTCTCACGCCGGCGATCCGCCTCGTCAAAGGCGCGTATTCGGAGGCGCAGGACATCGCATTCGTCCGCAAGCGCGACGTCGACGCGAACTACCTGGCCCTGTGCGCGTACATGCTGCCCGAGGTCAAGCGCCGCAAGCTCCGACTGGTCCTCGCGACCCATGACGTCGAGCTCATCGCCAGGGCCTGGCGCTTTGCCCAGGCGCTCGAGATGGTTCGCTCGGAAGTCGAGGTCGCGATGCTCTACGGGATCAGGACCGACGAGCAGGAGCGTCTCGCCCGCGAAGGATTTGCCGTTCGCGACCTGATCGCGTATGGCGACGCGTGGTACGCGTGGTACCTGCGCCGCCTGGCGGAGCGCCCCGCCAACGTCTGGTTCGTGGCGAGGCAGCTCCTTCCCTGACGTTACGTCGCGTTACGGAACGGTAGGTACCTGGCCGGCGTTCTCCTGGGCCTCCCGCGCCGCGCTTTCAGTTGCCTCGTGGGCAGGGTCTTCGTTGGGCACGAACTTGCCCGAGGAAGTGCCCGTCGACGGGCTTGGCGACGGCGACGCGGCGGCCGCGGTGATCACCGTGGCTCCATAGACGACCGCGCCGGCGATACCTCCTACCAGCATCGAGCCCACGATTGCCGCCGCGGCGACTGACTTGCGAATTCCGTTCACTTTCTTTGTCTCCTTGTGCCTGCTTTTGGGATCGCCTTCGAAGAGCGTCGAGGCCTAGACTGACGGCGGTCGCTCAGGGTGCCGTGTGAGGTCGCTGGGAGTTGGCCGAGTCCTCTTGATCCACCGCGTCTGAGTTTCCGTAGAGGTTGACATGAGCTTCAGCATCGAGCGCTACAAAGAAGAGTCGAAAAAAGTCGACATCACGGGAATCGCGTGGGAAGAGGTCGCCGCGCATCCCCTGTCCAAAGGCGACCTTTTCTGCCTTCACTACATGATGGACATCGAAAACCACGTCCCTCTTTACCTTTCGCACCTCCTGGTCACCCGGGCGTGCATGGACCCGATCCTCACGGCGTTTCTCGCGTGCTGGAACTACGAGGAGCTTTGGCACGGCGAGAACATCGGCCGGCTGCTGAACCTCTACGGCATCGAGTTCGACACCCAGGAGCGGATCGCCAACGTGCGCGCGAACCTGGGCTTCCAGAACAGCGTCAGCCTCATGTCGACGATGGCCGGCTCGTGGCTGCTCAAAGACTTCTCGGCGGTCTACCTGACCATCGGGGCCATCAACGAGCTTTCGACGCTCACGGGATACGGAGCGCTGATCCGCAAGTCAGGGCACCCGGTCCTGAAAGACCTCCTGAGCCGCATCATCAAGGACGAGCGCAAGCACTACGCCTTCTACTTCAACTCGGCCAAGGAGTGGCTCAGCGGCAATGCACGCGCGCAGAAGATCGACCGCTGGATGCTCGACCGCGTCTGGGTCCCGGTGGGCCAGGGCGTTAAGAAGCAGGAGGAGGTCGATGCCCTCGCCATGTACCTGTTCGACGACGAGCAGGGCGAGGAGGACCTGCTCGACCTGGACTCCAGGATCGGCAAGCTGCCGGGCCTGTCCGGTATCAAGCTGATGTCGAGAGCGCTTGACGCCGCTCGCGAGCGAGTCCGGCACAATCCGAAGTGGGCCTGGCGGATGATCGACAACGAGGAGTGGGCGGTCAAGCCGCCCAAACACTCCTCGGTCGGGGAGCTCACCACCCGCCGGACCCCGCAGGCCGAGGAGGCTGTCGCCCCCTAGACATGCAAGAGCCGGCGGCGCCTCGCGCCGCCGGCCCTGAAGCCGAGTGGTTGATTCGGGAGCTAGCTAGTTGTCCTTGCCCGGAACTTCCGGTGCGCGCTGCGCATCCGCACCCTCTTCCTCGCGCATCATGTCGGGCTTCTCGAGCTCCTCGTCGCCTGTCTCGTCGAGAGTGTGGTCGCGCTCCATGTGCGCCTTGATCTCCTCCGAGTTGGCGAAATCCTGGCCGCAAATCTCACACTTCACAGTTATGCCTCCATCACGAGGTCTGAAGCGCCCGAACCTTGCGGCTCGAGCGCCTCAACTAGAAAACGCCCTCCGGATAGCCGGTACCGGCCCTGAGTTCGTTCACAATGCGGAGGGAGAGCTGTTTTCCTGAATGAGGAGGTCGGCATGCGAACCGGAGCTGGAGAGATGAACGACACCATCGACAAGGGACGGCGGACCATCGAGCTGTCAAAAGGCGAGATCGACGAGATAGAGGAGCGCAGGGTCCCGCCCGTCGTGATCGTGGCGGGCGTGGTGGCCGCTATGGTCGGGCTGGGGGTGCTCGGCTGGATGATCTACAGGCGCCGGCAGAGGCGCGACCTGATCCAGCAGATCCAGGACGCGATCCCGGATTACGTCCGCGACCTTCCGGGCGAGCTGCGCTCGCTCCCGAGCGAGCTGCGCTCGCGGGTGAAGTCGGCCCTCTAACGCCGGCTTAGGCTGCCCGCACGGCGGAGGGGTCGAGGCGCAGCGATCGCTTGGCCCGCTCCGGCATCACGCTGCGTCCGTTGGCGGCGCCACTGACGTAGCGTCGTGCCGCCTTGTAGCCCCAGTCGATCAGCTCGTTGGTGTGGCTGAAGTCTGCGGGCGAGACGTCCGCGATGTCGAGCGCAGGCAGGACATGGATGTCTGCCGACCCTCGGTTGGCCTCGACCTCGGCGTCCAGCTTCTGCTCGACGATGCGCGCCAGCGCGTGGAGCGCCATGCCGAGCGCGTTGGTCGGCTCTTTGTTCAACCACGGATAACCGACGGGAAGGACGAAGATCTTGGTCGCGCCAAGCTCGATCGCGACGGTGACCGGTGTATGGTTCGCGACCCCGCCGTCCACGTACTCGCGGCGGTTGATGGTCACGGGCGGAAATACGCCGGGGATCGCGCAACTGGCCAGGAGGGCGGGGACCGCGGGCCCCGAGGTGAGGATCGCGGCGCGGCCGCTCTTCAGCTCGGTCGCCACCACGTGAACGGGAATCGCTGCCTCCTCGAGGCGCTCGTACGGGATGTGTTTCTCCAGGAGCCTGCGCAAGCTGTCGTTGGCGATGAAGTGGTTGGCCTGGCCGAGCAGTCCGCGGGCGCTGGTCACAGGGCTTAGCGGGAACACGTTCCCCCGGCGGAGACTCATCCAGATTTCGGCCAGCTCAGCCATGCCGTCGCAGTCGGGCCGAGCCGCCACCCAAGCCGCGTTGACGGCGCCGACCGATGTACCGATCAGGAGGTCAGGGCAGCAGTCGTTTTCGAAAAGGGCCCGGAGCATCCCGACCTGGACGGCGCCCAAGCTTCCGCCTCCGGACAGGACAAAGGCGCAACGGCCGTTCTCCTCGCCACGCTGCTGGCGAGGAGGCTGCCGACTCATCGGCGCGGGTTGGTGAGCCCCACCGGCTCAGGCCGCCTTGTCGAGCTGGTCGCGGCGCTTCAGGCGCTTCTCGCGCAGCGTCTCTAGCGTTACCGCGGCGTCCAGGCGATCCCACAGCCGCCAGTCGGATTCCGACCGCCACACCTGGTCGAGTATCGACTCGAGCTGGCTGTGAAGGTCGGGCGCGTCGGACTTGGTTCTGAATCTCACCATCCCTCTCCTACTTCCAAAACGCGCATCGAGCCATTCGGCTACTACCACCATTGGACGGTTCTTGAATTCCACCGTTGCGCTACCCGGCGACCCAGCTCGGCGCGGAGTCGGAGTCAAAACCGAGGTCGCTCGTGATCGCCCGCACCGACGCGGGGCCCGATGACCCGACGGTCCAGAGCTGGAAACGGCCGCCGGAGGTGGTTGGCGCGAGGAAGGCGATCGTCTTGCCGTCGGGGGAGAAGGCCGGCGACGCGACGAGCTGCCCGCTGACGAGCGTGGCTGCAGAGCCCAGCGTGAGCGATTGCAGGTCGAGGGCCGCCATCTCGAGGTTCGCCGTCTGGTTGGAGCCATGGTTGCAGACCATCGCCACAAGCTTTTCGTCAGGTGAGACGGCAGGCTCGTGGCAGCCGAGCCTGACGGGGGTGAGCGCCACCCCCGGACTGCCGGCCCGCCGCTGGATCCAGATCTGGGAGTGGACCTGGAACGAGTCATCGTTGGAGTACTTCGTGTAGATCAGCCCACCGTCACCGAGCGGAACGGGATCCACGTCGCCACCCGTGTATTCGTTGGGCCGAGTCCAGACCGTCGCCCGCCCGCTCGGGTCGAGCGGGGTCGCGAAGATGGCGAGGTCGACGCGGTAGCTGCCGAACCCGTCCTTCTGGTCGTAGGCGTAGAACACCGTCTGGCCGTCTCGGCTGAGGCGGGGATAGAAGACCCAGTGGTTGTTTTCGACCGCGCGCGTCGACGAGTCGTCAGTCAGCTGCCCGACCGTTTTCCCCGTCGCCGTCGAGAGGAGATAGAGGTCGGAATAGTTGCCCTGGCGACGGACTGCCACGAGCTGGTTGTTGGGGGCGGGGCTCGGCTGCATCCAGCCGCTCGCCGACGTGATCTGCGTGAAGTTGCCGTGCTGGAACCGATAGATCGCTCCGTTCTGGACCAAATAGATCGTGCCGGGCAGCGACGGCGCCGAGACCTCGGTCGGACGGTGCACCACATTGCGCTGGCCACGCAGGTAACCGGCCGCGTGATAGACGCCCAGTCCGAAGGCCAGCATCGCGATCAGCAGACCAACGCCGATGAGCCGGCGCGTCACGGAAAGCTCTGATGGACGAGCGGCAGGATGCGGCCCCAGTCCGGAAAGACGACGCTCTGGCCGCCCGCGAATCCCTCTGAGGTGTACGGAGGGACGAGGAGGACACGATGGACGTTGGGGCCGTTGAAATCGTTTGCGATAGACATGAGGGCGCGAAGCCGATCGAGTCCGATGCTCGTCTTGAGCTCACCGTTGAACGCATTCGCCAGCTGCGGCAGGTCGGTCACGTTTACGTGCGAAGCTCCAGCCTTCAGGGCGAGCAGAAGCTGCTGCTGGCGTTCGGAGCGGGCGAAATCACCGCGCACATCGCCGTGACGCGACCGGACGTACTGGAGCGCTTGGACGCCGTCCATGTACGTCGCCCCCGGGAGCACCGCGACGCGGTAGTACCCGTATGGGTCCTCCGCGCTGTTCAGGTCCGCCGGGTAGTAGTCGTCTAGGACGGGATTTGTGACTTGAAGGTTCACGCCGCCGAGCGTGTCGATCAACTTGACCAGGCCGTTGAGTCCGATCCACACGTAGTCGTCGACGTGGACCTTGAAGTTGCTCTCGACGGCTGCGACGGCGCCGCTCGCGCCGCCGTTCTGGTAACCCCAGCTGATCTTGCCCCAGCCCTCGTTCGGGATTTGCAGCCACAGGTCGCGTGGGATCGACAGCATGGTGGCCTGCTTCGTGCTCGGATCGACTCGCAGGAGGATCATGGATTGAGTGTTCAGACGGCCGGGAACGAACTTGGAGTCGTCGTCCGACCCCAGGAGCAGGACGGTGAACGGCTGCGTCGGGTTCAGGTTGGGAAGCGGGCCCGAGATCGCGGTCGATGTCGCGGCGGCCTGGAAGACAGGCAGGAAGTATGCGCCCAGCCCTCCGAGACCAGCGAGGACAAAACCCAGGACAACGATCCACGCACGATGCATACGAGATTCCGACGCTCCACCCCAAGCAACGTTTGAGGATTGCCGAAAACCCGTGCAGGCGCTCCCCGGCGCGTTGGTCTTGCGATGAAGGGGTTGATCGTGCTGATGGTCGTCGCCCTTGCCCTGGGCAGCGAGATCTGGCCCCAGAAACCCGCGCCCCCGCTGGCGGGCTTCAGCTTCAGCCCGCTTGCCTCAGAGCAGGCTCAAAGGGATCCCCGCTCAGACCTGGCTGAGCTTCTAGACGCGACCCACCCGGACGTGGTCCGTCTGCCGGTCTATTGGGAGCTGGTCCAACCGACTCCGGACAAGCTGGACTTCGCCTCCGTCGATGAGCTGCTCGACGTGATCGTCGAGCACAACCAGGCATCGCCCGACCAGGTGCGGGTCGTGCTCACCGTTGGCGCGCGCAACTTCCTTTTTCCCGAGCTTCATCAGCCGACATGGGCCGGTCCGCGCGAGCAGCCGAACATAGGCGCGGTGCAGTCCGCCACCGCCTATCGCACTTATTTCGATGCGAGCATCACACGGTATCGGTCCTCGCCACTCCTTTACTCATGGCAGGTCGAGAACGAGCCACTCGACAAAGTTGTCAACGCGTACACCGGGTACGACGTGATCTCTGACAGCCAGTTGGCCTGGGAGGTTGCCGAGGTGCACAGGCTCGATCCCGACCGCAGGGTCGTGATCACATCGTTCAACGCTTTGAACTCGACGCTCGACATCGTGCAGGCTTACACGCCTCAGCTCTTGTTCCTGGTCGGCGGACCGAGCGGCCATCCGAACGAGGCCCTGGCGGCCGGGGACGCATTTGGGCTCGACATCTACCTCGATGGGCCGTACATCCCATGGCGGAGCTTCACGACCATCGCTCTCCGCTCGCAGTGGAAGCAGCAGTCGATGGCTTTCTGGGCCGACCGCGCCCACGCCGAGGGCAAGGAGATGTGGCTCACCGAGATGCAGGCGCAGCCGTGGGGCACGACTCACACGTTCAAGCCCGCGGACCTCATAGCCAGCGCGCGTGACTATCGCCAGGAACCGCTCGACGTCGTCCTGCTATGGGGCGTGGAGACGTGGCTCGCCGATCCTGAGTGGATGGCGGCGGGGCGGCAGGCGATCGACATCCTTCGTGCGCGTTAGGCGCAAGCCGCGCCCTTTCCTTTTAATGTGTGCGCCGTGGGACATCTGGACTCTCAGCGGTCACTGCCGACGATCGGACCCGACAAGCTTGGCCTGAGTCCGATGGCCAAGAAGCTGCGGTTCGCACCCGAGCATCACGTCTTGGTACTCAACGCGCCCGACGGTTACGTGACGCAGCTGCGCCCTGGGCCCGCGGACATCAAGACCGAGCTGGATCCGAATGAGGCGTTTGACGCGGTGCTTCTCTTCGTGAAGGACGTCGACGAGCTTCGCCGCCTGGGTCCGGCCGCCATCCACGCCGCGAAGCCGGGCGGCCTCCTGTGGATCACCTATCCCAAGGGCGGCAAGACAAAAGGGGCCACCGACCTCCCGGCGACGCCATGGTGGGTGCAGCGCGACGTGCTCGGAGAGATCACCTCACAGACCGGGTACAAGGCGGTGGCCTTCGTCGCCATCGACCAGCACTGGACCGCGCTCCGCTTCAAGCGCGTCTAGCGCCCGTTCACCACGCTCGAGACGCGCATCCTCGCCGTCGCCGACGAGGTCGACGAATCGCTCTATGGCGACGTACTTCCGAGGCTGAATCCAGATCTCGTCCTCTCATGTGGAGACCTGCCATCCGACTACCTCGAATACCTGGTCAGCCGGCTTGACGTGCCGCTGCTGTATGTCCCGGGAAACCACGACCCGAGTCTGGAGCCGCCCGACATGAGCTGGATGCCGCTGCGCACGGAGCTGCCGCCCGCACCAGGTCCGCAGGGATGCGTGAACATCGACGGCCGGATCGTCCAGGCCAATGGACTGCGAATCGCGGGGCTTGGAGGAAGCATTCGCTACAAAGCGGGCCCCAACCAGTACTCCCAAGCTCAGATGCGATGGCGCGCGCTCAAGCTCGAGTTCAGGACGCGGCTGGGTCGCGTGCGCAACGGGCGCAAGCTTGACATCCTCGTGACCCACGCGCCGCCATTCGGGCTTGCTGACGCTGTCGACTCGGCGCATGTGGGCTTCGTCGCCTTCGCGCGCTTGATTCGCAACTTCCAACCTTTGCTCGCGGTCCACGGCCATATCCATCCTTACGGGCGCCAGATACCCGAGCGGCGGATCAAGGCGGCGCGCGTGATCAACGTCGTCCCGTCGCGGATGATCGAAATCTAGAGAGGAAGCCTCGTCCCGACTCCCAGGGCACGCGCCCAGAGCTCGCCCGCCGCCGCGATGATAAATGTGATGGGCGAATTTCTTCGCAACGGGAAGCTGCTTACGCTGATGCTCGGCCACTTAACGGTTGACAGCTACGTCGGCGTGATCCCCGTGCTCTACCCGCTGCTCATCGGCCGGTTTCACCTCAGCCTGGCGACAGTCGGCCTCGTCAGCCTCGCCTACGGTGGCACGGCGGCCATCTCCCAACCGCTGTTCGGGCTGCTCGCGGACCGCTTCGGTACCCGCTTGACAGGGCTTGCCCTCGCCTGGACGGCGGTCACATTCTCGGTGGTCGGGTTCGTTGACAGCTTCCCGCTGCTACTCACCCTCGCGCTTGCGTCCGGGCTGGGGTCGGGCGCCTTCCATCCCCTTGGCGCGCTCGACGTGAGGGGGCTGTTGCCGACGTGGCGCCGCAGCCTCGGCATGTCCATCTACGTCACCGCGGGCACCGTCGGCGTGGCGGCTGGCCCCCTCATCGGCATCCTGCTGTTCGGCGCTTACGGCGTCCACGGCACCGGCTTCCTGGTGCTGCCGGGCCTGGTGACCGGCGGCTACCTGCTCTGGCGAATGCGCGGACGGGCGGGCGCCGTGACGGCGGCGGTCCGCCACGCGGGGATGACGACGCCGGTACCGGTCTTCGCGCTGGCCGTCGTGATCGGGGTGATGATGTCGCGCAGCTGGACCGTCAACGTCTTCCAGGCGTTCACGCCGACCTGGTACGAGCAACTGGGCTACGGTCCGGCGTTTTACGGGCCACTGGCGACCACCCTCGTGCTCGCAAGTGCGGTCGGAACGGTCGGCTGCGGGTCGCTCGCCGACCGCTACGGCCGCAGGACCGTGATCCTTGCAACGCTTGTCCTCTCCGTGCCCGCGATCTTGCTCTATACCGTGTTTCCAGGCCCCTGGGCGTTCGCGACCGCCATCCTGATCGGCTTCCTGGCGGCGTCGACTGCTCCCCTGATGCTGTTGATGGCGCAGCAGCTGATGGCGTCGCGTGCCGGGCTCGCGTCGGGGTTGGTGATGGGCCTCGGCTTCGTCACCGGCGCGGTCGGCGTGCCGATCAACGGTGCGATCGCCGACGCGATCGGCCTTCAGAAATCCCTCATGACGCACGCGGTCCTGGTGATCATCACGATCGGCATCGCGTGGTTCCTTCCGCGCGAGGACGAGGTCGAGCGCTACTCCGCACAACAAGAGGCGCTCCGCACGTCGCCCGAGCAGGTGTAGGCGTGCTCCACAAGAGCCTGTACGAGCTGGCGGGCGGCGAGCCGGCCTTCAGGACTCTCGTCGAGCGCTTCTACGCGCGGGTCGCCGGTGATCCCGTCTTGCGGCGTGTCTATCCGGACGAAGATCTGTCGGGCGCGACCGAGCGGCTGACCCTGTTCCTGATCCAGTACTGGGGCGGGCCGTCGACCTACAGCGAGCAGCGCGGACATCCGAGACTGCGCATGCGCCACCAGCCGTTCGCGATCGGCCGGTCCGAGCGCGACGCCTGGCTCGGACACATGACCGCGGCGGTGGAATCGCTTGACCTCGCGCCCGCCGTGAGCAAGGCGCTGCTCGACTACTTCGCGACGGCCTCCACCGCGATGATCAACACGCCGGTTCGGAAGCAGGCGCCGGAGTAGGCAGGGCCGCGTTCGAAGGTTCCGGCTGCACCAGGTCCTGCGCGATCGTAGGGGCATCCTCGAGCGCCCCGATCACCGCGCCGTTGCCGCCGGTCTTCGCTCGTCGCAGCGCCGCACGCAGGCGCGGAATTTGGTCGCGAAGCGGCTGCTCCACCCAGTCGAACGAGATCACGCGCTCGTTGACCTCCCAGAAGAGCCCGCTCTGCATCGACTCCATGCGGCTAAGCGCGGCGTCCACGAAGTCCGGCGGCGCCGCCGCGATGCCCTCGACCAGCACGTGCGTGATGTCCTTTTCCTCGGAAGCCATCGACCAGCAAGTCAGCTTGGCGACGCCTTTGAACAATCCGTTGAGCCCGATCGGCCGTGCGTTGGGGATCAGGTCGAGCAGGTTGCGGACAAGCAGCTGGGCGAGCCGGAACGACACCTGCGGGTCGCGCACGTGCGCCTCGATCGCGAGGTCGGCGACGTCCTCCGCCGCGGCGCCGAAGATCGCGGGCATGCCGGCTTCGTCGAAGTGCCGGCCGTAGCGCAGCAGATGTGCGGCGGACTCGACAGATAGGTCGCGGCGCCATTCGAGCGCGCCGATGGCGAAGCGACGGTACTCGTTCATGATCCCCGACGCAAACGTCGGCGCAGAGCGGTTGATCGCCGCGCGCAGGTAGGTGTTGAAGAAGCGGACGCACAACTCGGCGAGCTCGGAGTCGCCCACCTCGATCGCGGCGAGTCCCACCTTGCGAGTCGCGACGGCGATCGTGTAGACGGCTTCCTTGCGATGGACCGGCGTCAGACCGACCATGTCGACAAAGCTCGACATGATCGTGTATGCGAACCAGGTGCCGGCGCGATTGACCTCGGCGACGATCTGGTCCGAAGCTCCCGGGAGCTCCGCGTGCCCGACCTTGAACCACTCGGGGTCCATGTTCTTTTTCACCGGCAGGTATTCCCTCGCCAGGAAATCGCCCAGGACCTCGATGCTGTGCTGGCACACAGGCATGTCGCCCAGCTGGATCGATCCGAACGCGATGTCGGTGACCTGCTCCATGCAAGTCAGCAGCGCGCGCCGGCGCTGCAGCACGCGGCGCTTGCGGGTGGCGGCGCGCAACTCCTTGCGACCGCGACGCCTGATGCCCGACACCAACGTCTCCGCGCGCATGACCTCGAAGGTGTAGAGCACGTAGGGAAATAAGAGCGCGAAGTTGACGAGGGCGAGCAGTTCGGCGACGGCGACGCTCGCCAGCGGCACATAGTTGACCTTGACCTCGGAGCGGACGAGGAAGGTGTAGAGGATCGACGCCAGCGCAAAGCTCAGAACCAACGCGTTGAGCGGATTGCGCGTGAAGATGCCGATGATGCGCGGCGAGTAGCGCGACGAAGAGGTCTGGATCCCGAACATCACGCCAAGGAGGACGATGCTCAGAGTCACGCCCTCCGCGCCTCCCACCAGGGCCAGCGTTCCGCCCGCCGCCGCTGGGTCGGGGGTGAAGAAGTCGGCGATCGAGCGGTAGTGCAGAGCGTCGAGAAAGCCGAACAGGACCACGAGCATCAGGGCGACGGTGACGAGGGCCAGCCCCGACAGCATCGCGCTCGCCCAGCCGATCGATGTGGGCTGCTCCACGACGGGCTGGCGAGACTTCGCCTTCGTCTCAGGCATGCGAAACGTCCGGGCTCACGATGTCGGCGATCCTAAGCTTTCGGAGCGTGATTCGAGCCATCGTGTTCGACTTCGACGGGCTCATCCTCGACACCGAGGAGCCGATCTACCGCTCGTGGCTCGAGGTCTACCAGGCCCACGGCGAGGACCTGCCGTTCGAGCGCTGGGTGCAGATCGTCGGCTCGACGACGGCCGGCTTCCATCCCCAGCATCATCTGGAGGAGCGCCTGGGCAAGCCCCTCCCGCAGGAGGTGCTCGATCGCCGGGTCGGACGCAGAACCGAGATGATCCTCGCCAACGCGGTGTTGCCCGGCGTGCTCCAGTACCTGGACGCGGCGCGGGAGCTCGGCCTGAAGCTTGGCGTCGCCTCGAGCTCCACGGGCGACTGGGTGAGGGGACACCTCGCGCGCCTCGGCATCCTCGACCGCTTCGAGTGCCTGCGGTGCCGGGACGACGTCGCGCATGCCAAGCCCGAGCCGGACCTCTACATCGCGGTCCTCGAGTGCCTTGGCGTCGGCGCAAGCGAGGCGATCGCCATCGAAGACTCCCCGCACGGAATCACTGCGGCCAAGCGTGCGGGCATGCGCTGCGTCGCAATTCCCAACTCGATCACCGCGCGGCTCGACCTCTCGCACGCCGACGTGACGCTGACGTCCCTGGCCGACGTCACCCTCCAGCAGCTCCTGCGAAGAATCGACCGGCCTTAATCTGTCTCCAGTGCGCATCGGAGTCCTGACCGGCGGTGGAGACGCGCCCGGCCTGAACGCGGCGATCCGCGCGGTGGCGCGGCGCGCGTTCCAGCTCGGCCACCCGGTGAGTGGCGTCAAGAACGGCTGGGCCGGCTGCCTCGAAGAGGGCCTCATCGGCGAGCTGACACCATCGGACGTGCGCGGCATCCTGCCCACCGGCGGCACCATCCTCGGCACGTCGCGAACCAACCCCGCCAAGGAGAAAGACGGGATCGCGCGCGTCATCAAGACTCTCCGTCACCACGGCGTCGACGCGTTGGTGCCGATCGGCGGCGACGACACGCTGAGCGTCGCGGCGAAGCTTCACGAGGCCGGGTTTCCAACCGTTGGCGTGCCGAAGACGATCGACAACGATCTTGCTGTCACCGAGTTCTGCATCGGGTTCGACACCGCGGTCGGCGTCGTCACCGAGGCCCTCGACCGCCTGCACACGACCGCGTCGGCGCATCACCGGGTGATGGTGGTCGAGGTGATGGGTCGAGACACGGGGTGGGTCGCGCTGGTGGGCGGCGTCGCGGGCGGCGCCGACCTGATCATCATCCCGGAGTTCGAGTCCACGCTTTCGGACGTCGTCGCGCACCTATACCGGAGGCGTGGCGAAGGCAAGCTCTTCAGCATCATCGTGGTCGCCGAGGGCGCGCGCATCCCCGAGCTCGAGCGCGAGGCCGGCGGCGAGGCGGAGAAGGATGCGTTCGGCCACGTCAGGCTGGCCAAGCGCGGCGTCGGCGATCTGCTCGCGAGCTCGGTCGAGCGCGAGACAGGCTTCGAGACCCGCGTGACCGTGCTCGGCCACCTTCAGCGGGGCGGTTCGCCCTCGCCCGTCGACCGGATCTGGGCAACGCGCCTGGGGGTCGCCGCCGTTGAGCTGATCGTCAAAGGCAAGAGCGGCGTCATCCCCATCCGCCGCAACGGCGATGTCGAGGTAGTACCCCTGACCGAGGTGATCAAGGAAACCCGGCGCGTGCCGAAGGAGCTGTACGAGCTCAGCCAGGTCTTCGGCTAAGAAGCGCTCAACGCGCAAGAGGCTCAGTCCGGTCCCGGCCCAACCGGCGAAACGCCGGGCCGGAAGCGTTCTAATTAAGCTCACACTCAAGTGGCCCCTCTGATCTACGCTGGCCTTGTCGTCGTCGCCGTCCTGTTCCTCTATGTCGCGCTTTCGTATCAGGTCTACCGGCGCGCGTTCGTGCCTCCGAAACCGATCTGGCTCGACGACTTCACATTCACGCCGTTTGAGTTCCAGGCCGACTACGAAGAGGTCGAGCTCGTAACGGCCGATGGCCTCAATTTCGGGGCGTGGCATTTCCGCCAGCCCGGCTCGCCCCAGACGGTGATCATCTCCGGCGGGCACAAGGGCCAGCGCCAAGGCGCGCTCGGAATCGGGGTCGCGTTGTGGCGCAAGGGATTCAATGTCGTTCTGTACTCGTATCGCGGCATGCCGGGAAGCGACCGCGCGCCGATCACGTTCGGCATCAAGGAGGTGCTGGAGCTGCAGGCGGCAATCGCCTTCGCCCGCAAACGCGTCCCGAATGCGCGGATCGGACTCCTCGGCTATTCGATGGGGGCGGTGGTGTCCCTGCTTGGCGCGGCCGGCGAGCCCGGCGTCCAGGCGCTGGTGCTCGACAGCCCGTTCAGCGACTTGCGCGCACTGCTGGTCGAGAACGTGCGCAGCGCGAGCAAGCTGCCGGGGACGCCGTTCGTCTGGCTCGCCGGGTTCATGTTCTGGTTGCGCACGCGCTGCTGGCTTTCCGCGTGCCGGCCGATGGACGTGCTCAGCGCGCTCGAGCCGCGACCGCTGTTCTTCATCCACGGCGGCGCGGATTCCATGACGAAGGTGAACCACAGTCGCCGGCTCTACGACGCGTACCGCGGGCCGCGCGAGATCTGGATCGTCCAGGGTGCGCCGCACACCGGCGCGTACTTCGCCGACCGGCCGCTGTACGTGGAGCGGGTCGCCGGCTTTTTCGCGCGGCACCTGGGCCTTGACGTGAGCAGCCATCTGCGGCTGGTCGAAGAGGAAGAGGTCTCCTAGCGCTCCTCTGTCACAAATCGGCTTGCTGGCGACGTGTATAGGCAAGTAGCTGAGCCAAGGCGGCCAACGCTCACGACTGAGAAAACGACAAGGAGGGCCGATTCTGGATCCAGGACCCCTCGCGCCTGAAGCCCCTCAACCAACAGCTGATCGTGATGTTCGCGATCCCGCGAGCGACGCTCTGCTGGGCCTTCCAGTTTGATGGCCCGGGCTTCACTGAGACCATCGTGTGGGGATGGGACGACGCCCAAAGCAAATGAAATTGAGATGAGGCGCCTCGCCCGGAACCAAACGTACCCGCCCGCCGTATTCAACTCTGATGGGGCTCCAAGACGGCCCACCTATAATCCCGAGAGGAATGGGGGCTCCGGAATCCGTCGGTCGAGTCGCCGATGCGTTCATGGCGAATGTCAGTCGAGCGATCGTCAACAAAGAAGACGAGATCCGGCTTTGCCTCGTCACCCTCCTGTGCGAGGGGCACCTCCTCATCGAAGACGTGCCGGGCGTCGGCAAGACGATGCTGGCCAAGTCACTCGCCCGCTCGCTCGACTGCACGTTCCGGCGCATCCAGTTCACCCCCGACCTGCTGCCCTCCGACGTCACCGGCGTCCGGGCGTACAACCAGAAGACCAACGAGTTCGAGTTCCGGCCGGGCCCGGTGTTCGCGCAGATCCTGCTCGCGGACGAGATCAACCGGGCCAGCCCGAAAACCCAGGCCGCGCTTCTCGAAGCGATGGAAGAGCGGCAGGTGACGATCGACGGCGAGACGCACGTCTTGCCCAAGCCCTTCATGGTCATGGCCACCCAGAACCCGGTCGAATACTCGGGCACGTTCCCATTACCCGAGGCTCAGCTCGACCGTTTCTTGATGAAGGTCAGGCTCGGTTACCTCACCGAGAAAGAGGAGGCCAACCTGCTCAACCAGCACAAGATCGACTCACCGATGGAGGAGCTCCAGCCGGTCGTGTCGCCCAACGAGCTGAAGGCCGCGCAGAGCGCGGTCCGAGAGGTCTTCGTCAAGCCGGAGCTGCGCGAGTACATAGCCCGGCTGGTGGGCCGGACACGTGGCAATCCCGAGGTAGCGCTGGGCGCCAGCACCCGCGGGACCCTACACCTCTACCACGCGAGTCAGGCGTTGGCCGCTGTCCAGGGTCGGGGTTACGTGCTGCCAGACGACATCAAGGCGCTGGCCGAGTCGGTGCTCGCGCACCGCATCATCCTGCGGCCTAACGCTGAGATGCAGGGCCAGAGCGCGGGCAAGCTGGTCGCGGGCCTGCTCGAGCGCGAGCACGTGCCCCAGATGGCCTACGACGGGTAGCCGCTCAGCCGGTCAGCCATGAGCAAGGTTGCTCTCGCCGGTGCCCTGGGACTGCTCCTGTTCTTCACGTATCTGACCGCGATCCGTCCCGCGTACGCGTTCGCGTACGCCTTGTGCCTCCTCTTCGTGATCGCGTGGGCGTGGCCGCGGTTGGCGATCCGCGGTGTGACAGTCGCCCGCAAAGTCGACCCCGGCACGCCGACCGTCGGCGACACATACGAGGAGTCTTTCGAGGTGCATCGCGACGGATGGATCCCCGCGCCGTGGGTAGAGGTCCGTGACCTGAGCCAGATCCCCGACTACCAGCCCGGCCGCGTGATCTCGCTCGGCAAGGACATGGTGCGGTGGAAATCTCGTGGTATCTACCGCAGGCGCGGATGGATGGCGCTGGGCCCGACATCGCTCCGCGTCCGCGAACCGTTCGGCCTCTTCGACCGCGAGCTGAAGCTCACGCAGCGGACGTCGATCCTCGTCTATCCGCGCGTGCGGCCCGTCCCCGACCTGTTGACGCCAAGCTCCCAGCAGGTCGGCGCCTCCCAGGCGTTCGGCGCCTGGGCGGACTATCCGCCAGAGACAGGCGGTGTGCGCGACTACAACACCGGCGACAGCTTCGGGCGCATCCACTGGGGGTTGTCGGCAAAGCACCAGCGCCTAATGTCGAAGACCTTCGAGCAGCCCCTGACCACGGACCTGTGGATCCTGCTCGACCTGGACCGGAGTGTCCATTTCGGCGAGGGCGAAGAGTCGACGGTCGAGTACGCCGTAAGCCTTGCCGCCTCGATGGCCGCCCAGGTGCACAGCCGTGGCCGCCAGATCGGTCTCATCGGCAACGATTCCCGCGGCACGGTGCTCGAGCCGCACCGCGCGGTGCGGCAGGACCGGCTCATCCTCGACTACCTGGCCGTCTGCCAAGCCGACGGCCGCACGCCTCTGACCGACACTCTCGCGTGGGACCGCATCCGCCGCCTGCCGCGCCGTGCGATCGCGGTGATCACCCCCAGCGCCGACCCCGCGTGGGTCCACCTGCTGCAGGCGGTGCGCGGCCGGCGCTCCAGCCTGATCGTTTTCTACATCGACGCCGCGAGCTTCGGTGGGCCGGACCAGAATCCGAGCTTCGACCTGGGCCAGGACGTCGACCTCTACGTGGTGCGGCGCGGCGACGACTTCGCGCGCCTGGTGAGGACGAAGGATGCGATACGTATCGCCTAGCGGCCGTCTCGTAAGCCCCGAGGCGGCATTCGATGACAGCCCACAGGCGCTGATCTGGGAGCGAATCCACGACGCCGTAGGTGGCGGGCGTTTCTGGTCCGCGGTGCTCGTCCTCCTGCTGACCTTCACTGTCGCGCGCTCGACGTCCACCGTGCGTTGGGTGGACGGCATCGACGTGATCGTGTGGGTGGCGTTGGCCGGCGCGGTTGTCTTGGGAGTGCTCGCTGTGCTGTCGGTGCGCGAGCCGCTATCCCTTGGGGTCGGGCTCGTGCTCGCGCCGGTCGCGGCGTTCGCTGGAGCATGGCCTCAGATCCACGCCCGGCACCCGGCGGACGTGATCGGCCCGCAGCTCGTCAGCTCGTGGTGGGATCGGATCACGACAGGCGCAGTCGCGTCCGACCCGTCGTTCTACCTCCTTCTGATCTGCCTGTTGATGTGGATCACCGGCGCATGGCTCAGCTGGTGCGTGCTGCGGTGGCGCAAGCCGATGCTGGGCCTCATCCCGGGCGCGGCAGCGTTTGCGACGAACGTGCTGAACGTGCCACAAGACCAGAACGGCTACACGCTCGCCATGCTCGTCCTGACACTGGCACTTCTCCTATGGACCAACTACACGGCCTCGATCGCCAACGCGCAGCGCGCCAACGTGAAGCTGACCGGCGACGCGCGGTGGGACTTCTGGGAGAGCGGGCTGGTCGCGATGGCCGCACTGATCGTGCTCGGCATCATGCTGCCGCCGCTATCCACCGCCGACCGCACGCTCGACGTCGAGTCGGGCATCTTCACCAGCTGGGCGCAGCTGCAGCAGCAGCTCAGCCACCCGGGATTCTTCAGCAACGGAAAGTCAACCGGGGTCACCGGCTTTACCACAGACGTGAGGCTGAACGGATCGCTGCAGAGGACGCGTGATGTCGTCTTCACGTATACGATCGCCGACTACAGCGGGCCGAAGTACTTCCGGGGCGTGAACGTGTCGATCACCTCCGGCGGTGAGTGGCGCTACACGCAGCCGAATCGCATCGAGCTGCGTCAGCTCGTGGCCAAGAACGACCTGTATCAGTACGCCGAGGACTACGAAAAGCTGGCGCTTGGCAAAGTCACCATCAGGATGCTGCGTCCGCCCATAGGCAGCCAGGACGTGCTGTTCTATCCGGGGCTGGCGTACAAGGTCGATCGGCTGACCGTGAGCACTCAGATCCAGCTGTCGGACGCCAACTCCGTCACCGTGAACACGATCGACCGGCTGGGCAGCGTGCAACCGACGACATCGTCCGGCAACTACATAGCCACGGTGGAGTACTCGACGGCGACCGCGAGCGACCTCCAAGCGGCCGGCACCGCCTATCCGGAATGGCTGCAGCCATACACGTTCCTACCGCAAAGGGGCTACCGGACGCAGTTCGTCGAGCAGGAGATCCACAACCTCGCGGTGAAGATCGTGACCAACGCCGGAGCCACCACGCCGTATGACAAGGCGGCGGCGATCGAGGCCTATCTCCGCAATCCGAGCAACTTCACCTACTCACTCGATGCCAAGACTCCTGACGGCGTCGATCCCATGGAGTATTTCCTCTTCCAGTCGAAGAAGGGCTACTGCGAGTTCTTCGCCACCGCGATGGGCGATATGCTGCGCTCGCTGGGCATCCCGGCGCGGCTCGTCAACGGCTTCGGGCCGGGGACGTTCGATGCGCAGACCAACCAGTACGTGGTTCGCGGGGAGGACGCGCACACGTGGGTCGAGGTTTACTTCCCCAAGTACGGCTGGATCCCGTTCGAGCCGACCGCCGACAACCTCAGCGTGTACACGCCGATTTCGCGCGGCGCGGGGCCGCAGGCGACGTGTCTGCGCGACAACAACTGCCAGGACCCGACAGGCGGTGTCACGCTGCCTGTGGGCGGTGGCTCGACTCCAGGGAGCGTCCGCGGCGAGCGCAACGACCCCGCGAGCGGCCCGTCGATCGCCGGCATCAGGGTTTCCTCGGTCCTCGACGCGTCGACCGCGACCAAGATCCTCGGCGGCTTCATCGCCATGCTGCTCCTGCTGCTCGTCGTCATCTCGAGGTACTTGCGGCCGCGCAGCGTGATGGCCGTCTGGAAACGCACGCTCGTGCTCGCGAGGCTGGCCGGCGCCGAACGCCGGCCGGGCGAGACTCCCCTGGAGCTCGGCCGCCGGATTCGGAGGACGTTTCCCGAAACCGCCGAACCGATGTCTGCGCTGGCCGACGGCTTCATCGTCGCGGCGTACGCTCCGCCCGAGGTCGCGGCGACGAGCCGTTCGTCGGTGATGGACGCGTGGTCGAACCTGCGCCCGATGCTGCTGCGCCGCGTGCTCGCGCGTCTGAGACCGACAAGACCCTAGTCTTTTCGCGTCATGGCAGCGGTCGCCGGGCGCACCTACCCGGCGGTTAGATTCGAGATCGAATCCAAGCGCGTCGCGGATTTTGCGCGCGCCATCGGCGCCGACCCCTCCGACGGTGTGCCGCCGACATTCGCGGCGGTCTACTCGTTGGGCGTGACGGCACCGCAGCTGTTCGGCGACGACGAAGCGGCGGTCGATTTCGCGCGGCTGCTCCACGCCGAGCAGGAATTCCAGTGGTGGCGTCAGCCGCGCGTTGGCGAGACCGTGACCTCGCAAGCACGTGTGGCATCGGACACCAGCCGGCGCGGCATGCGATTAGTCTCGTTCGAAACCGATACGAGCGACGAGCAAGGCTCGCCGGTTTGCCGTTCGCGCGCATTGTTCGTGATTCGTTTGTGACCGAACGAAAGGTCACCTTCACCCGGGAGCAGATCGCCGCCTACGCGGAGGCGTCCGGCGACATGAATCCGATCCACCTGGACGACGAGTTCGCGCGCTCGGTTGGACTTCCAAGCCTGATCGCGCACGGCATGCTCCAGATGGGCATCGCCGCCACGGTGGCCGGTGAGGCTGCCGGGGGGCCTCACCGCCTGCGACGGCTCGCCGTGCGATTCGCGGGCATGGTCGTGCCGGGCGACACCGTCACTTTCAGCGCGGAACAAGTGGGCGAAGGCAAGCTCGAGGTGAAGGCCTTTAACCAGCACGGCGAGGCGGTGCTCACCAAGTCGGTGGCGGAGTATGGAACGCATGGATGAGGCAGTGGCGCCCTCTCCTTCTGGGAGAGGGACGGGGGGTGGGGGTTGACACTGGACTTCTCGCTCACGCCCGAGCAGGAGGAGATCCGCAAGCTTGCGCACCGGTTCGCCGAGAAAGAGATCCGCCCGGTCGCGGCGCATTTCGACGAGACCGAGGAATTTCCGTACGAGGTCGTCAAAAAGGCGCACCGCCTCGGCCTGAGCCCTGCCGCGTTCATCCCCGAGGAGTACGGCGGCCAGGGCCTCGACTTCCTGACCGAGCTGATCCTCAACGAAGAGCTGAGCTGGGGCTGCGCGGGGATCGCGGTGTGCATACAGTCGATGGCGCTCGCGATCGCCGGCATTCGCTCGAGCGGAACCCAAGAGCAGAAGAAACGATGGCTGCCGGAGTTCACCCATCCCGACCGTCTCGTCCTCGGCGGTCTCGGCCTCACTGAACCGGACTCAGGATCCGACGCGCTCGCCATGAAAACGCGTGCGACTCGGGTCAAGGATGCGTACATCCTCAACGGCACCAAGCAGTTCTGCACCAACGGCGGGATCGCCGACTACCACGTGATCTACGCCAACACCGACCCCTCGAAAGGCCCTGCGGGCATCGCTTCGTTTCTCGTGCCCAAGGACACGCAGGGCCTGCGGATGGGCCGCAAGGAAAGGAAGCTCGGCGTGCGCGCGAGCCACACGGCGCAGGTGATCCTCGAGGACTGCGAGGTTCCGCTCGACCACCGTCTGGGCGGCGAGCCGGACGCCGACAACGCCGGCCCCGGCGCGCTGGCCGCGCTCATGACGCTGGAGGCGACCCGTCCCGGGGTGGCCGCCGGGGCGTTGGGGATCGCACGCGCGGCATATGAGTTCGCGCTCGAGTACGCGCAGGAGCGCAAGCAGTTCGGCAAACCCCTGTGGCAGCACGAGGCCGTCGGGTTCAAGCTCGCCGATATGGCGATGAAGATCGACGCCGCGCGGCTCTTGATCTGGCGCGCCGGCTGGATGGCCACCCAGGACGTGCCGTTCGAACGCGCTGAGGGTTCGATGGCGAAATGCTTTGCGGCTGACGTTGCGATGGAGGTGACGACAGACGCCATCCAGGTCCTGGGCGGATACGGCTACATCAAGGAATACCCGGTCGAGAAGTGGTTCCGCGACGCGAAGATCTACCAGATCTGGGAGGGCACCGCGGAGATCCAGAGGCTGGTCATCTCGCGCGCCATCTCCGGCCAGCGCGGGACCATCAAATTGAGGGGGTAGGTGATGTTCGATCTTTCCGGAAGAGTCGCTGTGGTCACCGGCGCCTCGCGCGGGCTAGGCCGTCAGGATGCGCTGACCCTCGCGGGTCTGGGCGCCGACGTCGTCATCACCGACGTCCTGGTCGAGGACGATCCCAACCTGCAGCAGACGGCGGAATCGCAAGGCAGCATGCTCGCGCAGGTGGCGGTGTCTCAGGGTTGGGTGCACTCGAACGCGACCGCTGAGGAGATTCGCAAGATGGGCCGCCGCTCTCTCGCGATCAAGATGGACGTCACCAACCGTGACCAGGTCAAGGACGTCTTCAAGAAAGTCAAAGACGAGTTCGGCAAGATCGACATCCTGATCAACAACGCGGCCACGCTCGATCACGCGGCACAGATCCCCAACCAGTCCTACGAGCTCTGGGACCGCGACGTGAGGGTCAACCTGACCGGCGCATTCAACTGCACCAAAGAGGTCTGGCCGTACATGGCCGAGAACAAGTGGGGCCGGCTGATATTCATGTCCTCGGTCGCCGGCACGCTCGGCGGCTTCGGCCAGGCCAGCTACTCCTCGACCAAGGCCGGCCTCATTGGTCTGGCCAAGACCGCCGCGCTCGAAGGCGGCCGCCACAACATCACCGCCAACGCGATCGCACCGGGCATCATCGAGTCCGAGGCGGGCAAAGCCGCCGCCGCGAACAACCCGATGTACGAGCGGTTCAAGTCGCGCACCGTCTTCAAGCGCTTCGGGCAGCCCGAGGACATCGCGAACACGATCGCCTTCCTCTGCACCGAGGAGGCGGGCTACATCACCGGCGCGGTGATCGAGGTCGCCGGCGGCATCCCTCTCTTCACGGCGTAGCGGTGGGCGACCTGGTCGACCTCCGGCGCAAGGGGCCCGTCGCGCGAGTCGTAATGCACCGCAAGGGCAACAACGCGATCGCGGAGGACCTGATGCTGGACCTCGCGGCTGCCTTCGGAGAGCTGGGCGCGGATCAGTCCGTCCGGGTGATCGTGCTCGCGTCGGACTACGAGAAGTACTTCAGCGTCGGCGCCGACCTGACATCCATGATGGGCATCGACCGCGACGCACCCGATGCGGCCGACCAGATCGCGCTTTTCATGCGGCGAATGAACCACCACTTCAACGCCATCGAGCGGTGCCCCAAGCCGGTCATCGCGGCCATCAACGGCCACGCTCTCGGCGGCGGCAGCGAGCTCACCTTGTGCTGCGACTTCCGGATCATGATCGAGGACGGGCGGTCCCGCATCGGCCAGACGGAGGCTTCGCTGGGGATCATCCCCGGCGCCGGTGGGACACAAAGGCTGCCCAGGCTCATCGGCAAAGCCCGCGCGACGCGCTATCTGATCGAGTCGTCGCGGCTTTCGGCCAAGGAGGCCGAGGCCGTCGGCTGGGTCGACCGCGCCGTCGCGCCGGAGGAGTTTCCGGCTGCGGTCGACGAGCTCGCCGGCAACCTGGCCAAGGCCGCCACGTTTGCGATCGCCATGATCAAGGACTCCGTCCGCCGGGGCGACGGCCTTCCCCTCGACGAGGCCTTGGAGGTCGAATCGCAGAACTTCGCCCGCGCCGCCCTGAGCACCGACGCCGCGATCGGGATCATGTCGTTCCTCAGCAAACAGGAGCCGGAGTTCACCGGATCTTGAAGCTGTCGATTCCCGGTCCTCCCGTTCGTCATGCATAGAGGAGGTTAGACATGAAATACGTACTGCTGTTCGTGGGGACCATGGACGACCAGGAGCGTTTCGACAACATGTCGCCGGAGGAGATGGCGGCCGGCATGAAGCTGGCGGAGCAATGGTTTGAGGAATACAGCCGCGCCGGCAAGATCGTCGGCGGCGAACAGCTGAAGGGACCGCAGACCGCGACCACGGTTCGTTTTCAGAACGGCAAGGCCATCGTCACCGACGGCCCGTTCATCGAGTCGAAAGAGATCATCGGCGGATTCGCCATCGTGCAGGTGAAGGATCTCGACGAGGCGCTTGAGATGGCCAAGGCATGGCGCGCCGGCCCTGTCGAGGTCTGGCCGGCTGTGGAACGATGAGGGCCTGACCGAGACAAGGAACGTCACCGATGCGGCGCTCACGGCAGTTTTCCGCGAAGAGGCCGCCAAGCTCACTGGCGCGATGGTGCGTCTCATCGGCAACTTCGACATCGCGGAGGAGGTCGTCCAGGACAGCCTTGTGGCCGCGCTCGAGAAATGGCCGGCCCAGGGCATCCCGGACAACCCCGGCGCATGGCTGATGACGGCGGCTCGCCGCCGCGCCATCGACCTGCTGCGCCGCGACCAGCGATACGCGGAGAAGGTCGCGCTCCTGGAACGGTCCATGGCGCCACCTGATGTGCCCGAGGCCGACGACCGCCTTCGTCTGATTTTCACGTGCTGCCACCCGGCCCTGGCCCAGGAGGCGCAGGTCGCGCTCACTCTGCGTGCGGTCGCGGGCTTCACCACGCAGGAGATCGCGGCCGCGTTTCTGGTCTCGGAGCCGACCATGGCGCAGCGCATCGTGCGTGCCAAACGCAAGATCGTCGAGGCGAATATTCCATACCGGGTGCCGCAGGGCGCCGAGCTGGTGCCTCGGATCGACGCCGTGCTCGCGGTTCTCTACCTGATGTTCAACGAGGGCTACCTGAGTCGAGGGCCGCAGGTGGCGTCACGCCGCGACCTCGCGGAAGACGCGATGTGGCTCACCAGCCTGGTCGCGCGCCTGCTCCCCGAGCAGGCCGAAGTGCTCGGGCTGATCGTGCTGATGAGGCTGCACCTCGCGCGCTCGAGCGCGCGCTTCGACACGAACGGCGAGATCGTGCTGCTTCCGGAGCAGGACCGCGCGCTGTGGGACGCGGCGGCGATTGCCCAGGCGGTCGAGGTGCTGGATCGGGCGGCGGCGCTGTCGTCTCCGGGCCCGTACCAGCTGCAGGCGGCGATCGCCGCGGTGCATTCCGAGGCGCGCTCCTGGCAGGAGACCGACTGGGCCCAGATCGTGGCCCTTTACGACACGCTGCTTCGGATCACGGACACCCCGGTGATCAGGCTCAACCGCGCGGTCGCGCTCGCCCGGATGAGCGGCCCACAGGTCGCGCTCGGCGAGGTCAACGACCTTGCGATCACGCTAAGCGGTTATCACCTTTTCCACGCCACGCGAGCCGAGCTGCTCGACGAGCTGGGCGAGAGATCCGCGGCTCGAGAGTCTCGACTGCGTGCGCTGGAGCTGACCGAGAACCCGGCGGAACGCTCTCTGTTGATGCGAAAGCTGGAGGTTCACCCGTCCGTCGAAGACGAACGGGAATTTCGCTAGACGGGGGCCCGCTTCCTGATCACATCGAGCGCCTCATCCACGCGCTTGGGGTCGCTCCCCAGCACGCGGATCACGAGCTCTTTCGTCTCGAAGTTCGGATAGGAGCCGACGGACACGTCAGGGAAGGTGCCCTCGAGCTCCCGCATCAGCGGGTAGAAACGCGCCTCCACCGCGAACGTGAAACGGAGCTCGCGCACGGTGGCGGCGGATCCGGCGGCGAGAAACTGCGGCTCGAGCTCTTCGGTGAAGATGCCTTTCATCTCCAGCGGTACGCCCGGCAACACGAAGATCCTTTTGCCATTCGCCTCGTAGACGGTGCCCGGCGCCATGCCGCGTCGATTCCTGAAGACGTGCGCCGGGTCGGCGGGGATGCGCGCCATGCGGAGATTGCCTTCCGTCACCTCAGGCGACTCGAGCAGACCCATCGCGTGCATGCGCTGCACGCGCCGCTCGATGCGCGCCCGGGTGTCCTCCCAGATGACCAGCTCCTTGCCCAGCGCCTGCGCCAGCGCGGCGAACGTGCGGTCGTCCGGGGTGGGCCCGAGTCCTCCGCTCAGGAACACGTCGGTGATCTCCTGGTCGTCCAGCTCGCGATGCACCTGGTCGACGATCTCCGGAGGCTTGTCGCGGATCTGCGTGACCCTTTTCACCGGGTAGCCGAGCAGGCGGAGTCGCTCCGCCATCCAGTGGGAATTCGTGTCGAGGGTGAAGCCGCCGACCAGCTCGTCCCCGATCGCCACGATGCTGGACGTCGGCATCGGACGAGCATATAGAAGAGAGGTGGAGCGCTTGCATGCCGTTGTTCGCGGCGACGTCCAGGGCGTCGGGTTTCGTTACTACGTCCAGCGCAAGGCGCGGCAGCTGGGGCTGCCCGGCTGGGTGCGCAACAACGATGACGGGAGCGTCGAGCTGGTCGCGGAGGGAGAACGCGATGCCCTCGAGCAGCTCAAGCGTGCCGTGGAAGAGGGACCGCGGGGGGCCCGCGTCGACCGGGTCGACGCGCAGTGGTCGCATGGCACGGGCGGCCTGAAGGCGTTCGACCTCGCGTGGTGAGGTTTCTGGTTCCTTTAACCTATCGCTCCGGTCGGTAACGGCTATCTCGAGGGAGGGTTAGTGGATCCCAATACAGCCTGGTTCGGCGTGGCCGGCGGTTTGGCCGCTGTGGCCTTTGCGGTCGTCCTGATCCTTCTCGTCCTGCGCCTGCCGACCGGCAATGACCGGATGCGCGAGATCGCGGCCGCCATCCAGGAGGGGGCCGCCGCCTACCTGAACCGGCAGTACACCGTGATCGCGATCATCGGCGTGATCATCGCGATCGTGATCGGATTCTTCGTCAACTGGACAACGGCCGCGCTCTACATCGTGGGGGCCGTCCTGTCAGCGCTCGCCGGCTACGTCGGCATGAACATCGCCGTGCGTGCCAACGTGCGCACCGCCGAGGCCGCGCGCGGCGGACTGAACAAGGCGCTGCAGGTCGCGTTCCGTGGAGGCGCGGTCACCGGCTTTATGGTGGTCGGTCTCGGCCTGCTCGGAGTCTCCGCGGCGTATCTCGTATTCAAGGACCCTGACGTGCTGGTCGGCCTCGCGTTCGGCGCGAGCCTGGTGTCGGTGTTCGCCCGGTTGGGCGGCGGCATCTACACCAAGGCAGCCGACGTCGGTGCGGACCTTGTGGGCAAGGTCGAAGCCGGAATCCCGGAGGACGACCCGCGCAACCCTGCGGTCATCGCGGACAACGTCGGCGACAACGTCGGCGACTGTGCGGGCATGGCGGCCGATCTGTTTGAGACCTACGCGGTGACCATGATCGCCGCGATCCTCCTCGGATCCCTGCTCTTCAAGGATCAGGAGGGATGGGTGATCTACCCGCTGCTGCTCGGGGCGGTCAGCGTCGTCGGCTCGATCGTCGGCTCGTTCTTCGTCCGCATCTTCAACCCGCGATGGATCATGGGCGCCCTTTACGCGGGGCTTCTGGTCGCGGTCGCCATCGCGATCGTCGGCTTCTACTTCGTCACGAGCTATATGACGTCGAACGGCTATCTGAAGCCAGGCGGAGGGGTCAGCAATCCGGACAATCTCTTCTTCGCGGCTCTGATAGGAGTGCTGGTCACGGTCCTGATCGTCGCGATCACCGAGTTCTTCACCGAGACGGCCTACTGGCCGGTGCATCTCATCGCGAAGGCGTCAGTCACGGGCCACGCGACGAACATCATCGCGGGACAGGCCATCGGCATGATGTCGACCGCGCTGCCGGTGATCGTGATCGCGACCGGCATCCTCATCAGCTACGCGCTCGGCGGTCTGTATGGGATCGCGATTGCTGCCACCGCGATGCTTTCCATGACCGGGATCATCGTCGCCATCGACTCCTACGGCCCGATCACCGACAACGCCGGAGGCATCGCGGAGATGGCCAAGCTGCCGAGCGAGGTCCGCGCGGTGACCGACCCGCTCGACGCGGTCGGCAACACAACCAAGGCCGTGACCAAGGGCTACGCGATCGGCTCGGCCGGCCTGGCCGCCCTCGTCCTCTTCGCTTCCTACACCCAGGAGCTGGCGAGGGCCGGGCACCCCACGAAGTTCGAGCTCTCCGACCCGCTCGTCATCGCCGGTCTCTTCCTGGGCGGCATCCTGCCGTTCCTGTTCGGGTCGCTCGCCATGCTCGCGGTCGGCCGCGCCGGGGGCCTTGTGGTGCAGGAGGTGCGGCGCCAGTTCCGTGACATCAAGGGCATCCTCGAGGGGACCGGCCGTCCCGAATACGGCACCGCGGTCCGCATCGTGACCGCTGCCGCACAACGCGAGATGATCGTCCCGGGCGTGATCCCGGTCGTCGCGCCCCTCGCCGTGGGCTTTGTCCTCGGCCCGCGCGCGCTAGGTGGGATGCTGCTCGGCGCGATCGTGACGGGCCTCTTCCTGGCGATTCAGATGACGAGCGGCGGGGCAGCGTGGGACAACGCGAAGAAGTACATCGAGGAAGGTCACCTCGGCGGCAAGGGGTCGGAGGCGCACAAGGCGGCCGTCACCGGCGACACCGTCGGCGACCCCAACAAAGACACCGCCGGACCCGCGATCAACCCCATGATCAAGGTCGTCAACATCATCGCGATCCTCATCGCTGCGGCGGTCTCCACGAACTACTTGATTCATTAGGGTTTTACACTCCTTGATGGGGTGGACGACTACCAGAAGGAGATCGCCGACCTCGAAGCCCAGGTCGAGCAGCTGGTCGAGCAGGAAGGCGACGCCAGGACGATCGCCGAGCTTTCGATGCAGCTGGAGATCCTGAAAGCGATCTACGCGCGCGCCATCGACCTGTTCCAGCGCGGCCAGCGCGACGAGGGACTGCGCTATGGGCTGCGCATCCAGGGTTACGGTGACTGGAACATCGACAACGTGTATGCGTTCGTGTACGAGCGCTCCGTGGAGCTGGAGCCGCAGGCGCACCACGCGTTCGTCGGTGGCATCAAGGCGGCCGACTTTGCGCTCATGCTGAATTCATAAGGAGGGCAGATGGAAACGCCGCTCACACCTCTGGAGTTCGCGAGGAGGACGCGAAAGCTTTACGGCGATCGCGAAGGCGTGGTCGACGGCGACCTCCGCCTCACTTACGAGCAGTTCTTCGACCGCTGCGACCGCTGGTCGTCCGCGCTGCAGGCGATGGGGGTTGGGAAGGGTGACCGCGTCGCCTACATCGCGCCGAACGTGCACGAGCAGCTCGAATCCTTCTATGCCGTGCCGCAAATCGGTGCGGTGCTGGTCCCCATCAACTACCGCCTCACCGCGGACGACTTCGTCTACATCACCGCGCATTCCGGCGCCAAAGTCCTGTGCGTCCATTCGGACTACCTCGAGGCCATCGACGGAGTTCGCGACCAGCTGGGCGGTGTCGAACACTTCGTGAGCCTGGGCAGCACCGGCGGCCGCAAGGGATGGACCGAGTACGAACCCAGCGTGGCGGCATCGAAACCCGAATTCGCGCGACCGGAGATCGCCGAAACCGATCTCCTCACCATCAACTACACGAGCGGCACGACCGCCAAGCCGAAGGGAGTGATGATCACGCATCGCAACGCCTGGGCGAACGCCGTCGGCACGCTCGTGCATTTCCACATCACGGTCGGCGACCGATACCTGTGGACGCTGCCGATGTTCCATGCCAATGGCTGGACGTTCGTGTGGATCATCACCGCCGTCGGAGGCACGCACGTATGCCTGCCTAAGGTCGAGCCGTCGCGGGTGTTCGACCTGATCCGCAAGGAGCAGGTCGGCTGGCTCTGCGCCGCGCCGACCATCCTGATCGCCCTCGCCAGTGCTCCCGCCGACGTGCGAGGTGACGTGCCTAAAGGCGTGCATGTCATCACCGCGGGGGCGGCACCAGCCGCGGCGACGATCGAGCGGATGGAAGGCGATCTCGGTTGGGAGGTGACGCAGGTTTACGGACTCACCGAGACCGCTCCCTTTATCACGATCTGCGAGCCTCGGCCGGAGCACAAGATGCTTGGCGCCACCGAGCGGGGGATCATCAAGGCGCGTACCGGGGTGGAGCTGATCACTTCCGGCGAGCTGCGCGTCGTGGACGAAGCCGGCAAGGACGTGCCGGCCGACGCTCAGACCCTCGGCGAGATCGTCGCCCGCGGCAACGTGATCATGCACGGCTACTACAAAGATCCCGAGGCGACCAAGAAGGTGATGGGCGACGGCTGGTTCCACACTGGCGACGCGGCCGTTCTCCACCCGGACGGTTACGTCGAAATTCGA
>Ga0209801_1000050_pt1 | contig 81185 bp, 68 predicted proteins | sample GraSoiAngelo_127_FD_185884 | JGI IMG/M metagenome (GOLD analysis project Ga0209801, IMG submission 185884) | Grasslands soil microbial communities from the Angelo Coastal Reserve, California, USA - 14_0927_09_40cm (SPAdes) (version 2) | ecosystem: Environmental > Terrestrial > Soil > Grasslands ... | reverse complement strand
TCATGGTGCGCTCGGAGACGGACCCCCGGCGCATCGGTTTAGGTTGAGACAAAACTACGGCCAGCTCACGTACGGGCGAAGGTACTTCAGGAGGAATCTTCATGGATCTATCCTACGGCATATAATGTCGTAGGAACATACAAAAAAAGAGCGCTTTTAGCCTCACACCATTTTATGTCGTGCGCCCCCGCGTGAGCGAGAATTTGACGGAGCCGCTTTTTGCCCCGTATAGTTGAAGATTACTCTGAAAAGATCGCATGGCAACCTGGGGGAACCGATCAGTGTCGACCGGTGAAATGGAGAAGGGTCAGCGAATGGCAAGGGAGATCGCCAAGGCCTACGAACCGCAGCGAATTGAACCCCGCTGGGCCGAATTTTGGGTCAAGGAGGCCCTGTTCAAGGCCGACCCAAACGCGCCCGGACCCGTGTTTTCCATGGTGATCCCTCCTCCGAACGTTACCGGCTCGCTGCATATCGGGCACATGCTGAACCACACGGAAATCGACGTCCTGACGCGCTGGCATCGCATGCGGGGATACAACACTCTGTACCTGCCGGGAATGGATCACGCGGGAATTTCGACGCAGCGCGTGGTGGTCCGGCAGTTGGCGGAACAAGGGATCGACTACCGCAAGCTGGGACGAGAGGAATTCGAGCGGCGCGTGTGGAAATGGAAGGAGGAGAGCGGCGGCACGATTTTGCGGCAGATGCGGCAGATTGGGGAAAGCTGCGACTGGTCGCGCGAAAGATTCACGCTCTCACCGGAGCTTTCGAAAGTCGTGCGCGAAGTTTTTGTGCGCCTCTATGAAGAGGGCTTGATTTACCGGGCCACGCGGCTGGTGAACTGGTGCCCCGACTGCCTGACGGTGCTTAGCGACCTGGAAGTGGTGCACGAAGAGCGGCAAGGAAATTTGTGGCACATCAAGTATCCAATTGTGGGTACCAAGGAATTTCTGACCGTTGCGACGACGCGGCCGGAGACCATGTTGGGCGATACAGCCGTGGCCGTGCATCCGGAAGACGAACGTTACAAACACCTTGTGGGAAAGAAAGCTTTGCTGCCGCTCGTCGACCGCGAGATTCCGATTATTGCGGACGAAATTGTGGATCGAGAATTCGGGACGGGAGCGGTGAAGGTCACTCCGGCGCACGATCCCAACGATTTTGAGCTGGGGAAGAAGCATCAGCTGGCGGAAATCGACGTGATGACCGACGACGCGCGCATGAACGCGAATGCGGGTGCGTATGCCGGGATGGATCGATTCGAAGCGCGGAAGAAGATTGTGGCGGATTTGAAGGCGCAAGGGCTGCTCGAAAAGACCGACGATCACACCAACGCGATTGGTCTCTGCGAACGAAGCAAGACGGTGGTGGAGCCGCGCATCTCAACGCAATGGTTTTGCAAGATGAAGGACCTTGCCGTGCCGGCTATCAAGGCGGTGGAGGAATACGAACCCGGCAAGGAAAACTGCATCCACATCGTCCCCGATAACCGGCGCACCGAGTATCTCAACTGGATGCGCAACATCCGCGACTGGACGCTGTCGCGGCAGCTTTGGTGGGGACATCGCATTCCCGCGTGGTACTGCGGGGAAAACAAGCACGTCACGGTGGCGCGCGAAACTCCGGCGAAGTGCGCAACGTGCCGGTCGGCCAACCTGGAACAGGATCCCGACGTTCTGGACACTTGGTTCAGCTCGGCGCTGTGGCCGTTCTCGACGCTGGGCTGGCCCGCAAAGACCGCCGACTTCAACAAGTACTATCCGACGACCTTGCTGATCACCGGATACGACATCCTGTTTTTCTGGGTGGCACGGATGATCATGATGGGCCTTCATTTTACCGGCAAAGTACCCTTCCGAGCCGTGTATTTACATTCGCTCGTGCGCACGGGAAGCGGCGAGAAAATGTCCAAGTCCAAAGGAACGGGACTCGACCCTGTGGCGCTGAACCGGCAGTACGGAACCGATGCAATGCGCTTTTGCCTGGCATCCATGGCGGCGCCGGGAACGGATATCGTCCTGTCCGACGACAAGCTCGGGAGCGCGCGAAATTTTGCAAACAAGATTTGGAATGCGGCGCGATTCTTGTTCCTGAACCTGGACAAGTTTGAGCAGACCGGAGCGAAACTCGAAGAATTGGCGGGGCAGGAGGTTCGCGCGAAGTCGCCTTATCGAGCGGGCGGCAAAATTGCCTTGGCAGATGCGTGGCTTTTAGCGCGGCTGGCGGCGACGATTGAAACCGTGAATGACGCGCTCGCCGGTTACCGGTTTCACGAGGCGGCACAGGGCGTTTACCAGTTTTTCTGGGGCGACTTCTGCGACTGGTACATCGAGTGGGTGAAGCCCGAATTGCTGGGCGAGGACCGCGAACGCGCTACCGCATCGTGGAAGAACCTGTTCGCCGCCTTTGACGCGGCGCTGCGGCTATTGCACCCGTTCATGCCGTTCCTGACCGAGGAGCTGTGGCATCAATTACCACAACCGTCAGGGACGAAATCGATTGCGCTCGGAAGGTTTCCGGAGGCGGAGACACGGTGGAAGAACGCGGAGGCCATGCGCGAGGTGGCGCAAGTTCAGGAAGTGGTGACGGCGTTGCGGGCGATCCGGGCAGAGTTGCGACTTGACGCGAAGAAAAAAGTGGCGGCGGAATTTTCGACAAACTCCCCTGCCATGGGAGATTTGATTCGCGCGAACCGGGAGGCGGTCGAACGATTCGCCCGGTTGTCCGAGTTGCGCATGGTTCCGAAAGAAGGGTTTGATACCAAAAGCGGCGCGCTGCGATCAACCGCGCTGTTTGACGTACGCGTGGTTTATTCGGAAGCGGTGGATTCTGGCGCCGAGAGAGCGCGGCTAAAGAAAGAGATTGCAGGACTGCAAAATGCGATCTGTGCGAAGGAGAAACAACTCGCAGACCAGACGTTTCGCAGCCGCGCGCCGGAAAAGATTATCAGGGGACTGGAGGCGACTCTGGCGCAACAAAAAGTTGAGCTCGAAAAACTGCAGAAGCGGCTGCGCGACCTCGAGGGAGGCAGCTAGGCCGCTCGGATCTAAGGCTCGTGGACTGGCATTCGGAAGAAATCGAGAAAATCGTCCGACACGCTCTCGACGAAGACATCGGACGGGGAGACGCGAGCACGGCGGCGACGACTCCGCCAAAGGCCGTGGCGCGGGCGCACATCCTGGCGCGGCAAACGCTGGTGTGCGCGGGATTGCCGCTGGCGGAAAACGTATTTCGCGCGCTGGACTCCGCTATCGAAGTCGTCTGCTTGCATGCGGACGGGTCGTTTGTCGAGCCCGGTGCGAAGTTGGTCGAGATGCGAGGAAACGCGGCGGCGATTCTGACCGGCGAGCGGACGGCGCTGAATTTCCTGTCGCATCTTTGTGGGATTGCCACCTACACACGGCGATTTGTCGAACAACTGGCCACGACGAAGACGCGGATTCGCGACACGCGGAAAACCACGCCGGGCCTGCGGTTATTGGAAAAATATGCGGTAAAAGTGGGCGGCGGGATGAATCACCGGTTCGGGCTCTACGACGCCATTCTGCTGAAAGAGAATCACATCGCCCTGGCGGGGGGAATTAAGGTAGCGTTGGACAAGGCGCATACCTACGTCGCGCCCACCTCGCCAGCGCCGCGGACGGCGAGCGCTTATGATGCGGCGGGGCTGGATCCGGAAGTTGTAGGGCCCGCCCCGCTGACGGTCGAGATTGAGGTGCGGGACGAGCGGGAATTGATGGAAGCGCTCGGAGCAGGAGCAGAAGCCGTCCTGCTGGACAACATGACGCCCGAACGAGCGGAGCAATGCGTAAAGATCGCACGCGCCACGCGCCCGGGCTGCGTCGTCGAGATTTCCGGCGGAATTACGCTCGACAATGCGCACGCTTATGCGAAGGCGGGAGCAGACTTTCTTTCCTCGGGGATGCTGACGCACTCGGCACCCGCCGCAAACCTGAGCCTGCTTGTGGATGACGTCGAGGAAACGTAAGCTTAGGCGACGCAACGATATCCCCATGAATCCAGAACCCTTGCCCGGAACAACCGACCGGAGAGTGGCGAGGCTGCTGAGGCTGCTGGCGAAGAATGCCACGATTGTGATCAGCGGAACGCGCATTGCACGGGAAATCGGCGTGTCGCGGTCGGCGGTGTGGCAGTGGGTCGAGCGGCTGCGCGAACTTGGCGTGAGGGTGAAGGGTCAGGCTGCGACCGGCTACTTCCTCGAAAAGGTTCCTGACATTCTTACCGGCGAGGAACTCAGGCGGCGACTAAGAGGCAGCCTCTTTGGGAAGCGCATCCATCATTTTTTCAAGACGGATTCGACCAATCGCGTTGCGTTCGAGCTAGGGCGCGCGGAAGAACCGGAAGGCACGGTAGTCCTGGCGGAAGAGCAAACGGGAGGACGCGGCCGTGTTGGCCGTGTGTGGCATTCGGAACGCGCCACCGGAATTTACGTGAGCTTGCTGCTGCGACCGAAGCTGGCGCCGGTGCAGGCCCCCTTGCTGACAGTGATGGCCGGGCTCTCGGCGCATACGGCGGTGGAGGCAGTGACTGGCCTGTCGGTGGACTTGAAGTGGCCGAACGACTTGATGGTTCGGGGGAAGAAAGCGGGCGGCATCCTGACGGAAATGCACGCCGAGCCTGGACAGATACGGTTTGTCGTGGTGGGAATCGGATTGAACGTGAATCAGGAGAGATTCCCGGGCGAACTTGCGAATATTGCGACCTCCTTGCGGCAGGAGATGGGCAAGCCACAGTCGCGCATGGAATTGTTGGTGCGGTTGCTGCGGGAATTCGAGCGCGACTACAATCGGTTCGTGCTTGAAGGAGTGGCGAGCGTGGTGACGCGCTTCGAGGTGTTCTCGAGTTATGCGCATGGCAAGCGCGTGCGCGTGAGCAACGGCACGGAGAGTTATTTGGGAACCACCGCGGGACTGGGGCCGGAAGGTTTGCTGCAAGTGGAGCGTGAAGACGGGCGCGTGGTCACGGTGATTGCCGGAGACGTGGCGGAGGCGCGGTAGATGCTGCTGACTATCGACGTGGGAAACACGAACACGGTGCTCGGCGTGTTTCGCGGCCCACAGCTGATCGCGAACTGGCGGCTGACAACGGCGCGCGAGCAGACCGTCGATGAATACGGCGTGCTGACGCGCAATCTGTTCACCCTCGCAGGGCTCGACCGCAATGACATTACGGGAGTGATCATCAGTTCGGTGGTGCCGCCGGTCAATTGGACACTCGGGGAAATGTCGCGCGTGTATTTTGGGAAGAAAGCGCTCTTTGTTGAGATGGGCGTGAAGACGGGTATGGCGGTGCTGGTCGATAATCCCTCGGAGGTGGGAGCGGATCGCATCGTGAATGGCGTGGCCGCGTTTCAGTTGTACGGCGGGCCGTGCATTGTGGTGGACTTTGGGACGGCGATTACCTTTGATGCAATCTCAACCAAGGGCGAGTATCTCGGAGGAGTCATCGCGCCGGGATTGGGAATTGCTTCGGAGGCTTTGTTTGCACGAGCAGCGAAATTGCCGCGCGTGGAAATCAAAGACCCGGGAAAAATTATTGGCACGAATACGGTCACAAACATGCAGGCGGGTCTGTATTATGGCGCGGTCGACATGGTCGACGGCATGCTCGAGCGGATGAAAAAGGAGCTGGGTGAAAACGCGAAGGTGGTGGCGACAGGAGGACAAGCGCAGCTGGTAGCGGAAGGCTCGAAGTATATCGAGCACACCGACGAGTTTCTGACGCTGACGGGTTTACGATTGATCTGGGAGAAAAATCAGCCGGCGGAGCACGGGAGAAGCGCGGCCGCGGACGAGCAGGGGACGCGCAGCGCCGTTCCTGCGAAAAAGGCCCAGCGGTAGCGCCCGAGGAAGCTGGCCGGTAGCCGCCGACAGATTGCGTTGCTTTAAAACACCTGGACGCTTCCAACCAACAAATGGACGGCTGGAACTATTTCAATTACTTCACGCAAATTGAGGAATATTTCTGGAAGAAGCGGGGCGCGCACCTGCTGGTGTCGCCGCTCGATTGGGCCATTATGGAGGCATGGCAGAAAGCGGGAGTGCCGCTCGAAGCGGTGCTGAAGGGTATCGATCGCGCGTTTGAAAGCTACGATAGATCGCGACGCGGTGCCGGCAAACCGCTGAAGAGCCTAGCGTATTGCACCGACGCGGTGCTCGAAGCCGCGGAAGAACAATTGGAGGCGGCGGGCGGGGCGACGGCGACCAAGCAAGGCCCGCAAAGCGAATCGTTTTCGCGGGAGGAGCTGAAGAAATATTTTGAACGCAATGTTGCGCGATTGAAGCAGGCAGCACAAAAGAAGCAACAAGCGCAGCCGAACCTTGCCGCAGCGCTCGGAGAGATCGCCAAATCGGTCGAGTCCAGCACCGGCTTGCTGGATACGCCGGGAAGGCTGGACTTGGAGGATTTGGAGCGGCGGCTGACGGTCTTGGACGAAAAACTGCATGCGGCGCTGACCAGCCACGCGCCGGAAGAGCTGATGCTAAAAATCCGGCGCGAATTGGACGGGCAACTGGCCACCTACCGCCGAAAAATGAAAACGGAACAACTAGCGCTGATCGAAAAACAGTACCTGCAGAAACGGCTGCTAGCGGAGTTCGCGTTGCCACGGCTGAGTCTGTTTTACATCTCGTAGGGCTGCTAACCGCTTTTCCAAAGACGATTCGAATGAGGATTGGTCCAAGTTAATGGCTGATGAGTTGAGATTGTCAATTGAGAAGCTCGTGTACGGAGGCGATGGCTTGGCGCACGCCGACGGAAACACGGTTTTTGTGCCCTACGTCCTGCCCGGAGAAGAAGTGCGCGCGGCTGTCAAGAAGAGGCAAAAGAAACTCCTCCGGGCGGACTTGCTCGAGGTCATTTTTCCGGCGACAGAACGCGGCAAGCCAAGCTGTCCGCATTTCCAGAAGTGCGGCGGGTGCCACTATCAACATATTTCCGCCGCAGAGCAGCTGAGGTTGAAGAAAGAAATTTTGCGCGAGACACTCTCGCGCCTCGGCGGCATTCCTTGGGATGGCCCGATTCACGAGCACGCGGCGGAGCCGTATGGCTACCGCAATCGCGCGCAATGGGCGGTGCGCGGAGGGATGCCGCGCGCGCTGGGATATTTTTTGCCGGAGAGCTCCCTGATCCTGCCAATTGACCTTTGCCCCGTGCTTTCGCCGCTGCTGGCCGGGACGTTCCTGAAACTGCAGGATATGACGCGATCGGGCACGCTGCCGGCTCCAGCGCTGGAGATCGAGGCGTTTGTGGATTCGCGGGACGAAAAAATAGCGTTGAACGTGGCGTTTGAGAGGTTTCCGAAACCTGCGGCGGAGTTGACATCGGCCTTTCACAACGCGCTCCCGCAGCTTACGAGTTTGTTGCTGCTGGATCAGAAGAAAAACAGGTTCGAGCTGAGCGGGACGGGGTACCTGACACATGAGGCGGGTGGTTACCAATATCGCGTCAGCCATTTGTCATTTTTTCAGGTAAATCGCTTTTTAATCGGGGATTTGCTGAAGACTGTGGTCGAAAATGCGCGAGGCGAGCTGGCGCTCGATTTGTACTCCGGAGTGGGATTCTTTACGATTCCGCTGGCGAAGGCGTTTGGGAAGATCGTGAGTGTGGACGCGAATCTTGCGGCAACGCGCGACTTGCAAGCGAATGCGGAACTCGCGGGTGTTTCGATCGTTTCCCATAACGAACACGCAGAAGAGTTTCTGAAGAAGACGAAAGAACGGCCGGAGTTTGTGGTTTTGGATCCGCCAAGGGCCGGACTGGGCGCTCAAGCGGCCAAGCATCTCGCCGAGCTCAGGCCGAGAGAAATCGTTTATCTTTCGTGCAACCCCTCCACGCTCGCCCGTGATTTGGCGGTTCTGACAAATTCGGCGCGGAAGCCGAAAGAGGGCGACGCCCCGAGCAACTGCTACGAAATCACGGAAATGCATTTGTTCGATCTGTTCCCGCAGACATTTCACATCGAGACCCTGGTGAGGTTACGAAAATCGCCATGAGGCTGCCGGAGGCTGCGCTTGCCGCGGCTTCCGCTTGCGGCATTGAGGCACGTTGGAGGACCGCTTCGACCAGCGCGGGCGGATGGGGGTTGAGTTTCACGGCCGCATCGCGTGCGAAGCTCGACTGGCCGAGCTCCATCGAGGAGATGAAGTCTCCGTCCTGACGGAGCTCAGGCTTCTCCAACGCGCATCCTCTGGCGCGGATCGTCAAGCCGCCGTACCTCCGCCGACCGACGGCCGACAATCGGAACTTCGCTGTTTGGTTGCCGGCCCCGGAGGGGAAATTACCGGGTCGGCGCTCGGCGAAAATACCAAATCGAAACGAGGACGCCGAGAAGCAGTAGAAAACCGAGAGCAGCGTGCCATTCGTGGTTTTTCTTGTATTGCGCGAACGAAAAGGCTCCCGAAGACCCTGCCGGCCATTTCGAGGGCCGCAAACAGGGAAGAAAGAGCGGGACGGCGCGGGCATATTCTTGAAAGGCGGCACCGTGGCGTACCTGTAATTCTTTCTCCTCACGGCGCATCACCGTGAAATAAAAAACCGCGAAATGGAGAACAAGAAGGGATGCGGAGATCCATGACAGCATGGCGATGGCGGCCCCAAGGGCCATCGTGGCGCTGCCAAGATAGAGAGGATTGCGCGTGTAAGCGTAAGGACCGCTGACCGTGAGCACTTCCTGTTTCCGCAGATAGCCGGCAGCATAGGAACGCAAGCCAAGGCCAAGCACGCCGACCAAGCCGCCCAGTAAAATGCTCCGCGGCGCGGGGCGGGAAAACCAAAGGACAACGACCGCCAGTGGATACCCGAGGCGCACGCGCCAACGCATGAAAAAGGTGCCGGGAAGGCTCATTGCTGCGCCTCAACTTGCCGGCGGACGGCATCGAAAACCGCCGCGACCGGGAGATCGAGCAAGGAAGCATCGGGCTGATCTCCGCGCTTGTAAGTGGTCACGGCATTGCGACTGCGCAAAACAAGGTCCTTTGCCGAACGAGCGCCCGGTCGATACGGGCCGTTGCGCGCGGGGTCGGTCGGTCCGAACAGTGCCACTACCGGCGTCCCCAGCGCCACGGCAAGATGCAGAGGCCCAGTGTCGCCGCCAACGACGCAGAGCGCGTTACGTAACAGGGCCATCAAAGCGCCGAGGGTGCCATTGTAGATTAGCGGATCAGAATCACCGCTCGCCGCCTTCACCCGAGATAGCCGTGCTTCTTCGCCCGGGCCATGGTTGATGATGCAGCGCAATCCAAGGCTTCGGTTGATTTCCCGGCAGAGCTCGCCATAGCGCTCAGGAGGCCAACACTTGGAGCTCCAACCACCGCCTGGACTCAAGACGACATACGTGTCGATTCTGTTCCGTTTCAAAACCGTGTGCACCGCGTCGTTGAACTTTAACGGCACGGTTAACGACAGAAGAGCAACACTGTTTCCCGCCCCGGCGCGCCGCGAAAGCTCCCCGTTTTGATCGGCAATGTGGATTTTGGTCGAGCGGATGCGCTCGGTATAGAGGAGCGGCACGCCGAATTCACGAACTGCGTGCCAAGAGAACCCCAGGCGGCGCGGCACGCGCCCGAGAAATGGAAGCACCGCGGATTTCCAGAGCCCCTGATAGTCGATGGCGGCCGTGAATTTCTTCTTTCGAATGCGGGCAAGAATATCTCGGACGGAGGCCAATGAACGCGTTTCGGTCTCCCAAATTTCCGAAACGAGGGCGCTGCTTTCGACCAACTCTCTCCAGCGAGGATGAGTGAGCCAAACGATTTCGGCTCTGGGAAACGACTCGCGCAGCGCCGCGACGGCGGGAAAAGTATGGACGATGTCCCCGAGCGAACCCAGGCGCACAACGAGGAAGCACGGTTCAGTCATGCGCTGCCTTGCGGACGGAGTCGAAGAATGATCGAGTCGAGTGATCCTTAGGGTCGCCGACAATGGCCACGCGAATACCCAGGCGGGCCGCGGTGGCACGTTCCGGCACGGTTTCTGCCGTGTAGTCGGTGCCCTTGGCGTGAACGTCGGGTCGCAGCTCTTCGAGCAGGGCTTCCACACTGGCTTCCGAAAAGAGCACCACATAATCAACCGCGCGGAGCGCGGCAACCAGGTGTGCGCGGGCTTTTTGATCGAGGATGGGCCGGCCGGGACCTTTCAAGTTGCGCACACTCGAATCGTCATTGACGCCCACAACGACAATGTCGCCTTCGCGTCGCGCGCCTTCGAGATAGCGGATGTGGCCGACGTGCAGTGTGTCGAAGCACCCATTGGCAAAGACGATGCGCTCGCGCCGGCGTCTGTGTTCCGCGAGTTTACTTTGCAGCATATCGCGGGGAACGATCTTGCTCGAGGCTTCGCGCATGACTCAGCAAGCAGCTCCAGAGATTTCGCCGCGGATGGCATCGAGAAGCTCCTGCCGCGAGACGGTGGCCGTTCCGCGTTTCATAACCACGAGACCGCCGGCAATATTGGCAATGTGCGCGGCCTCGAGAGGCTTGGCGCCGCTCGCGAGCGCCAGCGTGTAAGCGGCAAGAACGGTGTCTCCGGCGCCCGTGACGTCCACCGCTTGGTCCGAGCCGTGAATCGGGATGTGTGTCAGGCGGTCCTCCGATTCAAAAAGCGCCGTCCCGTGGCGGCCGCGGGTCACCAATAGCGCCTGCAACTTCATGGCGGACAGCGTTCGGCGCCCCGCCCGGGCCAGTTCCGCCGCATCCGATCCAATGGTCGTCTGATGGGCGGCTTCGAGTTCCGCTTCGTTTGGCGTGGCGGAGGTGATGCCGGATTTTGCGTAAGCGTGAAGTTGATAGCGAGCATCAAGCGTAATGGGCACTGATCTTTTTAGCCTGCCGGCGGCCTGGCGGACAAGCTCCGGCGTGGCGACGCCAAATCCGTAATCCGAGATGGCCAGCGCATCGGCTTTCTGCAAACTTGCGGAGACCTTTTGTTGAATCTTGCGAAGGATACCTTCCGGCAAAGGACCCGGTTCATAGTCGCACCGGAGAACCTGCTGCGCGACGGTGTGGGCCCAGCCAGCAAGAAAGCGTGTCTTGGTGGGCGTGGCTCGCCCCTTCGCGCGAAGGATCCCGCCCGTGCTTATGCCTTTCCCGCGGAAGTATTGAATGAGCGCATCGCCGGCTTGGTCGCCGCCGACAACCGTGATGGGCAACACTTTCGCGCCAAGCGAAGCAAGATTGTTGGTCGCGTTCGCGCCTCCGCCCGGGAGCACGTGTGTTTCGCGATGCTTCAAGATCAAAACCGGGGCTTCGCGTGAAACGCGGGAAATGTCGCCATAACGAAATTCGTCGGCGACGAAATCGCCGAGGAGAACGATGGTTTTTCCAGAGAATTTTTCAACACATTCAGCGAGATCGCGCAGGTCTACCGATGCTGGAGGTTGTTCCGTCGCAGGTGCGCGCTTCATCGCGGCTGCCTCGCAATCCAGTCGACGGCTTGCGTCAAATCCTCGGCGACGAAATCCGGCGGGGCAGACCACTTGACGGCGTGCCAGGCGAGTTCGCCTTCCCCATAGCCGGTGCGAACCAGGACGCCACGCGCGCGGGCATTGCGGGCGAGTTCGATGTCGGTATAGCGATCCCCAACAACAAAGGAGCGCCGCAAATCGATGGCGTGGTCACGCGCCGCGCACTGGAGCATGCCGGTTCGGGGCTTGCGACACGGACAGTTTTCCGATGAAGCGTGCGAGCAATAGTAAACCGCATCGACTCTTGCGCCGGATTCGGCGAGTTGCTGTTCCATTAGCCCCGTCACTTCTTGCAACAGGGATAGGGGAAAGTATCCGCGAGCTACGCCCGACTGGTTGGACACGACAATGACCGGGTAGCCTGACTCGTTGAGGCGCCGCAGCGCGTCCGCCACAAACGGGAACATTCGAAAACGGCTGACATGATTCAAGTAGCCGACCTCTTCGCAGATGGTGCCGTCGCGGTCGAGAAAAACCGCGGCGCGCAAACCAGAAGGGTCAGGCACGCTCGGCCTCCGCGGCCTGGAGCCAGGGCTTGCTGGCAGCCTCCACCATGTCCGACGTGATATTCCGCATGCAGCGATGGTCGATCGGACAATGGCGAAGAAAGCACGGGCTGCAATACGGCTTTTGCTGAACGATGGTCGAGCGCGGAGTCACCGGAGCCGTGCCCTGCGGGTCGGTCGGGCCAAACACTGCGACGACAGGCAGGCCTACCGCGGCGGCAATGTGCATCGCCCCCGAATCATTGCCGATGAAGAGATGACACTGGCAGAGCAGCGCAGGGAGATCGGCGATCGCCGTTTTCTCCGTGAGGTCGATGGGAGGTCTGTGTAGTTCCGCCGAGATCGCACGGGTAACGGCGCCTTCGCTAGCCGTTCCGAAGAGAATCACGTCGGCATCGGTCCGCTCCTGTAACCGGTTTGCGAGCTCGGCAAATCGCGAAGGTGGCCAGCACTTCGCCGAACCGTAAGAAGCACCGGCGCCAATCGCAATGCGCAGCGAATCCCGGCGCGCGCCGGACGCAACAAGAAACTCGGCCGCACTGCGGCGGTTCTGCTCCGAGGCGTATAAAGTGATGCTCGGTTCATCCAAGAGCGAATCGATCCATCCGGCGCGGCGAAGAAGTTCCAGATAGTAGAACTTTTCATGTGGCGGAATTTCGTTCGATTTCGGAACACGAACAGGGTGAGTCAGGAGAAAGCCCCGGCCATCGCGGGCATAGCCGATGCGTTCTGGGATACCAGCGCGCCAAGCCAGCCAAGCGGCGTCGAAAGCATTTTGCAGAAGAAGAGCGACATCGAACCTCATGGTACGCAATTCTGCGACTAAGCGCTCACGGCCAAAGATTCCCGAATGCTTTGCGTGCGAATCATAGGCGATGAGTTGATTCGCGATCCCTTGACCGCGGTAGACGTCCGCAACATAGGGGCGCGCGAGAATGGCAATTTCAGCCTCCGGGAAACGGCCGCGCACCGCTCGCAACGCCGGCACCGCCATGATGGCGTCTCCTACCCAGTTCGTCGCGCGAATTAGAATCTTCACGCTGCCGCACCTATCTTTGCGGCGAGCAAGCGATCCAGGATGCTGAGGAAATCGGCTTCCGGACTGACCGCCATGTCAATCACGGAAATGAATAGGGGAAGCCCCTCGAACGTCAATCCAGAAAGATTCTGGGCGTCTTTTTCCGTGGTGATAAAAGCCTTGGCGCCGTCCTTTGCTCCCGCTTTTTTTATCCGCAAAACGTCTTGCTCCGTGTAACGGTGGTGATCGCCGAAGACGGCCCGGCCGCAAATCCCGAGACCCCAGGTTTGAAGATCTTGAAAGAAAGCCTCGGGATTGCCGATACCGCAAAAAGCGAAAAACGGGCCGCCGCTGATTTCCGCCGCCGATTCGAGCGCGATTCCGCCTCCATGGCGCCGGAATCCCAATAATCGGGTTGTGGCGGCAAACACAGGAAAATGAGCAAGCTTTTCGACAGCTTCGGGGGCGCCGGGCACCACCTCCGTCCGCGTAAAGACAACAACGTTTGCACGGCTCATCGCGGAAAGAGGTTCGCGAAGACGCCCAGCCGGAAGCAAAGGTTCGCCTCGCATCGGTCGCGAGGCATCCAACAAGAGAATGTCCAAATCCCGGGCGAGCTCGAGGTGCTGAAAGCCGTCGTCGAGAAGAAAAATGTCCACCGCCCGCTCGGCTTCGAGCCGCTTGCCCTCGGCAAAGCGGTTCTTCCCTACGCCGAAGGCAACGCGATTCTGCAAACGAAATTTCATCAGTTGGACTTCGTCGCTGCTGCCCTCGGACCCGCGATAGCCGCGGCTGAGAATGGCCACGCGCTTTCCTTGCACAAGAAATCTTTCGGCGAGCCAGATCACCATGGGCGTCTTGCCAGTGCCGCCGACGCTCAAGTTGCCAATACTGATGACCGCGGCCTTCAGCCGCTTCTGCTTGAGCCAGCCCTTCCGGTACATCCGGACACGCGCGTCGACACCGGCGCCATATAGCAAAGAAAGCGGCCAAAGAAGATCCGAGAGGAACGGCCTCGCGTTCATCGTGTCGCGCCATTCAGGTGGAGTGCAATTTTTGCAAACGCCCGGCCGGTGGCCCCCCGGCTGCTTTCGACAAGGCTGCGCGCCCTTTCACTCATCTCTCTCATGCGCACGGGGTTTCGAAACAACTCAATCCAGGCCACCCCGACATCCTCGGGGCTTTCGACCTGAATGGCCGCGCCGGCAGAGACGAAGCGCGAGGCGATTTCCGCAAAATTCTCCATCGACGGCCCAAAAACGGGAACCTTGCCAAACGCTGCCGGCTCCAAAATGTTATGGCCGCCCGACGGGACGAGCGAACCTCCCACAAACGCGCCGTCGGCTAGGCGATAAAGCGAAGCCAATTCCCCGATGCTGTCGAGCAGGAGCACCGTGGCGTTGTCAGGGATCGCCGGGTCTCGCGCGGGGCTGTTGGATTGCCCGTCCACTTGCGCGGGACCTGGAATCGGCAATGCGGAGCGCCGAACAAACTTGCGATGCGATTCGTCGATGTACTCGGCGGCGGCGGCAAATTGCTCCGGCTTGCGCGGAGCAAGAACCAGGAATGCGTCGCGGTACTCGCCTTGCAGGGTTCCAAACGCGATAAGCGCCAGCGGCTCTTCGCTCGCGACTACGCTCCCGGCAACGATAACCGGCGAACGGCCGCTACGCTTCACTTCGCCCTCCAGCCAATCCGAGAGCGGGGTAGGCAAAGGAAGCTCCGAGTCATATTTCAAATTGCCGCTTGCCGCAACCCGCTCCGCCGGCGCCCCGAGAGCGCGAATGCGCTCGGCGTCTTTCTCGGTTTGCATCAGAAAGGCACGCGCTTGGGAAAGCACATCCTTCAGAAATGGCCGCAGGAAAAAACCAAAAGCTTTAAACGACTTCCGATAGCGCGCAAAGGAACGGTCCGAGATGCGCCCGCTGACAAAAAGAACAGGGATTTTACGCTGGCCGGCCTGGCGCAGAAAATTTGGCCAGATTTCTGTTTCCAAGACGAGCACGAGAGCAGGCCGCACGGCAGCAAAGGCGCGACGAACACAAAAACTCCAATCGAGCGGAAAATAAATCACCGCGTCGGCAAAACCCAGCCGCTGGCGGGCCAGGGCTTGCCCCGTAATCGTCGCGGTCGAAACAATGAGAGGCCGATCCGGGTAGGCCGCTTTCAACTGCCGCGCCAGGGCAATACCGGACAGCACCTCCCCAACGCTGACGGCGTGAATCCAGATCGCGCCGGCGCGCCCGGCCGGAAGCTTGGCTAAGGCAGGAAAGGACAACCCGAGACGCTCACGCAAATGGAAGAAATACTTGCCATGACGCAGGCCCCGCACGAACCAGTACGGCGTGAGCAGGAAAGCGGCCAAGCCCATGAGCAGGCTGTAAATGAAATACACTATGCGTGGCTCCGGTTCATTCGTGCCTGCCCGTAGCAGGCAGGCGCACATCGCAGAGCAACCCTGCGAGTCCCCCAGGAATCGAAGGCGTCAATATGAGAAAATTCTATTATAACTCCTCCCGAAAGCTAACCCTCTTCCTCCTTGCTTTAATGGCTTGGCCTTGGGGGGCCGCCAAAATGGGAGCGCAGTCGCAAGACTCGCTCAAGACTTCCGCTCTCGAATCGCACGAGGGCATGACCATCTCGGCCCGGCCGTGGACCAACCCGGCGCTTTACAAGGAAAGATTCCACAAAAAGTCGCCCTACGCTGCCGGGATTGTGGCCGTGCAGGTGATGTTTCGCAACGATTCGGATGACAGCCTAAAGGTGAACCTGGAACGCATCCGGCTGAACATCACGTTTTCCGAAGACAACCGTCAAGCCTTGGATACATTGACATTCGACCAGGCGGCCGACTTGATTTTGAAGCCGGGTGCAAAGAATCCGGCCAAAAGCAGGTTTCCCATCCCTATCGGCGGGCCCAAGGTGGGACACGACAAAAAATGGGTGGAAGTGGAACAAGAGCTGCGAGAGGCCGGCGTAAGAGCCAGCATTGTCGCGCCGCACAGTTCCGTCCAAGGACTGCTGTATTTTGATCTGCAGGGCCAATTCGATCTGCTAAATAGCTCCCGCCTGTACGTTCCCGACGTCGTGGCCCTCGAAAAGAACCGGGAATTGCTGTACTTCGAGATTGACCTGAGCCAGGCCGGAGCGCAATAGACGAGGTCTTACTCCGCAGTCCAGGGCAAATTCTTCAACAACACTCGAGGCCTCGCGCGCCGCGGCCGGTTTGCGCCGACCGTCGCCGTCGGCTACCATGACCTGTGCCAGTTTTCTTGAACACCACAGACCCATGCTGAAACTTCTCGACGAACTGAACCGGGAACAACGCCAAGCTGTAGAAACACAGGAGGGCCCAGTATTGATTCTCGCTGGCGCGGGAACGGGCAAAACGCGGGCGATCACCTATCGCATGGCCAACCTGATCGCCAAAGGCGTGCCTGCGGAATCGATTCTGGCGGTGACCTTCACCAACAAAGCTGCGGAGGAAATGCGCAACCGCGTCACGGATTTGTTGCTGCGCGCCGGCGTCCCTCCTGGGCAGCCCTGGGTTTCCACGTTTCATTCGCTGTGCGCGCGGGTCCTGCGGCGCGAAGCAGCCGCAGCCGGGCTCCCGCGCGACTTCACCATTTACGACGACGACGACCAAGTTGCCGCGGTGAAGTTGGCCATGGCCAAGCTGCGGATCGACGCGGATGACCTGACTCCCCGCAACGTACTGAGCCGCATCAGTTATGCCAAGAATCATGGTCAAACACCCGAGCAAGTCCGTGCCGAAGCATTCAGCCACGAAGGGCGTGAGACGGCCGACATCTACAGCGCTTATGAAAAAGTGCTCCAGGACAGCAACGCAATGGACTTCGATGATCTGCTGTTGCGGTCCAGGCGGTTGTTGCGAGAGTCACCCGGCACCCGCGAGAAGTGGCAGGCACGCTTCCAATACCTCCACGTGGATGAGTATCAGGATACCAACCGCGTGCAGTACGACCTCATGCGGCTCCTCACGGGGCCGGGGCAAAATATTTGCGTGGTGGGTGATGAAGATCAGTCCATCTACGCCTGGCGGGGTGCCGACGTTTCGATCCTGCTGAGTTTCTCGCGTGACTTCCCCAAGGCCCGGGTCGTCAAGCTCGAACATAACTATCGTTCGACGCAAAACATTCTCGATGCGGCCGGCGCGGTAGTCGCCAACAATCCGGATCGCCTGGGGAAATCGCTGAAAGCGGAGAAAAGCGCCGGAGTCAATCTGAAATTCTTCGAGGGGCGGGATCCCCAAGCCGAAGCCGAGTATGTCGCCGGAGAGCTGGAGCGCATTCTCAAGGAAGACTCAGACCAAACCTGCGCCGTCGAGTATCGCACCAATGCGCAGTCCCGCGCTTTTGAAGAAGTTTTCCGCCGGCAGGGCCTCCGTTACAAGCTGGTGGGCGGATTCAGTTTTTACCACCGCGCCGAGGTAAAAGATGCGCTCGCGTATGTGCGTCTGGCCATGCATCCCGAAGACGATATTTCCCTGCTGCGCGTTCTGAACGTACCGCCGCGCGGCATCGGAAAAACCACCGTCGATGCGCTCCGGGAAGTCGCGCGAAATGACGGAACTCCCCTGTGGAGCGCCGTTGAGAAAACCGTTTCTGGCGGCGCGACCGCGCGTGCCGTTGCGCCGCTGCGAGCCTTCCTGGAACTCGTCCGCAAGCTAGCAGAAGCGCTTTCCACGAAAGAACCTGCCGAGTTCTTGCGCGTTGTTCTGGAAGAATCCGGATACATGGACATGCTGAAGGACCGCAATACTCCCGAAGATGTTGCGCGGAAGGAAAACCTGGAAGAGCTCACGCGCGCCGTGGCTGAGAGCATGGAATCCGGAGAGACGTTCGGGGGTTTCCTGGATGCCGCGTCACTGGTAAGCGATGCCGATCAATACGACGGCAAGCCCGGCGTGACCCTGATCACACTGCACAGTACCAAGGGCCTCGAGTTCGATCATGTGTTTCTCACCGGTATGGAAGAAGGCATCTGCCCGCACAGCCGGTCCATCAACGAAGACAAGGGAATCGAGGAGGAGCGCCGCCTCGTTTACGTAGGGATGACCCGGGCGCGAAAGTCGCTGACGCTCACGCGGGCCGTGTACCGGCGCGTTTTTGGCAATGAGCAGCAGTTGCGCGCTTCCCAGCCCTCGCGTTTTCTTTCGGAAATCCCCGGCGAACTGGTGGAAACGGCACGGGGCTCGTTGGCCGAGATCGGCGAAAAGCGCCGCTACGAACCCGATCCGGAATACTCCTATTCTCCCGAGGAATTCCTTCGCCGCGTTCGCCGCGAACAAAAACCTGCGGCGCCAGCGCGGCGGGCCACCGGCGCACCCTCATTGGGGCGCGCCGCCGCGAAACGCGGGGGTGCGGCCGACCCTATGCTTGGACGACGGGTGCGGCATCCCAGTTACGGTGTCGGAACCATCGTGGCCGTCGAAGGCGACGATGAAGATCGGCGCGTTTCGGTAAGCTTTCCCGGACGGGGCACCAAGAAATTCATCGAGCGCTACGCGCAGCTCGAACAGGCTTGAACGGCACAACTCGAAAGATCCGCGGCAGGTTGCGTGCCAGGGCATCTCGGGGTACATTGAGGTCGTTTCTACTCCTGAGTGCAGCATCGGGGTGACTTGACTCCGCCGGCTTTAGTAGGGCGCGATCGGAGAAGATGGGTGGCCTTACAACTGTTCCGCTGCAAAGATATTGACCAACTGATTTCCGATTCCGAACATCCCGAAAAACGCCTTAAAAAAACGCTCGGTTGGATCACGCTGACTGCTCTTGGCATCGGCGCCATCATCGGGACGGGCATTTTCGTGCTCACGGGCACCGCCGCAGCCGGGGAAGAAGTGCAGTATCCCTCGATTTTGAAAGCCCCCGTTCTAGATGTGCTCTTCCACGGCGCGCATGCGACGGGAATCAGCGGGCGCCCCGGCGCGGGTCCGGCGATTGCTCTTTCGTTTTTTCTTGTCGCGGTTGTCTGCGGATTTGCAGGCCTGTGTTACGCAGAACTGGCCTCCATGATTCCCATTGCCGGCAGCGCCTATACCTACACGTATGCGACGCTCGGCGAACTGGTCGCCTGGATTATCGGTTGGGACTTGATTCTTGAATACGCCGTCTCCAACATGGCCGTCGCCGTCGGCTTCTCCGCCTACATTGATAGTCTGCTCGAAACCTTTGGTGTTCACCTGCCTGTGGCGTTAAGCACTCCTGCGTATTCACCCGCAACTGGCTGGGCTCTTCATTTCAACCTGGTCGGGTTGCTGATTGTCATGCTGCTGACGGTCTTGCTTGTTTTGGGGATTCGTGAATCCGCCGGCGCGAACAGCATCATGGTCGCCATTAAGCTTGTGGCCATCTTTCTTTTCATTGTGTTCGCGTCGAGATACATCAAGCCGATGAACTGGCACCCGTTCATGCCGAACGGCTGGCAAGGCGTGCTGACCGGCGGTGCCATCGTTTTCTTCAGCTACATCGGATTCGATTCGGTGTCGACGGCGGCAGAGGAATGCAAGGATCCGAAGCGCGATCTTCCGCTCGGAATCCTGGCCTCTCTTTTTGTATGCGCTACGCTCTATGTCGGCGTTGCCGTCGTTTTGACAGGCATTCAGCCGTTTCAGATCTTCAAAGGGGATGCCGCGTCGGTAGCCACAGCGCTGCGCAATATCGGCCTGGACCGGCTGCAACAATGGGTGACCATCGGCGCGCTGATGGGCATGATCTCTTCCCTGCTGGTCTATCAACTCGGGCAAGCGCGCGTGTGGTTTGCGATGTCGCGCGACGGTCTTCTCCCAGGCGCTTTCTCCAAAGTGCACAAGCGGTTCCGTACGCCGCACGTCGCCACCTGGGTCGCGGGAATTTTTGTCGGAATCCCTGCCGGGATTTTTGATATCGGGACGCTCGCCGACCTGTCCAACATCGGGACTTTGTTTGCTTTCCTGCTGGTGGCCATCGCCGTGCTAATTCTCAGAAAATCCCAGCCTGATCGCCCCCGCGGGTTTCGCGTGCCCTTGGTGCCTTTCATCCCGATCCTCGCGATCCTCACCTGCCTCTTGCTCATGGCCAGCCTGACGCTGGAGAATTGGATTCGCTTTTTCGTGTGGCTGGCAATCGGACTGGTCATCTACTTCCTTTATAGCCGCAAACGGAGCACGCTGGCGCTGCCCACGCCGCCATAGGGAAGCCCGGAGATGGACTGGAAACTAGCCAAAAATTTCAGGATGCGTCCAATCGCGCTGATCGCCGCCGTGACAGCATTTGCAGTGTTTCCCGGCTCGGCTATGGCTTGGGGCAGGAATGCTCACCGACTCATCGTCAATAAAGCAGTGGATACGCTGCCTGCCGACATCCGCCCCTTTTTCGAGGCCAATCGCGGCTTTCTGATGCAGCACGTAACCGACCCGCTGGATGCTCTCGCGAAAAACCCTTCCGAGCGGCGCAACAACTTCATCGCCCTGGACAAGTATGGACGCTTTCCTTTCTTGGCCCTGCCCCGCAGCTACAAGTCGGCGGTAACCAAGTTTAGCAAAATCAAGCTGGACGCGAACGGCCTCCTGCCGTGGCAAATCGGCGTTTACAGTGAAAAACTTACAGAAGCATTTAGAGCGGGAAAATGGGAAGATGCCAAACTCGATGCGGCCCTTCTCGCGCACTACGTCGCGCAGGCGCACGATCCCTTCAGCACCACCGATAATTTCGATGGCCATCTGAGCGGCCAAGCGGGAATCAACGACCGTTTCGGCAGCACGTTGACAGACCGCTATTCCTCGTTTTTCCCCATGCGCCCCAACGATGCGTCCTTTATCAACGATCCCACCGACCATGCGTTTGACGCCTGCCTGAGCGCCCATCGCTGGCTCGAATCCATTCTCTTGGCCGACCGCAACGCGCTTCGCGGAGAGAATTCCTATACGGACGAATACTACGATCGTTTTTATAACGAGGCAGGCGCCATTTTGATCCGCCAGCTGTCGGATGCGGCGACCGACATCGGTTCCTTTTGGCTCACCGCATGGGCCAACGCGGGCGGACCGGCGCTGCCGCATTGATTTTGAGGATGAAACCACCAAGCCTCTCTCCGCAAATCGACTCCCTCCCTAAAGCTGAGCTTCATTTGCACCTGGAAGGCTCCATCCAGCCAGCCACGGTGCGCACGCTCATGGCTCGTCACGGCGTCAAGGCATCCGAGCAGGAAGTCCTCGAGCGGTACGCCTTTCACGATTTCCCCGGTTTTCTCGAAACCTTCAAATGGGTGACCTCGTTTTTGCGTGAGCCGCAGGACTACGCCCTCGTTGGGAGCGATCTCGCAGAGCGCCTGCTCGAGCAAAACGTGGTTTATGTGGAAGCCACGTTGTCGGTTGGCGTCATGCTTTTGAGAAAGCAGCAAGCGGAGGCAAATTTTGCGGCTTTGCTTCATTCGACCGAGCCATTCGAGCGCCGCGGTCTTCGTTTTCGGTGGGTGTTTGACGCGGTTCGGCAATTCGGCGCCGCTGCTGCGATGGCCGTGGTGGAAACCGCCAAGACCTGTAAATCCAAGACCATCGTCGCCTTCGGCATCGGCGGAGACGAGTTGCAAGTGGAGACCGCGGCGTTTCGAGGAGTGTACGAACGGGCCGCAGAACTTGGCTTGCATCGCCTGATTCATGCCGGCGAGGTAGGTGGCCCGGAGAGAATTCGCGAAGCCATTCGGCTACTGGAAGTCGAACGCATCGGACACGGCATCGCGGCCATCAAGGATCCGCTGCTCATGGATCTCCTCGCGGAACGCAAAATCCCCTTGGAGATCTGCCCGCAAAGCAACGTCCGAACGGGCGCCCTGGCTCGCCAATTTTCTCGTGAGCATGCCAGAATCGGCGATCATCCCCTGCCAGCCTTGTTCCGTCACGGAATACCGGTAGTCCTGTCGACCGACGATCCGGCGTTATTTCATACCACCTTGCGTGACGAATACGACGCTGCCAAGCAAATGGGCTTGCAGGACAGTGAGCTCGAGCAAATCTGCGAAATGGGCTTCCAATACGCATTTGACCCCGCTTCCAAAAGTCGCGCGACATGATGCCGCACGCGGCAATGTTATACTGACGGCATGAAAGCACACGTGTGGGTAATGCCAAAACGCACGGTCCTTGATCCCCAGGGACAAACGATCCATCATGCCCTGTCGGGGCTCGGGTACGCGGCGGTGAAAGATGTGCGCCAGGGAAAATTCTTCGTCTTGAATCTCGATGGCTGGAACCGTGAGGAAGCGCAAAAGCAGTTGGAACGAATTTCCAAGGAAGTGCTGACCAATCCAGTTATCGAGGAATACCGTTTTGAGATCGTAGACTGAGGCGATGGCAATGCCGCATCACGCAAGACGTTCCCTGCCGTCAGGTTCGCGTTGAGAAACTCTCTGTGAGGTGAGTCCCGCCGATGTGCGGAATTCTCGGGTATATTGGGCCCAAAAAAGTCGTGCCCGTGGTCATCGAGGGCCTTCGCAAACTCGAGTATCGCGGTTACGACTCCGCGGGCATCGCGGTCGTGAACGGTACGGGCAAACTGGAGATCCGCCGAGCCTCGGGAAAGCTTCGCAACCTCGAAGAAGCCATCGCCAAGTCGCCCCTCGAAGGGACCTACGGCATCGGCCACACCCGCTGGGCCACCCATGGCCGCCCGACGGAAGAAAACGCTCACCCCCATCGCGACTGTACCGGACAAATCGTCGTGGTGCACAACGGAATCATCGAAAACTATCTTGAACTGAAGGAAAAGCTCGAGAAGGAAGGCCACAAGTTCGCCACGGAAACAGACACGGAAATTGTGGCGCACCTCGTTGAGAAGAATTCGCAAGGCGGCGTTCCGCTCGAAGAAGCGGTTCGCTTGTCCCTGAAGGACCTACGCGGCATTTATGCCCTGGTTTTTCTCTCCGCGAAAGACCCTCAGAAAATTGTCGCCGCCCGCCTTGGCCCACCCTCCGTCGTCGGACTGGGTGACGGCGAATATTTCGTTGCCAGCGACATCCCCGCGCTGCTGGAACACACGCGCGAGATCTTTTTCCTCGCCGATGGCGACATCGCGGTTCTGACCAAGCAGGGCGTCCGCGTCATGGATCACGATGGACGTCCGGTGGAGCGCCCCGCGCAACATGTCGCCTGGGACCCCATCATGGCGGAAAAGAACGGCTACAAGCATTTCATGCAAAAGGAGATTTTCGAGCAGCCCCGCGCCGTGAGGGACACGCTTCTCGGCCGCATCTCTCAGGACACGGGTAGAGTCTTTCTCGATGAAATGCAGCTCACCGAAAAACAGTTCCGCGAATTCGCGCAAGTGCGCATCGTTGCCTGCGGAACGAGTTGGCACGCAGGGCTGGCCGGAAAATTCATGATCGAGCGCCTCGCGCGCCTTCCCGTTGAAGTGGACTACGGCAGCGAATTCCGCTATCGCGATCCCATCATCGATTGCCAGACCTTGACCGTCTGCATCAGCCAGTCGGGAGAAACGGCGGACACGCTGGCCGCCCAGCGCGAAGCAAAACTCAAGGGATCACCGACCGTGGCGATTTGCAATGTCATCGGTTCGATGATCACGCGCGAAGCGAGCGGCACGATTCCCACGCACGCCGGCCCGGAAATCGGCGTCGCTTCCACGAAAGCATTTAGCTCGCAACTCGCTGCGCTGCTGCTCCTCGCTTCGTATCTCGGGCAGGTTCGCGGAAGAATGAGTGACGCCGGAGCCAGGAACCTGATGCAGGAATTCATGCGCCTTCCGCACAAGATGGAAATGGCCCTCGAAGCGGATGCCTCCGGCTTCTACGAAAATCTCGCGCGCCTATTTTTCCGCAATACGGACTTTCTCTATTTGGGCCGGGGCATTCATTATCCCATTGCTCTCGAAGGCGCGCTGAAGCTGAAGGAAATCTCTTATATTCACGCCGAAGGTTATCCCGCCGGGGAAATGAAGCACGGCCCGAATGCGCTCATCGACGAAAACCTTCCCGTCGTTGTGTTGGCGACCCGCGATGAGTCGGACCCGGGAGCCATGACCCGCTATGAAAAGAGCGTATCCAACATCAAGGAAGTCAAAGCGCGCGACGGCATCGTCATCTCTGTCGTTACCAGCGACGACCAACTTGCGCGCCAAGCTTCCGACCACATCATCGAGCTCCCGCCGGCTCCGGAGTTGCTCGCGCCCCTGCTCGAAATCATCCCTCTACAGTTGCTCGCCTATCACATTGCCGTGCGCCGCGGTTGCGATGTCGACCAGCCGCGCAATCTCGCGAAATCTGTCACCGTCGAGTAATCGACGTTGGTTTCGGCTAAAATTAAGTCTATGCTTCGTCTTGGAGCGAATTCCGCATCTCTGTTGCTGCTTTTTTTCGGGGCGGCCGGCCCGATACCGGCGCAAACACCCGGGCCGGCAACCGCACCGCTACGCGAAGTTCGCGTGGAGGGGCAAAAACATCTCTCCGAAGCACAGCTGGTGGCGTTGACCGGCCTCGCGGTTGGCTCCGAGGTGGGGCGCTCCGATCTGCAAGCTGCCGCCGACAAACTCTCAAAAACCGGTCTTTTCGACAAGGTCAGCTACAACTTCGAGACCCGCACGGGAGTCATTGTCACTTACCACGTCGAAGAATCTCCGCGAATCCCCGCTTATTTTGACAATATTCCCTGGTTTGCGGACTCCGAGGTTTCTGACGCGATTCGCAGGAAACTTCCCTACTTCGACGGCACTCTGCCCCAGGGAGGAGACGCCGTCGAGCAAGCGGCAGAGGCGATCAAAGACCTGATCACCTCGCATGGCTTCGAGGTAACCCTGGAGCATCAGGTCACCGGCAATCCGATCAGGGACGGTAGCGTGCAGCTGTTTAAGGTGGAAGGCCCGGCGCTACACATCGAAAAACTGGAGTTTAGCGACCCTTCCCTTTTGGCCTCGAAAGCCGTTCAACAGCATCTCAGCGAAATCGTTGGCAAACCCTATTCGAGAATGACGATAGATTTGTTTTTCACGGAAGCGATCCGGCCGGTTTATCTGCGCAAAGGCTGCTTGCATCCGAAGCTGGGACCGCCGGAGATACGCTTGACCGGCAACCCCAATCAGAAATTGCCGCAACAGGTTCCGGTATTTGTCCCCGTCGATCCCGGCCCGGTTTACCACTGGAAAGAAGCCCATTGGGCCGGAAATGTCACGGTTTCGGAGTTCACTCTTAACGGCGACGTGGGGTTGAAGCCTTCAGATGTCGCCGATGGCATGCAAATCGAAGCGGGGTGGGACCGCGTACGCGAAGAATTTGGCCGTCACGGCTACCTCGACGCGAAGGTCGACCCGGTTCCCTCCTTTGACGAATCGGCGCACACGGTTTCTTATTCCGTCACCATTCACGAAGGCCCGCAGTATCGGTTCGGCAAAATGGTGCTGACCGGCCTCTCGCCGGCCGCTGAAAAAAAGCTGCATGCCGCGTGGCCCATCCCTCAAGGTGAGATCTTCGACAAGACGAAATACGAAGAGGTTTTGACGAAATTGCAATTGCATCAGGAACAGATCTTCGGCGAGCTGCCGCTCCACTATGAAAGCGTTGGCCACTGGCTCGAACCCGATTCGAGCACCGCTACGGTCGACGTGCTTTTGGACTTCAAGTGATTCCGCCGCCCTCCGGATCACTTTGTGGCGAAAAACGCACTCTGCGATATACTCACCCTTGATATGAAAACTTTCGTTCAAATCGGTAATGGAGAGCAATCGGCTCTTCCCCCGGAAGAGAAAGAGGAGCTTCTCCTGTCTCGCCTCGCGGGGATCCCTTCGCTCATCGTGGCGCTTTCTGGAGGCGCGGATTCGGCCTATCTGGCATGGGCCTCGAACCGTGCTCTTGGCGAGCGGGCCTTGTCGGTCACCGCTCTTTCTCCTAGTTTTTCCGCGTACGACCGAGAAATGGTCGAGCAGTTTGCAAAACAGCTGGCGTTGCGCCACGAGTTTATCGAGACGCACGAGATGGAAAACCCCGCCTACCGCGCGAACCAGCCCGACCGCTGCTATTTCTGCAAGGACGAGCTTTTCTCGGTACTGGATAAACTGGCCGGTTCGCGCGGCTTTGCCGCCATCGCCTATGGCGTGAACGCTGACGACACGCTCGATTTTCGCCCCGGCCATCGCGCCGCCACCGAGCATCAGGTCCTTGCGCCTCTCCTCGATGTGGGCCTTGCCAAATCGGAGATTCGCCGGCTCTCGCGCCGCGCCAGTCTCCCCACCTGGGACCGTCCCGCCTCCGCTTGCCTTGCCTCTCGCCTCCCCTACGGAAGCGAAGTGACTCGCGAGCGGCTGGCGCTGGTCGAAGGCGGGGAAGCTGCGCTCCGCGAACTCGGCTTCCGTCAGTTTCGCGTGCGCATCCACGACAACCTGGCACGCGTGGAAATCTCGCCCGACGAGTTGCCCAGGGCGCTGTCTCGGGAAATGGCCGCTGCCATCGCGGAACGCCTCAAATCCGCCGGCTTTGCTTACGTTACCCTGGATCTCGAAGGCTATCGACAGGGTTCTCTCAACGAAGCGCTGGTCCGCCCGGCGCGGTCATTGCGCAAAAAAGCCTCCGGAACATAATGGATTGTTTTTGCGTAGCTGTTGGTGGAACATCCGAGGAGTTGTTCGGGGTTTCTTTGGAGGAGGAATGGCGCGCCAACCGCATCGCGGCAGCTCCCTGCTGCTCTTCGCGACCGCTTTTGCCCTTGCGGGCTGTTACACGGGCCCATATGTCAACGGAAGCTTTTCCCGCGCCTACACGGTATCGGGCCCTGTCCGTTTGGAGCTCAACAATGCCTCGGGCGAGGTGGATATCACAGCGGGAGCAGCCGGAATGGTGTCGATTCACGCCGAGGTACGCGCCTCCGGTTTCGGATTTGAAAATCCGCAACATCGTTTGGACAACCTGGTGTCGGATCCTCCCGTAGAGCAAAGAGGCGACACGATTCGCGTCGGCAAAGATTTGTCCCGCATGCGCAATGTCTCCATCACTTACAAGATTCAAGTCCCCCACGACACCGAGGTCGACGCCAACGTTGCCTCCGGCGCGGAAAACATCCGCGACCTGCGTGGCCCGGTAAGAGTCCGCTCTGCTTCCGGAAGTATCAACGTAGAAAAGATCGATCGTGACGCCCAACTCTCCACCGCCAGCGGCACCATTTCCGCAGAGAACATCGGCGGCGACGTTCAAGTCTCAAGCGCTTCGGGTAGCGTCACCATTGCGAACATCAAGGGTGACGCCCGCGTACATGTCGTGTCAGGCGTCATTCGCATATCGCAGCCCGGCGGTCGCGTCGATGGAAGCACCACGAGCGGTGAAGTCGAAATCCAAGGTGCGGCAAAGGACGTGACCGCTCATTCGATAACAGGCCGCGTCTACGTGCAGGGCAATCCCGGCGACCAGGGATATTGGAATCTGAGAACCACTTCCGGCGGCGTGCAAATCAGCGTCCCTCCCTCTGCGAACTTTCGTCTGTCCGCAGAGGCAGTTTCCGGCGAGATTCGTACGGATGTTCCCATTGTCGTCGAAGAGCAGGGAAAACACTCGCTGCGGGCTCGATTGGGCAGCGGCGGTGGACGCGTCGAAGTCCACACCGTTTCGGGCGAAATTCGCGTCAGCGGGACATAGTAGACTCCCGTCCTCGCGCTCGCGGATTGCCTCTCATCGCACGCGGGGATCGCCGGAGTAGCGTGAGTAGCGACAATTTCCTTTTCTGCGTTTACAATCTCTGCATGCCCTCTCGGCCTCCCGCCCCTGCTCTTTCCCTGCTGCTCCTCGGTATCCTGGCTTTCCCCGCGTCGGCAGCGATTCGCGCGCCGTCCGAGCAAAGTCAGCAACCCGCATCGCAAGCCGCGAACCCTGTTCGTGCCGGCGACAACGGTTCCCCTAAGCAGCCGGATCCCGAGGCGGAACTGCAGCGTGCCCTCAACGATGCCGGCAGCGATCGCGCCGCCCTTGTCCGGAATCTCGAAGGCTTCTTGAAAAGACACCCGGATTACCCCAACCGCACCCGAATCTATCGCGCTCTTGTCGAAGCCGACCTTCAGCTCAAAGACGACGACCGCGCCGCTGACTACTCGGAGCGCATGGTCGCGCTGAACCCCAACGAGATTTCCATCTTGTTGCTCGCCATTGAACTCCTTGAACGCCGCGAGGAGGAAGCCGGCTTGCGCCGCGCCGTCAGCTACTCCACACGCATCCTGAATCTGGTGGAGCACGTTTCCCCTTACGAACGCTCCTCGCGCGTCTCCGTCGAACAGTGGGAACTGCAGAAAAAGAATGATCTCGCCAATACGCACTTCCTGCGTGGCGACCTGTACTTCAGATTAAGAGACTACGATGCGGCGCGGAAGGATCTCGAAACCAGCTATGAGATTCTTCCAACCGCGGGCGCGGCCCAGCGGCTGGGTGAGACCGCGGAGCTCCAAAAGGACTTGCCGACCGCCATCCAGGAATACGCGCGCGCCTTTGCTCTTGCCGAAGGAAAGAGCGGAAACGTCAGTCGGGAGGAAATTCGCAGGAAACTCGGGAATGTCTGGCGGCTCGCGCATGGCTCCGAGAATGGCCTGGGCGAGTACCTGCTGAATACGTATGACTCCGTCACTCAGCCTTCCTTGAAAAAGCCTGCGCCCAATCAAAGCGCCAAAGAACTACCCGATTTCATCGTTCGCAAGGCTTCGAATGGAAGCGCGTACCCGTTGAAGAGCACAAAGGGAAGGGTCGTGGTCCTGAATTTCTGGGCCACCTGGTGTGGTCCTTGTCACGCGCTCGAGCCGCTGTTCGCGCACGTGGCTGCCGATTTTCACGATCTTCCGGACGCGGTTTTTCTTTCCGCGAACTGTGATGAAGATGAGACTTTAGTCGCGCCCTACTTGCAGAAAGACAAGCTCGTAACCGAAGTCGTCTTTGCCGACGGCCTCAATCGGCTCTACTCGGTTGATTCCTTTCCCACGGTCATCGTGATTGACCGTGAGGGCAAAATTGCTTACCGTTCGAACGGATTCCAGGCTGACACGTTTGAGCGGGATCTCTCTGCGGCCGTGCGGCGCGCCCTGGACAAAGGGGCTACGGCTGAGCGTGTCGCGCCCTAGGGGCGATCACGGCGCCAGGTCCGGGCTGTAGCCGTCCACCACGTCCACAAAGTCGGACACTTCCGCCATGTCTTTTCCTACAAAACGAATCGTATGCGAATCCACGCGTTCGACCGACCGCAGATAGCTGAGCATCTCGGCGGGCGTATAGTTTTTGAAACTGATTTCCAGGGTCACTGGCGTCTTGATCGTGTACGGCTTGAAATCGTGCAAGCGCGCCAACGCCGCCTTGACTCCAGCGGCGATTCTTTCGCAAGACACCTCCGGAGTGAGCGTCTCCGCAGCGTGAAAGCTCAGGTTCTTTTTGGTCACCGCCGTTTCGATGTTCCCGAGCCGCAACTTCAACTCTTCCACGGCCGCGTCGTCTCCCGACGCAAAAATTGCGGGCACGCCCAGCGCGCCGGCATATGCCGCATTGAATTCTCCTTCGGTAACCGCATTGCCGTTTAGCGCAACCCGCGTAAAATGCGCACTCGAAAAAGTATGTGCGCGCACGCCGTGCTCGTTGGTTGTGGAGGCATGGTAGCCGACAAAAAGAGCGCCGTCGAAACTCGCATCGAGGCCCGCCATCATGCTTCCATGGCGAGGCCAGGAACGCACGATGCGAACGTCCTTGGGAAACTCCTCAACGAGCAAGCTCTCACCGTTCCCATGCGAATCACTTACCACAATCTCGGTTGCCCCCGATTCCTTTGCGGCGCGCACGGCAGCCAGCGTTTCATTGGTCATGAAGCGTCGAAAGCGCTCGTACTCAAAGCCGCCCGGACCGAGTTGGTCTGCGGTCACCACGCCTGCAACGCCTTCCATGTCCACCGAAAGGTAAATTTTGAGTTTCTTTGCTGCCGGGGAGAGACCCTGCGGCTTCGCCGCAGGACTCAGAAGCCACCATGCCAGAATCAGAAATACGAGCGCACGTCCGCTGCCAAGGAACCAGCTCATATACGCACCTCACAAACTCATGGGTTAAACGCCGGTGAAGGGGAGTCTATCAAGTTCGCGCCGCGGAAGCTGAGGGAAACGCCAGGGCAACTTCGCTTGCGGCGAGAATCGTATTCACGTGAATGCGGACCGTATCTTCCACGCGACGAGCATACCCGCCCGCCAGCGTCGTCGCCACGGGAATACCCCGCCGCCGCGCTTGCTCAAACACGCTGCGATCGCGCTTTTTGAGTCCGGCCTTCGTCAGCGACAGTCCGCCAAGCTGATCCTCGCAAAAGGGATCGGCGCCGCCCACATAAAAGAGAATTTCAGGCCGGAATTCATCCATCGCCCGTTCGACTGCCGGAATTAACGCGGCCAAATACTCCTCGTCTTCCACGCGGTCGTCCATGTTCAAATCGATGTTCGAAGGCGGCTTGTGCCCGGGATAATTGTTCAGCTGATGGATGGAAAGGGTGAACACCGCCGGATCGCCACGAAAGATTGCCGCCGTTCCATTGCCATGATGCACGTCCGTGTCCACGACCATGGCTTTTTCGACGGCACCCCCCGCCTGCAGTTTGCGAATGGCCACGGCTACGTCGTGAATCGCGCAGAATCCTTCCCCGTGGTCGGGATACGCATGATGAAAACCGCCGCCGAGATTCGCAGCGAACCCGTCTCGCAGCGCCGATCGCGCCGCGAGAGTCGTCCCGCCCGCCGCCAGCCAGACGGCTTCTACCAGTTCCTGAGAATACGGAACTTCGAGCCGCATGACGTCGCTTGCCGTGAGCTTCCCGGTCTTAAGTTTGCGCACCCACTCTTTGGTGTGAACGCGCAAAATGTCTTCATCACTGGCAGGATCGGGTTTCAAAAAGTCTTCTTCCTTCGCGAGCCCCTCGCGAAGAAGCATCTCGTAAATCAGCCGGAATTTTTGTGAGGGAAATACGTGTTCGCCCAGGTTCAAATCGTAGCGTTCATGGTAGACAAGTTTGAACGGAAGAGAACCTTTTATCGCGGCAACCACGACTCTCTTTTTCTCCAGATCGCTGATCCCCGATCTCCCGGTTAATTCTCGCGTTCCAGGATGAAATCAGGGACGGTGGCCAGGGCCCTCGCGTATTCCGAGTCCCGATGTCCATTGAGGCAGGACTTGGCCCGTCGCGCGTAAACTTCTGCGAGACTGCGCGCGCGGCCAAGCGCGCCGGAATCCTGCACCAGGGACACAATCGTCTCCGGGCGCACGGAATGAAATTCTTTTTCCGCAAGCACAAGTGCCACAAGTTCGCGCGCCGCGTGGTGGCCGTTTTCCATCGCGTAAATCAGAGGCAGCGTGACTTTGCCTTCTTTCAGGTCGCTCAGCACCGGCTTGCCCAGTTGCTGGGCGGACGCCGTGAAGTCCAGCAGGTCGTCTACCAGCTGAAACGCCAGCCCGGCATTCCTGCCATACTCCGCCAGCGCCTCCTCTTCCTCTTCTTCAAGACGCCCCAGCACGGCGCCGAGCCGCGTACAGCCGCTGAACAGGCACGCCGTTTTGTACGTGGCCAGACGCAATGCGTCCTCTTCTGTCACGTCAATACGCCCGATTTTCTCAAGCTGGATCAACTCGCCTTCGACCATTTTTTGCGTCAGGTCGATGAGGATGTCGAGAATGCGGAAATTGCGCTCCTCGAGCGCCATCTGAAAAGACTGCATGTACAGCCAGTCGCCGGTCAGCACGCTGCGGTGATTGCCCCACCGGGTATTCGCTGAAGGCCGTCCCCGGCGCGTGCCCGCGCTGTCGATCACGTCATCATGAATCAGCGTGGCGCTGTGCAACAGCTCGACCACGGCGGCAAGTCGAATCGCGCTGCGGTCTTTGTGTCCCGCATAATTCGCGGAGAGCAGCAGCAGCGCTGGCCGGAGCCGTTTCCCTCCTCCACCTAGCAGGTACGCGGCAATTTCCGAAACTGCCGGGAACGCGGTGTCGCTCTGACGCGCCAACTCGTCTTCCACCAGAGCGAGGTCGTCGCGGACGAGATCGAAAACCTCTTTCGCCGTGAGAAGTGCGATGGCCTGCCTCCTGGCCCCTGTCTACGTTAGGGAGTCCGGCCGCGACATCGGCGGCCTGGTAAGACGAAACAGTCGCCTGAAATTCTCCGAAGTCGCGGTGGCAATTTCGTCAGTCGACAAGTTTCTCACACTCGCAAGCGTGCGCGCCACTTCTCGAACATAGGCCGGCTCGTTGCGCTTGCCGCGATACGGCTGCGGCGCCAAATACGGAGAGTCCGTCTCGATCAGAATCGTCGCGAGCGGCAAAGCCTTCGCCACGTCGCGCAGATTCTGCGCTTTCGGAAAAGTTGCATTCCCGGCAAAGGAAATCAGGAAACCCAGCTCGCTCCCGCGCCGCGCGTCTTCGAGCGTGCTGCTGAAGCAGTGCAAAATGCCGCCCAGGCCCGTTGCTTCCCAATGTTCTTCCAGCAGGTTCAGGCAATCGCTCCAAGCATCGCGGCAATGGATGATGATGGGAAGTTTTGCCTCGGCCGCCAACTCCATTTGGTCCCGGAAGACTTTGTGCTGTGTTTCACGCGGCGAATGATCGTAAAAATAGTCCAGCCCGATCTCGCCCCAGGCGATTATCTTGGGATGCCGAGCAAGATTCCTCAGCCGCTCGAGGTGTTCCGGCTTCGCTTCCTTGGCATCGTGGGGATGAATGCCCACGGTCGCATAAATCCAATCGTATTGCTCGGTGAAGGGTAACGCCGAATCGAGTTTCTCCGGCCCGGGGCCCGTGCCAATCGCGAGAAGCGTGGTCACCTCGGCCGCGCGCGCCCGCTCAAGCATGGCCTCGCGGTCTTCCGCAAACTGCGGAAAGTCGATATGCGCATGCGAATCGATCAATTCCATCGTTTAGGCTGGCGTGTTGGGGCAACCGTAAGGCACGATATCTCGCGCCCTACTTGAGGCGGGCACCAACTTCCACGTCCTCGTCCGGGAATCCCGCGAGGACCGGCCGGCCTTCCGGGCCGACCGCCGCCGCAACAATCATGCCGTTGGACTCGACGCCGCGCAGTTTGCGCGGCGCGAGATTCACAACCACGGCAACCTTGCGGCCAACGAGTTTTTCCGGTTCGTAATATTGCGCGATGCCCGCGCAAATCTGCCGAATCTCCGTGCCGATATCTACGGTAAGTTTCAGCAGCTTATCCGCGCCGATGATGCGTTCCGCCGTTTTGATCTGCCCGACGCGCATCTCGACTTTCGCAAAATCCTCGATGCTGATTTTCTCCGGCGCGGTCCCGGGCGCCGCAGCCGCTCCCGCCTGAGCCGCACCGGCAGCAGTTTTTCCAGGCTGCGCGGCCGGTGCCGGATTCAATTCTTCATTTGCCATCGCCTCAATCCTTTCTATCGCTTCGTTTTTGTCCACGCGGGGAAACAACGATTGTTTCCCTCCCAATTGCTTTCCTGGCGCCAATTGGCCCCAGCGAAGCCCATCCAATTCGACCGCCTCAACCGAACCTGGCAGCCCGAGCAGCGACCACACTCTGGCGGTGCTCGAGGGCATCACCGGATGTGCGAGCACCGTCACGATACGCAACAGCTCCGCGGTAGTCCACAGGATCGTGGCTTTCCGCGACTGCTCTTCCGCGGAGTCCCCGAGCGCCCATGGCTGCTCCGTGGTTAGGTACTTGTCCGCCGAGCCGACCACGCCCCAAATCGTCTCGAGCGCGCGCGCAAAACTGAAATTGTCATAGTTTTCGAGCGCCTCGCCAATCGCCGTCTGCACCTCGCTCGCCAGGGCCTCGTCCTGGGGCCTGCGCTCGGTCGCTTTAGGAATTTTGCCGCTGAAGTTTTTCTCGATCAGCGCCGCTGTGCGGCTGGCGAGATTGCCGAGACCGTTGGCAAGGTCGCTGTTATAGCGCGTCACCAACGCATCATAACTGAAATTGCCATCCTGCCCGAAGACCACTTCGCGCAACAAAAAGTACCGCAACGCGTCCATGCCCAGCATGTTGGCAATCGGCCGCGGCAAGACCACGTTGCCCTTGGACTTGCTCATCTTGGCTGCATCCATCAGGAACCAGCCGTGCGCCCACACCTGCTTTGGCACCGGCTGCATCGCCGCCATCAAAAATGCCGGCCAATAAACGGTGTGAAACCGAATGATATCTTTGCCCACCAGATGCAAGTCCGCCGGCCACATGCCGCGCTTTTCAAACTCTGGCCCGCCCACCGCGCTCAGATACGCCGTCAGCGCGTCAAACCACACATAGAACACATGCGGTTCTTCGCCGGGAACGGGAATCCCCCAGCGGATCGTCGTTCGCGTAATGCTCAGATCTTTCAGCCCGCCTTCGACGAAACTCACGATCTCATTGCGGCGCGATTCCGGCTGGATGAATTCGGGGTTCTTCTTGTAGAAATCGAGCAGTGGCTTCTCAAACGCGGAGAGCTTGAAAAAATAGTTTTCTTCCGTGACCGTCTCGGTTGGCCGGCCGCAGTCCGGGCAGTTGTCGCCTGGCTTTGCATCGTTCACGAAAGCGTTGTCGTAAATGCAGTATTGCCCGGTGTAATGCCCTTTGTAAACGTAACCGTTCTCACGGCACAGTCGAAAAAGCCATTGGACCGTGCGCACGTGATGCAGGTCCGTGGTTCGCACAAACTCGTCCGCCGTAAGACCAAGCTCATCCCACAGCGCGCGCCACTCGGCAGCCATGTTGGCGACGAAGGCGGTTTCCGACATGCCGGCTTTCTTCGCGGCGCGCTCCACGTTCACGCCATGCTCGTCCGTGCCGGTGGTCATCACTACTTCGTAGCCGCGCATCCGCTTGTAGCGCCGGATGGTGTCCGCCACGACGGTTGTATAGGTGTGGCCGATGTGTGGCAGGCCGTTTGTATAATAGATCGGCGTCGTCAAATAGAATTTGGGTCTTTTGGGTGACATGTTTAGTTTGTTTTGCTCGCCGTTTCATACGCGTGCAAGGCTTCGCTGATAACGCGCTGCAGTGGCACATTTTTCTCGACTGCCAGCCTGCGGCAGTCGTCGTATTCTGGCTGAACGTGCAGGATGCGCCCATTCATCCTTGAAATCTTGATGCGCACGTCTCCAAAATCCGTGGAGACGCTCAGGAACTCTCGCGGGAGGGTGCGGCGCTCGGCACGATAGGTGCGCGCGCCAAAGGTGGTGGTTTCTGCAAAAATCAGCGACATCAGCGTAGGCGTCTCCTGCGGCTTGCACAGAACCGTGAGCAGGGTGCCGGGACGATTTTTCTTCATCTGCACCGGCGTCGTGTACACGTCGAGCGCGCCTGCCGCCAAGGCCTTCTCCAGGAAATAGCCGTAAATCTGCGGATTCATGTCATCCAGATTCGCTTCAATGACCGCGATTTCTTCGTCGAATCCTGGTACTGTTTTTTCGGCCGCCTCGCCAATCATGATTCGGAGAACATTGGGCTGGCCTTCGAGGTCGGCCGTTCCGGCGCCATACCCAATGGCCCGGACGCTCATGGCCGGCTGCGGGCCGAAGGAATCGCAAACCGTCGCCACAATCGCCGCGCCGGTCGGGGTCACCAATTCACGCTCGACCCCGCTCGAATACGTTGGCTTGCCCTGGAGCAAGTTTGCCGTGGCCGGCGCCGGCACCGGCAAAATTCCGTGCGCCATCTTCACCGTGCCCCCGCCCACATTCAGTCGAGAGCACGAGAACTTTTCGATGCCTAGGAAGTGAAAGCCGATACAAGCGCCAACGATGTCCACAATCGCGTCGACCGCGCCCACTTCGTGAAAATGAATTTTTTCGAGCGGCACGTCATGCACCCGGGCTTCCGCTTCACCAAGCTTGGTGAAAATCGCGCCGGCTCGATCGCAAACCGGCACCGCCAGCTTCGAGCTTTTCAAAATCTCCAGAATCGTGCCGAGCGAGCGATGCTTGTGCCGATCCTCCGCCCTCACCGTGATGGAAGTCGCGGCCATCCCCTGCTTCGAGACCTTTTCTGCAGAAAGTTCCCAGCCCGGAACTTGGAGGCCGCGAAGTTCCGACCGCAGATGCTCGACGGGACAGCCCGCATCCACCAGAGCCCCGAGGGTCATGTCGCCGCTGATGCCGGAAAAGCAGTCAAAATAAGCCTGTTTCATGGAAAAAACCGCCGAACGGTGGGACTCGAAGCCGGAATGGTCGCTCCGTCGGATTCAAGTTGATACTATCGGCCGAGATAGGCAGTGTCAAACTCCCTTCCCGTCGTGCGGTCCCCCTATTAGTCTAAATGAGACCGCTCGCCTTGGCACCCCGTCGCTTGGGCCCTTTCACTCTCGCAAGGGGAGATGGATATGCCGTGGTAGGCTATTTCCCTCGCGCGACACGCTTTGACCCTCGTCGCGGGCATCTCCTATACTCGGGAGATTCCCATTGGACGCGAGGACCCGTGTATCAGACACTGACGAATCGATTGCGCGAAGCGCTCGGCAGGCACGTCCGAGAGAGGTATGGAGCGGAGGTTCAGATTGTGCTCAGCCGCCCGCCCAAGCTCGAGATGGGCGAAGCGGCGTCGCCGGTGTGCTTTGAGCTGGCCAAACAACTCAAACGGCCGCCGCGACAGATTGCCCAGGAAATTGCCGCGAATTTCGGCAAGGTCCCGGGGATTTCGCGACTGGAAGTTGCCGGCGGCGGATACTTGAACGCGTACTTCGACCGCGGAGCCTTTTGGGAAAGCGCACAAAAAGAAGCGAGTGGGAGGCGTCCGGCGCCCCTGGAGGATCAGAGAAAAATCATCGTCGAGCACACCAGCATCAACCCCAACAAAGCAGCGCACATCGGGCACCTTCGCAATGCCGTGCTCGGCGACACCATGGTTCAAATCCTGCGGCACGCCGGCAAGCGCGTTCAGATTCAAAACTACATCGACAACACCGGCGTCCAGGTAGCGGACGTGGTCATCGGATTCCTGCGCATGGAGCAGCGAACGGCAACCAGCGTGATGATGCTGGCAAAGGAACCCAAGTTTGATTACTACTGCTGGGATTTGTACGCCAAAGTTACGAACTTTTTTGCTGAAGATCCCGAGCGGGCGGGGAAACTCCGGGCGGAAACGCTGAAGGCCCTCGAAGAAAATCGCGGGGAAGATGCAGAGGTGGCGCAAGTGGTGGCGGACGCCATTGTGACTTGCCACTTGCGATCCATGGCCCGGTTGGACATCCATTACGATCTGCTGGCGCGCGAGAGCGAGATTTTGCATTTGAAGTTCTGGGACACGGCGTTTGAGATGTTGAAGGAATCCGGAGCCATTCATTTGGCCACGAGCGGGAAAATGAAGGGATGCTGGGTTTTGCCGTGGGAAGAAAATACAAGCCCTAACACCGAGCACCAGGAGAGGACGCGGGACACAGAGAAGAGAAAAAGGGCAGAAGGGGACGCGGGCGAGAACGAGCAAGACAAGATCATCGTGCGTTCGAATGGAACGGTAACCTACGTCGGAAAAGACATTGCCTATCAGCTCTGGAAGTTCGGCCTGTTGGGAAAAGATTTTTGTTATCGCAAATGGCCCGAATCGCCGGCCGGGCAAACCGTTTGGGCTACGACGAGCAGAAAGAGCGAGCCGGACGCGCCGCACTTTGGCGAAGCCGCCGCAACGGTCTACAACGTGATCGATGTGCGCCAGGCGTATTTGCAGGATGTCGTGGCAGAAGGTTTGCGGAGGTTGGGCCACACGGAGGCCGCGAAGAATTCCGTCCACTTTGCTTATGAAATCGTGGCGCTGACGCCGCGCTGCGCCGCCGAGTTGAACTATGAGCTTTCGCCCGAAGAGGCGAAGAAGCCATACGTAGAAGTTAGCGGGCGCAAAGGCTTTGGCGTGAAAGCGGACGACCTGATCGACAGATTGGAAGCCGCAACGCTGGGCGAAGTCCTTCAACGCCACGCGGAAATGATAGAGAAAGAACAGAAACGCACCGCGCATGCGATTGCCGTGAGCGCGTTGCGTTTTTTTCTGCTGAAGTTCACGCGAAACTCAATTATCGCTTTCGATTTCAAGGACGCGTTGAGCTTCGAAGGCGAAACGGGACCGTATTGCCAGTATGCGGTGGTGCGCATTCGCGGGATCCGCCGCAAAGGAGCAGAGGCGGCGCTCGCGACGGTGAAATGGAATCCCGACGCTGCCGGTCAATGCCTTGCCGAGCCCGACGGCGCCGACCTGTGGGAATTGTTGCTTTCCGCCGGCTCGCTTGATTATGCCGTGGATGCGGCGATCGCCACGCAGGAACCCGCCTTCGTTGCCAAATACGCGTTTCAACTGGCGCAGGCGTTCAACAATTTCTACCACAAGCATCACATTTTGTCGGAAGTGAACGAGCAGAAGCGCACCTTCTTGCTCCAGTTAACGGAATTGGTCGAGACGCAACTGGTGCGCGCCCTCGGTTTGCTCGGAATCGAAGCGCCGGAGAAGATGTAGCAATTCTCGAAAGCCGGGCCCGGCATTCGCTCGCCCTGCTCGGGATAAAGCTCGGCCCCTCGAAAGGAACACCTAATAAGACATGATCAAGTGCACGAGCGTGCGCAGCCCCACGCCGGTGGGGCCTTTGGCGAGCCAAGGCTTTGTGTCGTCGTTCCAAGCCGTGCCTGCGATGTCGAGGTGAATCCACGGAGAGTCGCCGGTAAATTCCTTGATGAACATGGCGCCGATGGTCGCTCCGCCGCCCTTTCCGCTGCTGATGTTCTGGATGTCCGCAACCGTGCCTTTGATGAATTCTCGATACTCCTCGTCGATCGGCATCTGCCACATTTTCTCGCCCGCTGCCTTCGCGCTTGAGAGCAGCTTGTCGGTGAACGCCTGGTCGGAACCAAAAACGCCGACGTTGACCCCCGCCAAGGCGACGACGATGGCTCCCGTCAGCGTCGCCGCATCAATCAGATGCGTGGCGCCGAGCTGCTTCGCGTAATGGACGCCGTCGGCAAGGATTAGCCGCCCTTCCGCGTCGGTGTTGAGAACTTCGATAGTTTTGCCGGACATGGCCGTCTGAATGTCACCCGGTTTTTGCGCGCGCCCTCCCGGCATGTTTTCCGTGGCCGGCACAACGCAAATCACTTTGACAACGGGCTTGAGCGTGGCAAGTGTGCGCATGACTGCAATCATGGTGGCGCCGCCGGCCATGTCGTACTTCATCTTTTCCATGCCCTCGGAGGGTTTGATGGAAATGCCCCCCGTGTCGAAGGTAACGGCTTTGCCTATCAGCCCGATGACCGGCGCGCCAGGCTTGGCCGATGGCGGATTGTAGATAATGACGATCATCCGCGGCGGTTCGACGCTGCCTTGCGCGACGCTAAGGAGCGCTCCCATCTTCAATTCGGCGATTTTCTTTTCGTCGAGAATCTCGACACTCAGGCCCGCAGCCTTGGCCATGGCTTCGGCTTTTTGTGCGAGGATGCTGGGGGTGAGTTTGTTCGACGGCTCATTTATCAAATCTCGAGCGAAATTCTGTGAATCCGCGATGACGCGGCCTTTCGCCACGCCTTTTTCGCCCTTTTGACGTTCCGCGTCGGAGTAGCCTGCGATAGAGACCGATGCGATTCTCTTGTCGTTCTTCTTGTCGGTCTTGTACTTGTCCGATTCGAAATCCGCGGTTAAGATCCCTTCGACGATTACCTGAGCGGATTCTTCCGTAGCCTGGCCTTCGCGCACGAGCATCGCGAAATTCCTAACCGAGCGCGACTTCAAATAGCGCAGGGCCGCGCCAGCCAATTTCCGCAGGGTCGCGGAATCCCACGGCTCGCGCTTCCCCGCCCCCACCAAAAGCAGCCGCGCCGCTTTCAAACCCGCCGGTGCGTGGAGGAGCGTGAACTCCAGCATCTTGCCGGTGAGCTCCCCGCTCTTGGCCAGCCTGCGCAGCAAGCCCCCACCCAGGTGATCGATCTCTGCTACGCGACCCTGAACCGGATCGCTCTCTTCAAAGACATAGGAAACCAGTGCCTCCGTTTCGACGCCCGCGAACGGCTTACTCTCCAGCGTGATTTGCATGATGCTTCACCGCCTCCGATTGCGATACATGGATTGTTCGACTTCCCGGCGAGCTTCCTTGGCGCGTTCGTCCTCGCGTCGGTCCCACGCCTTCTTGCCCTGGACCAAAGCGATTTCCACTTTGGCGATGCTGTTGCGAAAGTAGATCCTCAGGGGAATCACCGTCAGGCCTTTGGCCTCGGTGCGCCCGGAAAGCTTGTCGATTTCACGCTGGTGCAGCAGGAGCTTGCGCGAACCGAGCGGCTCGTGGTTCCACGGGCCACCCGGTGAGTACTGGGCAATGTGTGCATTAATGAGCCAAGCGCCTTGGGGATTGAAATCCACGTAGGCGTCCCGGATATTGGCTTTGCCTTCGCGAAGGGCCTTCACCTCCGTGCCATGCAGGACCATACCCGCCTCATGTCGCTCAAGAATATGGTAGTTATAAGATGCCGCGCGGTTTTGCGCCACGATTTGCTCACCGCTTCTGGCGGCTTTCTCGGATTTTTTCCTAGGCTTGGCCACGACCGTCCATCATAGCTGCAGCGCAATGGCTTGTCACTCTTGGAGAAAACAGCCTATTGCTCAGAGAAAGACAGTAAACCCCAGCAACCTTGTCGTACGTCTAATGCGAATGTTAGACTGCAAGAGCACCATTTTTTTTGAGGCTTCGGAGAGAGTGATGCGGCAGGACTGCAGAACACTGATCTTGTGTGCAGGCTTGGGACTGCTCGCCGCCGGCTGTCCCAAGGGTCACAGCGAGTATGACCTGGGCGCAAAGGCGGAGAACCTCCAGGACTACGACGCTGCTCTCGACTATTACCAAAAAGCGGTTAAAGTTGATCCACACAACGCCACCTTCCGCATTCGGCTCAATCAAGCCCGCTTCGAGGCCGGGGAAATGCACATCAAACGCGGCTTGGAGATGCGCAAACGGGGCGAACTCGACGGTGCCGTCCTGGAATTCCAGAAGGCCCTCGCTGCCGACCCTTCCAGCTCTATCGCTGACCAGGAACTGAACCGCACCGCAGAAATTATCGCGGAAAAGAATCACGCAAATGAAGCGCCGCCACCCACCGATCATAACCAGCAGCCGCTGGCTTCCATGCCGCCGGAGATGAAGCCCCTTTCGCGGGCGCCGATCAGCATGAAGATGTCGAATGACGCGAAAATTGTCTTCGACACGATCGGAAAAGAAGCGGGATTGACCATGGTCTATGACCCGGACTTCCAGGCGCGGCGCATCACCGTGGACTTCAACAACATCACGCTGGAGCAGGCTTTAGAGATCACCGCGCTCGAAAGCAAGGCGGTGATCAAGCCGGTGACCGAGAACACGCTTTTCGTGTATCCGGACCAGGTGCAGAAGCGGCGCGATTATGACGAAGAGGTGGTGAAGACCTTCTATCTCTCGAACGTCACACAGCCCCAGGACATAACCGAGATTATGACCGGGTTGAGACAATTGTTTGATCTGAAGCGCATCCAGCAGGTCAACTCGCAAAACGCCATCATCGTGCGCGATACGCCGGACAAATTGATGCTCATCCAAAAAATGATTGACGACATCGATAAGGCCAAGCCGGAAGTCCTCATTCAGGTTGAAGTCCTTCAGACCAATATGGACCACCTCCGCGATCTGGGGATACTGCCTCCGCAACAGGTATCGGTCAGCGTCAATAACGGCACGACCACGACCAGCGCAACCACCGGCACCAGCACCAACACGCCAACCAACGGGCTCACGTTCAACAACCTTAAGCACCTGAATTCCGGCAATTACAGCATTACTACCCCGACCGCCACAGCCACGGCCATTTTGGCAGACACCGAAACGAAGATCATTCAGAACCCAGAGATACGGTCTGTGGACGGCCAGATCGCGCACTTGAAAATCGGTCAGCGTATTCCCGTGGCCACCGGCAGCTTTCAGGCGGGCGTCGGCGTGGGCGCCACAGGCGGAGCGGGTTTTGTGAACCCGTTGGTCAACACGCAGTTCACCTACTTGGACGTTGGCGTGAACGTGGACGTGACCCCGCGCGTACACCCCGATCGCGAGGTCAGCATGAGGCTCAAGATCGAAGTCTCCTCGCAGTTGGGCGTAGTCAACATAGGTGGCATCTCGCAGCCGGTGATCAGTTCTCGGACCATTGAACATGATATCCGTCTGAAAGAGGGCGAGGTGAATATTTTGGGGGGCTTGATTGAGCGCACAGATAGTGAAAACGTCAATGGCTGGCCCGGTTTTGCAAAACTGCCGATTCTCGGTCGGCTTTTCTCCGACAAGAAAGTGGACCACCAGGCAGACGAAGTTCTAATCGTGCTGAGTCCGCGCATCGTCCGGATGCCGTACTGGACGAGAGCGAATTTGCGGCCGCTGCTCTCGGGCTCGGACCAAAACCCCCAAGTGACGAGAGAGAGTGAACTTCGCGCGCCGCAACCTCAGCCGGCTGCGCAGCCGCCACGGCAACAGCCACCGGCGAGCACGAATCCCACCACGGCGGCGCCAGGAGCATCTGCCGCCAACGCCGGCGCCGTTGCCAAGATGCGGTTCGAGCCGCAAACGCTCACGCTGAAGGCTGGGCAGACGGCGACCATGGGCCTGGTCGTCGAAAACGTGAACGATCTCTATTCCATCCCGTTGCTGTTGCAATACGACCCGAAGGTGATCAGCGTAGAAGAAGTGCAGCATGGAGGCTTCCTCTCGAACGGAGGAGCGCAGGAGATCTCCATCGTTTCGCAACCGTTCAAGGACAAGGGCCAGTACATCATTTCCGCTACGCGGCCGCCCAGCACGCCCGGAGTAAGCGGGAGCGGCACCCTTCTCGGACTCGTGGTGAAGGCTGTGGCGCCCGGAACGTCGCCGTTGTCCATCGTGCAGGTCAACGCCAAAGATTCGCAGCAGAAGCCCATCCAATTGGTCACCAGCGAGGCAACTCTGCAGGTTCAGCCGTAGTCGAATTTAATAGTGCGATGTTGCGTGACGCTTCCATTCAAATGCGAGTTCGCCGGCAGCGCGGCTGCTCGCAAGCCGGGCTGACTCTTCTCGAGTTGATCCTGACGTGCTCCATCTTGCTGCTCTTATCAACACTGGCGTTGCCGATCGCCAAGTACGCCATGATTCGCGAGAAAGAAGCCACCCTTCGCCATAATCTGGACGAAATTCGCGAGGCCATCGACCGCTACAAAGATGCGGCGGACCACAACCAAATTAAGGTGGAGCTGGAAACCGAAGGGTATCCGCCCGATCTCGAGACGCTGGTGAACGGCGTGCCCCTTGGCACGGAAGGCGACAAGAAGATTCGCTTCCTGCGAAAAATCCCGATCGATCCGATGACCGGCCACGCCGACTGGGGGCTGCGCGCCGTGCAGGACGATCCAGACTCCACACAGTGGGGCGGCAAAGACGTTTTCGATGTGTATTCGCAATCCACGGCGACGGCGATGGACGGAACGAAGTACTCAGACTGGTGACGGGAGGAAAAAAGGAAAGTGAAGAGGCATTTGTACCACCAAATTTCTGCGCCCGGGCCGCGGACAAGCCGAGGCCAATGGCGCAAGCTCGGGTTTACCCTCATCGAGCTGATGATCGTCATGACCATCATAGCCATTCTCATTGGGATGGCGGCGATTCGCTACGACAAAGTCGTGCAACATTCCAAAGAAGCAGTGCTGAAGACAGATCTTCGAACGATGCGCGACGCCATCGACAACTACACCTTGGACAAGCAGGCCGCGCCGCAATCGATCGATGACCTGCAACAAGCCGGCTACCTTCGCTCCGTACCGATTGACCCGATGACCCAGGCCAAGGACTGGGTGCCGCAGTTTGACAGCGTCGTCCTAAGCCCTGATCAAACGACTACGGGAATTGTCGACGTGCATTCGAATTCTCCGCGAGTCTCGCCGTTCGACAGCACGCCGTATAACGAGTGGTAATCTCCTTTGTCTGTTCGTTTATTCACCGTATTGAACACGGTTGCGTTTTCATTGGAAGAAGAACGCGGACCGCACTCCGCATGGCGCTGATTTGACGCAAACGACGGCGTCCGAAGCAGTGCGGGGTGGAGCAGCCTGCTAGTTAGTTAGCTCGTCAGGCTCACAAAGCGCCAAACACCAATCGGCGCTGCCGGATCCAAACGACCAAGGGCTCCACCCGGCTTTCTTTCTCTCCCTCGGCTGTGCCGAAGATAGGGACATGCGCGTAGGGCGGTCCTGCCCACATGAAGTATGCGCCAGTAGCCTTGTGTATGGTGGCCCGCCCCGTGGTCTTCACATCAAACGGCCACAGGATCATCCCGCGATGGGCGGCAGTAATCAGCGGATTCGCGGTGTCATCGGGATCGGAATCGCTTCGCTCCTGTGGCGCCGGCGCGGGCAGAACAGGGAACCGGTTTGCCCAAGGCTCATCTCGTGATTTGTACTCCTAATTTACAGTGACTTGGACCGTCGTGGAGTGGCTGAGGTTGCCTGACGTTCCTGTAATCGTCAGCGTGTAAGTGCCGGCTGGAGTGCCCGGGGGACTTACGGTGAGGGAAGCCGTCATGGTCACGCCGGCATAAGAAGCGGAGATAGTGACCGGAGTCGAAGCCGTCACTGAGCTGGTGTTCACAGAAAACGTGGCGCTCGTGGCTCCGGCAGCGACCGTCACGCTCGACGGGACAGTCGCCGAGCCGCTGTTGCTCGACGAGAGATTTACCGTGGCACCGCCGGTTGGAGCGGCTCCGCTGAGAGTCACCGTGCCAGTCGAAGGAGACCCACCCGTGACACTGCTGGGATTGAGCGTGATCGAGTTCAGCGTCGGGCTAGAGGAGGAAGGCATAACCGTGAGGGAAGCCGTCATGCTTATGCCGGCATAAGAGGCGGAGATAGTGACCGGAGTCGAAGCCGTCACCGCGCTGGTGCTTACAGAAAACGTGGCGCTCGTGGCTCCGGCAGCGACCGTCACGCTCGACGGGACGGTCGCCGAGCCGCTGTTGCTCGAGAGATTTACCATGGCACCGCCGCTTGGAGCGGCTCCGCTGAGAGTCACCGTCCCGGTTGAGGAAGAACCGCCGTTCACGCTGCCTGGACTGAGCGTTACCGAAGATAGCACCGGTGATACCGGTCCCGGGACCGTGCCAGAACCGCCGCCGCAAGAATCGTGGCAAAGCGCGACAACCACGACAGCGGTGGCTAGAGCAAGACTCCGCCGCCGGCGCGAAGCAGGGTTCAGGTTCGAACGGATCAACACGAGCAGAAGCCAAGCGATTCCCACGACCAACACCGGGCGGAGGTCCACTCGAGGCCCGGATCGCGGAAAAACCACCGGGGGCGCCACCGCGCGGGGCAGCGTTGTCAAGGTGACCGTGGCGCTTGCCGGGTTCGACCCGTCCAAAACCACCGACGACGGCGACACCGTGCACGCGGCTGCCGAAGGGGCTCCCGTACAACTCCAGTTTACCGTTTGATTGAACCCGTTTGCCGGGGCGGCAGACACCGTGTAATTCGCCGTTGCCCCTGCCGGGATGGTTTGCGTGCTTGGTGCGGCGGAAACGCTGTAATCCGGCGTACCACCCACGCCGGACACGGACTGCAGCGCCGGAACCAGATCGAGCCTCCCGTTGCCCATGCCCGAGTCGGTCAGCGGAGCGGCATGCGCCACGGCGGTGGCAGCTTCCAGCTGATTCATGCTGGCCTTCAGTCCGCGCAACAAGGCCCCTCCGCCCGAGACAAACGGCGCGCTGAACGATGTTCCCCATCCCGAGGCATACGTGTCGTATGGGTAGGTGCTTACGATTGCCTCGCCCGGCGCTGCCACCCATACGATCGCATTCCCGTAATTCGAGAACGATGAACGCGTGCTCTCGGTAGCCGTTGTCGAACCCACCGACGCCACGCCCATCACCACACTTTGCAGTGCCGCGGGAAAAACCGTCTCCTGCGCCCCGTCGTTTCCCGCCGATGAGGCACAGATGGTGCCAAGCTGACTGGCATAGGTGAGGGCATTGGACAATTCTTGCGAGGCGGTCTTGAAATCAAAGCTCATGTTGATCACGTTCGCGTTGTACTTCTGCACCGCGTCATAGATCGCGCGCAAGATGTCGGAGAGTTGGCCGGTCCCATCCGATTTGAATGCCTTCAGAGGTAAGAGTTTGGCGGTGGGAGCCACCAAGTGGACAATGCCCAGCACCATGGTCCCGTGGCCGAATGCCGCGTATTGCGCGTTCGTGTCGAGCACCGCCGCGGTCGATTGATCGAGCACCGCCGCGGTCGATTGATTCACTTGTGCCGGTGCCGGGCAGGTGGCGGAACTGCAGGGAGGAGGTGGGCAGGAGCTAAAAGGACAGGGCGTAACGTCGTTTAATTCAGAACCATTAGGCTGGTTGCGCGTGTAGTCGTAGCCTGGGAGCAGAACACCTCGCAGAGCCGAGTGGTTGGGATCCACTCCGGTGTCGATGTCCGCAACGATTCCCGTCCCGGTCACGTTGAATGTGCTTTGGGCGCTCTGGACTTCCACGATGGTCGACGCCTGCTGATTGGCATAACTGTTCCACACCGTGGTTGTGGAATTGGCAGGGTAGGGCACGGGAGTCCTATCCTGCAGCAGTGTGGCGGGGACGGGTGAGGGTACCAGGAGCGGATCAACCAGGCTGATCACCTGATCCACCTCGGCACTGACGAATCCCACGACCGGTTGGAGGAGCCCCAGAAGGGTTTGCAAGGGAAGCGGTGTGGTCACTAGGAAGAGTTGGCCCAAAGTGCCATCCAATCCTCCGACCAGGGTGCAGGTTGTGGGAAGGAGGCAGAGCGTCTGAAGAGCTTGCAGATTCGTCGTTCGAACGATGACTCCGGTGTCAGCCTTTGTCGGCGCTGCGCACAGGAGGGCGATGAGTATACCTGCCCACCGCATTTGGCGTGTCATCCTGAGGTCTCCCCCAACATGCAACTCCTCGGGCGCGCCCGGGATGGCAGACTTTGTTCTGAGGAACCCCTCTTCTCCAAGAACTAAACTCCGCCTAGAACGGTTACCCTCGAGCCCCCAAAAACCTAGAATCGTTGCCGATCCTTAGCTTCTGGATGGATCGGAGCGGCCGCCTCACTCCGGGCCATGCGCTGCCCGGCGCGTGCGGCTGGCCGCTCCATCCAGTTGGCCCTCGTGATTAAGGGCAGGACTGGATCGGAAAAATAGCAGGTAAATACCGTATTCCTAGTACGAATGCTTCTTTTTGGGAAGGTGCTGATACGCGATCCGTGCACCTAGAAACTTTGGCTTTTCAAACAGAGCGATACGACATGCAAAGTCGTTCGCGCGGCAAGGGTCCGCTTCGTGTCGTTCAAGTTCTCGCGTAGCCGAATCAAAACGGTTGGGATGGTCTCGCCGTCGATGAAGTAGTCCACTGAGGAACGGACGCTCGAATTCCAGACAACGCGATCCGTCGGCGACCTCTGCCGGCTGCCGGGGACGCCCGATGAGAGTTACGCGCTGCTTCCTCGCCGCTGCAGTTGCTCTAGGCGAGCTCACAATCATCCCATGACGTCTCGATGAATCCTCGCGAAATCATGTTCACGCGAACGCCCCTCGGACCAACTTCGCTCGCGAGCCTCTTGTTAGGCGTGTGGAACGTGACTGGGCGATTCCGACTCCTCCGGGTTCAGGGAAGGCAGAAGGAGCTTTGCATCTAGCAGGCAAAAAGGTGTAGGGTATGTGGGGGTCGGCCTCCAAAACCTAAAACTCACAACGCACGGCAGAGATAGCGAATCAATAATGGCAACTCCCATGCCGATCAAAAACGAAGGCGCTCGAATCGCGGCTCTGCAGAGATACGCCATTCTAGATACCGAGCCAGAACAGGCCTTCGATGACTTAGTTTTGTTAGCCTCTTTTATTTGCAATACGCCGATTGCGATGATTTCCCTTGTTGATGAAGATCGGCAATGGTTCAAATCCAAAATGGGGATCTCCATTCCGGAAACCCCTCGCGAAATCGCCTTTTGCGCTACCGCCATTGGGCAATCCGATGTTTTTGTCGTGCCGGATACGCTGAACGATGAACGATTCCGAAACAATCCACTGGTAACGTCTGAACCAAAGATCCGGTTTTACGCCGGGGCCCCCTTAATCAATGAGGAGGGCTATGCCCTGGGCACGATCTGCGTGATTGACCGGACTCCGCGCCAGTTAGACTCCGGTCAGCAGGCCGCACTTAAGGCCCTCAGTCGCCAGGTGTTGGCTCAAATGGAGTTTCGCCGCAATTTGATTCTGTTAAAGGAAGCTCTAATTGACCGCACGAAAGAAGAGCATGAGCGCCAGCAAGAGCTCTTGAAGCTCCAGCAAACTCTCCTGCGAGTCTTGGGGCTGCGCGGATCTAAGCCATAGCCGATGGCAAGCCCTCTCGGCTCGGCGTGACGCGCAGTGTGGCAGCGATTTTCCTCTTCTGACCCGTACCTTCATCGGAACCGTGATTTTGAGCCGATCATGGCAATTGCCGGACCCACGGTCGGTAGAAGCGGTCCGCCGAGCCCACCTTGCCATCGCCTCTCCATTCCAGACGCGACGGCCACAGGAGCACGACCGGGCCATGCTGTGGATGTTACTTGGGAAGCTTCCCATGCAGACGAAGCAGGTACTCCTTTTCACTCGGAAGGCGGCTCTCGACACGGACCACCTTCACCGATTCGTTTACGTCCGGGTTTTTCACGTAGCCGATGGCGCCGGGAACGTTGAGGACGAACTTCAGTACTTCCGCGGAACTCGGCAATGCTTTTGGCGCAGCATGGATTTCGCCGGTGAACATGCCATGCAAGAAATAATTGATGAAGTCTTTTTCGCCCATCTGGTAAATCTGCGCGAGCACCGCCTGGCGCTCCGAGTTTCCGGGCTCGAGCATGACAACGGTGATGCGGCGGCGGTTGGACCAGTGCGTTTGCTCTCCCAGGAAAATCTTGCGCAGCTCCGAGAAGGAGAGGTTCTCGACCGGATTCGTGCGATTGACGACGATGGCGAGTGAATCATCGGCAGCAGCGTGGCTTTGCGGAGCGAGTCCCGGGGACAGGCCAGCTGAAAGCAAGACGGCGGTGGCAGACAAGAAAGACAAAACGCTCAAGCGAGACGACATGGTCACACCTCTAGAACGTGAAACCGGTCTGGAGGGCTACGGTGTGAAAGGCGCGATCGCCACGCAACATCGTGTAGTCATATTGCACTTTCACGGCCACAAACTCACTCATATCATATCGCAATCCAAAAGAAGGACCGTGCTGCAGTCCCACATTGGGCGAGAAGATCGGCTCGTTGGCGGGGGCATTGACGTATTGATAGCGGAAGTAGGGCCGATAGGAACGAAAACGCCTGGAGATTTGGGAATAAAAACCCGGAGTGTTGAAGACCCGCGGCATGCCTCGGGGCGCGTTACGAATGAGCAGCGCTTCGTTCAACCACTCGAAGTCCAACCCGGTGTACACCGCGTGTGCGGCAAGAATGGTTTCATCGATTGCTAGAGGCGCCGCGGGAGTCAGGAGGTCGCGATAAGCGGAAAATCCTACCTGCAAACCCCGGATGGCTTCGGGGCGGGCAAAGATCGCAAAGTTTAGGGCTTTGTGTGTGTTGTCATCGACGGTGTTTTGTACAGGTTCGCTGGTTCTGTAGGCGCGACCGTTGCCAATTTCCGCAACGTAATGCAGGCCCAGACTTCCCGAGGGAACTTTGCCGGTTATAGACGCGCCTACGTTGTGGATGGGCAGGATGCCACCTTGATCCTCAAAGGCAAAAAGAAAGGGGCGACCGGTGGCGGTTTGAAACCAAGTGCTGTGGTGATAGGCCGTATTGTAGTAACCGATCGCAGTGTGGTAGCGGCCAACCGAAACGTTGAGGTAGTCGCTGAAGGAGTAGGTAAGCAACATGCGCTCGATATCCACCCCGAAAACGTTGTCGTTGCCAGCCTCGAAGACGACCTCGCTGAGGAACTTGAACTTATCTGATACATCAGAAGTCACAAACAGGTTGACTTGACCGAGGCTGAAAGCGGTGGTGGAGGCGGGATCACCCCTTAGAGTGGTGCCATGGAGGTTGACGTCGCTGTACCCTCTGATCCGCAACAGCGTCCTGTTCAGGTCCATAGGTTCCTGCCCGGTCTGCTCGGCCTGGGGGGCCGGTACCTCTCCTTGCGGGGCCGAGGTAGCAGTAGACGCCGGGGCGGCAGCGGATGGTGGGGCTGGGGCCGGAGCCGGTGCGGATGCGGCAACGGCGCCTCCCGGCTGCGCTTTGGCCAGGGCGGCCTCCACATCTTTGAGCCTGGCCTCCAATTGAACGATTCGCTGCAAGAGCGCCTCAGGCTGCTTATTTGAATCGGAAGGAGCGTCGGTCTGCTGCGCGCGAAGTGGCGGGGTCGAGTTCACCGCCATGAAAAGGAACACTGCAAGCCCTGCGAGTGTTCGACCACGCAGGGTCGTACGCGGCTTTCCCGTCATGGAACACTTCACTTCTACTCGTCCTTTAGATTTTGCGATGCACATTGTCGGTCCTTCCTCGGGCTCGTGACGCCCCCGGGCTTCCACACCGCCAATGGCACAGCCTTAGCCATTTAAGGACCGAGCCAACGTGACGAAGCAGGGCCGGGTTTGACTCGCCTAGATTAGTAGTGACGCTAACATCCACAGATAGGGGACAACTGAAGTGGAAGCTATCGTACTCGGGGAAAAGCTGCAACGAAAATCGCCAATTGCACACTATTCTTCATGAGTAGATCCAAGCCGAAGCGGTAATCGCCAACTGGGATTGACCCTGGTCGCGAGCGGGCCTGGCACCGGATGGCCGGTCCAAGTGCCTCTCCGTTGACTTCGCGCCGTGCTACTCCTAAGATGTCAACTCCATGATAGGTCGAACGTTCTCCCACTTCACAATTGTTGAGAAGCTGGGCGGCGGTGGGATGGGCGTTGTTTACAAAGCGGAGGACACGCGCCTCCGTCGCTTTGTTGCCCTTAAATTCCTGCCGACGGAGCTATGCTCGGATCACCAGGCGATGGCCCGCTTCCAACGGGAGGCACAAGCCTCGTCGTCGCTGAACCATCCCAACATCTGCACGATTTACGATATCGGACAAGAAGATAACCTGGGCTTCATCGCCATGGAGTACTTGGACGGCGTGACCTTGAAACACTTAATTGGCGACCGCGGCCTGGATAATGACACGCTGCTCACATTGGGCATCGAAATCGCCGATGCGTTGGATGCCGCGCACAGCGAAGGGATCATTCACCGCGACATCAAGCCGGCAAATATATTCGTAACTAAGAAAGGGCACGCAAAGATCCTAGACTTCGGGCTGGCCAAGTTAATGCCGGTCAGCTTCAGGGTGGCGCAGCCGGCGGGCGTGGCGTTTGAGGCCACGGAGGCATCTAGCGCTGACCACCTAACCGGTCCGGGCACGGCGCTCGGCACCGTGGCGTACATGTCGCCGGAACAGGCCAAGGGAAAGCAACTGGATGCGCGAACCGATCTGTTCTCCTTCGGGGCGGTCCTGTATCAGATGGCTACGGGGGCGATGCCGTTTCGCGGAGATACTTCCGCGACGGTTTTTGACGCGATTCTGAACAAGCCACCCACGCGGGTGCTGCGCATCAATCCAGATCTGCCGCCTAAGCTGGAAGAAATCATCTTCAAGGCGCTGGAAAAGGACCGCGAATTACGTTACCAAGTGGCGTCGGAAATGCGCGCGGACCTAAAGCGGCTGAAGCGCGAGACCGATTCAGGGCCCTCGGCAGAAGCGGTGGCGAGGGCTTCCGCGATTGAGCCCTTGCCGGCAGGGCCGGCGGCGGTCCATCAGTCGGGCAGTTCCGCGGTCATCGAAGCGGTAAAACTTCATAAGGTAAGAGCTGCGGGAATTGCGGGGGTGGCGCTCCTGGTATTGGTCGCAGCGGGGTTCGGAGTGTACTCGCTGTTGCACCACGTGCCGCCTGCCAGTTTCCAGGGATTCACGATCACGCAGGAGACCACGTCTGGGAAGGCGACGCTTACGGCAATCTCTCCCGACGCCAGATACATAATGACGGTGCTCAAGACAAAGGGCCTCGAGAGCTTGTGGCTGCGCAACCTGCCAACAAACAGCGATACACAAGTAATTCCACCGGCGCCGTCTTCCTACAAGAGCCTCACGTTTTCCCCGGACGGCAACTATCTTTATTTCATCAAGGCGGCAGACTCGACAAGCACGAATTTTGATCTGTATCGCGCGCCGGTGCTAGGCGGGACGCCAATAACTGTAGTTCGCGGTATCGACAGCGACATCACGTTCTCTGCCGATGGCCGGCGGATCGCCTTCGCGCGAAGGAACAGCCCGGAGCCGGGCAAATACCAGTTGATGACAACCAATTCAAACGGCGGTGACGACAAGGCTCTGTACGTTGCCAGCCCTGCATCTGAGGCACCTTCGTTCCTAGCCTGGTCACCCGATGGCAAGCACATCGCTTTCCCATTGTTTAACCCCGGCAAGGCGTTAGGTGGCATAGGCTTACTTGAGGTCAAGAGCGGGAATGTCGAGCCTCTCGCAACGTTCGATGACCGGCTAACGCTGGACTTCAAATGGCTGCCAGAGAACCGCGGACTCGTGGCCCTGTACTCGCAAAGAGGACCGGAATATTTTCAGCGGTCGCAGATCGCAGTTATCCCTGAGGGAGCGGACCAATTCGAGCCGATAACGCGGGACACCAACAGCTACGCCACGTTGACACTGTCCGCAGACGGGAAGACGCTGGCAACCGTGCAGACCAAAACGATACACAATCTCTATCTTCTATCGATGGGGGGCAGCCAGCCTGGCGACGCGAGCGCCGTGCTTCCGCCGGGACAATCAGTTTATTCGTTCGACTGGACTGCCGATGGGGGTCTAGCTTTCAGCGACTTTGGCAGCCTGATGCGCATCGACGGCGAACGAAACGCTCCGACACAGTTGGTTGGAGATACCAACGCGGCGATTGTGGACCTGTCGGGTTGTGGCAACCGTTATCTGGTGTTTTCCTGGGCCTTCCACGGAGGCACCAATTCGACGAACATCTGGCGAGCGAATGCGGACGGCACGAGCCCCGTAAAGTTGACCGACGGGAAGGCCGATCGCGCCCCCATTTGCTCAACGGACGAAAAATGGGTTTTCTATCGGGACGAGGTCCTACAGCAAATTTGGCGCGTGCCGGTGGACGGCTCTGGAAAACCAGAGGTGCTTCCGGGAAGCGCAGTTCCGAAGACCTTCCCAATAGGGATGACGCTTAGTCCTTCGCGAGATGGGAAACGGATGGCTTTTGTCGTGGCGACCGTACCCACTCAGGAGGATCCCTACCCTCAATACAAGATCGCACTTCTCGACCTCGCGGCGAAGGCGGGGCGCCCGGAGCTGATCGATGCCGATGAGCGACTCTCGGTTGGAGGATTGAGCTTTACGCCAGACGGAACGGCAGTAGCCTATCCCATCCGCGAGAACGGAGTAGATAACATTTGGGTGCAGCCGCTGAATGGTTCAAATGGCAAGCGAATCACTGCGTTTGACTCGGACCAGATTCTGAATTTCCATTGGTCCCCCGACGGCCGAAAGCTGTGCGTGCTCCGCGGCCACACGGACTCCGATGTGGTACTAATCCGGGATTCCTCTTCGTGAGGCACGAGCTAGGAATAGGCCGTTCCTCGTTCATCAAGTCTTTCTCCAAGCGTTATGTCGTTGTTGCAGGGCCAGGGCGTTGCCCGTGATGCGGGTAATGCGAGAAATCTCCTCCTGCGCCTTGCCGGTCAGCTCTTTCCTTTCGTCGTCCGGGGCGCTGCGTTCCAACTGGCCGACCAGCCTTACCAAGGCGTCCAGGGCCGTTTCAATCTCGCGCGCCATGGTGGTCGCCAGCGTGCTGGTGGTCCCGAGAAGCTCCGCCCGCCGCAGCGCTTCAGCGAGCTCAGCATTCAATTCTTTGACTCGCTCTTCCGAACGCTTGCGTTCTGTCACGTCGCGAACGGCGCAAGTGACGTAAAGTCCCTGGGCTGTCCGCAATGGGCTCAGACTGATCTCAGCCGAAAACTCAGTCTGATCTTTGCGTCTTCCGTAAAGGTCCAAGTCGCGCCCCATAGGACGCACGCGCGGCTCGGCAAAGAACGATGCGCGATCCTTCAAGTGCGCGCGGCTGAATCGGGATGGAATCAGAACCTCGACAGCCTGCCCGATCAATTCCTGACGACTGTACCCGAATAGGATCTCCGTTTGAGAATTAACCGCGGCGATCCTTCCTTCGGCGTTGACAATCACTATTCCGTCGGGCATCGAATTCAGTAGGTCAATAGGGTTGGGCAGCACCCACTCGGGCGCACTGCCCGCAATGTGGCTGGCAAGTCGGCGTAAAAGGCTCATATCGAGGTCCCTACAAGTGGTTGGCCGCCTTATCCCGGATAGCAATTCTTATGATACACGCCTGGCTGCGTTTGAGCTTTGCAAATTCGATGCGGAAGAAGAGACGAATTCCTTTGGCTAACCCTGGCTTTTCCGCAGGCCACGATCGAGCGTTTTGAGCACGAAGTTCCGCGGGCCGGGCACTTCCCCTGATTCGGTCACTGCCCGGGCGGCCGTCTAGCGCAACTCGGTCAGCAAGCACACGCAGGTGTTATCGCCACTTGCCGAAGTTTGACGATTCCTGTGTGACCATTCCCGGCTGGTCGGACAATCCTCGTTCGCGGCGCTTAGCTCATGCCATCTCTTGAAAGATCTCCGTGCAAGCCCGCGTTTCACAGGAGGTGCCAATCTCCAATCGATATCGATTCGTCTTAAGGTCTAACGGACTAAACAACAGGAAGGATATTTACCATTGACTCGCAAGCTTTGTAGGCGTATCTAACCATCCGAACTGGCCATTCAACGCACTGGCCCCAAGGAGCTGCCCAACACAAACGCTTCAAATGGAAGATTGCTGTAGTTGTTTCCTCATACTCTTTTGGTTAGCCGTTTTTTGAAGGCCGGGCGCGGTGTATCTCTTCAAAGATGCCAACCCAGGCCGGGGGGGCGAATCTTCATCAAGATTAGCGCGGCGGTCGCCCCATCAAGAGGCAGTGACACGCACAGTCGATAGGCATGCCGGAGATTTTCACACTCACTCCGGCGCCGGTTGATTGAGACCGAAAAAGAGTCCTTTCTGGAGAGACATGGATTAAGGAGGGAGTCATGGCTACGAAGAACACCAAAATAGAATTGCCTGGCAGCGAGCGGGCGGCTCTTGCCGGTGCTGTAAGGGTCGGGCCCGCTGACCCGAACGAAATCATAGACGTCACCATTGTGGTTCGCCGCGGTTCGAAAACGTCAGGGCGATTTCCGCTCATCGAAGAACTCGGGAGGACGCCGATCGCAGAGCGGCGCCATTTGACCCGCGAAGAATTTGCAGCCGCGCACGGTGCTCTCACCGAAGATCTCGCGCGCGTCCGTGCATTTGCGGAGGCGAACGGCCTGCTTGTGAAAAGCGAGAGCATTCCGCGGCGCTCGATCATACTCACTGGGCCAGTGAGCGCCTTCAGCCAGGCTTTTGAGCTCGAACTCATTCGTTACAGGCATCCTCGCGGCGAGTATCGGGGGCGAACTGGACGACTGAAAATCCCGGCCGCTCTTGCGGAGGTAATCGAGGGTGTTTTTGGGCTGGACAATCGAAGCCAGGCGCAACCGCATTTCCGGCGCAGACAACACAATTCAGGCGGAAGGCAGCCGCACCTCGGAGGGACATCCTACGTACCGACACAGGTTGCCCAGGCTTACGACTTTCCTACAACGGTGCAAGGTGCGGGCCAGTGTATCGGCATCCTTGAGCTTGGCGGTGGCTTCAATCCCAACGATCTGAATGCTTTCTTTGGAAACCTTGGAATCACGGCGCCGCCAGTGAGTGCCGTGTCCGTGGATGGTGCGGCAAATGCACCAACTGGAGATCCGAACAGCGCCGACGGCGAGGTGGCGCTCGATATCGAGGTTGCAGGTGCTGTGGCGCCGGGCGCCAGCATCGCGGTTTATTTCGCGCCAAACACCGACCAAGGTTTTCTCGATGCTCTGACCACAGCGATTCATGACACTACAAACAATCCATCGGTGATCTCGATCAGTTGGGGAGGACCTGAGAATGAGTGGACTCAGCAGGCCATGATGGCGTTTGATGCGGCATGCCAGGATGCCGCCACCCTCGGCGTCACAATCTGCACTGCCTCTGGCGACAACGGCGCGACCGATGGCGCGACAGATGGTCAACTTCATGTTGACTTTCCCGCGTCTAGTCCTGCCATCCTTGCTTGCGGTGGCACTACTCTGGACGCCACGGGCAACCAGATCAAGGATGAGGAAGCTTGGAACGAACTTGCAACCGGGGGCGGTGCCACGGGGGGCGGCGTGAGCCAGGTATTCGCGCTTCCCTCCTGGCAACAAAACGCAGGTGTGCCCAAGGCTCCCAATGGAATGCTCGGCCGCGGCGTTCCGGATGTTGCGGGGGACGCCGATCCCAATTCCGGCTACCAGATCGTCGTGGACAGCCAGGCGGATGTGGTGGGAGGTACAAGCGCAGTCGCGCCCCTCTGGGCAGGGTTAATTGCACTCCTAAACCAACAGGCCACGCACGCCGTCGGCTACCTTAACCCGCTGCTCTACGCGGCTCCCGTGGAGGCAACATTTCACGACATCAACGTCGGAAATAACGGGGGCTATCAAGCTAGGCCCGGCTGGGACCCTTGCACGGGGCTTGGTACGCCGGATGGCAACGGGTTGATGGTAGCTCTTGCGTCGCCGCAGATGAGCAATGCCGCCCAAGCCGGCAGTAGCGGACCTGTCGAAATCAGGGCACAAAGGCTAAGTGCAAATCTGGGATTCCACGAGACCAAAAAAAAACGTGAATGAGAACGCCGCTCGAATTACGGTCAGCGATGTCCTGCACAATGAGCTACAGCAAATTCGAAGCAGCCGGGTTGAGCGGCTTGAAGCTAAAGAGAATACCCGGGATCCTGCCAACAGCTTGATCGGGCTGGCTTTTTCCGGGGGCGGTATCCGAAGCGCCACGTTTAATCTTGGAATTCTTCAGGGACTCGCGCGGCTCGGCTTGCTGTGCAAATTCGACTATCTCTCCACGGTTTCCGGAGGCGGCTACCTCGGAAGCTGGCTGATGGCATGGATGCACCATCAGAAAATCGGCATCAAGGAGGTGGAAAGGAAACTGGCACCAGCGGCCTACGTGCCTCAGAAAGTAACCGAAGCCCCCGAACTTCGCTTCCTGCGCAATTACAGCAACTATCTGACACCGCGCACCGGCCTGTTAAGCGCGGACTTCTGGGCATTCCTAGCCAGCTACCTTCGAAACACTCTCTTGAACCTGATTATCCTTTTGCTGGCCTTGTTAAGTCTGCTGCTGCTGCCGCGAAGCATCGTGTATCTTCCCCTCGTCCTCGACCGGTTCGACGATTGGGGATATGGTTTGGCCTGGCTGACAGCGAAAACCCCGACCGAGTCCGGTTTTGCGCAGTACTGGGCGCTCGTTGCTGGCTTGGCCTTCGGGCTATTCGGCGTCGTCGGCATGGGCCTGAATCTCTGTTGGGTAAACCCGCCAAAGGGCTCAAAGATCTGCAGTATTGCTAAGCCCTGGGCCATCCAAGCGTTCATCCTGGTTCCCCTGTTTCTCTCAGCGGCTTTGTTCAGTTATGGCTTGGACCAAATCCTCCGCTACGACGTGCCACGGGATTACCTCCTCTTCTGGACCATGTCTATAGGGTTGGGCGCGTACGGCTCCTTTTGGATCATTGCATGCGTGGCGCGATGGCTGGCTCGGCTTCTGGTGTGGCCGAGCTGCAACGGGGGACCGGCGGCCTGGGTGATCCTGCCGACTTCGTTTCTGGCCGGGGCCTCGGCGGTCTCCTGTTTTTGCCGTACGCAATGAGTGCAAATGGACAAACAACTCCCCACGCGGTTATCGGATTGTGGAAAGTGGTGACCTTTGGGGCACCGGGACTCGTCGGATTCATGCTGGTCACCGGGACACTGCATATCGGCTTGATGGGGCGTCAGTGCCTCGATGCGTACCGGGAATGGTGGGCTCGGCTGGGAGGATGGCTGGCCGTTTACGCGTGCGGGTGGGTACTACTCTTTCTTCTGGTTGCTTATATGTCTGCCTGGCTGAACGCGTTTGTGGTTCAAGAGTACGCCAAGCATCACTATAGACTCACCGTCAGTGGCGTGCTCCTGTGGGTCGCCTCGACGGCATACGGTGTGTTGTTTGGCCGAAGTTCGGCAACTGGACTACCAATTCCAGATGCTCCCTTGAAGAAGAAGATACCTCGCTGGGCGGCGCGGGCGACTCCCTATATGTTCATCCTGGGGTTGCTCGTCGGGTTGTCTGTGCTCTCGGCGCGGGTGGCGGCCGTGCTCTATGGCGAGCCCTTCACGTTTAGCGCGGCTAGTGATTACGTAGATCTCAAGGTAGCTTTTGCCTGGATAGGTTTTGCTGGTGCGGCGCTACTGCTTTCCTGGCGCGTGGACATCAATGCCTTCTCGACGCACTTGCTATACCGGAACCGGCTTGTGCGTTGTTACCTCGGCGCGTCGGTCCCCGGTCGCCAGGAACAGCCATTTACTGGCTTTTCCGCGGAAGACGATTTGCCGCTTTCCTCGCTGCAAATCCCTTTGACCAGCTCCGAATCGGAATTGAAAGCGCGTCCTGTCGTGCTTTTGAATGCCAGCGTGAACGTGACCCGAGGGAATGAGCTCGGGCTGCAGACGCGAAAGGCTCGATCCTTTATATTCACTCCAGTTCATTCAGGGTACACCCGGCCATTGCCGGGAAGGCTCGAGCAGGAAAGCCTGTTTTCGGAGACGGCACGAGCGGGCGTCGAGAAGCCGGGCACCGAGAACGGATTAAGTTTGGGGACGGCAATGGCGATCTCCGGTGCCGCGGCCAGTCCCAACATGGGCTTTTATTCTGAACCGGCTCTCGCCTTCCTGATGACCCTGTTTGACGTACGCCTAGGGTGGTGTCTTGCAAATCCAGGGAAGGAGAAGTGGGTGAGAGGCAGCCCTGACGTGGGTTTCTTGTGTCTTTTGCGAGAACTCTTCGGCGCGGCGAGCGATGAGAGTAAATACGTCTACTTGTCTGACGGAGGTCACTTCGAGAATCTGGCAGTGTACGAACTCGTGCGCCGGCGGTGCAAGTTGATTGTTGCTTGCGACGCTTCGTCCGATTCGGGTTACAAGTTCGCCGATCTTTATAATGCCATGGAACGCTGCCGGATTGATTTTGGCGTGGAGATTACTCGGATGACATGGCACACCGTGCCACAAAACGGACACGTCAGCCAACACTTCGACCTTTGCAGAATCCGTTACACCCCTGGCAACGACAGCGATGACGGCGTGCTTCTGTATCTCAAGCCGGCGCTGAAAGGGGACGACCCTGAGGATTTGCTTGGATACTGCAGAATTAACCAATCCTTTCCTCATGATTCCACGGCGGACCAGTGGTTCGACGAAGAGCGATTCGAGAACTATCGCAACCTCGGCTACGTCAGTGCACTCGCAGCGGAAAAGGAATTGCGCGATAAGATAGCAGACGTGCCAGCCTGAAAGGCGAACAAGCAGCAATGCGGAGCATATTCGCCATCACCATGAACACAGCCTGCTCATCGTGTGGCTGCTGACCTGCTTGCCTCTAACACTAGAGCGGCTCTACCGCCTGCGCTACCTGAATCGTGGTTTACATTCCGTGCGCACCGCGATCGATTTGCGAAAATGGACCCACCCGCAGGCCGCCCTCGCCAAAGCGTTCAGCCCCTCCAAAATAATTCCTCTAAGCTACCGGGCGCCAAGTATCCGAAATTGCTGTGACGGCTGTGATCACAGCCGCGGTTGTGAAACGGGCACCTGAGTATTTGCAGAACAGACGCAAGTCGCGTACTATCTATGGCGCGGGGTGGAGCAGCCTGGTAGCTCGTCGGGCTCATAACCCGAAGGTCGTCAGTTCAAATCTGACCCCCGCAACCAATTGTTAGTTTAGATACAACGGCTTAGGAGGCTCCACTCCTGAGCCGTTTTCTTTCAGGGCCCAACTGGGTCCAAAACTCCCCAAACTGCCTTGCCAAGTTGCGCCGCGATGCGCTTTCCATCCTCGCTAATCACATGAGTATAGATTGAGCATCTGCCTTTTAGGCAGAATGCCACAGGTTTGAGTCTCGCCGGCCGCGCCCTCTCATTGAACTGAAAAGAGTAGCGGGAAGCGCTCTTCACCGTCGACCTTCTGCACAAAAAACAGATGCTCATAATTCAGTAGTAAGTCTGCCCTCCCAAGCAGGCGCACTCGCTGAGTTTGCGTGTTCTGGGATTTTGGTGCGATTGCAGCGGTCTGTGCAACCCGTGCTTTCTTTGTCGAGGAGGAAGCGGTTACAGTCCGTCTCGCAGACGTGAGACAGACGTACGGAAAGCCGACCTTTGGACCAAGTGCTTTTGGACATCGCCTGCTGGAGATGACTACGGTCACTCTCAAAACGAAGCTTCAGCTATTCAGGAATACAGCTTCGCGTAGATTCCAAGCCTTCTAATTCGGTATATGAGTGTAGTTCGGCTGATACCCAATCGGATTGCAGCGCCATCCGTACCGCCTACGCGGCCCTTGCACGCGGTAAGCGCCTGTATGATTTCCTCGCGCTGCTTCCTTTCGTACTCCTCAGCGCCGGCGTTGATATCAGGTCCTGAGCTGAATGCTTTGCGAGCCGCTCGCTTCTTGTTCACGACGGCATCTACCGCCATCTCGGTTTCTGTCTTTCGCAGTTCTGCGAGCGGTACTTCGAGTGCCTTGCCGCGCGTCAGGATGACTGCGCGTTCGATGAAATTCTCCAATTCGCGGATATTCCCGGGCCATTCCCAAGCCGTGAGTCCCTTCATCACTGCAGAAGGTACCGATTCAATTTGTTTCTGCATCTGTTTTGCGAACTTCTGCACGAAATAACTAACGAGTAGGGGAATATCTTCCTTGCGCTCCCTTAGGGAGGGTATCCGAATCGGAAAGACATTCAACCGGTAGAACAGGTCACTGCGAAACTCGCGGTCCGCAACCATTTTCTCCAGGTTGCGGTTCGTTGCGGCGACCAGACGCACATTCACTTTGCGCGTATGCGTGCTTCCCAGGCGTTCAAATTCGCGCTCCTGCAGAGCGCGTAGCAGTTTCGGCTGAATTTCAATTGGGATGTCGCCTACTTCGTCCAGGAAGAGCGTGCCCTGGTCGGCTAGTTCCAATCGCCCGATTTTTTGCGTAATGGCTCCGGTGAACGCACCCTTTTCGTGCCCAAACACTTCGCTCTCCAGCAGGCCCGTGGGGATTGCGGCACAATTAAGTTTCACAAAGGTACGGTCCTTGCGTCGGCCGCGGTCGTGAATTGCGCGCGCAATGAGCTCCTTGCCCGTTCCGGTTTCACCCAGCAGCAGAACCGTGGAATCGCTCGGAGCGACGGTGTCCACCAATTTCAGAATATGCTTTAGTGGAGCGCTTTTCCCAATGATGCGTTCGAACCCGCTGTCGCTGCGAATTTCCTCTTCCAGGTAGAGTTTTTCCTGTGCGAGCTTGTCCTTGAGTTCAGAAATTTCGTGGTAGGCCAGTGCGTTTTCAATTGCGATTGCGATCTGTCCGGAGGCCCGACTCAGGAAATCAACATCTTCTGGCACAAAAGGCGTCTCTGTCGTGCGCGAAGGACATAAGAGTCCGAGGATCCGATCGCGATTTACAAGTGGAATAATGCACTGGGTTTTTATGCCTTCCGCTCGTCCAGACACGCAATTGTCGGATTCCTGACTGTCAAGGACTACAGGTTTCAAGGTGTCCATCGCTTTTTTGGCGGCGGCGCTCGGCGCAACGAGCAGATCTTCTTTGATGAGCCCCTTGCCGTGCGGAAAATCCATGGCGAATACCCTAATTTGTCCCGATGCTCCGTCGGGCAGCGAAACGGTCACCAAATCAGCTTGTATAACTTGGCGGATATTCGCTGCAATCGCGCGTAAGACCTCTCGGAGGTCGAGGCTCGACGTGATTCTGCTCGTCAGATTCAGTAGCAACTGGAGCCGGTCGTTCTGACGCTGCAGCTCTTCATTGATGCTCATTGTCGCTTCGTAACGGTTTTCACCGTTCGCCACGGGTATAGGAGTGCGGATTAACGCTTCGTCGCGGTTTACATCGTTCGCCACGGGTATAGGAGTGATTATGCCCATTATCTGTCTTAGATGCCGCATGAAACTAGATAGCTATAAGGCGCTACCGAATCTCCGCCAGGATTAGCGTGATGTCGTCGTGAAGAGGTCCGGCGCTCCAGTATTAGCTACCCGCAATCTTAACTCATTGGCGTGTAATTTTGCCCATTCCCTCAGCAACAATGGCTCGCGTCCCAGAATTTTCTCTGTATCGTCTTTTACGCTCCCAACGTACGCCATTCTTCCGTCCTCGACGTAGCGGAAGAATTCGAGCCCTCCCTTTGCATACGCCGGTTCGAATATTGAACCGGGCTGTTCCGCCTCGCTCTGGAAAGCTTCGGCTGTACGAACTGCCGCTGTGAACTTACGACCTGTAGCCTCAGCTGGAGCTTCAGCCACCTGGTTCGGAGTAAGTACATCCGCTGAAAACCAGTAGTCCTTTCCACTGTGTTTTTTCGGCCCTTCCATGAGAATGACTGCTGCGGATTCTGCTACATCTTCCAAAGCGGTATACCCAAGAGCTTTGGAAGTGTAATAACTGTACCGGCCACGTTTGACCGCGGCATACGATAGCAAATTCTGCATGAACATGTTGGGGTGCAGATTCGTCCATGCGACGCCGCTGGCTTGAAGATAGATTTCGATCATCTGATGCCAAGCGAAAACCGTAGCGTAGGCGTCACGATCTGTCGTGAAAGCGCCCAGGTGCACGATATGCTTTACACCGTTACGTCTGGCCGCATCGATCAGGGATTTGCTGTGCACAAGCATGTCCACCGTATAGCCAGTTATTAGAAAAATCCCGGTGATGTCTTTCAACGCTTGATCGAACGTTCGTGGATCATCGAGATCGATAAAGCGCGACGCCCCAAACTGATCTGCAAGCTCTTTCAGGTTCTCTTTCCTTCGGGACCCTACCGAAAAGTTTGCCTTGCTCCTTTTCAAATGTTTGGCGACGAGTTTTCCTACTTGTCCTGTTGCACCCAACACGAGCAGGTTGCTTGCACTATTCATTTGAAGCTCCTTTCACTTTTTCTTGGATAGTATCCAGTCATTTATGAAAACAAAAAAATGAACTGGCGAGCTAAACGCCGCACTTACATGCTGCGGTGGCGCTGGTATTGTGCTGAGGTGATTGACCGGAAGGCCTATCCAACCACCGCCACCAAACAGTCACTGTTGCCAGCCCCCACCTAGCGCTTGGTAGAGCTGGACCAGCGCAAGGCGTTCATTGAGCTGCGCCTGAACGAGATTTAGTTCCGCGGAGAAGTAGTTCGTCTCATTGGTCAGCACCTGTAGATAACTCGCGCCGCCGTGCTGATAGAGCACCAACGAGAGCTGATCGGACCGCTGGGCCGCCTGGGTGAGCAATTCTTGCTGCCCGCGGAAGTCACGATCTTTTTGATATGCGATGAGCGCATTCGAAACTTGCTCCAGCGAGTTCTGCACGGTCTGCTGATAAGCGAGCACTGCCTCCTGATATTGCGCTCGGGTCAACCTCAGTCCCGATCGGAGAGCTCCGGCTTGAAAGACAGGCTGCGCGACACTGAGGGCGCCGAACCAAGTCTGGGAGGGTGCGTTGATGAACCGATTCAATGCGTTGCTCTCTAAGCCACCGGCCCCTGTGAGTGAGATGCTGGGAAAGAAGGAGGCTTTGGCGACGCCAATCTGGGCGTTGGCTGCGACGATGATTTCTTCCGCCTGTCGAACATCCGGGCGACGTTCGAGCAGTTCTGAAGGCAGACCAGCGGGAACGGCCTCGGGCACGGGCTGCTCCGTAAGCGCCTGACCGCGGCTAATGGAACCAGGATTGTCGCCCAGCAGGATGCTGAGCAGATTTTCTTGCTGCCGGATCTGCCGCTCGAGATCCGGAATGCTTTCTGACGCGGTATAGACAAGTTGCTCAGACTGGCTTACGTCGAGGTCCGAGGCTGAGCCGTGGGTCTCGAGCACCTTAGTCAATTGCAGGGATTGTTGCCGCGATCCCAGCGTGCGCTTGGAGATTTCAATTTCGCTGTCGAGCGCCCGAAGCTGGAAATAGGCCGTTGCCACGTTTGCAACGAGGGACGAAATCACCGCCCGCTGCCCCCACTCGCTTGCGAGCATCTGGGCCCGAGCGGCTTCGGTCTGCCGCCGGTATTTTCCCCAAAAGTCGAGATTCCAGATCACGGAAAGGTTCAGTTGACCCGCGTTGACTTGGTAAGGGGGAAACTGGTTTGAAGTCTTCGCGTTTTGCTGGCTGAAGATGTCTGCGCCGACGCTGGCCGAGGGAAACTGGTTGGCGCGCGTTATACCGAGTTGTGCCTGAGCCTCTAAGACGCGTGCCGCCGCGATGCGAACGTCATAGTTCTGCTGAAGCGCGGTGTGAATCAGGTCCGCCAGCACTGGGTCCTGATACACTTGCCACCAATTTTCATTGCCGAGTGACGGTGCTGCGGCGGTCTGGGCTGCCATGCTATCGCGATAGTCTGTTGGCACGCTTACTGTTGGCCGCTTGTAATTCGGTCCGACCGCGCAACCAGAGAGCAAGACTGCAATCGCTAACAATAGAAACTTCTTCATGTTAGTCGGCCTCCCCAGATGCTTCGGCAGACCTGAATTGTGTCGTGCTTACTTGCTTAGCTCCGGAGAATTTCTCAACTACATAGAAGATCGCCGGAACAAAGAATCTGCCGATGAAGGTCTCCGCCACCATGCCACCGATCACGGTCGTACCGATAATCTGGCGCGCGATGGCGCCCGCTCCGGATGCTGTCCAGAGTGGCACGCACCCGACAATGAAGGCGAGCGCGGTCATCATGAGGGGCCGGAACCGAAGCCTCGCTCCGTCCAGGGCGGCGTCGACCAGAGGCCTGCCGCGTTCGTACTCCTCTTTGGCGAACGCGACGATCAGAATTGAATTCTTGGCACCCAGACCGATGAGCATCACTAGACCAATCTGGGTGTATACATCGTTCTCCATCTGAACCATGTACGGCGGCAGAAACCAGCCGAGCACAACGCGGCGTAGCCAGAGCGCGACGAGGGCCCCAAACACCGCGACGGGAGTGCTCAGGAGCACGCTCCATGGAAGTGACCAGCTCTCATACAGCGCGGCCAACACCAGGAATACGAAGAGCAGCGAGAGACCAAAGATGGCCCATGCGGGAACCCCTTGGCGGGCTTTCTGCTCCTGATAAGACATGCCCATGTAGTCGAAGCCCATTTCGTGGGGCATGGTCTGTTTGAAGACATCTTCCAGTGCCGCGGTCGCCTGCTCAGAGCTATAACCCGGCGCGGCGCTGCCGATGATCGCCGCCGACCGGTACTCGTTGTAGCGCAGGGTGAATTCCGGGCCGTAACGGGTCTCGAAGTTTGCGAGCGCGGAAAGCGGCACATTCTGTCCCTGACTGTTCCGCACATAGAACTGCCCAAGGTCTTGCGTGTTCGAGCGGTAAGGCGCTTCGGCCTCGACATAAACCTGCCACGTACGGCCGAACTCGTTAAAATAGTTAACGAACAGGCCGCCCATAAATGCCTGAATCGTCTGGTACACATCGTTGATCGCAACCCCCTGTTTAAGCACTTTGTCGCGGTCAACATTGATGTACTCCTCTGGCACACTCGGGATAAATGTTGAAGTGACTAAGCCGATTTCAGGGCGCTTGCGCGCGGCCGCCAGGAATTTGTTCAGATTATCGCTAAGAAACTTGACATCTTTTCCGGAGCGATCTTCCAGGACGAACTGAAATCCGCCGGACGTGCCGACACCGGGAACCGCAGGCGGCGAAAAACTGAAAACGGTTCCGACCGGCAACCCGCCGAGTTCCTGGTTCAGTCGATTCTTTATTTCCTGATACTGTTCCGCTCTGCTTTTGCGCTCGCCCCAAGGTTTCAACGTAACGAAGAAGAAACTGTTGTAGCTAGTGTGGGCGAAGCTGAGGAGGTTAAAGCCGACTACAGTTGTCGTGTATTGAACTCCCGGCATGTTCGCGAGAACAGCCTCTACCTGTTTCGCAGCCGCGCTTGTGCGTTCCATTGACGCCGCGATGGGGAGTTGCATGCTGACGTAGATGTAGCCTTGGTCTTCATCCGGCATAAAGCTGGAGGGCAGCCGGCTGCCAAAGAAAAACGCGCCCAGACCGAAGACTGCCAGCAGCACCAGCACGAGCGCGCCCTTGTGAATTACCGCGTGCGACCAGCGGACAAAACCATTCGTACTGCGTTCCCAATAGCGATTGAAGACGTCAAAGAATTTCCCGAGAGGCCCCCGGCGCTTGTAAGTTCCTTCCTCTGGTTTTGGCCGCAGCAACAGACCCGCGAGCGCCGGGCTGAGCGTGAGCGCATTGAACGCGGAGAGCATCACGGAAATGGCGATGGTCAGAGCGAATTGTTGATAAAGTCTCCCGGTGATGCCCGGAATGAACGCCGTAGGGACGAACACCGAAGCCAACACCAGCGCAATCCCCACAACTGGTCCGGAGAGCTCTTTCATCGCCTTCATTGCCGCGTCCTTCGGAGCCAGTCCCTCCTCGATATGGCGCTGCACACCTTCGACAACCACAATCGCGTCGTCGACCACCAAACCGATAGCCAGGACCAGGCCCAACATTGACAGTGTGTTGATGGAGAAGCCGAATAGCGGGAACAGCGCAAACGTGCCGACGAGCGAAACAGGGACAGCCAGCATAGGGATCAGGGTGGCCCGCCAGTCTTGCAAGAATAGGTACACCACAAGAATGACCAGCAGAATCGCAATCACCAGCGTTTCGACAACGTCCCTCATGCCTTCAGTGACCGGCAGAGTCTGGTCGAGCGATATCGCATAGTCGACATCTTCGGGAAAGCGCTCCTTCATCCGGCTCATGAGCTTGCGGACGCCCTCCGCGGTTTGAAGAGCGTTAGATCCGGGAAGTTGGTAAATCGCAATGATGGCGCTGGGCTTGCCATTCAGGCGGCTGATCGTGCTGTAATCCTGTTGGCCCAGTTCGACTCGCGCAACGTCTTTCACGCGCACGATCCCGCCATTCGGAGCTTCGCGAACAACGATGCTGCCGAATTCTTCCGGAGATGTCAGACGGCCCTGTGCCAGCAACGCATAGGTGTATTGCTGATTACCGAGAGCCGGCTCGCCACCGATCTGGCCAGCCGGATTTACCTTGCTCTGAGCCTGGATGGCATTAGTAATGTCCGTTACGGTGATGCCCAGCTTCGCCAGTTGATCTGGTTTTATCCAGAGCCGCATCGCATACTGGCCGGCCCCGAAGACCTCCGACCGGCCCACGCCATATGAGCGGCCGATGGGATCGTTGAGATTGATGTACGCATAGTTAGACAGAAACGCCGCGTCGCGGGTGCCGTGGGGCGAGTACAAGCCCACCAGCAGGAAAGGAGCGGTGGCCGACTTTCGCAACGTGATCCCATAGCTGGTCACCTCGGGAGGAAGCTGACCGTTTGCCAGCTGCTGACGCGACTGCGTAAGAATGAGATCCATGTTGGGATCAGTCTTGAGATCAAAATCGACGAGCAGAGAGGTTTGCGAACCATTGGTGGTGTTTACGGAATACATGTATTCCATATTGTCGACGCCGGTGACTTGCTGTTCGATCGGAGTAGCTACGGACTGCTCCAGAGTCTTCGCGTCGGCACCAGGGTAGTTAGCTTGCAGCCAGATTTCCGGTGGGGCAATGTTCGGAAACTGTGCGATTGGCAAAAGCGCAATCGTGATCCCGCCAATGATGACGGTAACGATCGCGATCACAATCGCGACTATGGGGCGTCGGATGAAAAAGTTCGCCATGACTTAACGCTCCTCCGTTTCCGTGTACGGCGTGGGATTTACCAGCTCACCTTGTTTTGTCTTCTCCGCACCGACCGCCACGACTCGTTCTCCCGGCTTCAGGCCGGATGTGATTACCCAAAGCGTGTCAACTCTCGGACCAACCGCCACGGTCCGGAGTTGCGCCCGGTTATCGGCGCCGACAACCGTTACTTGATAGGTTCCTTGCTGCTGGTTCACCGCCGCCTGAGGCACCAGCAGCGCTCCAGTGATGTTTCCCGTCGGCGCCTGAATGCGCGCGTACTGGCCGGGTCGCAATAGGTTTTTGGAATTGAGGAACTCGCCAACGATTTGAATGGTTCCAGTCTGCGTGTTTACTTGGCGATCCGCGAAGATGATTCTGCCGGGATGCGGGTACGTACTGCCGTCGGCGAGAGTCAACTGCAACGGGATTCGTGAAGCGTGCGTGATAAAGTCCACGCTCCCCCGACCACCGCCATCCGCCATGCGCAGGTATTCCTGTTCGCTGATCGGGAAATAAACTTTGATTGGACTTACCTGCGAGACTGCGGTGAGGACCGTAGACGGTCCTACCAGGTTGCCCACCTGCACCGTGTTAATGCCAGCAATTCCGTCAACTAGCGAGATGACGCTCGTGTAGCCCAAGTTCAGCTCGGCTTGTTCGACCGCCGCCTGGGCGGCCGCAACTGCCGCCTTTGCACCACGGAGCGACTGCGTGTCGGTATCCAGCTGGCTCTGGGGAATCGCGTGAGCTTCCGCTTCGGGAATGTCACGCTTCACGTTGAGCTCGGCGTTGGCCATCTGCGCCTCGGCCTGGGCCAATTGCCCTTTGGCTTGATCGAGCGCTGCCTGAAATGGGCGTGGGTCAATCTCGAAGAGGACTTCACCCTTTTTGACGAATGCGCCTTCGTGATAATCCTGTCGAATCAGGTAACCGCTCACTTGCGGCGAAATCTGTGCGTTGACGTACCCTTCGAGCGTTCCTACCCACTCACCCTGCACCGGCACATCCTTCTGGATGACCGGCGTCACCTCGACTGTGGGCGCCGGAGGGGCCGCTGCGGAAGCTACCTTCCGTTCGCAGCCGGCGCCCAGCACCGTCACGAAGACAAGCACCATCAGAAAGCCGAGCAAATTCCAACTGTTGCGCTTTCGTAGGACATTTAGGTGCTCAAGAATGTGCTTCGTGTAGGTGCCGCTGGCCGTGAATTGCGCTCCTTCTTTAGCCAGCTTGCACAAGAGCCGCTCTCCGCTCTTGTCGATAAACGTGACTTCATTGAGGTCCACGACGCAAGCGCGGCCCACATGCGTGCGATGGTTCTTCCTCCAACATGTCCTGAGTTCATGCACCCAGGGATCGGTAAGCCGGCCATGCAGAATCCATCTTTCTTCGGCAGGTGTTTCACTGAAACTGATTTTCAACATGCTATTTCCCTCAGGACTTGTCAGTGAAAAGAGTCTTTGCGATCGCAAGAACGATTGTGTTGATATGCAGGTCATTTCTTTTTCGGCCTTCCGTCGTTGCTCTTGTTGAGCTTCTCCTGAAGCTCGCGTTCCGCCTGGAGCCAATCGTCCAGGTCGCAGCCGTGAATTCCGCCACGCTCGATGTGAATCTCAAACGCTCGCTCACGAATTTCGGCCAAAGATGGCCCATTGTTGCGACTTTCTTCCGCGACGTTTGACCGAAGAATGCTTCTTGACATGGTCTGAGCATTCGTAAGCGGGTCTTGCAATTTCATAGTTTTGTCTCCTTCCAACGGATTTCTTCGACTTTCAACTGGCAGAACCGAACGACGATACTGGCGGAGGGCTGAGCTGAGCGCGCTGTCGCACCGGACTAGAGAGTTGCCAATCCAAGGTCAGCTCGGTCATATACCAACCTGACCTCAACTCCGGCCCTCCAGAGAAACCGCGTGGTACCTCAGCGCTTTGCCTAGCTCTTTTCTCGCGTGGAACACGCGACCCTTAATGGCGGCGACCGAGAGCCCCATCCGCCAGGCTGTCTCCTGGGTTGATAAATCTCCCAGTTCCCGCAACTCGACGGCTCTTCGCATTCCCGGCCTCAGGTGCCTTATCGCCGCAGACACAATCCGTGCTTCCTCTTTCTGCAAGTAGGTGGCTTCAGGGTCCGGGCTTGCATCAGCTAAGTCGAGGCCAGGCGTGGTTCCGTTGTCGCCACTCGAATCATCGGCCGGCACCTCGTGCAGTGCGCGTCGCCTGCGCAGCGACATCAGGGCCTCGTTGATGGCAATACGCGTTAACCATGTGGAGAAGGAGGATTTCCCTTCGAACTTCTGCAAGTGGACGAATGCTTTCCGGAAAGTTTCCTGGACAATGTCTTCGGCATCTTCCCGAACTCGTGTGTAACGAAACGCGAGTGCAAAAATCCTTCGCTGGTGACGCTTGGCGAGACTTTCAAAACCCAGTTCATCTCCATTCTTGGCGGCGGCCACGAGTTCCTCGTCCGCAGCGGCATCAGAAGAGGAAGTAACGCCTCGTTTGCCAATCTCGTTTCGAAGTTGACCCAGCATGATGCTTCACCTTTCCAATGGGCCCACGCTCTTGAACCTGTGCGTTTGTCCTTGCTCGAACTAAGGGCAAACCACAGTCCAAATCCTGGATTGCGTAAGTCGTTGATTTCTGGTGGAACATCGGCTTGGAAGTCGAAGAAGTCGGAAAAGTCGAAAATGTCCAATCGACTGACATTCGAATTTGCTGTCAAAGTCAGGAATCAACCATTCGCGAATTGCAAGCTAGTCGGAGAGAGCTGCTCGTTCAGTTGGCTCACAAAACCTACGAGCCGGCCAGGGAGAAAGCTGAAGAACAAGGTTAGACGATGATTCACTCGACCGAAAAACGCTCTATGCGTGCGAGTGCCACGGTTCTTGCTTGCCTCGGTCGTGCGCAATCAGAGGAATTACCGCACACGTTCCCCATACTTCGGACGTGGGTTCGCTGCGGGGTAATGTCGAGGATTTCGAAAGAGGCTCACCGAAGAGATTTGACTGGCTTTGTCGTTTCAGTGTTTCGGATTCTGGACCGTTTTGGACCTCGCGCATCGGCTACGCAACCTAAGATACCCAGCAATAGGCGGTGCCATCCGTATGGCTGGCCAAACGCTTGGCCATTATCGCATTCTGGAAAAGATTGGCGCCGGGGGCATGGGAGAAGTCCTATCCCATTCCCGGTCAAAATCTTGCGCCAGGAGTCCCGGCGGGGGCAGCCGGGACTTCGTGTCGACTCGCGCGGTATCGCCGTTCAGAACGACAAGCGATGCCCGCGAAGGGCTGGGCTAAGTGCGCTGTCGCACCGGGATGCAGGGCCCAATCCAAAGCCGCCTGCGAAAACCCGATTCACCTGTGATACTTGGTACGAGTGAACCCTTCTGGACCGATGAAGCAGAGAAAAACCATAATCGTTACTGCACCGATCAATAGAAACGTGACCATTTAGGACCTCCTCTCGCACCAGTCTTAATTTCACGCGCAGGTCAGCCGATTCTATGAATTCAGTTTGAATTGCACCTGCACTTGCAACTCAACCGAAACCGGCTGCCCGTTCAAGGTAGTCGGCTCATACTTCCACAGCAGCACGGCCTTGAGCGCCGCATCCATGAGCAACGGGTGCCCGCTCACCACGCGCGCTTGGACGACATTCCCGTGTTCATCAATCACCGCATCGACAACCACCGTGCCCCAAATGTGCGTCTCGCGCGCGAGCGGCGGATACACCGGATCCGCAGAATACGTCTGGCGCGGCGGTTTGATATGCGAACCAACCCGCACTATTTTTTGTACTGGCCGCGGCGCGGGAGGAGGTGTTGGCGCCGACGTCCCTGTTCCTCCCAGGACTCCGCCGATCTGGCCGCCGATCACTCCCCCTGGCACACCACCTTCGACGCCACCGAAATCAGGAGCTGCTTCGCCGACGTTATCTGAGCCTGCGGAAACGGTCTTCGGAATCGCAGTAGGTGCCGTCAGTTGTTGCAGCATGTAGTTCAACTTTGCCTTTGGGTGCGTGATATGCGGAGCGACTGTACCTCCCGCAGGGGCCGGGGGCGGTGCCAAGGGCGGCGGTGGAGCAACCACCGGGATTTCGTGATATTCGTTCAGGTGAATTGTCCCCGTGGTGTATAGCGGCACGATGATCAGCGCCGCGACAATCACAATGTGAAATCCCATGGCGCTGAGCCACTTCAAAGGGCTCCTGCGCGTCTGCTGTGTCGTGGGCATCTCGAGCAAAGCATTCAAAAAAACATCGTTGTTCATGGTCGGAGGGAGTCGGAGCGATCCCGCGGCCTTTCTTGCAGGTGCGCCTTGCTCGGGACCAAGAATCGAAATCCGCTGAGTGGCCATGACTTCCTCCTAGAAACCGCGCGAGTCGCTTCGCACATCGGCTCTTGGAGTGCGAGCTGCCCTCTTACACATGTGAACCTCGGTGCCTCGCTGTTCGAACGAGACCTCGTCCATCGCCAACTTCATGAGATGAATGCCGCGTCCGTGATCCGCTTCGAGGTTTTCGACAGTCACGGAATCGGAAACGGTGCGCGGATCAAACCCTTGACCTTGGTCTGAAACGGTCAGTGAGATTCCTTTACCGACCTTGCAACGGCAGCGGACGTGAACTAATTTGTGAGCATCCAGCCGGTTGCCATGAACGACTGCGTTATTAAGAGCTTCCTGGAGCGCCAGTTCGACGGCGGATTCCTCGCCCGTGATGCAATGCGACCCTTCGATGACCCGCATCAGTCGTTTCACCAGCGGTGAGATCGCGCTGATCTCGCTCGGTATCCAAGCGTCGATTTCCAGCAAGGAACCTGCGCCTCGGCCGGCAAACGCTGGCCGAAGATTTGCTCTCACATGCACTGAGCGTCCGTTATTCATGACAGTACCTTCCGGTCAGCTGTGCGCCAGCCACAGGCCATAGCGCACGGAGTCCAGCAGTCCGAATCCCTTGCGATACCGCAGCACTCGGTACCACTTGCTCCACTCGCGGATGAATATAAGAATCGGTGACATAGCGTCCCCTCTCTCGTGCATTACGTTCTTGCACGTGCGGTAAGGGCAAGACGCGCGCCAAACTGACAAAGATCGTAAGTCGCTGAATTTTCAGGAGAAGACGACAGAAGTCGAAAATGTCGAGGTTGAAGAAGTCGAAAAAGTTGAAAGTGTCGACGCGATTCGGATGGCTATGGAAAGGGGGAAGCGCGACTCAGGTGTATCGCTTCGCATAGATGCCGAGCTGTCTGTATTCGTCGCCAAAATTGCAGGGCGCAGAGGGCCTCGGACCAGCCGGTACCTAACATGGCCTCTCATTTCTTCGGCTCCTGTACATTTCAGCGAATCTTGCGGGCCAGCTGTTTCATGACGTGTTTTCTGAACACTCCCGAAGAGCGGAACGTGACCCCTTCTTTCATCAGCTCTAGCAGTACGTTTTGTCCGTCTTCGCTGATGCAGGTCACGCTCCTCAGTTCAATCACGAGTTCCCGGCCCCGTAGGTCCGCTGCGGCCCCCCGGCACTCTTTCCTAACTCAGCCGCCCACGGTGCGACCAGCTTGTCCTCCAGCACCAACCGTCGCCGATCGGGAGTATCGAGAATGGTGATCTTCAACATTTGCTTTTGCTCAAACCACCAGTAAGGGCAAAGCCCGCTCCAAACCCGCCGCGCCGTAAGTCGCTGATTTTTCAGGAGAAGATCGCCATAGGTCGAAAGTGTCGAAGTTGAGGAAGTCGAAAGGGTTGAAACTGTCGGAGCGATTCGGGGCTACAGCAAGGGACGGGTTTCAGATCAGGCGAAACGTTTCGCTTTGATACCAAAACTTCATCATTCTATAGAGGAGCGTCGTGCGGTTAATTCCCAACCGCGCGGCAGCGCCTTGAGATGGTCTTCGATGAGTTATCTGTCAAAGTTTATTTAAGCCGTCGAGCGCGGCTACCTTGTAAGCCTCAGCCAGGGTTGGATAGTTGAAGACCATGTCGCGGAAGTATTCGACCGAGCCACGATAGAAGAGTACCGCCTGGCCGATATGAATAATTTCAGTCGCACGTTGCCCTAACGCGTGCACGCCAAGTAACACGCGAGTTTCGCGATGAAAAAGGAGTTTCAACATGCCGACTTCGTCGCCGAGCATCATGCTTTTCGCCAGTTCAGAATACCTGGCGATGCCTACTTCGTAAGGAACCTTGTTGGCGGTTAGCGTTTCCTCGGTCTGGCCGACCATAGAGATTTCTGGAATGGTGTAGATGCCGTAGGGGAATAGGTCGGGCATGTGCTCAAAGGGAATTCCAAACATATGGCTGGCGGCGAGGCGCCCCTGTTCCATCGATGTGCTGGCGAGCGCCGGAAATCCGATAACGTCGCCTGCGGCATAAATGTGTGGAACATCACTCTGAGAGAATTCATTCACTTTCAACCTTCCGCGCGAGTCTGCGGCTAACCCAGCGGCTTCCAATTGGAGCTGATCAGCATTAGCCTGGCGGCCGACAGCATAGATGAGTGCCTCCCCATGCACCCTCTTGCCACTCTGCAGGTCCGCAAAAACAAACTCGCGTTGGGGATCGATCCTAACTTGAGCTACTTTTTCCCCTAGCCGGAAAGTGACGCCCAGCTGACGCAAGTGATAGCAAAGCGCCTCGATGATTTCCCGATCCGCGAACTCAAGAATCGCTGGACGCTGATCGATCAGTGTGACATCAGCGCCCAAGGCCGCCATGAATGAAGCATATTCCATGCCTACGACACCAGCGCCGACGACGATGATTTCCTTGGGGATACGGCCTAAGCCAGAAAGGTGATCCGTATCCACGACGCGGTGATTATCGAAAGCAATCTCTGGGCTGTGTGCTGGTCGCGTGCCACAGGCGACAAGTACTTTCTCGGCTTTGAGTTCCGTTTTTTCGCCGTCGCCTTGAACTTCCAAGGTATGCGGATCTAGAAATACCGCGCAGCCTTGATAGACAGTGACCCCGTTGCGCTTTAATTGCGCTCGAATTACCTCAGTCTCTCGCGACACAATGGCGCTGACCCGTGAAGCTAGATCTTGAACAGAAATGTCGCCATTTGGCTTACCGTATAGGGCGTTTACGGTGGAGCCAGTGAGCTGGAAGATAGCCTCACGCAGTGTCTTGCTCGGGATTGTCCCAGTATGAACACACACGCCTCCCATCATGACGGTGCGGTCGACTAGAGCGACGCGCTTGTGAGCTTTCGCTGCAGCAATTGCGCCCTTCTGCCCCGCCGGACCGCTGCCGATAACAGCCAGGTCGTAAGTTGACGAACTCATTTCGAAACTCCAAGCGCCAAGGGATGACAAGGGCAAGACAGACGCCATAGTCGGCAGAACGTAAGTTGCTGAATTTTCGGGGAAAGAACACCAACAGTCGAAAATGTCGAGGTTGAAGAAGTTGAAAGAGTCGAAACTGTCGAAGCTATTGCCTGAGGGCAGCCGACAGAGAGGTGGGGTGCAACTTAAGCATACTGCTTCGCGTAGATACCGAGTTTTTTCATTCGAGAAAGGAGAGTCGTGCGGTTCATTCCCAGGCGCGCGGCAGCACCGTCGGCGCCGCCCACGCGCCCCTTGCACGCAGTCAGTGCCCGTATGATCTGATCGCGCTGCTTTCCTTTATATTCGTTAGCAGCGCTACTTTTGTCATTTGGCGAATTTGCTCTTTCTCCAGCGACTGGTTTAACTTCGTGCAGGTCAGTATGCACGAATGCTTCCGTATTGGTTTTTCGGAGTTCTGCGAGCGGAGCCTCAAGCGACTTGCCCCTCGTCAGGATCACGGCTCGCTCAATGAAATTCTCGAGTTCACGAATATTGCCGGGCCAGTCCCAAGTCCTCAGCCCCTTCATTACCGCGGTAGGAATCGCTTCGATAGGCTTTTGCATCTCCTTGGCGAACTTTTGGACTGTAGCCGGCTCCACCCGAGGCAGAGACATTTTTGCGGCTATGATGCACCAACGCAATCGCCGCGCCGCTCTTGCGTTGCAGCAGACGGAGATAGCCGAGCAATGCCGCAATCTCGCCGGCGGCGTTTTCGTCGATGGCATGCAAGCGGACCAAGGGGTCGAGGATGAGAAGAACGGGGCGGTGAAGCAGGAGAGTGGCCTCAAGCCGCTGTTGGTCGGAGATGCGGTCCAGGCGCAGAGAATCCGCGGTGATGATGCGAAGGTCCAAGCCAGCCAGCGCAAGGCCGGGTGCTGCGCGAGCGATTCCAGGCGCAACCGTAGCGTGGCTTGGGAATCTTCAGCCGCATAGAGAAGCACCGGGCCGGGCGAGGGGACAGCAAACGTAGTCAGGCACGCGGACCCGGAAGCCACCGACACCGCCATTTCCAGCGCCATCCACGTCTTGTAGCTTTTGGGGGTTCCCCCGATGATGCCAACCGCGTGCGCCGTCCAAAGCTGATCGATCAGCCAGGGCGCACTGGAAGCGGGGGCGGTGCTCAGATCCGCAGGCCGCACGACGGGGAAAGGCGTCGGAGCTGTTGCGGCGTTCATAACAACGCCTCCGCACAATCGCGGATGGCGCCTTCGGCAACGGTGACATCCACGAGGTTGGACTTCCCTTGAGCGGCCAACTCCAAACAGCGCGTCGCCAGCACGTCGATGCGGCGCATGATGCCGCCGGTGGCTTTGGAGATCAACAGCAAGCCATCCTCGGCGAAGACCTCGCGCCGGCAACCCGCCGCGGTCATGCGGTGACGGACATACTGTTTGACCTGATCGGCATCGAGCGGCGGAAGGTGAACGCGGATGGCAATGCGGCCGGTTAACGACTGCAGTACATTGCGCTTGAGGATCTCGCGGAGTTCGGGCAAACCCACAAGAATGATGGAAAGCCACGGTTTCGAGTCGCGTTGAAAATTCAACAGGATATGCAACTGATCGAGAACTTGCATCGGTAACAGGTGCGCCTCATCCAGTAACAACACGACGCGCAGCTTATGCTGATTGGCGAGATCCTCGATGTGCTGGCTGATGGAAGCGAACAGCGCCGCAAACGTGGCGCGCGGTTCCAGTCCCATGCCGATGGCGGTAGAAATCGCGCCGGTTCACCGTGGCGTTGTGCACGTAATGGATGCGGTAGCGTCCTTGAGGAAGATCCTCTTCCATGGCGCGCAGCAGGCAGGTTTTGCCGCAGCCGGAATCTCCTGTGACCACAGCCGAGGCGCGGCCTTCCAGCGCAGCTTGCAGACGCTCACGCGCGGCTCGCAAGACTTCCGTATCGAGCATCTCCGAGGCAGGAAGGTCCTTGCTGAAAGGAAGCCGCGTCAGACCGTAGACCGATAGCATTTTATTCATGGCTTCCCCCTTTAGGGCCTTTGCCCGCCGCGCGTGCCAGGATCAGTTCGGCGGCGTTGAGGCCGGACTTGGGGGTTTTGCCAGAAACCGCCGGCTCCACGGTGGCACGCGAGCGGTACGCATTATCGACGGGCCGGACCGGGTGCAGGGGAATCTCGGTTCCACCATCGAGTACACAGATGCGGGTTGCGTCTAACAGCGCATAACGCAGACGCACTCGTTGCCGGCGCAGATAGGGCGGAACCTCATAGAAGACCCCGCGCCATTGCACCGTGGAATCGTTGCGGACCAGCCGCTCGACTTCACCGTAAAAACTCTGTTCGAGCTGGCTGTGATCCTCGACCCAGCGGATCTCGTGCGCATCGCTTTCCCAGACTTCCAGCGGTGTGCGGCCCGAAAGCGAAGCATGCGGGTGGTGGTGGTATTCGCTTTCCACCCAAGTCCACAGACGCAGATTGAACTCATCGATGGTCGTGACACGTTCCAGATTCATCCGCTCGATGAGTTGCTCGCGAAGCGTTCTCCAGACGCGTTCGATCTTTCCTTTTGAGGGTGCATCACCGGGCCGGCTGTGCACCAAGTGAATCCCCAACCGTGCGCACAACAGACGCAGGTCATAGCCCGTGAAGCTGGCATGGTTGTCGAGTAAGAGCTTTCGGACGATACCGCGCCGGGCAATCGCTTGGTAGAGAACGGTTAGGAAACGTTGCTCGGTTTCGCCAAAACCGCCTTCCAGGTAGGGAATCAGCCTGCTGCGATCATCGATGAGCCCAAACACAATCACGCGTTGGGCTCGTCCCGCCGCCGGATTCATCAGCAAGGGTCCATGCAGCGCATCGGCTTGCCAGAGTTCCCCGCACCTCGAGGCCTCCCAGCGATAGCGCGCCGCATGTCCCACTTCCATGCGCGGGACCGACAGACCGTGCCGGTGAAGCAGCCGTTGCACACTCGACACGCTCGCCTGGCCGGCGACCATCCTTCCCGCCAGTTCCAGTTCCCGCAAAATGAGATGCGCCGAGCGGCCCGGATCCTCTCGTTTCATATCCAGGACCAGTTGTTGGAGGTCTTCGGCGAGCACCGGCTCCGGTTGCGGTCCGAGCGCGGACGCGGTTTCAAAGCGTCAAAGCCGCCGTGACGATACTTGTAGAACCACTCCTCCAGCGTCTTGTAAGCCACGCGGCGCGGCCGTCCGTGATGATCTTGATAGGTCTGTTCGGCGAGCTGCTTCAACTCCGGGCGCAGCTGTCCCCGGCGCAAATTCCGACTGAGTACATCACCCAGAATCGCATGCCGAAACAGCGCTTCCTGATCCCGTTCCTCGTCGGTCATGAGTTCCTCCTCGTGTTGGTTCACGTGATGGAACCCAGCATGGCTAGCTCGGCGGCCCGCGCACAGGGTCTTCCTCTGTGGGCACCGCCGTCGGCTTGGCGCCGGAAGGCGAACCCCCATCGGTTCCGGGACGGAACTGCGTCGCGGGCCACGCCGAATGCCGGTCGTGCACCAGCCCGTTTAGGCTCGACCTCACCGCCACGGCCAACGCACCGAGAACTTTGGCGGGCGATTCCCAAGCCAGGCGCATCTCGCCGAGCCATCGCGTCAGATGTGCTTGGCCTTGTTGGCGGGTCTCGGCCGCTTTCCGGATGCCCAGTCTGGATCCCAGCCAACCCCACAACGTCGGCGACACCAACAACTGCGCCCGCCACCGCCGCAGACTGCGCCATTCCTGCCTATCGCCGCGTCCACATCTCGCGCCGATCGCGCGTGCTGTCTCCCTCAGAATCACGTGCCGATAGAGCGCTTCCACGATGACCGTCGCCGCATACCACCGCCACGGATGCAGCCAATCGGGCAATCGGCTCATGGTGTGGCCGCACCTCCGACACAGGTACCGCCGCACCCCAATCACCATCCACCCCGCACTTAAGCCGCAGACCTGACGGCTGTAGAAGCCGTGCCCTTGCACCCACACTTTTCCGCCGTCCCACGACAACTGCCCACATCGCGTACAGAATCGAGGCCGAAGCTCTTCCGCGGAAGGCGCGCCCGCGGCTCGGGCACAAAGAAGCTCGACGACAATGGCAAGGCTGTGTAGAATGACCACCGTCTATGGCGGCGGTGGTTTCAGGCTTGTCTTTCGCCCAAGAAAAACGGGGCCTCAATCACCGCCTTCCCTTCCAAAAAGACGGCGATCATCCTACTCAAATTTTCGAATCGTGCGTTGTGGCGCACTCTGGCAGGAGATACGCGATCAGGAACGGCCTTTGTCCCTGAAGCGGGATGATCTGGGAATTCTTCCTAACTCTGGTTCAATCGACGGCATTACATGGGGCCACGCTTCGCGTAGGTGATCCTGAGCCTTACGGGCGTACTGTCGCTGCAATATTATGACAAGGTGTTTGCCTTCACTCAGCCCACCGTCTTCGGGAAGCTGGCGTTCATGTTCTGGCTTCTGATCAAGGGTGCCAAGCCACCGGCGCTGGACGCCACAGCCTCATCCTCGGCGGCTGGTTTGGCGCACTTAGAAAGGCCGCGCCCTAAGAAATACCAAACGCCAGAGGGCGCGCCACTCAATTCAACAGCGTGTCCCACCCGCCGGAGCTACAGCATCACCGAGCAACCGCGGCAGTTCTTCCGGCGCGAAAAGACGGCTTTCCCCCTACACTACAACCGACCATGACGGACAGAGGACCGTAAATCAGGCATCGCTTTTCAAAAACCTGGGAAAGGATAGCTAGACAGGAATAGTTTGCAAAAAGAGAGTGCCAACAGCTTAGGCCATCGGCTCTCGAATGACCTATTTTTATTTTCTCTTGGCGGATTAGGCGAAGGCTTTTTTGTTCTTGTATTTCTTCTCTTTCGCTGGCCGAGACTGGATGGCCGACCTCACGAGAAAAGCCGATCGCGTTAGGCCAGCAGAGCGCGCCAAACGGTCAATCTTCTCAATCTGGCTCTCCGGAGCGGTTATGTTGACGCGGATTGTCCGTTCAGAATGAGCAGGGACAAGAAACGCCACGGCATCCTTAATGGCAGGATCGCCTACCACGTCATCAACAGTGGATGGACTGGGAATCTTCTCGCCATCCTCAACCATACCAGCGATATGAAAGCTCAAGGCTTCTGCCGCTCTGCGCCGCGCTTCTTCCAAAGTTCTACCAGCCGTAATACACCCAGGAAAATCTGGGAAGCTCACGCCAAAATCCGATTTACGATCCTTATGCAGATAAGCGATGTAATCCATCAATCACCTCAGCCTAATGCCTGCTTGCTTTTCGATGCTTCTCAGCGTGCCAATCGGTATATCTCGAACAGGATGTGGCACAGTGACCCGTCCTGGCTTCACCGGATGCTTGAACTGCTTGTGGCTCCCAATATGCGCAACCTCATACCAGCCGTCCTGCTTCAAGCGCCGTATGACTTCTCGGCTGGACATAAGACACGATACACACTTTCTACACACTTGTCAAGCAGGGGTTTACAGGAGCGACCGTCGGGAGCCATTGGATGGCTTGGGGCTTTCGTTCCAGGCCTGCAAGAATTCTCCGATGGCGGGCCGTGTGGCTTGCCTCTCGCGGCCCGTCAGCGCATTGGCACAGAAGGGTAATACCCTCAAGAGAGGGCAATAAACAGGGTAGTAACTTGGATTGCTTCGTCTCCCGCCGTTGATTGGAGTCGGCGGTAATCTCAGCAGCTTGTCCTCGAGCGGGTCCCAGAACAAGGATGCTTCATTCATCTCGACGGACCCCTGGGAGATCGCGTCATTTCACCCTCTGCCACGGATCTTCCCTACGAGTACAGACCGTGCCAGAATTTCCGGAATCCGTCTGCGTCGTACTTGCGAGTCAGACACCCCCCGCGGAGCGGGTGGCTTGGTGAGTGGGGCCGCCTCAAAGGCGGTTGTCCCGTTGGTTGAGGCGTCGCGCTAAGGCGCGCCTTCGT
>Ga0209801_1000049_pt1 | contig 81624 bp, 70 predicted proteins | sample GraSoiAngelo_127_FD_185884 | JGI IMG/M metagenome (GOLD analysis project Ga0209801, IMG submission 185884) | Grasslands soil microbial communities from the Angelo Coastal Reserve, California, USA - 14_0927_09_40cm (SPAdes) (version 2) | ecosystem: Environmental > Terrestrial > Soil > Grasslands ... | reverse complement strand
TCAGCCTGAACCCGTCCAATTGCGTGCACTGCAAGACCTGCGACATCCAGGATCCCTATCAGATCATCACCTGGGTTCCACCCGAGGGCGGCGGCGGCCCGAATTACGACGGCATGTGAGTTGGTGCTTTTGGGCGGGTCAAAGACCCGCGCCCCCCACACAGAATCCGCCTCCGCATGTGCCGCATCCAAGCGTATAATTCAGGTCAGTTTCCGACCGCCGAAACCTCCGGGAATACCCTGGTCACGGCGGCGAGGGTGAGTAGCTGAGAGTCAAGCTGCCGCCCGAGGGTGCAGGTGGAAACGCTTGTGCCTCCCGTGCTTCGCGAGAAGCACTTGGAAAGGAGACATCCGCCAGGTCTTTCCTGCCGTGTCACTTTCCTCTTCTCGCGAATCAGCAATTGGGTACTCGTCATGGCTCCCCTGATCGACAAACACGGTCGCCCGATCACCGATCTGCGGATTTCGATAACCGACCACTGCAACTACAAGTGTGTTTACTGCCGCACGGGGAATGATGGTGCGATGTACGCAGACCTGCCCTTTGCCGACTACCTGCGCATGGCACGTGTGTTCGCCGGTCTGGGCATCGAGAAGATCCGGATTACAGGCGGCGAACCGCTTCTTCGCCGGGGGGTCGTGGACTTCGTCCGGGAGCTATCGGGGCTGCGCACCCTACATGGCGGGCCTCTCGACTTGGCTATCACTACCAACGGCCATCTTCTTGCCGAGATGGCGCAACCGCTGAAGGACGCCGGCCTGCGCCGCATTACGGTCAGCATGGACGCCGTCGACCCGGACCGCTTTGCCCGCATCACCCGCGTTCCCAACGGATTCTACTGCGTGCTGGCGGGAATTCGTGCTGCTAAGCGTGCCGGTCTGGCTCCTGTGAAGGTCAACTGCGTCCTGATGCGTGGCTTCAACGAAGACCAGATCATCCCCTTCGGCAGGTTTGCCCGGGAAGAAGGCGTAGTGCTGCGTTTCATCGAGTTCATGCCGCTGGAAGAAGACCGGGTCTGGTCCCCTGATATCGTGGTCACGCTGGACGAGATTTTGTGCCGCATGGCCGAATACCGGCCGCTGGTCGAAATCCCCCATGATCGCAGCGAAACCGCACGCCGCTATGTTTTTGATGATGGCATGGGTGAGATTGGCATCATCGCCCCCGTGTCCCATCCCTTCTGCGGTCATTGCAGCCGGGTGCGCATCACCTCCGATGGCAAGATTCGTACTTGCCTGTTTTCTATCTGGGACCACGACCTACACGAACTGATGCGTCGCGGAGCTTCCGACGACGAACTCGTGGCCTTTATCCACAGTGTGGTAGATCGGAAAGAGGCCCGCCACCACATCGGAGAACCGGATTTTGTGCCGCCTTCCCGTACCATGGTCCACATAGGCGGATAGGGCTGCGTGGAGACGGGTCTCTGATCCATCCGGGCGCGGGTCAAAGACCCCGCCGCCCACTTGCATTGGCGTTCAGCCGAGTGCAAAATACAGGTGTTGCTCCAGTCAAAAACGGCCGTGATGTACCGGGAAGAAAATTCCGGCCAGCCGCTACCCTGGGGCATCTAAACTAAGGAAAGAAACAACTGTCAGCTTCAACATCCCCGTAGGTTGGGCGCCGTAAGCGCAGTGAATCTACTGGAGCCGGCAGGGCTTTCAACAACCCCGTTCCGGGCGGCCCCCAGAAAATTGGGCGTGCTGCCACGGCACTGAAAGCGAGATACAACTTGGCTAGCGCAAGCGCTGTCTGCTCTCTGGACAATTATCTTGTCCTTCCTGACCACTCGCTGGACGACCGCATCTTCGCCGCTAGAGAAGCCCTGGGCCGCGATGCCGTCATCCTCGGACACCACTACCAGCGCGATGAAGTCATCCGTTTTGCCGATTTTCGCGGCGATTCTTACCGGCTTTCGCAAGAGGCTGCCCGGGCGTCAGGCAAGTACATCATCTTCTGCGGAGTGCATTTCATGGCAGAGAGTGCCGACATTCTCGGCCGCCGCGGCCAGATGACGATTCTTCCTGACCTGAACGCCGGCTGCTCCATGGCCGACATGGCCGAAATCACGCAGGTAGAAGATTGCTGGGAGCAACTGATTGCTGCTGGCTTAACCAGCGATAAGGGCGAGGGTATCACTCCGATTACCTACATGAATTCCAGCGCCGCCATTAAGGCATTCTGTGGCGAACGGGGAGGGGCGGTCTGCACCTCGTCGAATGCTGCCGGCGCGTTCAAGTGGGCCTTTGCCAAAACTCCGAAAGTCCTCTTCCTTCCCGACCAGCACCTGGGTCGCAATACTGCGTACCACATGAGAATCCCGCTGAACGAAATGGTGGTGTGGGATCCATATATGCTCAACGGCGGTGTGACAGCCGAGCGGCTGCGCGCCGCACGCGTCATCCTTTGGAAGGGCCACTGCTCGGTGCATCAGCGATTTTTGCCCGAACATGTTGACGCGGTCCGCGCGAAGTATCCCGGAATCCGCGTGATCGTCCATCCTGAGTGCCGCTGGGAAGTCTGCCAGAAGGCCGACGGCATCGGCTCCACCGACAAGCTGATCAAGATGATTCGCGAAGCTCCGTCCGTCACGAGCTTTGCCGTGGGAACTGAGATTCACCTGGTGAACCGAATGGGCAGGGAGTTTGCGGCAGAAGGAAAGAAAGTCATCACCCTGGATGACTCCGGCTGCCTCTGCACCACCATGTTCCGCATTTCCCCGCAGCACCTCTGCTGGGCACTGGAGAACCTGGCGGGGGGCAACGTCGTCAACCAAATCAAGGTCAGAGACGATGTGAAGTACTGGGCTCGGATGGCGTTGGATCGGATGCTGGAAATTCAGTAAGAAGTTTCGGGTTTCAAGTTTCGAGTGTGCATGGGAGGCGCACACGGCACGCCCGAGACTCGAAACTAAAAGCGGTAACCAAAGCTCAGGCTCCTTTCGGCACGGTCACGAGTTGCCGGCATGATTTAGAATGCTTTCATAGCCGATATGTCCAATCGAACCTTTACCCTGGAAGAAGCTCAGTCTCTTCTGCCTGTACTGGAGTCCCTGCTGCGCGCCGCCATTAAGGGCAAAAGACTGATCGAGCAGGTCGACACCGAGATGCAGGAAACTGCCCACAAGGTATTTCTAAAGGGCGGAATGCTGCTCAATGTTGTGCACCTAGCCCGCCGCAAGGCGGAACGGGAAAAGGCGTTGCAGCGCGTCAAAGACGCTCTCGCCGAGATTGATGCCACCGGGGTGCAGGTGAAAGATCTCGACATGGGCCTGCTGGATTTCCCCTGCCGGGTTGAGGGCGAGATAGTCCTGCTCTGCTGGAAGCTGGGAGAGAAAGGTATCGGCCACTGGCACGGCACCGAAGAAGGCTATGCCGGCCGCAAGCCGATTGATGAGCGGATTACCAAGGCGGGGAAGAAGAAACAATAGTTCTTAATTCCCGGTTCTCAGTTCCCGGTTCTCGTTCGCCGTTTAGCTGCATTCGATGGTTCGCGAGTCTCCCTCCCGCTCTATCTGACAACGACTGAGAACTGACCACTGACCACTAGAAACTACGGCTGTCCCCCGCGATTCCAATGGGGCGCAAAGTCCGAATTCACCAGCCACCAAACCGGCTTCAGCATCGAGTTGATGGCCTCAGCCATATGTTTGAAGTCGATGTGTGTCAGGTCATCGCTGGGCTGGTGGTAGTCGCCATGCAGCCCATAGCTAGACACCGTCTGCGCCACTACGCCCTTCTTCGCAAACCCGTAGTTATCAGATCGCTGGAAAAAGCCCTGGTCGGGATGCGGGTCTGCCACCAGATGAGCCCCATGACGCGCAAGTTCGGGCCCCAGGTTGGAACGCTCCCATCCGGTTAGCCACAGAGCGTTTTCCGCCACAGCCGGGTCCGGCCGCCCAATCATTTCGAACTCCAGGAGGGCTGAAATATTGTGCAAGGGCACCGGAGGATGCTCACGGAAGTACGTGGATCCCAGCCCTCCGGCCTCCTCGCTGCCAAAAAGCGCGAAAATCACGGTTCGCCGCGGCTTTGGTTGCGCCGCCAATCCTCGCGCCAATTCCAGGACAGCAGTCGTCCCGGAAGCATCATCATCGGCACCGTTGTAGATATCGTCGCCATTCACTGGCGGTCCGACCCCAAGATGGTCGAGATGCGCGGTCAGAAGAACCGATGCATGCCGTTGCGAGGAATCCGTCCCGTTGATTTTGCCTACTGCATTCCACGTAAAGCTCTTCTCCACCGGGCCAGCCACGGCGTTCATGTCAATCGTCGTCCCATCCGGCAGGTCCGCCAGCAGACCTCCCGCGTCGCTGCTCACGGCGAACACGTTGAATTGCGGGCCCGTATCCGACCGGTCAGCACCCTCGATCTGAATCGGTAACTCGGGCAACTTACTTCCCATCGCCTCCCAACCCGAATGCAGCCGAGGCGATTCCTGGACAAGGACCGCTACCGCTCCCTGGTAGCCGATGCGGAACTGCTCCCGGCGCATTTTGCCTTCATTGGCCCCAGTGAGAAACACAACCGCCCCGGACTGGACGGGTTGATTTTCTCCCTTCGCCAGATCGATCTTCTGCAGGGGACCGGAAAACGTGGGACTAGCCAAGTAAAGCGCGAGTATCTCCTTCCCATGGGTCCAAGCGACTTCTCGGGGTGAAGGCAGGGAAGTACGGAATTTCAATTGCGGAGCGCTGGTTAATTTTCGGCGAAGCAACGTAGCTCGCTGGAGATAGGTGCCATCGTCGCCCGCCGGAGCCACTCCGTACTGCTGCAGTTCCGAAGCGACGTAGGTAGCGGCCACCCATTCGTCAGGGGTACCGCTGCCGCGCCCGCGCAGAGCGTCCGATGCCAGGAACTCCATATGCGCATGGACGCAGGAGGCACACACTAGTAACCGCAGCGATTTATCCGGCGTAGGTCGGGTTGCGGCTTGGCCATCCGCGATCGCTACCAAGGCGCAAACCAGTGTCCCCAAATGAATGCACTTCGTCACCGAGGTTCGGATCATGAATATACGATTCAAGGATTATACGTGCGCTTCGCGAGGCAGGCTGGGCGCGGCCCTGCAACCAATGTGCAAGTTCGTCCTGACTGAGCGTTCTAGTAAGGAGGACTTGAAAGGGACGCCGGACCGCAAGGGGCCACTCACCTTCTGCTACAATCGGCACTACGCCGGTAGCGGAGCGACCCGTTGCAAGTGTGCGTTCCCTCAGGCTTCCTAAAAATCATGTTGACTGCCAAGCGGAAGTTGTTGCTGCTGACTAGTTTCACGTTCCTCATGAGTCTGGGCTGGGCGGGCTGCCGCGGTTTCTTCGTGAAACCCACGCTCACAGGCATTACAGTAACAACCCTGCAGTCCACTAACCTGCCGAACCAAGGCAGCACGGTCCAACTCATTGCCACTGGCGCCTACGATGACGGCAGCCACAAAAACCTGTCAGGCACCACTACCTGGAGTAAGACGGATCCTCAAAACCTTGTAACCTTGAGCACCACGAACCCCGGTCTCGTGACCGCCAACGCTGCTCCCAACCCGGGTGTGCAAGTCACGATTCAAGCCGCAGCCCAGTCGTCAAACGGCAGCGTAGTATCCGGAACGATTACCCTGACGGTTGGCACGTCGACGACTCTGACGCTTACGTCGAACCCGGCGTCCCCAATCAGCCTTGCCACCACTCCAGCCGGGTCAGGAATCACTTTCACCGCCACATTAAATGGCACAGATGTCACGACTTCGACCACGTTTAGTTCCAGCAACAGTGCGGTCATCGCTATTTCCAGCGGCAGCACAGGCACTGTACAAGGGATAGGGACGGCGACCATAACCGGCACCGATTCCAGCAACGGGGCTAGCGGAACGATCGTGATCACCGTCAATCAATAAGCGTGTCTGCTGAAAAGCGAAGCCACTGGATACGCGGCCATTCGCGCGTCCACTCACAAGCGCTGAGATAGAGAGTGGGCGTGCCCCGTCTCAGCGGGCCAAGAAGACGGACTTGTATCAGGACACGTCAGTCGAGCTTTCTCCAAAAGCACTCACCCAACCAGCTCCAGTTGCTTCCCCGCCGTTTCTGCCTCGCCTGATCCAGACGGTATTATCTGAGGTTGGCATCCTTTAGAGTGGACTGCCGCATTCGTCAGCTGGTGATCTGGTAATGACTGAGATTCGTTGCATTGGCATCTGCACCGGCGGGGGCGACGCTCCCGGCCTCAATGCTGTCATTCGCGCCGCCGTCAAATCCGCTATTCACAAGTACAACTGGAAAGTCATCGGCATTCCCGACGGTTTTGACGGCCTGATCTGGCCCGAGCGCTCTCACCAACTCACACTGAAAGATGTCAGCGGCATTCTGCCCCGCGGCGGCACCATCCTGGGCACGACCAACCGTGGCAATCCCTTCAAGTACAAGACCGTCGAGAACGGCCGCGAACTCGTGAAAGACATTTCCGATCAGGTGACGGCCAATGCGCGCAAGCTCGGCCTAGACGCCATCATCACAATTGGCGGGGACGGCTCCCAGAAAATCGCCCTGGAGCTTTCCCGGAAAGGCATGAAGCTGGTAGGGGTTCCTAAGACCATCGATAACGACCTGTCCGCCACCGACGTGACCTTCGGCTTTGACACCGCCCTGCACACGGCCACCGATGCGATCGACAAAATCCACACCACCGCCGAATCGCATCACCGGGTCATGGCTGTCGAAGTCATGGGACGCGATGCCGGCTGGATCGCGCTGGAGGCCGGCATTGCCGGTGGCGCGCACGTCATCCTTATCCCCGAGATTCCTTTCACCATTCAGAAGGTCTGCGACTATGTTGCCGCCCGCGAACAATACGGCAAGCGCTTCACGGAAGGCATCAAACTGCCGCCCGAACTCAAAGGGCTGTCCCGCGGAGGTTCAGTTGCCAATCGGGTCGGCGATGCCATCAGCCTTTGTGCCCATAAGGAAGTGAGGGTCAGCATTCTGGGCCACATCCAGCGTGGGGGCTCGCCCTCGCCTTACGACCGCGTTCTCGCCACGCGCTTCGGCGTGAAGGCTGTCGATCTGATTGCTGAAAACGCATTTGGCAAGATGGTATGCCTGCGCGGAGAGACTGTGTGCGCCGTGGACATTGCCGACGCTGTCGGCCGTATGAAAACCGTGGACCCCAACGGCGAATTGGTGCGAACCGCGCGCGCGATTGGTATTTGCTTCGGAGATTGAAGGGGTCGGTGACTAGTGGTCAGTGGCTAGTTTTGGCTGTGATCCGTGGCCGGAACAGACTCTTCGGAAGATTTCTGATTTATGAATCCTAAAGGCAGAACCTGGCACTGACCACTGACCACTGCCTTCCGCCTGCGTTATATTGTTCTGTTGATCCTCCCCCCCAATCTAAGGCGATGCCTGCTGTTGCTGGTGCTGGCAGGCAGTCTGCTAGCCGCGTGCGGCCGCGGGCGCCACGTGCTCGAGGTCGTCTACATCTCAGCGCCACAAGTCGGCCTGCGCGATCGCGTCGCTCCTGTCTACAACAAAGTCGGCCTGGCTAAGAACGGGGAACGAGTCGAAGTTCTGGACCGCGAACGCCGGTTCGTGAAAGTGCGTACTGCTGGCGGGACGGAAGGCTGGATCGAGCAGCGCTACACCATAACTCAGCAAGTCTTCGATCAGCTCCAGAAACTCGCTCAGGACAACCGGAATGACCCGGTACAAGCCGCGGGAACCACCCGCAACGAAACCAACCTCCATCTGGAACCGGCGCGCGATTCCGAGCACCTCTATCAGCTAAACCAAGGCGCCAAGCTTTTCATATTGAAGCGCGCAAGCACTGAAAAAGAGCCCACGGCGCCACCCGCCACGCAAAGCAAGAAAGAAGCTCCTCCGGCGGCGATGGAAGACTGGTGGCTGGTGCGCGATGCGGAGGGCCACACCGGCTGGATCCTGGCCCGCATGATGGACTTGGATGTTCCGCTTGATGTCGCCCAGTACGCCGAAGGGCAGCGCATCCAGTCGTTCTTCGTCCTCGACGAAGTTCCGGACGGCGATAAAAAAATTTCCGAGTACCTAGTCTTACTCAGCGAACCCAAAGATGGCATGCCCTTCGATTACAACCAGGTTCGGGTGTTCACCTGGAATCTGAGGCGTCATCGTTACGAAACCGCCTACCGCGAGCGCAAGTTGGAAGGATTTTTTCCGATCACGGTGAGTCACGAAAGCTTCGACAAAGAAGGAACGTTGCCCGTCTTTGTTCTGAAGGTTCGCGGCGCAAGCGGCAACCTGGTCGATCGAAAGTACAAGCTGAACACCCCTATCGTTCGCCGGGTGCTGATGCCAGGGGAAGTACCGCAGAAGCCGCCCGCGCCGAGACGTGCCAAGCGCAGGCACTAGACAGGCTGCCTCGTATCTATTCGTCATCCTAACGGAGGTCAGCCCGGTGAAGGATCTCGCGTGCACGCCCCCGGGGCCGCCTCCGCACACCTACGAATAGAACTCCGCGATACTCGTCACCACCCAGCTCTGCTCGTCCTCAGTCAGCTCAGGAAACATAGGCAAGGCAAGCACCTCATGCGCGGCAAGCTCCGCTTGCGGCAAGTCCCCTTCCCGGTACCCTAGATAAGCAAAACACTCCTGCAAGTGCAACGGCACCGGATAATAAATTTCCGTGCCTATCTTCCGCTCAGTAAGGAATGCTCGAAGTTCATCGCGCCGTGTCGCGCGGATAACGTATTGATGAAAGACGTGGTTGGCACGAGGCAAAGTGTGCAGCAGGCGAATCGGAGAAGAACCCTGCGGGCTGGCGAGTCCTGATTGCTTGAAAAGCCGATCGTAGTTGGCCGCCCGTGCCCGCCGCTCGGAATTCCACGTCTCGAGATGCGGCAATTTCACCCGCAGAATCGCAGCCTGAATAGCATCCAGCCGGCTGTTCGATCCGAGCTCGTCATGGTAATAGCGCTTCGCGCTACCGTGATTGCGCAGACGCCGCATGTGCTCGGCATAGTCGGGATTGCTGGTTGTGACCAGCCCGGCGTCGCCGTAAGCACTGAGGTTCTTGGTAGGATAAAAACTGAAAGCCGCGGCGACGCCCAATGATCCGGCCCGCCGCCCGCCCCAGGCCGCTCCTATCGCCTGCGCCGCATCCTCGACGATCGGAATCTTGAACTCCTCGGCAAGCCGCTGAAGTGCATCCATGTCGGCACACTGCCCATACAAATGAACCGGCAGTAAGGCCCGAATGCGTCGGCTGGTTTCCAGCTTTGTCCTGACACGGCCGACCTCGAGGTTCAAGGTGGCCGAATCGACATCGGCGAACGTGGGTCGAGCTCCCACCCGGGCAATCGCGCTGGCGGAGGCAAGAAAACTGAACGCCGTGGTGAGGACCGCATCTCCTGGCTGAATCCCAATCGCGAGCAGAGCCAGCCAGAGAGCGTCGGTGCCAGATGCGCACCCCACTGCGGCAGAAGCGCCGGTTAACGCCGCGATCTCTTGTTCTAGCGCTGCGATCTCCTCCCCCAAAATGAATTGTTGGGAGGTGCAGACCCGTTCCACTGCCGCCAGCACCTGGTCGCGGATCGTGGAGTATTGTCGGCTGAGATCAAGGAGGGGCACTGCGCGGGAAGTCTTCGCACCCAGGCTGGGTAGCCCATGTTTTCGCATGGAATGCTGATTCACGAGAACAGCGATTTTAACACCGGGCAGCTTCTACGCGCGGCAACGGGGGTGGAGGAACGCCCTGTTCCAAAGCGCGCTGCCAGGCAGAGACCGCCCGAAGCAGCGCACCCAGACGAATCCCGCCGAACTCTGGCGGGTATCCTGAAAGATTTCTGTGCGCCTTCGTCAGCAGCGAGCCCGCGCCCAGCGAGTTTCCCGTCGAATGGTGATGCAGGGCGACGGCCAGCTGGACGAGTCCCTGAAGGAAGCTTTTCTCCGGCCCGGAGGTCTCGCGCCAAACGTCCTCGAGCACCTCGTGAGCGTCGAAGAAGCGGGAGTCATTGAACAACTCGATGCCCGTCCAGTAAGTTTGACAGCCGATCCCTGATTCGCTCATCTCGCCTTTGCCCCGATTCACTTCTACAGAATCTCATATGTTTTGTTAACCCAGAATTCCCGATTCCCATATTACGAGCGTGGCGCGTACAGGAAACACATCAAAACAGAGAGGATAACAGTGTAGGCTTTGGAATGTGAGTTGCACCACTAAGTTCGATCCCAAGCTCAGGGTTGTTTCACATTGGCGCAGCGGTTGTCGGTTTGTGTTGATAGAGAGTCAATCTACCCAAAGCAATTCAAGATTTCAGGAGAATGTATGAATCAAGCGTTTACCGTCTTTAGACGCCTGGCTTTCCTGCTGGCGCTGCTAAGCTTCCCGGCTCTTCTAATTGCACAGACCGGGACCGGTTCGGTCCAGGGCCTGGTGAAGGACCCGTCGGGTGCAGTCATTACGGGCGCAAAGGTATCCATCGTTAACACAGAAACGCAGTTGACTCGCGCCACCACGACAGATGGCGGAGGTCATTATTCATTCTTGGCATTATCGCCGGGGCAATACATTGTAACGGCCGAAGCCCTGGGGTTTGCTAATAGGGAAGAAAAAATCCAAGTCACAGTTGGCTCGCATCTTGAGTCGGACCTCTCTCTGGGCCTAGGCCGCCCTGGCACGACGGTCGAAGTAGTGGGTGAAATGGGGGCAACGGTCAATACCCTTAACCAAGAGGTATCGTCCGTTGTGAACTCGGTTGAGATCACTCAGCTGCCAACTCTCACCAGAAATCCCTACGACCTGGTTGCAACCGCCGCCAATGCGACGCAAGACTCGCAAGCCGGAGTGGGTGATGCACGAGGGGCTGGGTATGCGCTCAATGGTCAGCGTTCCGCCAGCACCAGCATCCTGCTTGATGGTGCCGAGAATGTGGATCTGTTTACTGCCACGGTCGGCCAGACCGTTCCGCTTGACGCAGTGCAGGAGTTCCGTGTCATCAGCAACGGCATGACGGCTGAGTATGGCCGCGCTGCAGGTGGAGTGGTTAACGTAGCGACTAAGGCCGGCACCAACAACCTCCACGGTAGCGCGTACGAATTTAACCGGGTGGCTGCCCTCGCTGCTAATACTTACAACAATGCAGCTCAGGGCGTAGAAAAAGCTGGGTTTACTCGCAACCAATTCGGTTTTTCGGTTGGCGGTCCGATCCAGAAGAACAAGCTTTTCTTCTTCAATAACACCGAGTGGATCCGAGTGCGAAGCGCAGCGCCTCAAATAGCATTGATCCCTGACCCCGCGTTGATCTCAGCTTCGGCCGCCGCGACGCAAACGTTCTTCGGCACCTTTGGCACCCTTCGTCCCGATTTGAAGCAACTCGGCACGCTTGGCGTTTCTGGCTTGGATTTCACCCCGGGAACAGCGCTGGCTGCTTACGGGGCTTCTGGAGCGCCAGTCCTCGACAAGGTGACTTACAACACGCCGAGTAATGCCGGCGGTGGGGCTCCGCAGAACACGGTTATGACGGTCGGGCGGGTCGATTTCAACATTACCGACAAGACGCAGTTCTTCGGCCGGTACTCTCTGTACAAGGAAACGGACGCTGCCGGGTTCGTGAACACAAGTCCGTATGTCGGTTACGAAACTGGACAGACTAATCTCGACAACAGCTTGATGCTGTCGTTGACCCACAGTTTCAGCACGAATTTCCTCAGCAATACACGGTTCTTGATCACACGTTTGAATGGCCCAGTACAGCCGCTCGGAAAGAATCCTCCGGGCCCGACCCTCTATACCTCCAACGCCGTAACGGCTCAGGTGAATGGCGAGGATATTGCCTTCCCGGGTTACAACGAGTACACGCCGGGCAATGCTATCCCGTTTGGTGGTCCGCAGAATCTGGCACAGATCTACCAAGACCTCAGCTGGGTCCATCATTCCCACACCTTCCGTTTCGGCGGTCAATATATCTACACGCAGGATAACCGCATGTTCGGTGCCTACGAGGCGGCCGTGCAGGCCCTTTCTAGCACCCCGTCGAAGGCCGCTGCGTTCGACAATTTCCTGAATGGTCATCTGGCGCGATTCCAAGGAGCGGTCTACCCCCAAGGCAAGTTCCCGTGCTTGCATAATCCCACCACTGGGGCGGCAATTCCGGATCCCAACTGCACGGTGTCTTTGCCGGTTGGTCCTCCTTCGTTCTCGCGCAGCAACCTCTATAACGATTTTGCGTTCTACGGGCAAGACACTTGGAGAGCAACCTCCCGGCTCACGTTGGACCTGGGTTTGCGGTGGGAGTACTACGGTGTTCAGCACAACCGGAATCAGAACCTCGATTCGAACTTCTACTACGGGTCGGGTGCGACCATTTTCGATCAAATCCGAAATGGCTCCGTGCAGATTGCCCCGAAGAGCTCTGTTGGTGGGCTGTGGCAACCTTCGAAGCACAATTTCGGGCCTCGGGTTGGTTTTGCCTATGACGTGTTCGGAGATGGCAGAACCTCAGTCCGCGGTGGTTTCGGAATCGCTTACGAGCGTAACTTCGGAAACGTCACCTACAACGTAATTCAGAATCCACCAAACTACTCGGTGCTCTCCATATCGGCTGTTGAAGCGGGGTTGCCTTTCCTTCCGATCTACACCGATAACGCTGGCCCGCTGGGTGGCAGCAGTGGCAGCAAGCTAATCCCCGCGGTCAGCCTGCGGCACGTAAGTCAAAACATCAAAACTGCCTACACCGAACAGTGGAACTTTGGTCTGGAACGTGAGGTTCGGCCGAATGTGGTTGCATCGCTCGGGTACAACGGTGCTCGCGGCCTCCACCAATATTCCATCTCGAACATTAACGAGCCCGGTTTCGCGCCACTTTACCTCGGCGACACTACTCCAAACGTCCGCCTCAACACGCAGTACGGCAACACCAACAACCGTGGATCGCTGGGCGACGCCTACTACCATGGCTTGGTGGGCGCCCTCCGTGGCAGAATGAAGAATATTCAGTGGAATGCAAGCTATACCTACTCACATTCCATTGATACGCTGAGTTCGACATTCAGTGACGAAGTCGCGAATAACGGACTCGGTTACCTCGATCCGTTCAAGCCCGCCCTCGATAAGGGCAACTCCGACTACGATGCTCGTCACCGCATTTCTATCAGTGCGGTGGTGCCGCTGCCGATTTTCAAGAACTACTCGAACACCTTTCTGAAGCAGGCTCTTGGCGGATTCCAGTTTGCGCCCATCTACACCTACCACAGCGGATATCCATTCACGGTTTTCGATTGCTCGTTTGGGGCGTCGCCTTACAACTGCCCGCGCGCTTTCATGGTTCCGGGTGCGGCTATACCAAAGGGGGGCAAAGCTGGCGCAGACCTCGGTGGCAATATATTCAACTACATGAGTGTTCCTGCTTCTATTCCTGATCAGGACTTCAACCCAGGTCCGTTCGAATATACGGGACCAGCGTTCATTCCGGGGACCGCTACTCCGTTCCCATTCGCGGCCTCGAACCTGCCTACGTGCACGGGCCTGAAAGGCCAGGGTTGCTCGTTTCCCTCGAACATGCTGAGTCGCAACTCGTTCGTCGGGCCAGGCAACTGGAACTTGAACTTTGGAATTTACAAAGACTTCAAGCTTACGGAACGGGTTAATGTGCAGTTCCGGGGCGAGTTCTTTGATCTTACCAATCACAAGAACTTTTACATCCTCGGCTTCGGCCAGGGCGGTGCCGACGTCAGCGTGTACAACACCTGTTCGGCCGGTGGCACACAACCATGCACTGCGAATGCCCCCTTCGCCCAGGCTAAGAAGGGTGGCTACGGCAGCAATGAGTTCGACGACCACCGCAACGTCCAGCTTGCGTTGAAAGTTATCTTCTGAACAACTTCTCTGGTGAGGAGCCTTACTCACCTGATCTCCTGGGGGCCGAGAGGCCCCCATTTTTTCTGTCCTGAGGATTGATTAGTATCGTTTTGCTCTCGTTTGGAGGGAGGATCAGGGCGGAGAATCCCCGCTGGACGTAGAACGGGATCCTAGCTAAAGCCTGTTGCTAAACCCAGGGCTCAACCCCTTGATTGACGCTGGTCGCTGACGCCGAGGCGTGGCAGATCGCAGAGCATTTTTAGGCCAGCGCCGCGGCAGAGAGAATTTGCGGTTTCATTGATCGCCGCCACGGCCCCCACCTCTATATCACCTGGACCGAGAAGGGTCGCAGCAGCTCGCTGTACGTGCCGGCCGATCGCGTCCCGCAGGCCCGCCGTGCTCATGCCGCCTGAGCGCAGTTTTGGGCAAGCGCCGTCCGCCTGGCGGCTGGCAACCGCCAGGAGTCTCGGCGGCAGTGCCAAAAAGAAAAATCCAGACCCCGGAGGGCCCATGGTTCGACTACGGCATAGCCAGCGAAACCTGGGTGAGGTCTTCTTCGCCCGCGAAGCGGAATCTCTGATGGAAGCGTGGATGAGGAAGCCGACGAGATCCTGGAAGACGAACAGCTGCTGGATCTGATCTACGAGCAGCTCGGGCGGCGGCACCCGCAGAGTCGGAAGCGGGGGAGGAATTCCACGCCGTCCGAAGTGGTGCTGCGATTGATGAAACAGATCAGCGACCTGGTGGGAGCGCAGGGGACACGATTGCGGGATCGGCTGAGAACGATAGGACACCGGGTGATGGAAATTGCCCGGCTCAGCCGGTGCAAGGGCCAGGAGCAGAAAACGAAGATGCAGGAGAAATACCGGGAGTTGGTGCGCTTGGCGCGGCAGGTGCGGAACCAGGCGCAGCGGTTCTTGGAGGAGATCCACAGCGGCGTGAAGCGAGCGGTGAATCCGAAACAGCAAGCGGTACTTGGGGGGATGAAACAGGAGTTGGATGCGATGATTCCGCTGCTCAACCAGGTGCTGCGACAAACCACCGCGCGAGTTTTTCGGGGCGTCACCGACACGCCCGGCAAGATCCTCAGCGTGTTCGAACCCACGGCGGAAATCATCCGCAAGGGCAAAGTGAGCAAGCCCACCGAGTTCGGCAAGCTGGTGAAGATTCAGGAAGCCGAGAATCAGATTATTACCCACTATGCGGTGTGCCGGCAGCGGCCGGCCGACTCGACCTTGCTGCTGGGAGCGGTGCGCCTGCATCAGCAACGGCTGGGGCGGGCGCCCGAGCTGTTGGCAGGCCATGCCGGTTTTTACTCGGCGGAAAATGAACGGGAGGCACACGCGCTGGGGGTGCAGCGGGTCTCGATCCCGAATCGTTCCACCCACAGCGCGGCACGACGCCAGCACCAAAAGAAACGCCGGTTCGGCAAGGGGCAGAAATGGAGGACGGGGTGCGAGGGCCGGATCAGCGTGCTCAAACGACGGGCACTAGGGATTGGGAGAGGAATGGGATCTTGCTGCCGGAGGCTTGGGCTCCGCCCTTGGCTCAATGCGCCTCTCTTCCGAATCGACCGAAAACAGCATGAAATGGTCGAAACTGTGCCGGCGATGATAGCGGTGACGCCGAAAGTCGAAATAGAGTTCAGCGTTCTTGGGCAGCCACAACTCAACCTGCTTCTTAGGAAACAGGATAGGTCTGTAGTCGACGAACGCATGTTCACTGAGGAGTTGGATCTCACGTACCGGGCTGGTCAATTCTGACTCCAGGTGCACCAGTTCGAATGTTTTTGCGCTGATCCAGGCGCGTCCCTTCAGATTCACCGGGTATAAGCTGGAATTGATCTTGTAGGCCCGGATGCGGTTGGGTTTGTCCTGCCGTTGACGGAAGTTCACCAGCCAAGTAGATTGCCCCTCCCATTCGCCCAGACCTTCGCAACTCATCTGGAAACTGTCCCGCATACGCGGATGGAAAATCAGAGCCAGGGCGGGCAACCCGCGTGTGGCGATCTGGTCGGGGAAATCCGCCGTCCCGGAATGGCCGCTCCGGTACTCTTTAACCGCGACTTCGCCCGAGGACTGCTCCGAGATCTCAACTACATAATCAAATCGTCGCGTGTCCTTGGCTACGGTGTGACCCAGTTCATCTAGATCCTCGTGCAACAAGTCCTCGATAGCCTGGAAGCGGGCCACATTGTCAACGAGTTCCTCAACGCGGAACCCGGCCTTGTGGATTACGTCTTCGTATGGACACCTGACGCCGACGGCAACGCTTGGCCTTCGGTCGTCGATGCCCGGGGGCTGCCAAGTCTTGATCGAGATCCTGAGCTCGTCACTGTCCAGCGATTCAGAAGTCACAAGATGGGGATCGATGCCGGGTAAAGGTTGTACTTGTCTTGTCCGATCAGTCGTCGTGCGGTCTTCCAGGAACGCGATCAAGTCCTGGACTTGACGTGACGGAGGACTCTCGGGAGAGTATTTCAGGAATGTCTTCAGGCACTGAATTGCCTCTTCGTCACGGCCCAGATTCGCCAGCGCTTCCCCAAGTACAATCTGAGCAGTATTGTCGGCGTCCTTGCTCTTATCCACTGACAGCTGGGCGTGTAGGCGAGCCTTTTCGTACTCACGCTCCTTCAGATATGCTTCCGCCAGCAGGCCGTGAGCTGTTGAGGCACCTGAGTTCAAGGCAACCGCACGCTCCAGAGTTGTCCTAGCCCTGGTGTAATCTTGCTGCTTGAGCTGTACGCGTCCGAGCAGCGTAAGAGCCTGGACGTTCCTAGGATCTATGCTTGCAGCGCTTCCCAGGTACCTCGTTGCCTGGTTCAAGTCACCCTTTTCGAGGAACAGATATCCCATCAGGAAATTCACATCCGCGCTTCCGGGAAGAAGCCGGTAAGCTGAATTCAGGCGTTTCTCCGCTTCTTTCATATTGCCTGACTTCAGGGCTGCCAACGCCCGGTTCGTCTCCTTTCGGGCCTTAGGCGGGAGTTGAGCCGTGGCGGGAACTCCCCAGTCAACTGCGTCGGGATCCGGTGCTAGCTCGACCTCCACCCGGTAGGTGGTCGCCATGTTCGCGACTGCTACCTCTTTGTGCCCGGGAACGTACCCCACCGCACTTACTTCAAGCTCGTAGATGCCTGCCGATAGATCACCGATGCTTGCCTCCGACTGGCTCTCGGTGGTCTGCCACTGGATGTTGCGGGTGGTTTGATTGAATATCTTGACCAGCGCCTGCCGATCAAGCCGGGTGTGATTCCTGCCAAGAACCGTGAGGAGTATTAGGCCCTTAGCGCCATAGGTGGTCGGGGTTCCCGGCTGACCAGGTAAGCTCATCGGGTCACCACGGATTTGTGCTGCGATGCTGGTAGCCCACAGCACGCAAGCTGTAGAAATAGCCCCCGCGATCCAAGAACGGAGATTCATAAACATTGCATCGGCGACACAGGACTCCTCGTAGCGGAAGTATCTTTCTATCGTGCCCTGAAGTCAGAGTGCCAACGATGCAAGACTTTCTCATAAAATTCTCATAAAATGAAGACATGTTTGCTCAGCTCCCCAGCCTCGGGTGACTCGGGTCACTAGACGGCTTGGTCCAGGCTCAACTTCTGGCATGAGTTAACAGACCCAACCTCTACGTAAAACCATAGACAAAGACACCTCCTCCAAATAACAGAATTGTTGTCTGCAACTCTGTGAACAATCCACTGAAAACACGAGATTGTTATTGTGTTCTGTTTTGGAAAGAGAGTTGCTACTATTCCAGCCTGCGGATTCATAAGCTGGGCCTCTGTTTTGGGGAGTTAATTCAGCGCCAGCCCCATCCTTTACTGGCTTTCTGCTACTGGCTTTCTGCGTCGAGCATTTCGACAGAGGAGAATCCAATGAATTTCAACTTTCGAAGCCAAGCAACCGTAGCCTTGCTCGCCGTTCTGCTGATAGTTGGCCTATTCGGTGCCTCTGCAGCCAGAGCCGACGAGCTGTATGGCCGTGTTCGTGGCCTGGTTACTGACCCCGCGGGCGCGGTTCTTCCAGGTGTACAGCTGAAGCTGATCAACGTAGGTACGGGAATCTCCACCGAGGTGGTCTCAGGTTCTGACGGCAGCTTCAGCTTCCTTAGCCTCCAGCCTGGTACTTACCAGCTAACCGCGTCGAAGACCACCTTCAAGGGCTTCGAAGTGCGAGGCATCACTGTCGTCCAAGGTCAAATCTATGTACAGAATGTGCGCATGGAACTGGGAACCGTCACCGAGGTGCTGCAAGTGGAAGCCAATCCTGCGCAGGTGGAAACCAACAGCACGCAATTGGGCTCAGTGATTTCGGGAAACACTATCGTGGATATGCCCCTGGTGGGTCGCAATTGGATTCAGTTGCAGCAAACGTTGCCCGGCGTTGTAGGTTCTTCCGATCGTTTTACCAACAACTACGCCACTAACGGCAGCCAGACCCAACAGAACAGTTATCTTGTGAACGGCGTGGACACCAACGACCTGCCATTGAACACGCCGCTGGTTATTCCCAGCCCCGATGCCATTGGGGAGGTCACTCTGGTCACTAATACCATCAACCCGGAATACGGTCGCAACTCGGGGGCTATTCTGAACGCGGTGATCAAGTCGGGCACCAACAGTTTGCACGGTAGCGGATTTGAGTTCTATCGCGACACCTTCCTCAACACCAAGGCCTGGTTCCAGAACACCGCCTCGCAATTCCACCAGAACTTGTTTGGCGGAACCATTGGCGGGCCAGTGTGGAAGAACAAGACCTTTTTCTTCTTCTCCTACCAGGGTACCCGGTCCGCGAGGCCGCAAAGCATATCCAGTACCCAGGTATTTACGCCAGCGGAGCGCGGCGGAGACTTTTCGGCGTCTGGAACGTTCAGCTCAAATAGCATTCCCTTTCCAATGTTTGGGGACAGTCTTTCGACCTGCCCCGTGAGTGCCGGCGTCCAGTGCCAGCCGTCAGATCCCAATTCCACCTATGCCAAGCTTTTCAGCACCGGGGTGATTCCCGCTGAAGACTTGAGTGCTCTGGCACTGAATCTGACGAAAACCTACGTGCCCCTGCCCAACTCCGGAACACGTGAGTTTGACTTCAATCCAGTCCAGACCAATAAGACCGATCAGGAAATTGCTAAGATCGATCACACCTTCAGCAGCCACGACGCAATCTGGGGATACGGCTTGTGGCAGCGCAGTCCGCAGACCCGCACCCTTCCGTTTACCGGGGCGGACCTGCCGGGTTTTGGCGACCAAAGCCGCTCTAACACGCAACAGTATGTGATTGCCTGGAACCACACCTTCAACACCGATACCCTGAACGAGACGCGAGTAGGCTACACTCGCCTGAACTTCCAGGCGGTATTCCCTCAGAAGGCAGTGCTGCCCTCTTCGGTCGGGTTCACTGGGGTCACGCCGCAAAATACGGCGGCAGCCGGTGTTCCCACAATCGCTGTCACCGGATTGTTCACGCTGGGCTTTAGCGATAACGGACCGCAACCGCGTATTGACCAGACCTATCAGTTCACCGACAACTTCACCAAGGTCATTGGCCGCCACACTCTCAAAACGGGATTTGAGATGCGGCGCTTCCACGTGTCCAATCCGTTTTTCTTCCTGAACAATGGGCACTTCGATTTTGCAGGGAGCGGCACCTACACCACTGGATTGCCGGGAGCCGACTTCTTGCTGGGCATCCCGGATGACTATTTCCAGGGCAGCGGCGGATTCATTGATGCGACCGCCCAACAGTACTATTCGTACTTCCAGGATCAGTTCAAACTACGTTCCAACCTGACCTTGAACTACGGAGTAGGCTGGCAGGTCGACACGCCTTTGTCGCAGAACTTCAACCAGGGTGTGTCTATTAACTGCTGGCATTTCGGTCAACAATCAACCGTCTTTCCCACGGCCCCCCTGGGATTGACCTTTCCTGGCGACCAAGGGTGTAATTCCGCAGGCTACTCGACAAAATGGGGGCACTTCGGACCTCGGCTGGGCGTTGCCTATAGCCCGGGAAGTGGTGGCAAAACCTCGATCCGAGCCGGAGTTGGCCTCTACTTTAACCGTTCGGAGGAGGAGCTAACGTTACAGACTCTGGCAACTCCACCATTCGGCTTGCAAAGTGCCGGCATCGGGGATGCTCCCAATTTCGGAGTTCCTGGCTTCTCCAATCCGTTCGTAGATGTAACAGGAGCGGTTTCGGCGACAAACAAGTTCCCCTTTACCCCGCCGCAGCCAGGCGCCGCTGTGGACTTCAGCTTCTTCGAGCCCATGTCCATTAGTGTAATGGACCCCAACTTCAATACCCCGCGCGCCCTGAACTACAACCTCACCCTTCAGCGGGAGCTTCCAACTCGCATGATCTTCACCCTTGGGTATGTAGGTGCACAGGGCCGTCACTTAATCGGCGTGCAAGAAATGAATCCGGGGATTAACCCCGCAGGCTGCGCAGGCAATGCCTCGTGCCGTGCTAGCCGTAACATCCAGAACCTCACGTTTCCGCAGAATTTCGCGATTGACGGAAGAGTTATGGGCTCCATCGGGCAGCAGGGGACGTTCAACACCTCGAACTACAACTCTCTCCAAGCCAGCGTGAAGAAGAGCCTCAGCCATGGGTTGGAATTCCTGGCTGCCTACACGTGGTCTCACTCCCTGGATACGGGCTCTAGCTTTGAGAATTCTGGATTTGGCGGCAGCCGACGTGGCCAGAACCCGTTTAACCACATGGCTGACTATGGGGACTCGGAGTTCGATGCCCGCCACCGCTTTGTGCTCAGTTACAGCTACTCGTTCCCTCAGTTCAAGGATGTGAATAGGGCCGTGCGGTACTTGATAGGGGGATGGCGGCTCGCCGGTATCACAACTTTACAGGGTGGATTCCCGGTGTTCGTTCGAGATAGCGGTTTCCGGACGCTAACATGCACGGCATTCTCGTTCTACGCTTGCCCGGATAACCCGAACTACCTGGGAGGATTCCACATGCGGGATCCGAAAAACACGTCGCTGATCAACAAAGTACGCAGCCCTAGCAACACTCAGAGCTTAAACAACTATTACTTCGACCCCAATATCTTTGCACGCCAGGCTTTTGGGTTATTCGGCAATGCCCGCCGTGCCGAGTTTGCGGGCCCTGGTTTCAACAATACCGACCTGGCGCTGTACAAGGATTTCCCGCTGCACTCGGAAGGACCGATGAAAATAGAACTGCGGCTGGAGTCGTTCAACATCGCTAACCACGCACACTTCGCAAACCCGAACGGAAACGTGAACTCCGCTAACTTCGGGCGGGTTACGTCACTGCTAACAGGAGATCCAGGCTCGCCGAGAGTGACGCAGTTGGCAGCGAAGTTCTACTTCTAATCTCGAGTTTGGGGCGCTCCGAACTTCACCTCTGGGCCGACTGTCTGGGTCGGCCCTTTGTTCAACGTTAACTTACCGCCCCAGCATCGGGTAATGGCTTGCCGCCCCCATGAAGAACAGCATAAAAATCGAAAGCCAGGCATTTGCCCTCGAGGCCAGGAAGCCCATGCGCGTCATGGCCGCGGCCTCAGGCGGAATCGGCGTGCCGCTATTGGCGAAGTCTTTATTCCAGGCGATGATCTTCTTATTCATCCGCCAGATGATGCCCCAAACGTTCAGCATCATGACCCAGCCCATGCCGCCACCCACGCCGATCGCGAGCAGCCGATTGCTCTCCCAGCCGTGATTATTGAAATCGAGAAACAGGTATGCGCCCGCGGCCACCACGACAGCCACAATTACCGCCAGCACTGGTCCCTTGTTGACTTTCACCACCATAATCGCCACATACATCACTAGGAAGACGATGGTCCAGATCAAGAAGAACATGCCCATCACGTGGCCGGCCGAGGCGCCAGCGTGTCCCGCCCCCCGGCCGTTGTCCGCGTCGACGCCGACGATTTTGCCCCAATAGGCCAGCCCTACCAGCACGGTGACTACAGCTCCCCAGCGAAACCACCACAGGGCTCGCGACATCATGCTGGGGATAATTTTGGCTTTGCTGGCCGCATCCATTTCTTTCATGAACGGAACGTTAACCAAGTTAAAGAAATAAAGCAGCCCAATCCAGGTGATGCCCGCCAGGAAATGAACCCAGCGGAAGATTATGAGGTTGGTGGCGTCTCCACCGGGAAAGGTAATGCTGGGTGCGGAAAACATGGCAAGAAAGTTGGGAAGTACCATGCAATTCCTCCACGAGGCAGTGCTCTAAACCGGAACTAACGGCCGAAAAACCGAAAGAACGCTGGGCGAGCGGATTGTACACTAAGGTCCAATGCACTCCGTTATTGGGTTGAAAAGTATTCGTGCTACGCTTATGGTACAGGAATGTTAGGGCTCGCTCCCCCGCAGTTCCTGACTGCGCAGGCGACCGCGCCCAGTTGTCCCCCCGGTTCTCGAGCTGCCTCCATGCGGCGCGAGAACTGCTGGTAAAGCGGCTGTTCGAAAAGGAGATCGGCATGGATGCAAAGCCGGCGCAAAACATTCAGGATTCTTTCCTCAACACTGCCCGTAAGGAGAAGAACCCCATCACCATTTACCTGCTCAGCGGAGTAAAGCTGACGGGCCGGATCCGTTCCTTCGATAAGTACTCGGTGGTTCTGGACTCAAACAACCAGGAGCAGTTGATCTTCAAGCACGCCATCTCTACGGTAGTGATGGGCAGGACGGCGCATGCGCTTTCTCATGAGGCAAAACCAGCCGCCACTTCGGCCTCGGCGCATCAGCCGGAAATAGTTCCTGCTCCTTCGGGCACGGAAGGTTAAGGCATTTCCCGTTTGCGAAGTTCTGAGTACACGGAATCAGGAAAGCGTCTACGGGGTTCTTCCACCCAATCAAAGAACGCTGCTCTGCCCCGTGAGCGCGCCTTCCTGGTCGGTCTTGAGTACCGAAGGCGGCGGACGGCTCCTGCCTCAACCACGAAGGCCGCAAAAGCCGCACCCACCGCCGCTTCTCAGGCTGCACGGGATGCCGCAACCAGCCTTTCGATGGGCGCCAAAGCTGCGCGTGCTCCGGAGTTCAGCGCCGAGGAATCTCTGGAGGAATTACGCGCGCTAGCGGACAGCGCGGGAGCGGAAATTGCCGGCGAGTTCCTGCAGCACCGCGACAAACCCGACCCTGCCACCCTGATCGGCAAAGGAAAGCTGGAAGAAATCAAAGGCGCTGCCGCTTCGGTTTCTGCCGATCTCATCCTCTTCGATCACGATCTATCTCCGTCGCAACAGCGCAATATCGAACGGGAAGTGGATAGGCGGGTGATCGACCGCACTCAGCTCATTCTCGATATTTTCGCCCGCCACGCCCGAACTCGCGAGGGTCAACTGCAGGTCGAGCTCGCGCAATTGGAATATCTGCTGCCCCGCATGACCGGACGCGGTATTGAGATGTCGCAACTCGGCGGCGGAATCGGTACCCGTGGCCCGGGTGAAACGCAGCTCGAAACCGACCGCCGCAAGATTTATCGCCGTATCCGGCACGTGAAATCTCAACTGGAAAATGTGCGCCGCATCCGCGCCCAACAGCGCCAGCGCCGGGAATCGGTGCCAGTAGCGACGGTTGCGCTAGTCGGATACACCAATGCCGGCAAGTCGACCCTGTTCAATGCTTTGACCCATGCGGAAGTTCTGGCGTCGTCAAAAATGTTTGCCACCCTCGATCCCACGATCCGCTCCGTCTCTTTGCCCTCGAAGCGAAGAGTGCTGCTCTCCGACACTGTCGGCTTCATCCGAAACCTGCCGCACACGCTGGTTTCCGCGTTTCGCGCCACTTTGGAAGAAGTGCAGCGCGCCGCACTCATTCTCCAAATTTCCGATGCCAGCAGTCCGCTTTCGACCGAGCAGGATGCGCAAGTCGAGCTGGTGCTGAAAGACCTGGAGGCAGACCAGAAACCTCGCCTGCGCGTGATGAATAAAGTTGATCTCCTGCCCGCGGCGCGCCGCGACGCTTTGCGCGACGATTCCCGAACCGTGCACGTCTCGGCGCTCAAGTCAATTGGCATCAGCACGCTCCTCGATCGAATCGATCAGGCGCTGGGAGAAGATCCGCTCTCCCGCATCCATCTGCGGGTACCACAAAAAGAGGGTAAGACTCTGGCGCTACTGGAAGCCGGCTCGCGCATCTATGCCCGACATTACAAAGACGGATTGGTAGAACTGGAAGCCGAGGCTCCGCAATCCCTGCTCCGCCGGGTAAGAGAGTTTGTCGTGGAATAAGGCTTTCAGCCGTTAGCTAGCTCACAGACTTTACCTTAAGACCTTGAGATTGCCATTGCTTGGCAAGCACAGGATCGTCTTGTGATCGGCCGAAGAGTTGGGGTCCCTTTACCGGCCCAGCTTAAAAGCTAGTAGCTAAATTTAAATGGGCCGACAACCAAGAAGCGGTGACATTCCTTGGCTATCGGCCCATTCGATCCTGAATTGGATCGGAGGTGATATCCCTATGCTAGACCCCTTGCGCCGAAAGTCAAGGTTTTTCCGGAGCTTTGTATTAGTGGCTCACGGGCCCGATCCGGGAACGCGCGCGTTGACACTATGCCCGTAGAATGTTAATTTTGTTGGTTTTACAGCCTTCTTTACTCTCGAGAGTTCTAATCAGCGCGGGACATGGACGAGACGCTCAGACAACTAGGCGGATTACTGCTCGGGTCCATCCCAACCATCATCTTCATGGTGCTGGTGTACAGCACCTATACCGTCCTTGTTCACAGGCCGCTGGTCCGAGTTCTCGCTGAGCGCCGGAGGAAAACCGAAGGCGCCATGGAGAAAGCCCGCGCCGACATCGCTGCCGCCGAGGCCCGTACCGCTGAATACGAGCAGCACGTACGTGCGGCCCGGCTTGCCATCTTTAAGGCCCAGGAAGGCCGCCGTCAGCAGGCTTTGCAGGCACGTGCTGCGGCGGTTGCCGAAGCTCGTTCCCGTGCCCACCAGCAAGTGGAAGAGGCTCGTGCCACGATAGAAAAAGACAAACAGCTTGCGCAAGCAGGCCTGCAGCAGGAAGCCGGGGCTCTCGCGATTGAGATTATCCGTGCCGTGCTGGAACCGGCGGTCGCCGGATCGCGCGCAGGTGGCCGATGATCAGGCTTTCTGGCGTTGGCCGAGTCGGCTTCTTGGCGCTTACCTTGACATTCCTGTTCCTGATTGGAACCCCCGTTCGGCCCTCCCAAGCGGAGCGAAGCTCAGCAACCAACCAGCAGTCCAATTCAGCCCAGCAGGAACAGACTTCCGGCCAAGCCGCCAGCCGCGGTTCAGAGCCGGCGAAAGAATCCCCTGAAGCGTCAGGCGAGGAAAAAAATCAAACCGAGCAGTTCAAGAAATCTCCCTCGGTGATGCTGCTGGCACGCATTACCGGTTTGAGTCCGGAGCATGCCTACTGGCTGGCGGTGCTGATTAACTTCGCGGTGATCGCTGGCGCCATCCTCTGGCTTTCCCGTTCGCACTTGCCGGGCGTCTTCCGCAACCGCACTATTTCCATCCAGAAAGCAATGGAAGAGGCGCGAAAAGCCAGCCAGGAGGCAGATCAGAGGTTGGCGGAGATTGAGGCTCGGCTATCCAAGTTGGACGTCGAGATTGGAGCGATGCGCGCCGCAGCGGAGAAAGAAGCCGCTGCCGAAGAAGCGCGCATCAAAGCTGCTGCCGAACAAGACGCACGCAAGATCATCGACTCGGCGGAGCAGGAGATCGCCACTGCGGCCAAATCAGCACGTCGCGACCTGAAAGCCTATGCTGCGGATTTGGCCGTTTCGCTGGCGCAAAGGCAGATCCGCGTGGACACCGACACTGATCAGGCGCTGGTACGAACGTTCGCCGACCAGCTGAGCAGCACCGGTTCCAACGGCGGGGCGGGGAAGGACGGCCGGAAATAGATGTCAGCCCTCACCAGTCGTTACGCTCGCGCCTTCGTGGATGTTGTCCTGGGCAAACGCTTGGACGCGAACAAAACGCTTCAGGAACTTCACACCATAGCCGTAACCGCCCAGAGTAGCCTGGAACTGCGCCGTGTCTGGGAGAGCCCAGCCATTCCCGCCGAGCAGAAGCGCGCTTTACTGGACGCAATCGTTAAGCGGGAAGGGATTTCGCGCCCAGTCCGGAATTTCATCGCCGTCCTGATCGACCATCGCCGCATTAATTTGCTCGACCCGGTCGTCAAGGATTTCGAGCAGGGACTGAACCAGCGCCTGGGCTTTGCCGAAGCAGACATCACCAGCGCCCGCGATTTAAGTGATGCGGAGCGGCGTGCCCTGGAACGTCAGATCGAGAATTTGACCGGGAAGAAAGTGCGCGCCCACTATGCGCGTGATACCTCGATTCTAGGCGGCGCCGTCGTCCGCCTTGGCAGCACGATTTACGACGGTTCGATCAAAGGACAGCTGGCAAGAATTCGGGAACAGTTGAGCAGCACTTAGCACTTGGCATTTTGCCATTCCAGATCCGGGCGACTTTCGGCAATACTGTTCAGGGGCCAAATGCTAATTGCCAAGCGCTAAGTGCGGTTCGGGAAACTAGAAATCTGAAACTCGAAACCGAGTCTTTATGGCACAGATCAAAGCAGACGAAATCACCAAGCTTATCCGCGAGCAGATCGAGAACTACGAATCCAAGATCGCGGTAGACGAGGTCGGCACCGTTATCACCCTGGGTGACGGTATCGCCCGCGTGCACGGCCTCGACAAAGTCATGGCCGGAGAGTTGCTCTCCTTTCCGCACGGCATAGCCGGCATCGCCTTGAACCTGGAAGAAGACCAGGTCGGCGTGGTGCTGCTCGGCGAATACACCGAAATCAAGGAAGGCGACGAGGTCAAGCGTACCGGCCGTATCATGAGCGTGCCTGTGGGCGAGGCCTTGGTTGGCCGCGTCGTGAATTCGCTCGGCCAGCCCATCGACGATAAAGGTCCAATCGCAACCGACAAGAATATTGCTCTGGAGCGCCTGGCCCCCGGGGTTATCGATCGTCAACCCGTACGCGAGCCCATGGCCACCGGTTTGAAGGCCATCGACAGCATGATTCCTATCGGCCGCGGCCAGCGCGAATTGATCATCGGAGACCGCCAGACGGGAAAAACTGCGGTCGCGCTCGACACCATCATCAACAATAAGGGCAACGATCTGATTTGTATCTATTGCGCTGTTGGCCAGAAGCGTTCCTCGATTGCGCAGGTGGTCAAGATTCTCGAAGACTATGGTGCGATGGAGTACACGATCGTATTAGCGGCGTCGGCCTCGGAACCGGCCCCCATGCAGTACATCGCCCCCTACGCGGCCTGCGCCATGGGCGAGTACTTCCGCGATTCCAAGCGTCACGCCCTTTGCATCTACGACGACCTCTCGAAACATGCCGCTTCTTATCGCGAAATCTCCTTGCTGCTGCGCCGCCCGCCGGGCCGCGAGGCCTATCCCGGCGATGTTTTCTATCTCCACTCGCGCCTGTTGGAGCGTGCTGCAAAGCTGAGCGACAAGAACGGGGGCGGCTCGCTGACCGCGCTGCCCATCATCGAGACCCAGGCCGGCGACGTTTCCGCCTACATTCCGACCAACGTAATTTCCATCACTGATGGCCAGATCTATCTCGAGACCGACCTGTTCAATCAAGGGGTGCGCCCTGCGGTGAACGTAGGTCTATCGGTAAGCCGTGTCGGCGGCAGCGCGCAGATCAAAGCCATGCGCCAGGTAGCCGGAACCTTAAAACTTGAACTCGCCCAGTTCCGCGAACTGGCAGCCTTCGCCCAATTCGGCAGCGATCTCGACAAGGCCACGCAGGCTCAGTTATCCCGAGGCTCGCGGCTGGTCGAGATTCTCAAGCAGGGCCAGTTCTCACCCTTACCGTTCTCCAAGCAGATTTTGATTATCTTTGCCGGAACCGGTGGCTTCCTCGACGACATGCCAGTCGAGCAGGTGCGCGAATTTGAAAAAGACCTCTACCAGTATGCAGAAACAACGAACCCAGGCTTACTGCGCACCATCATGGAAAAGAAGATCCTCGACGACAGCATCAAGCAGGAAATGACTAAGCTGATTAAGGAATGCAAACAGCAGTGCGCCCAGACCCGCCAGGAAAAACTGGCCGTGGGAACGTAGTCCGCCAATCAGAAACACAACCATAGAGCATGGCCAATATTCTCGACATTCGGCGCCGCATCCGCAGCGTGACCAACACACGCCAGATCACCAAGGCGATGAAGATGGTCTCGGCAGCCAGGCTGCGACGTGCCCAGGAGCGGGCTTTGGCTGCGCGCCCCTATGCGGAAATGCTGACCAACGTGCTCAAGTCCCTGGTCTCTCGCGCCGAGATTTTTGATCCGGAAACCGGCGAGCCGCGCCACCCCTTGCTGGCGCAACGCGAAGAGAGAAATGTGCTGCTGATTATTGTTACCGGCGACAAGGGACTGGCTGGGGCTTTCAATACCAACATCCTGAAGGCAGCTATGCACTTTCTGGAGTCGAAGGCGGGCCAGAAGGTCGAGATGGAAGCGATCGGTCGCAAGGGCCGCGATTTTATGCGGCGTCGCTTTCCAAAGGCTCAGCCCAGAGTACGCAGCGCGGAGCAGGCAGCCAGTTCGGCTCCGTCGGTGACGATTGTTGGTGAGCAAGTCGGGGTGTTGAACAAGCTGGATTATTCCGTGGCTGCCGGAATTGCCGAACGCGTCATCGACCGCTACAGCCACTCAGATATTGATTCCGTTTACTTGCTGTTCAATGAGTTTAAGTCGGTGATCGCGCAGCGGGTGGTGGTTGAGCAGATACTGCCCGTCGAGCAGATTGGCTGGGTCGTAGTCAGCCAAGCCGCGGAACCAACGAAAGAAGAGAAGGCCAAAGCGCGCAAGGCTGCAGTCGCGGCGGGCGTCGGCCTTCGTGCGCCAGACACCAGTCAGATTGATACTGAAGCCGCCAAATTTGCTACTGCCAAGGTTGACTACATCTACGAGCAGTCCCCCACGGAACTCTTCAGCAGCCTGCTGCCGAAGTATATAGGCGTGCAGATTTTCCGCTCCCTGCTGGAGTCCGTCGCCGCTGAACACGGGGCCCGCATGACCGCCATGGATGCAGCCACCAACAATGCTAGCGAGATGATCGACTCCTTGACCCTGGCCATGAATCGCGCTCGCCAGGCCAAGATCACGAAGGAGATTATCGAAATCGTTAGCGGCGCAGCCGCCGCGGTGTAAGAAAGAAGCACTTGGCCATTAGCACTTGGCATTTAGCCATTTGAGATTCGTGCTCTAGCCATGTGAGATTCGTGCTGAGGTTCTGCAACGTCGTTCAGGGGCTAAGTGCTAAATGCTGGAGTTATATGCCTGACAATATTGGACACGTAATTCAAGTCGCTGGTCCCGCCGTGGACGTGCAATTTTTCGAAGGCCGCATGCCGCCGATTTACCAGGCTCTGCGCGTGGTAAGCGATGGCTTCCAGGTACCGTCCCCGATTAACGTCGTGCTCGAAGTGCAGCAGCACCTCGGCGAAGGACGCGTCCGTTGCGTTGCCATGGAACCCACCGATGGCATGGTGCGTGGCATGAAGGCCATCGACCAGGGCGGGCCGATCTCTGTCCCGGTCGGTTCAGGCACCCTGGGGCGGGTCATGAATGTGATTGGCGAGCCCGTGGACCAGCTCGGTCCGATCCAGCACACGCAGACCATGCCGATTCACCGCCCCGCGCCGGCTTTTGATGAGCAGGCCACGACCGCCGAGATGTTCGAAACCGGCGTGAAGGTCATCGACCTGATCCAGCCCTTCTTGAAGGGCGGCAAGATCGGCCTGTTCGGCGGAGCGGGCGTGGGCAAAACTGTTGTCATCATGGAACTGATCAACAATGTCGCCAAACAGCATGGCGGCTTCTCGGTGTTTGCCGGGGTTGGCGAGCGCACTCGTGAAGGCAACGACCTGTGGCTGGAAATGACCGAGTCAGGTGTAATCAAGCCCGGTGATCCCTCGAAATCGAAAGCCGCCTTGATCTACGGGCAGATGACCGAGCCGCCCGGCGCGCGTCTGCGCGTGGCTCTCACCGGGCTGACAGTTGCTGAGTATTTCCGCGACGTCGAGGGCGCCGACACCCTGCTCTTCATCGACAACATATTCCGTTTCACCCAAGCCGGCTCGGAAGTCTCCGCCCTGCTGGGCCGTATGCCAAGCGCCGTCGGATACCAGCCCAACTTGGCGACGGAAATGGGCGAGTTGCAGGAGCGCATCACCTCCACCAAGAAGGGCTCGGTGACGTCGGTGCAGGCTATTTACGTCCCCGCCGATGACCTGACCGATCCAGCTCCTGCCACTACCTTCGCTCACCTGGACGCGACCACAGTGTTGTCGCGCTCATTGACCGAGATCGGGATTTATCCTGCCGTCGACCCGTTGGCCTCCACATCGCGCATTCTTGATCCTCGTATTGTTGGCCAGGATCACTACGACGTCGCGCAGTCGGTAAAGAAGACGCTGCAGAGCTACAAGGACCTGCAAGACATCATCGCCATCCTCGGCATCGACGAATTAAGCGAAGACCAGAAGCTCACCGTCGCCCGGGCGCGCAAGATCCAGAAATTTCTGTCGCAACCTTTCCATGTGGCGGAACAGTTCACCGGCACACCCGGCCGCTACGTGAAAATTGCCGACACGGTGAAAGGCTTCCGCGGCATTGTCGAAGGCAGATACGACGAAATCCCGGAACAGGCCTTTTACATGAAAGGAACGATTGACGAAGTCCTCGAAGCCGCCGAGAAACTAAAGACGGCTTCGGCGGCAGCTTAAGAAAGGCTCTCGGCTTTAGGCTCTAGGCGTTAGGCAAAACGCTAGAGCCCGGCGCCCAGAGCCCAGGGCCTGACATGGCGGACACTTTCCAATTCGAAATCGTTACTCCTGAGAAACTCGTGGTCCGCGACGTCGCCGAGGAAATGCAAATCCCCGCCAAGAACGGCTACATCGGAGTACTCCCCGGCCACGCGCCGTTGATCACCGAATTGGCAGTAGGCAAAATCACGTATCGCAACAACGGCTATACGCACCAGATCTCCCTGGCTTGGGGTTTTGCCGAGATCCTGCCCGACAAAGTCACGATCCTGGCCGAGAACGCCGAGCGTGCTGACGAAATCGACGTGAAGCGCGCTCAGGAAGCCAAAGAACGAGCCGAGGAGCGCCTGAAAAGCGGCAGCACCGAAACTGACTACGAACGGGCTCAGAACGCCTTGCAGCGCGCCGAGACCCGCCTCGAAGTCGCGAGTAAGGGGTCGTAGTCAACCGACGAATCCAACCATGAACGGCAAAGCCGCCGGACTTCCGGCGGCTTCGTTGTCCCAGCAGGAGTGCTGGCTAGTACCCTGAGTACCCTCGGTTGAAATTCGATTGGTACCCGGCGCGATAACCATTCGTGTACTGCGTCTTGTATGCGTTCTTGTCCCCGTACACGCGCTGATAGCCGTGGTCCTTATCGTCGTAAGGTCCGCGCGGGTTCGGGTTGAATCGCTTGCCGCTCTCCATGTCCTGGCGAGCAACGGTCGAGCCGTCCTGGTAGCCGATGTTATAAGCCGGACTGTTGTAACCACCGCGATACCGGCCGTTATTGCCGCGGCCATAGCCATCATCACCGTCGCCATCCCCATCCCCGCGACGCCGGTTCATGCTCTGGTAGCCGTTTTCGAACCCGCTGCGATACCCTTCCTGATAACCGTGCCGGAACCAGTTCGCCGGCCCCATCCATGATTGGTAGCCGCGCGTAGCCTGCCGCCAGTCGGGCGTGCGATAGTCGAAAGGATCGTTTTCGCGCCCTTCCTCGCGTCCTTGGTTGACACCATCGCGGTAGCCGCTCTGATATCCATACTGCCGGGCCTGGGCCAGGTTGCCACGGTAATAACCGCCGTCATCATCGTTGTCGTGATCGCGCTGCGCCAAGGCCAGTCCACTGAACAGGAGCGTCACCGCCATTGCCAGCCCTGCCATCCTGATTGTTCGCGTCATAATGTCCTCCTACCGGGCGCCTCCGATCCATCGGAAGGCGGCCCGGCCTGCCTGACCAGTACCGCCCTCCTGTTGTTACCCGGTTGTGCTAAGTGTGATGCGCCCACAATGCGGGTTTGCTGCTCTCCGTTCAGGAAATCGAAAGTTCGTTTCACACAGAGTCGGGCAGCAAATTGCGGAACTTTTTTCCGCGCGCTGGGTTGCGGATTTCGGGTAGTGGTGCCGTTTAACTTTCACGGGCTGTGCCATTGGTTGTCTGATTGCTGGCGGCGAGCGCCTTTGCGACGAGTTCTCTGTCGAGTCGTGCTGCTGGTGTACATGTATCTACCAGCAACCCGCAAAGCTCTTGCAGACTCCAAACGTGATCCGTCAACCCTGCCTCCATCGCCGGAGTGGCGCGCAGACTTGAATGAATACGGCAAAAGTTGTAATGGAAAAAGTATAGAGCAACTTGATGAGCATGGTTCTAAAACTTCTTGCTGAATCCGTTCGTCAGACGGGTATAGCGCCGCATCCCCATCCGCATCGAAAGATTGCTGCGTTCCACGAAAGACGTACTGACGTGTTTCGGATCGGGCTTGCCGCTCAACACCCCGGTACGGCATCCGATGCAGGTTGCGGGGCTATAACGCGATTCCGGGCTGTCTCCGGCGGAGCCGTACAGTTTGACCAGCATGGCGTAGTCAATCTCAGAGCCGAAAGCGTTCTCCACGGCATCGGCATAAACGCGATGCCCATCAGTTGTGAGTTGAATCCGATTGACGATACGCGAAGCTGCATCGCGCATGAACGCTTGCGCTGTTTCGGCTCCAAGATCCCCGAGCGTGTAGGACACAATCAGTTTGCTGTCGCTGTCCAGTGCCGTCCACGTCCAAACGCTGCCAAGGCCACTTTGTACCTGTTCCAGGGTCAGATTCTTATCCTTACCGTAAACAAACGCCCATACCTCATCGCACTGCAACCGACGAACGCGCACGTTGCGGACATGCGTGTGATGGTAAGCAGCGCAAGCACACCCCAAATCGTGCAGGAGTCTGAGAACGGTGTGTTTGCCGACGCCCAACATCCGGCACGTAGCGTTGATGGAATTGCCTTCCACCAATGCACTCACGATGGCAGTTTGTTTGGCTATGGGCAGACGATTCATGGCAACTCAAATATACGTTACCGCTCACGTATAAGTCAAGATAAAAATGCGCTTGATTTCGTGACCGCTCACGTATACAATTCAAGCATGACAAAGAAACGCAAAAACCCGTATGCTGTGGCCCTAGGCCGCAAGGGTGGTCGCAAGGGTGGCCCGGCTCGCGCTGCGAACATGACCCCCCAAGAGCGTAGCGAGAGCGCGAGAAACGCTGTGCTGGCGCGTTGGGCTAAGGTCAAACAAGAGAACGACCGATAAAGTAAATACAAGGAAGCCATCATGCCCGAACGTCCTACCAGAATCCCGTTTCCACTCCCGAATAGTCCATTAAAGGACGCCGTCGAAGTTGGCGTAAGGGAATCCACTGAGCGCTGGAGTGAAGTTACTCTCGAAGACGGAACGATATTCCGTATCAAAACCAGTATCCTCGGAGCCGCGAGGGTAGCGGGCGAATACGACCCTGAAGGCAATCCCGCCTATGCTCTTAAGTTGAATCCAATGATAGTGGTCGTGACTGCCCCGCCAAATCTCAAGCGACCTGCACAGCGGGCTCCTGGAATTAACTGAAGGGAGGTAATCATGTCAGCCGATCTCTCGACAACAACGAATAAAAACATGGCCATTGCAGTCGTATGCGTGTCGTTGATTGCTCCGGCTCCAGCCGTAGCGTCAACGGCTCCCGTCCCCGCCATCGAGGAGAATACCTTGGGGCGTGAAGTGTCCTACGTCATCCCTGAATCTGATTATGAAATGGTGACCGATTCCAGAGTCGCAACGTGGATAAAATTTCAGGATTTGCGGAGAGAATGGCACGAAGCGCGGGGTGGTAGATCGTCTGTGGCTGAAATGGCCATGCTACCCGCCTATCAGAAAATCATGGGAATGGGCCCGGATGTCCTGCCTCACATCTTGACACAACTTCGATATGAAGGAGATCAGCCCGATCACTGGTTCTGGGCGTTGGCGGCGATTGCAGATACCAATCCAGTTCCTCCGCAGAGTCGCGGGAAGGTGCGCGAAATGGCTAGGGCATGGCTGGAGTGGGGCGAGAAAACGGGAAATGTTCAACTGGGTTGATTGGCCTCCAGAATTTACCTACAGTGCTGATCCGCGATTCCCGCATGAAGTTCCGAATCTGCGCCCCCACTTGTGCGCCGATACGGTCAGCGAAGCGACGAGTGGATACAACTGCATCGCTTGGGCTGCATCAGACGTAGAGAACTGGTGGGAGCCAGACCCATTCTTCCAATACCATTGGCCAGATGGCGTACAAAGGAACTACTCTCAGCAGGCATACATCGATGCCTTCGGCACTGTCGGCTTTGAGGTTTGCGATAACGACATGCCGGAAGAAGGCATGGAAAAGATTGTGCTGTATACGCTCCGGGGGGAGCCAAAGCACGCGGCGCGACGACTGAGAAACGGAAACTGGACTAGCAAACTTGGGGGTTACGAGGACATTCAGCACACGACACTTGATTGCCTGAGTGGGCCTCTATATGGGATACCCAATGTGTACCTAAGGCGAAGAATAGCTTGAATCACTTATCCTCGGTTGCCTCTTTGACGATCCGTAAGGCATTTTGGCTGGAATCTATGGGTTTGCACTTGTGGGCATCGAACTGGGCTGTAACGCCACTATCCAAATCAGCCTTGAATTGAGAATTGCAGCGTTCGCACACGCCAATGACGGGCGGCCGGATCTTTTTTACGATCCGCAGGGTTCTCTTGGGCACGAATCCAAGTCTAACGCACTCCGCCGCGAACCTCTGGCCCTGTGGACTTCAAACGGCACCACTACCGGATTTCGCCCTCACCGCGGCCTTCTCATGCTTTCTGCTACACTTCTCCGTTTTCTTAATATCTAAGGAGAGGCAATCATGGATATCCGTCAAGTTGGCGTGCTGGGCGCGGGAACCATGGGCAACGGCATCGCCCACGTGTTTGCCCGCTCCGGCTACCAGGTGATGCTCTGTGACATCGAACAGAGCTTCCTCGATCGTGCCCTTGCAACCATCACCAAGAATCTCGATCGCGAGTTGGCCAAGAACAAAATTAGTGCAGACGACAAGTCTGCCGCGCTGAAGGGAATTAACCCTGTGCTGGATCGCGGCAAGCTCGCAAATTGTGATTTTGTGATCGAAGCGGCCACCGAAAAATTTGAAATCAAGGCTGAACTGTTCCGCGATCTCGACCGCCTCTGCCGGCCGGAAATCATCCTGGCCTCCAACACGTCGTCTATTTCAATCACCAAACTGGCTGCTCTGACGAAGCGCGCCGACAAAGTGATTGGCATGCACTTCTTCAACCCAGTGCCCATGATGAAATTGGTGGAAGTGATCCGCGGCCTGGCCACCTCCAACGAGACGTTTCAAAACGTTCGCAACCTGGCCGTAAAACTCGACAAGACGCCGGTCGAAGTGAACGACGCTCCGGGCTTCGTTTCGAATCGCGTCCTAATGCCTTTGCTGAACGAAGCCATGTACGCGGTTATGGAAGGCGTGGCCGCCCCCGAAGCGGTAGACGAGGTCTTCAAGCTGGGGATGGCGCACCCCATGGGCCCATTAACCCTGGCCGATTTCATCGGTCTCGATGTCTGCCTCGACATCATGCGCGTGTTGCAGGAGGGTCTCGGCGATCCGAAATACCGTCCTTGCCCGTTGCTGATCAGAATGGTGGATGCCGGCTGGCTGGGCAGAAAGAGCGGCCGAGGGTTCTACCGGTACTAACTCTCGAGTCCGTAAATCTTGTGTGGGGGCGGGTCTTAGACACTTCCAGGCGGGTCGGAGGCCCGCCTCCACACGATGTAGTCGCCTTCTGTTCTTGTTATTCCGACGCGGCTTTTAAGCCGTGGAGGAATCTGCTTTTTGTGGATCCCTATAATCCAGTAAGAATTCATTCGATGCCAGAACACAAACCCAACGACCTCCTCTTCTATATTCTCGCCGCCCTGTTCGGCATCCTGGCAGGCTGGATCGACGTGAAGATTGGTGATCTGCTCTTCACCGCGCTGCTCGTGCTAGCTGCCTGTATGCTCTTGGGAGCACTGCGTCCGAATCGGCCTTATCGCTGGGTCATTATGATTGGAGTCTTTGTCCCAATTGTCGAATTGCTGGCCTACGTAGTGATGACGCAGAGACCCTATCCCGGGCAAATCTACGAATCCTTCTTGGCCTTTCTTCCCGGTATCGCCGGGGCCTACGGCGGCTCGCTGATACGCGGTGCAATAGACAATTTGCTTCAAGGTAGGTAATTCGACTGATGTCGTCATCCTGAACCCGGGGTTAGCCGGCGAAGGATCTCGAGCCCACACCGACACGGTTTTTGGATCGCTACTCCACACCAAGGTATGCCTTAACCACAAAGTTACTCCCTTTCCACAGCGCATCCAGCTATGCTGCCGAACATGGGAGTTTCGGTCTCGGTGCTGGCCAGTGGCAGCCGAGGAAACAGCACCATCGTCGCGAGCACTAAAACCCGCATCCTGGTAGACGCGGGTATTTCCTGCCGCGAAACCTTCAAGCGCATGAAGGCACTCGGAGACGATCCGCACTCGCTTGCCGCCATCCTCATCACGCACGAGCACGCCGACCACGTTTTCGGCCTTCGAGTCTTGGCGCAAAAACTGGGGCTCCCGGTTTTCATGACGAGTTCGACACATCACGCGTGGTCGCAGATGATGCGCGACAGAAACGGAGACCGCCCAAAACTCAACAGGCTGGAAACGTTCTCTTCGGGCCGCAGCTTCCAGATCGGCGACATCGCCGTCACCCCGTTCACGATTCCTCACGATGCTGCTGACCCAGTGGGCTTCACCTTCCGCTCCGAGGGCGTCAAGGTAGCGGTCGTGACGGACCTTGGCTACATGCCGATCAGCGTGGTCGACAACCTGCGTGGCTGCGACGTGCTGGTGATGGAGTCCAATCACGATCTGGAAATGCTGCGCGGCGGTCCCTATCCCTGGTCGGTAAAACAGCGGGTCATGAGTCGCGTCGGTCACTTGTCCAACGAAGCTCTCGCGGAATTCTTCGCCAGCGATTATGATGGAAGAGCGGCCTACGTCGTGCTGGCTCACCTTTCCGAGCAGAATAACCATCCTGAACTCGCCCGGGGAGCGGCCGAGCGCGCACTAGGGGCTCGCCGGACTCTGCTCCACAACCGCGTGCTGTTGGCTTCGCAGGCCGAACCGTTGGAGCCTCTCCGGCTGTAGTTCATATGAGTGAAGCGCAGTGTATCGATCCCCTGGTGGGGAAAATCCTGGCTGGATGGCGGTACGACATCTCCGGCATCACGCCCGAGATGCGTGGCGACTACGAGCAGCATCTGGCTGCCTGCGGCCGCTGCCGCTCGCGCCAGCGTTTGCATCGCACGATTGATGTTGTCCTGATCGTGCTGGCTTCCGCATCTGCGGGCGTTTTCCTGCTGGCTTTTGGCGTAATTCGCCACTTCGGTCCCGCCCACGCCTTCTGGTTGGAAGTAGGTGCGTTGGCAGGATTCGCTCTCTCCGCACTGATCTGGCTGATTGTGGCCGTAGCCACGCCTGCGCCGATGACCGTAGTCGATGTCGCCAGGCTGGGCGCCCGCCACGTTCATGATCGCTTGCCTCCCGAAATTCGCGACCGCTTGCCGGAAGAGTTACGCCTGAAAATTACCGGGCAGTCGTAGCCCCCCGTGCATCTAAACTGAATCGTTCCTCAGAGGCGAATAGCAGAGCTAAAGATTGCGATCGAAATCCATTGCCAACGCTCGCTGCGAATTGATCGTCCTTCTCCTACTGGCCACGACGGTGGCGGCGCGGCAGAGCGCCCCAACTGATCCCGATACCCAAAACCAATCCATGCCAGGAATGCAACATGCCCATCCCGGCATGAAAATGCCTGACCACCATGATTCACTTCCATCCCCCCACGCCAGCTCCGGTACCGCATGGCAACCTGCTTCGGTCCCGCAATACATGTGGATGACAACTCATGGAAACTGGGACCTGATGGCCCACGGCGTGTTTCTTCTAACCTACAATCATCAAGGTGGACCCCGTGGCGCCGGTAAAGCCGAATCGGTCAACTACCTTATGACCATGGAAGAGCATCGTCTCGGCCCTGGCACGCTGCTCTTCCGCCAGATGTTTTCCGCCGAGTCATTGACCTCGCCCCATCCCGGCTTTCCGGAACTGTTCCAAACCGGCGAGACCTACCACGGCCAGCCGCTCGTGGATCATCAGCACCCGCACAATGTTTTTGCCGAGCTCTCGGCACTCTACACCGCACCCATTAGCGAGAAAGTTTCTTGGCTGCTTTACGGAGGGCCCGCCGCCGAGCCAGCCCTGGGGCCGGTCACCTACATCCATCGCGCCTCGGCCGCCGAGCTTCCCGCCGCCCCACTGGGACACCATCTGCAGGATTCCACTCACACCAGCTTTGGCGTGGTGACCACCGGTTTCATACTCGATCGCTTCAAAATCGAGGGCTCGGCATTCAATGGCCGCGAGCCTAACGAGAAGCGTTACACGATTCAGCCTGCCGCCCTGGACTCATGGTCTTTCCGCGCCAGTCTCGCCTCCAATCGCAATTGGACCGCACAATACAGCTATGGCCGCCTCATGCATCCGGAGGCACCAGAGCCCGGCAACGAGAAGCGCCAGACCGCCTCTCTCGAATACAACCGACCTCTAAAGGCAGGCAATTGGGCGACGTCGCTAGTCTGGGGCCGCAAGCACAAAGAACTCAAGGGCAGCAATCAGAACGGCTACCTGGCCGAGTCAACCTTGAATTTCATGCGCCGCAATTACCTATACATGCGGCTGGAATTGGTGGACAAAGATGAACTCTTCCCCCACATTCCCACGAGTCCGTCCTTCCGGATCGGAGCTTATACGTTGGGCGGCGTACGTGATCTGGTGCAGAACCAACTCGGGCAGATTGGCGTGGGTGCGGACCTAACCTTCTACTCGAAACCCTCGGCGCTGGTTCCGTTCTATGGACAAAATCCTGTTTCTGCCCGGATTTTTGTACGCCTTCGCCCAGGGCTGAGCCGCCACATGCACTGATTCTCTGTTGCCGATTCCGGCACTGGCTGTGATATTCTCGCAACCTATCCGACAGATTCAGGGCAAAATCTTAATTATGAACCCCCAAACTACTGTTCTGAACATGATCCGAGCGGCCATGCTGATGGCGATCGTGCTCTATATGTTCATCGGCGAAAAGATCGCTGTTGGCCGATCGCCGGTTTCGCCCGTGGTATTTCAAGCCATCGCTGTGATCTCGATCATGACGGTTGTGGCCCTCTTCGCCCTGCGCCGCGTGATGGTACTGCCGGCATTCGCTTCGCTGCAGACAAGCCCAAACGACGCCCGGGCCCTGGGCCGATGGCGCGCCGGCTACATTGTCAGTTACGCTTTATGTGAGGCCCTTGCACTCTATGGTTTCGTCTTGCGAGTCGTCGGCTTTCCGTTCTCGCAGGTGGTTCTCTTTTATGTAGCCAGTCTGGCGCTGTTGGTGTATTACCGTCCGCAGCTTCCCCAGCCCGATCCGCTGGCGCCGACTCCGTCGGTGTAGAGAGCGCCCTGAGACTCTCCAAGCGATAAAGAAGATGCCCTTGTCCAGTGGCCACTTGGGAACCTGGCTATTGGCCTTTAGTAATCTGCCGCCCTCCAGGAGTGCGTGTCATAGTGGCCATCGAAATGGCGCCCTCCCCCAATCTCTACTCCCACCAGCGTGCTCCCCGGGCAAAGCTGGCGGGCTCCATTTTGGTTCTCATTGAACTGGAGAATCAGCGACAACTTCGAGCCAAGCTCAATCAACTTTCCATCCATGGCGGTCTTTTGCAGCTCGCAGAACCGTTGGCAGAACAGGTTCTGATGCGGCTGATGTTTCACCTGGGTTCCACAACGGTGCGGGCGCAAGCCGAAACCATATCCCCAGTATGGGCGACGAATGGATGCTTGCAGCCCTTCCGGTTCACGGATCTCGGCGAGGACGATCAGCGGCGGCTGGATGCGGACCTGCAATCGATGTATGGGATCGCAAGCGCGATGACTATTGACGCACAAACTATCATACCGAGCGAAGAACTGGAGCCTGTATCTTTGGCTCTCACCACCAACACCAAAGAGCAAGCCGTAACGGAAGAACTGGCCGTGACCTACATAGAAGACAGCCCTCCCCAGGTTGTTTCTCTCGATGGGAAAAACCCGCAGCCTTCTCAAGACGTCACCGGTAAAAGTGACTTGAACGACTTTGTCGGGGCCACCCAGGTCACTGTTTACTTCGATAAGCCCGAAGATGCGCTTCGCTTCACTGTGGCGCTGAGCTCGTTGCTGTTTACTGAGGACCGTTCGCCCGAAGATATGGCAAAGCTAGCGCGCGAGGCGGGCAGAGTGACTCGTGTGACGACGCGAGGCATGCTGCAGCCAGCCAGCGCATGACGGGCTACGCGGGCGATGCCAATGTCATGCCGAGCGAAGCATCCGATTCGCTGCGAATCGGACTGTGGAGTCGAAGCATCCCTGCCTGACCGGCCCCAAGCATTTCCTACTCAAGTCAGGCCAGTGCGCATTCGCCGACTCGCGCTGAGCAGGTACTGCGCTCCGATGAGAGAGGGGGACGTGAAGCGCTATACACCCACGGGTTGTGCCAACGGCTCGAAGCGGGCCGTGAAGTGGCGCAGGAACGGCGCTTCATAGCTGAGGCGGTATCCCTGCAGTTGCTCGCGCTTCTTCCAGACTTCCAGGATAACCTCGACCACGTAATCGATGTGGCTCTGGGTGTAGACACGGCGCGGAATGGCGAGCCGCACCAGATCCATTTTGGCGGCTGGGCCGAACATCAACGTTCCGATCTCCACCGAACGGATGCCTCCTTCTAAATACAGCTCGGCGGCGAGGGCGACACCCGGGAACTGCTCCGGCGGAATCTGCGGCAAGAACGCACGAGCATCCAGGTAGACGGCATGTCCACCGGGCGGCTGAACAATCGGGACACCGCGCTCAGCAATGTGATTTCCGAGATAAGCAGTGGAGGCGATGCGATAGCGGAGATAGTCTTCTTCCAGGGCTTCCTGAAGCCCTACGGCCACCGCTTCTAAATCGCGGCCAGCTAATCCACCGTAAGTCGGATAGCCTTCGGTAAGAATCAGCAGGTTCTTCTCTTGCTGGGCGAGCGCGTCGTTGTTGGTGCAGAGAAAGCCCCCGATATTGGCCAAGCCATCTTTCTTGGCCGACATGGTGCAGCCGTCACCATAACTGAACATCTCCTGCGCAATCTGCTTAGGAGTCCTTGATTCATAGCCAGGCTCGCGCAGCTTGATGAAATAGGCGTTTTCGGCAAAGCGGCAGGCGTCGAAGTAAAGCGGAATGGCGTGCCGGCTGCAAACGGAGCTGACTTGCCGGATGTTTTCCATGGAGACCGGCTGGCCTCCGCCGGAATTATTGGTGACGGTGAGCATCACCAGAGGAATTCTTTCTTGTCCAACGCGGGCAATCAGCGATTCCAGGGCGGCTACGTCCATGTTGCCTTTAAATGGATGACGCAGGGCTGGCTGCTTGCCTTCGGTGATCACCAGGTCTACGGCTTCGGCTCCGACAAACTCGACATTGGCACGAGTGGTATCGAAATGAGTGTTGTTAGGAACAACGTCGCCTTTTTTGCACATCACGCTGAAGAGAATGCGTTCGGCAGCCCGGCCCTGATGGGTGGGAATGACGTGCCGGTAACCGAAAACATCCTGGATGGAATTGCGGAAGTGGTCGAAGCTTCGGCTGCCGGCGTAACTCTCGTCGCCTTCGACCAGTGCCGCCCATTGATGCGTGGACATGGCGCCGGTCCCGGAGTCAGTCAGCAGGTCTATGAGCACATCTTCGGCAGGAAGAAGAAACAGATTGTAATGCGCGGTGCGGAGGAACTCGTCCCGCTCCAAACGCATGGTCCAGCGGATAGGCTCGACACTCTTGATGCGGAAGGGCTCGATTACGGTTCTGGCCGGCATAGGCGCGGTTCTCTCTACTACCAGCACACCGCAAGTGCGCACCAGTGTCTGTGATGGAGATCACGGGAGGGAGTTACTTTGGGGAGGAGTGCCGTACTCCCTTACCAATGTCGCCATCCTGAGGAGAGCGTCAGCTCTCCGAAGGATCTCGCGCGAACGACCGCACTTTTCTGTTAGGGCACTTTCACCGAATCATGGTTCTCGGCGGGCTGGTAGCGGACAGCGGCGGTGCGCTCCAGCTTGTCCCAGGCGAAGCGGCGGCCTTCCAGGGCACGCTTGAGGGTCTTCAAAAGGACGACAGAAAACAGCTGGCGATAGGCGAAGCGCTGCAACCAGACCTGGCTGAGAAGCCAAACGTCCTCGCGAGCATCGGGACGACGCTCCAGGGCAAATGCGACCGTGGAGGCGAGGAAGTCAATTATCAGAAAGGCAGCGAAGAAGATGACCAGCCGCTGGAAGCTGGCGGGATCGGCAGATTCAGGGTGGAAGTATTTCTGCAAGAAGTACCAGATGGCCCCTACCGCGAACATCAGGTCAATGAAGGGTGAAACCAGGGGCAGCAGAATCTGGAAAATAAGGATATTGGGCAGCGCAATCCAGCCCAACGCGCCTTTACGGGCAAAGGCAGAGCGGTGTTTCCAGATTGACTGCAGGATTCCGAAGGACCAGCGAAAACGCTGCCGCATCAGACCATTCGCATTTACCGGTGCTTCCGTGAAAGCGAGCGATAGGTCTTCGTATTCGACACGATAGCCCTTCTCGAGCAGGGCCATGGTGAGGTCGGCGTCTTCCGCAACCGTGTCGGTGTGATAGCTGCCGGCTTCTCGCACTGCCGCCGTACGCCAGGCCCCGATAGCGCCCGGCACCACGCTGACTGCGCCCAGAGTATTCAATGCGCGGCGCTCGAAATTCTGGCTGGTGATGTATTCCAGGGCTTGCCAGCGCGTCCAGAGGTTCACCCGGTTGCCTACTTTCGCATTGCCCGCGACCGCGCCCACTTTCGGATTCAGGAAGCGGGGAACTAGATAGGAGACAGCGTCGGGCGCAATCACCGTGTCGGCGTCGATTCCAACGACGATTTCTTCGTCATCGCGGACGTGCTGCAATCCGAAGTTAAGCGCCTCGGCTTTGCCCGAGTTCGGTTTGGTGAGAATCAGAACGCGGCCGTTGGCTGCCTCTCTGGCAAATGCGCTGCGGGCCACCGCGAGCGTGGAGTCTTTGGAACCGTCGTCGATGACGATAACGCGGAGGTTCGGGTAAGCAGAGCCAAGCGCGGCATCTACGGTGCGCTCGATGACCTTCTCCTCGTTGTACGCCGGAATTAGTACGACGACCTTGGGGCGAAATGCCGCCTGCTCGGCCGGAGTGCCGTAGGCCTGGTCGCGCAGCCGATCGTAAATGGCAAAGACACCGACGAAAATAAGGCGGCCGGTCATGAGCAAGTCGCCCAAGAAGAAAATCGCGGTGATCGCCTTGATGCCGATATCGAACAGCCAGAATCCGATCCAATTGAGCCGGGCGGACCAGCGCTCGTTGGCCGGCAGAGGCGGCATGATCTCCGCCTTGGTTTTTCCCAGCAACTGGTAAACGGGGACGATCTGGTAGCCGCGGGCACGAACTCCCTCAATGATCATCGGCAGAGCACGCACAGTTTCCGCGCGATTGCCGCCGCCATCGTGCAACAGGACGATGTTGCCGCAGCGCTGGTCATTGGGAGTAGCGCACGGCGGCAGATGCTTCAGCACGTCGGCCGTGATCTGCTCAGCGCTGCGGTGCGGGCTTTCCTTCCAATCGTTGGGATCAATCTTGTCGCCCACGGTGATGTAGCCCATATCTTGCGTGATCTCCAGCGGACGCACCTGGTCGGCGGTGTCCGGCTCCTGATCGATGGAGTACGGCGGGCGGAAAAGGATGGTGCGGATCCCCAGACGGCTGCCAAACAATTGCTCGGTGAGGTTCAACTCGAGCTTCATGTAGCCATGAGAGATATTGCTGATGTCAGGATGGGTAAAGGTGTGATTGCCGATCTCATGCCCCTCGCTGTAGATGCGCTGGGTGATGTCGCCGAATTTATCCGCCTGGATACCGATCAAGAAAAAAGTTGCAGGAGCGTGTTCGCGCTTGAGCACGTCCAGAATTTTGGGAGTCCATTGCGGATCAGGTCCATCGTCGAAGGTGATGGCGACCTGCCTGGGACTTCCTCCATAGCGTGCTACGCGATAAGGCGTAGGCAGGGAAGAAAAAGTTTCGTCCGTGATGAGGCCGGTCGTTGAGTCCACTTCGATGCTGCGCTGGCCGTTCGCCGGACGGTCCTCGATGCGCAGGATTTCGCCTTCGCCCTCCATGTCTACCAGCTGTCCCGGAGAAACGTCTTTGAGTTTGTCGGGCGCGGCAGGATCGCCGGGAAGGTCCCACACTCGCCACAACGAACGGTCTTCGCCACCCAGGCGCCACAAGGCAAACGTCCGTATGCCCAGCCGCTGGGCGGCGCGCATTTCGTTGAGAGCCGTAATCGCGTCCAGAAACCAGATATCGTGGCGCAGGTCGTGCTCGTCCAGATAACTAAAATGCGGGTTGGAGCTGTCCCAGTCGAAATCCACGTCCTCCTCTGAATCGCGTGCGGCCAGCCAGGCTTCTTGCACCGAGACGTTGGTATCTTTCATTCCGGGTGGCAGCTTGCCGCGCTTGGGTTTGTGCACCCAGTCGTAACCGTAGTTGCCGATGGCGCAGATGAGCTTGTCCTGAGGGATGGTCTTCTTGGCGATTTGGAGGTTCTTCTCGAACCAGTTCTGCGAGGCAACCGGGCCGGGAGTGCCGCCGGGATAATGTTCGTCATAGTTCATCAGCACGACGCCGTCGGCCTGCCGGGAAACGGCAGCGTAGTCGAAATCCTCGTTGCGCGCCTGAACGCTGACATACAGCTTCATGCCCTCGGCGTGCAAGTCGGTGGAAAGCTCGGTCAGCAGTTGCAGATAACCTGGCTGGGCACTCTTGGGGAAGGTTTCAAAGTCCACCATCAGACCACGGTACTTATCTGTTGCCAGCAATAGCGCGACTTGCTGGCGGAACCGGGCGCGGGCATTGGGATCATTTAAGAAGCCAGCGATGTTGACCCAGTCAGTGCCGTCGAAATTGTTGACCATGGGGAAGACTTCCATCCCGGTGTCTTCCGTCTTGAGGAAGGTCATGACCTTGTCGTCTACGGGGCGGACGACGGAGCCCTGGGCGACGTCGAACAATTTGTTGGTTTCGTTGGCTACCCCCTGGAGACGGCCGTCAGGGGTGAGAACATGCAGCCATTCGGGAAACAGCAAGTCGATCTGGTGCGCGTATTCGCGCAGGGACGAAAAACTCGCGGCATCCCAGTCGACATAAAAAGCCGCACGAATGCCTTCTTCGGCGTTCAGCTTGACCAACGAAGGGGCAACCTTGGATTTGCGATGGCCGCGTTTGACGGCTAGGCGGCGCCGCTCCCTGGCCTTTTCTTTTTCCTTCTCTTTGAGCGCACGATAGGGATGCTTCTGCGACTGCAACAGCAATTCGGGAAGCGGCACGCCGTGCATGGCGCTGTAGACAAAGAAGATCACCAGCCCCGTGATAAACACGCCCAATAAGTTCGATAGGATCCGCACCCGCTTCCAACGGGCGCGCCGAGGATCATAAAAAACAGGGTTTGACATGAAATAACGCTGCTTCCATCGTAAGCTGCAGACGCCGGGAGGGTCAAACCGCGGCGTGGGCCGTTGGTCGTTGGTCTTTGGTCGTCGCCCGTACGGCTTCTCCCTCGCTTGTCGAATCGATCTCGCTGGCGGCCGTTCGTCAGTAAGCGCAAAACGCGCTATATTCCGATGGTGCGCGAACTGATGCGCTCTTCCTGGCGGTTCTTCGCGGTCGTGGCGCTGGCTGGCTTGGGACTGCGTTTGCTGTTTCTGTTCCTGGCTCCGCAAATTACTGACGATTCGCGAGTCTACGCCGACCTGGCAAAGAATTGGCTAAGCCACGGCATTTACGGAATCACCGACGCGGACCGAATTGTTCCTACCTATCTTCGTTTGCCCGGCTACCCGGCATTCTTGGTGGCGGTGTTCGCAGTTTTCCGGCGGGACAACTTCCGTGCCCTGCTGTTGCTGCAAATACTCGTAGACCTTGGCACCTCGCTGCTCACCGCTGACCTTACGCGGCGAAGCGTTTCTGAGCGCGCGGCAAAGATCGCTTTCCTTTTGGCGGCACTTTGCCCGTTTTTCGCTAACTACGCTGCCACCGCCTTAACCGAGACTCTGGAAATCTTTTTCACGGCGTTGGCGTTGGATTTAGCAGTCTTCGGGCTCGGTCGCCTTGAGCAAGAACGACTGGGGCCGTGGATCTGGTGTGGGCTGGCAGTGGCTGCCAGTATTCTTCTACGTCCTGACGGCGGGCTGTTGCTGGTCGCAATCGGAGTTTACCTCCTGATTGTGCTGGTGCGGGTCGTACACGAGAGGCGGGAATGGAAGAGAGTTTTCTGGGCGGGAGTGCTGCTCTCAATTTTTTCGCTGGCGCCATTAATCCCCTGGACGGCGCGGAACTGGCTCGCCTTTCACCAGTTCCAACCGCTGACACCTCGGTATGCCAACAATCCTTGGGACTACGTACCGATCGGGTTTAATCGTTGGGTGAAGACCTGGATCGCAGACTACGTTTCCGTAGAAGAGATCTACTGGCACGTACCAGGGGAGAAAATCGATTCCGAGAAGCTGCCGGCGCGCGCATTTGATTCTGCGGAGCAGAAGCAGCGTACAGTCGAACTACTGGATTCCTACAACCAGTCGACAGAAATTGATCCGGAACTGGATGCGCAGTTCGCCCAGCTTGCGCAGGAACGCATTCGCGCGCGACCCCTCCGTTATTACGTCTGGCTGCCGGAGCTGCGCATCGCCGACATGTGGTTGCGGCCCAGAACCGAACTACTGCCAGCCGACCCACGCTGGTGGGAGTTCAATGACGATCTGAAATGGTCGGCCTTGTCGGTGGCATTGGGGGTAGTCAATCTGGTGTACGTACTTCTGGCGCTCGCTGGCCTGACTCGCGGTCATGCCATCACCTGCGTGGGGTTGCTGGTCCTCTTTATGGTCATGCGCTCCCTGTTCCTTGGGAGCGTGGAGAATCCAGAAACGCGTTACACACTGGAGTGTTATCCAGCGCTGATTATGATGGCTGCGGCGGCGGTGAAAACAGGCTCTGGCCAAGGCTGAGCGGCGCTTGCGGAAATCACTAGGATCTCTCCAAGAATTCAGTATTCCCCGTTCAGTCGGCGGGAATTAAACCGTTGAAATAAAGGCTTGTCAATTTGGGTGTGCGGTTGCAGAATAGCCGCCCAAAGCTTGTCGGCGTGTCGGTAGGGTCATCGGGGTCGCAAGAGAGATGCGACCCATGAAGCCATTCGTTACCCGAAAAGGAGGGTTCCATGCACTCGCTCCGAGTCATGGTAGTAGCTCTTGCAGTCCTGATATTTGCGTCTTCTATTTTCGCTCAAACCGGCACCTCGACCATTCGCGGAACCATTACCGACCCACAGGGCCGCGTCGTGCCCGCGGCGACAGTCACACTGACCAACGTGGCAACCAACGCCGTGCGCACCACCAAATCGACAGAGACGGGTGCGTATGTGTTCGACTTGATTGTGCCCGGCACATACCGTCTGCAGGTTGAGTCAGCCGGCTTCAGGACCAAAGCCGTGGACGACGTTCACGCTCAGATAGGTAAACCTACCGAGACCAACGTGCAGTTGGATGTTGGAGCCAAGGGCGAGGTGGTGGAGGTGAAGTCATCCGCGCAGGACGTTCTGGTCAACACACAGGATGCGACTCTGGGAAACGTTTTCGTGACCCAGCAGATCACGCAGCTCCCGCTGGAGGCACGCAACATTTTGGACTTGTTGACCCTACAGCCGGGCACCACGCGCGAAGGCTATGTCGCGGGTGCACGTGCCGATCAGTCCAACGTTACTCTGGACGGCGTGGATATCAACAACGCCCAGACCGGCAATGCCGCTGTACCGCTGACGACCAATAGCTTGGTGATAGGGCAACTGGACACCGATCGCGGAAACATCACAACCGGTCCAGTTCTCCGTCTGAACTCGGAGGCGATCGAAGAGTTCCGCGTGACCACGGCGAACGGAAACGCTAACCAAGGGCGCTCTTCTGGTTCCCAAGTCAACCTGCTCACCAAGTCAGGCACAAATAACTGGCACGGGGCAGGTTTCGATTTCTACCGCACGCGCGGGTTCACCGCCAACGATTGGTTCAACAATCACGCTACGGACGCGAATGGCAATTCCACACCGGTTCCGCGCCCGCAGCTGGTTCGAAATACCTTCGGCGGAGGCATCGGCGGTCCGATCGTGAAGAACAAGGCGTTCTTCTTCTATAGCTACGAAGGCCGTCGCGACGCCGCCGCTCAGGCAGTGACCAGAGTCGTTCCATTAGCGAACTTGGGCCAAGGAACTATCAAATACCTGTACTGCCCGGACACCGCCTGCAGCAGCACCGTGCAATCATCCTTGAACATGACTCCGGCAAATCCGGGCCCATATCCTGTAGCCGGCATAAATCAGATCGCGCTGGACGCTCTGGGAGCAGCCGCGGCCAAGTATCCGGCAAATGACTTCTCACAAGGTGATGGATTGAACACCGGGGGGTTCCGCTTCAACGCGCCAGCACCCATCAAGCTAAATTCACACGTCGCAAAGCTCGATTTCAATTTGACGAACAGCCAAACGGCCTTCTTACGACTGAATGTCATACACGACCTGCAAAGCCTTCCGCAGTGGCTTCCGGATACGGTTTCCCCCAAAGTGTGGAACCACCCACGCGGGCTTGCTGCCGGACATACCTGGACCATAGGCAGTCATTGGGTAAACAATTTCCGTTACGGTTTTACGCGGCAAGCATTTTCTCAACTTGGAGACAGCAATGGAAATGACATACGGTTCCGTTTTGTCTTCCAGCCTACGGGCCTGCAGCATACGGTCTCGCGTGTAACTCCGGTACATAACTTCACGGATGACATTTCCTGGATACATGGAAATCACAATATTCAGTTTGGAGCGAACATTCGCAAGATCAACAATGCGCGTGTAAGCTTCGCGAATGCGTTTGACAACGCAGTCACCAACCCTTCCTGGTACTCGGGGGGTGGCAAACGGGAGTCGGGCGCATTCCAGACCTACCTCACAACCAATAATCTGCCAGGGGGCAGACCAGGAGAATCGCTATCCTCAACGTCGGAGGTGCAAAACGCGGCCACGGCGATCATCGGACGGCTAAACCAGTACACCGCTAATTTTACGTTTGCCAAGGATCTAAGCTTACAGAGCACTGGCGTGCCTTCTGCTCGTAATTTTGCGACTCAAGCATACGACAGCTACATCCAAGACACTTGGAAGGTTAACCCAAGGCTTACTCTGACGCTGGGGCTCCGTTATAGCCTGGAGCGTCCAGTATATGAGACGAAGGGATTCGAGGTCCGGCCCACTGTGCCGCTAGGCACCTACTTTGCGCAGCGACTCGCGGCGGCAACCCAAGGCCAGAATTTCGGCGATCCGATCGTTCTCAATCTTTCCGGCCCGGCCAATAACGGCCCGTCCATGTACGACTGGGACAAGAACAACTTCCAGCCCCGGGTGGCCTTTGCGTGGTCGCTGGATAAGGAATCGAAGTCAGTGCTCCGCGGCGGCTTAGCGATGACGAATGACTATTACGGCCAGGCTTTGGCGGTGGACTGGGATCTGAACAGCACGCTCGGATTTACGGAGAGCTCCAATATCAATGCTAACAAGTACAATACGATTTCAACGTCGCGCTTGGCACCCCTCTTTATGGGATACAATCAAGCCATTCGCCCCCTGCCTAACCTTACTATTCCCGTGAGTCTTCAGCTTCCTTTATCCCAACCGCTCGATAACGGAGAGCGCATCGAGCAGTCACTCGACTCTAAGCTCCATGCTCCCACGGAGTATGTCTGGAATTTGACCTTCGAGCGCCAACTGCCGGCGAATAGCGTTCTGTCACTTTCGTACGTCGGCCGGGCGGCACGCAGTCTGCTAGCTCAGCGGGATGTTGCCGCGTTCAACGATCTTCGGGATCCAAAGACAGGGTTGGACTGGTACACGGCTGCGACTGCACTTGAAAAAATCCGGCAGTCTGCCAGCCCGGTGGATTCGATCATCGGCCAAGTGCCTTCTCTGATTCCGGCGAACGTAGCGCAGTACTTCGACAATATGTTCCCGGCTGGCTTGGCAGGGATTCTAAACTCGTTTGAGGGCCTACCAGACGATTCGACTCAAAGCCTGGGCGGTTTTGATCCAAACTGGACGAATGCCCAAGCATTCCTGGGATATCAGACCGACAACGTCGGTTTCTTCTCTGGCAATGACTGGACGGACGTACAAGCGGAAATTGACTTGGCGCTCGCCGATGGCGGCTTCCCAACAAGGTTCATGCAGCCGCAATATGGTGCTCTTTCCACCTGGAGCACGGTTGGGAACTCGAACTACAACGCTCTTGCCCTCTCTCTCCGTCAACGCCTTAGCAGCCTGATGTTAGATTTTAATTACACCTGGTCACACTCGACGGACGATTCGTCGGGACTGCAAAGCGCCTCAGCTTACGACGTTTCCCCGTTTATCGTGAACCCGATCCGCCAGCGCGATAACTACGGCAGCTCCGACTTCGATATTCGGCACAACATCACAGCGGATGCGGTATGGCAACTGCCGTTCGGCAAGGGCAGGGCGTTGCTAGGCGATGCTCATCCCGCTGTGGACGCCATTTTCGGCGGTTGGCAGATCTCCGGCATTTTCCGCTGGAACACCGGGCTGCCGCAGTTCGATGTTTACGATGATGCTCGCTGGGCGACGAATTGGAACGTGCAGGCCGGTGTGACTCCACTCGGGCCTACCCGCACTTGTCCGAACCGTCCAAACGTGGGCACGCCAAAGCTCTTCGGAGGCTGCGACCTCACCACGATTTACCAGAGCTTCCGGAATGCTTACCCGGGCGAATCAGGCCCGAGAAATCCCTTCCGGCTGCCGGGGTATGTGGATCTCGACTTGGGCATGGGAAAGACTTGGAAGATGCCCTGGAGCGAAGGTCATCAGTTGCAACTTCGTTGGGATGTGTTCAACGTGACCAACACACAACGATGTGGAGCGACCGACACCAGCCGCACCGGGTTCGGTCTCAAGCTTGACCCCGCCCTGAATGGCGAGGCTCCTCCCACTAACTGGTCGAACTTCATTCAGATTCAGGGACAGCCCCGCATCATGCAGGTGGGCGTGCGGTACTCGTTCTAGGGATTGCAGCCAACCAGGTGAAGAGGAGGCTGATTCGCCCCCTCATTTTTTATTTGGAATTGAAGATCGACGGGCCAAGAACCAAAACAACAGATTCCTCGCGGCTGAAAGCCGCTCGGAATCACAAGATTATTGAGGTTCAGACTACTTGCTACGCCAGCGGCGAGTCGCTCATCCGGAAGCGGGTGCGGACATGCTCGGAGATCAACTCAATGGCGGCACGGTTGGCGAGCGGGTCGGACTTGGCCAAATACTTCATGGCCTCGACCAACAGGCGCTGGCCTTCTACATAGCGCGGGTCGGAAGTGCGTTCGCGTCTTTTCCGGTTGATGTTGGGTGGAACCGGGATAGTAAAAACCTTGGCCATGAAGTCACTCGCTTTGCGTCGACAAAGCTCCGGGTACAAGTGCTTGGGGAATTATCGACTGGTCTGGGCAGCAGTATATCGCCTCACGTTCTAATTTTCAGCTCTTATTCTCAGTGGAAAATTCTAGCCCTGCGGCGACACGGATTTGGTCTTGCCGGTTGTCTTCAGTTTGAAAACATTATCGGGAAGTTTCTGATTCAATTGGATATTTGAGTACTTGGCCAGGCGGAAGTCGCCGCTGGGCTCCAATACCTGCTGCTGAACAGAAACCCCGTTGGCCGGATCGACCCACATCACAATATGGTCAAACATGTTGCGTACGCGGGCTGACTTGGGAACTAAATTCAGCTTTGCTGCCTCCACGCCTCCCATGTTTTCAGTTTCGTACTTTACTTCGAAGGACTTCAGCAGGTCGTGCCCGCCTCCGCCAAAACCGAGGACGAGAAAACTCTCGACATCGGCGCGGTTCTTGCCGGGAGTGTATACGGTCACCTGATCGATGGCGGGCTGATAAACCTGCACCTTGCCATCGCTGTAGAGAACATACTTCTGGGTAGGCTCGGTGATGTCGGCCATCATCTGCAGGTCCTTGCCCACTCGCCGGAAGTACACTTTGCCCTTTTGCGTGTCCGTTTCCTTGACCACGCTTTGAAACTGTTCCCAGACAAAATCGGCCCGGGCGGAACGAAACTTGGCGGCGGTTTCGTCCATCCGGCTCAGAGTCCTTTCCAGAGCGGGGTTGGACTGGGCCTTGGGCGCTGCTTGTGCGACAAGAGCGCCGGCTGTTGCAAGCAGGAATGTGAGGCCAATCAGGATCGAACGTTTCAATCAACTGCCTTTCCAGGTGGATCACATACTCCGTTGCACCCACACCTTATAGGCTAAGATGCGGCCGGTTGGGTCCCGGACTGTCTCGTATTTTGTGATACTGACCGCGCCGCCTGCTATGGGTTCGATGACCGCCATCAGTTGCTCGCGGATCTCATCATCCTCTTTGGCGGTAACCGCTCGGCCATCAATCTGGTACAAAAATCCGCCCTGGGCGTCGGGCATCACGCTGACCCCGGTTGGATGCGGGTTGCGCTCGATCGGTTTGTCCTTGTAGTTAATCCAGTAGGGGGTGAGAAAAACAAACAGAAGAATCAGCGTCACCATGATGTCGTAATGAATGGTGCCGCGTTCGTAAGACCAGAAAATGTAACCGCGAATTGTGCGCCAGACGGCGTTCATCGCCACCGTGGGGGCGTCCGGGACTGTTCTACTGAGGTTCGTACTGTCCAAGTCTACTCCATGGATCGGCAACTGAGTGCTTCATGACCGGCAACAAGCCGGCTAAAGCTTGGTGATCCGGTCGGCGCCCATATAGGGACGCAGTGCTTCCGGAACGACCACAGAACCGTCGGGCTGCTGATAATTCTCGACAATGGCCACCCACGTCCTGCCAATGGCCAGACCGCTGCCGTTCAGCGTGTGCACGAACTCGGTTTTGCTCTTCCCTTCCGGCTTGTAGCGGATGTTGGCGCGGCGCGCCTGGAAGGATTCAAAGTTCGAGCAGGAAGAAATTTCGCGAAATAATTGTTGTCCGGGAAGCCAGACTTCGATGTCGTAGGTCTTGGCCGAAGAGAACCCCATGTCGCCCGTGCACAAGGTCACCACGCGATAGTGCAGGCCCAGCTTTTGCAGCACAGTTTCCGCATTGCGAGTCAGCTTTTCCAGTTCGTCGTAAGACGTCTCGGGACGCGCAAACTTCACCAGCTCTACTTTTTGAAACTGGTGCTGACGGATGATGCCGCGAACATCTTTGCCGTACGAACCGGCTTCGCTGCGGAAGCAGGGGGTGTAGGCGGTGAGCGAAATCGGCAGACGGGCCGCTTCGAGCACCTCGTCTCGGTACAGATTGGTGACCGGAACCTCTGCCGTTGGAACCAGCCACAGTTCTTTGTCGCCATGCGGCACGCGAAAAAGGTCGGCGGCAAACTTGGGCAACTGGCCGGTGCCGTACATGGAGTCGGAATTCACCAGGTAAGGAGGCAGCACTTCGGTGTAGCCATGCTCGCGGGTATGCAGATCGAGCATGAAGTTGGCCAGGGCTCGCTCGAGCCGTGCCCCGAGATCCCAGTAGACCGCGAAGCGGGCGCCGGAGAGTTTGGCGGCGCGCCCCAGATCCAGGATACCGAGCTGCTCGCCCAACTCCCAGTGCGGTTTGGGCGTGAAATCGAATTTCGGCGGCGTGCCCCAGCGGCGGACTTCCACGTTTTCTTCCGAGGCTCTCCCAACCGGAACGCTTTGATGCGGGATGTTGGGAATTGCTGCCAGCAGTTGCCGCAGGCGGTTGTCGTAGTCCTCGGCAGCCTTTTCCTGCCCCTGGATTTTCTCGCGCAGGTCCTTGGTTTCCGCGATCAGGGCACCGGCATCCTGGCCGGTCTTCTTCAGCTTGGCTATGTCCTCGGAGGCACGATTGCGGTGCGCCTTCAGCGTCTCGGTTTCGGTGATGAGCTGGCGGCGCTGGGTGTCGATCTGACGGAAATCTTTGAGTACCTCGGCTGGATCCATTCCCCGTTGCCGAAGCTTCTCTTCCACCAAGGACAGGTTGTCACGGACAAACGCAAGGTCGAGCATGGAATCAACTAATGTACCGGAAAGCAGGCGGAGAATGCACCCCCGGCCCAGGGCGGGCTTAGCGGAACCAGGACGCCCAGAATACGTCTACGGCTGTGTGCGTAATTATGGAGGCCAGCAGTTGGCGGTTCGCGCCCCAAGCCCGTCCGTAGAAAACTCCTGCGATGCTCGCCAACAGAACGTATCGCCAGTCAAAGCTCCCTCCCCGGTGGTAATGGGAAAACCCGAAGAGGATTGATGCCAGGACTAACGCGCATCGGCGGTCAAGACGGGTTTCGAGCAGGTTCTGCAGAATCCCTCGAAAAAACAGCTCTTCGGGGATCGCAATGAAGAGAAATGTCAGAACTATTCCTCCCGCAAACGGGCCCAGAACAGGCCACCGGGGATGAAAGAGGGTGAAATGCAGCAGCGTACCCAGGCCGATGCCTAGGGGAAGAAAGAACAGCCATTCCCGCAGGCCAATTTTGAGGGCGCTGGCCGTTGGCGCCAGGGAATAGCCGATGCCATCGAGAGCCCGGACCACGAGGTAGAGATACAAAACGGTGTCAGTCAGCAGCAGCTTTGGCAAGGCGGCTAGTCCGGGATACGGCCATGCCGGTTCGAGCAGGCGCAAGAGGTGGGTTCCGACCAGGACGGCAAGAGCGGCTAGGTCTTGCCACGTGAGACGGGATGGCAGCTGCGAGCGTCCTAGCAACGTAGCCAAGCCCAGTGTGAGCGCGAGGATGGCCGCGGCTACGGACCCGTGGAATACCCCCGCGGGCAGGGCGAAGACCAGGTACGGAATTACCAGCAGCCCGGGCAGAATTATTCTTAAGGCCGGAGAGTTGATCTTTTGCCGGGTGTATTGGCCGGCTCCAAAGCCAAAAAACCAAAGCGGCGCCAATAGCAGGGCAAAGCTGGCGAAACCAGGCGCGAATGAAAGCGTCGACGGCAGGAAAGCGCCTCCCGCGTGCCAGAAAGCGAACAGCAGCGCCAGGTAAACCAGGATCGCCCCAATGCGACCGTATGGATTCAAGCCTTCTCCGGGTTTGCAATTGTAGATGCTTGGTTGAGTGCTGCCCATGATGACTAATGTCTATCTGGCATCTTTGGCTGATTTGACCCCTGGCCTGTAAACTACCAGCGCGATGAAAGCCTCCCCTATTCGCAATGCTGCCGCCTTATTTGCCGTAACTTCGCTTTTTGTTGGAGCCGCTCTTGGAACCGCCTACAACGGACACCCAAGGCTGGTCGTGGTTATAGTCATTGACCAGTTTCGCGGGGACTACCTCGAGCGCTACCGAGACCAGTTCGGAGACGGCGGCTTCCGGCTGTTCCTGGATCACGGGGCTTACTTCACCGACTGCAATTACGACTACGCCAACACCCGCACCGCACCCGGCCATGCCACTTTGTTCACCGGAAGTTACAGCAGCGGGCACGGAATTCTGGCTAACGAATGGTGGGATCCCGCGAAACGACGCATGGTCACGTCGGTACAGGATGATGACACCAAAATCGTAGGCGTCGCGAGCAGTGGCCCAGGGGCATCGCCTCACAACCTCCAGTCCAGCACGCTGGGTGACGAACTCAAGCTGGCTACCCAGGGCAAAGCCCGGGTGTTTGGAATTTCTCTCAAGGACCGGGCTGCCATTCTTCCGGCTGGATTCGCGGCAGATGTCGCCTACTGGTCTGATTCGAAGACAGGAGCTTGGGTAACGTCGACCTACTACCGCAACGATCTGCCGGAATGGGTGCAGAACTTCAACTCACGCATCGGCAAATACCTTGCGGAATCGGGGAAACCGCCTGATGGGGCAGGCGAAATGGCCGCCACTCCGCAGGCGAATGCGTGGGAATTGGACTTTGCCCGGGAATTGATTCTCTACGAGCATCTGGGCACGGGTCCCGCTACCGATCTGCTCGCCATCAGCCTTTCCCCAAACGACATCCTGGGGCATCGCGTGGGGCCAGATTCGCCCGACATTCAGGCCATGACGATCGCTCTGGACAAGCAGCTGGCCGATTTTTTCAACTTTTTGGGGCACCAGATCGGGTTGGCTCACGTGTGGCTCGCCCTCTCTGCCGATCACGGTATCGCACCGCTGCCGAGCGTAGCCCTAAAACTACGGATCCCGGCGGCTGGTCTGGATCATGAAAAGTTGCAGGCTCAGATCAACGCCCTATTGAACGCGAAGTTCTCACCCGGACGGAAGACGGAATTTGTGAAGGCATTCGACTATCCGGTGGCGTGGCTCGACGATCAGGCTTTTGGAGCCCTGAAAATTAAAGAGGAGGATGCGGAGAGGGCGGTGGGCGAGGCGCTCAGGCAAGTCGGTCTCCGGGCATTTTTCACTCGCTCCCAACTGGCCCAGGGCGCGGTACCGGACACACCGATGGGACGGAGGTATCTGCACAGCTACTCCCAGGAAGGCGGGTGGTATGTGATGGGAATCCCGGCGCCTTACAACGTCGATAACCCGTCGGGTACAGATCACATGTCGCCTTACACTTACGATACTCACGTGCCCCTGGCATTCTATGGAGTGGCATTCCAGCCGGGGACGTACCGCGGGCATGTTGAACCAGTCGATCTGGCAGTCACGCTGGCTTCGCTCTTGGGAATCAATGCACCAACTCACGCGACCGGCAGAGTTCTGACTGAAGCCCTGGCCGCCTCTCATGAGGGCTCCGCGCGAACTCCGGCCACCCACACTCCGGTGCCGCCGAAGCCGGCGGGCGACCGAATCCGACCTGCGGCTTTGATGGAGGTTGGACAATGACGAAGCCCCCGAGTGTGCTGGATAGGCCGAAGCCGGATCTGAGCGTTAGCTTCGCCGGAATTCAGCTTAAGAATCCGGTTATCGCCGCCAGCGGCACGTTTGGGTACGGAATCGAGTTCGAAGATGTGGTCCCGCTCGCCAAGCTGGGCGGCTTCGTCGCGAAAGGGCTCTCCCGGGAACCGATGAGCGGGAATCCTCCGCCGCGGCTTTTTGAAACGCCAGCTGGGATGCTGAATGCAATCGGGCTGCAGAACATCGGCGCACGCGCTTTCGTAGACGAAAAGCTTCCCCTGCTGCGGGAGATAAAGAACATCGTCATCATCGCCAATGTTTTCGGCTACACGCGTGAGGACTATGAACGAACCATTCAGATACTGAATGAGGGCGAAGAGATTGCCGCTTACGAACTGAATGTATCGTGTCCGAATACGGCGCATGGCGGAATTGTTTTCGGCACGGCCCCTCGGATGCTGGAAGAAGTGGTGGTCACCGCCAAGCGAGTGGCAGAGCGCCCGCTGATTGTGAAGCTTTCTCCCAACGTGACCAGCATTGCCCAGATGGCGCAAGTGGCCGAGGCGGGCGGGGCAGATGCTATTTCTCTGGTGAATACGTTTGTGGCAATGGCGATTGATGTTGAGAGCCGCAAACCACGTATCTCGAATGTCACAGCCGGACTCTCCGGGCCGGCAATCAAACCCATTGCGGTGCGCATGGTTTATGAGGCGGCGCAGGCGGTAAAGATCCCGGTGCTCGGCATGGGCGGAATCTCAACCGCGGCCGATGTGGCCGAGTTCATGCTGGCGGGCGCAACCGCCGTGCAGATTGGGACGGCGAGCTACTGGGATCCGTGTGCGACAGAAAAGATCGTCGACGAAGTAGAAGCCTGGTGTATAGAGCACCGGGTGGAGCGAATTCGGGAGCTCACGGGAGCAGTTCTCAGCGAGTAGTGTGGGCGCGGATCTGGGACACCCGCGAAGGACGGGTCGGAGACCCGTCCCCACATCTTCACTGCCAGACCGCCAGGATGGCACCCATAACCAAGTAGCAGACGAGTTGATAACCGGTGTTGATCAAGTAGAGCTTGGTCGGCTTGTTCTCGAACAATTTTGCCGTCAGCTGCACCGTGGTCACAAACCCCAGCCAGATCGCAAAGCCTACTTTCATGCCATAACGGACGCTGTTAACGGTGGTCAGATCGACAATTTTGGCTAGCACAAAGGCAGACATGAGGCTGGCTAGGAAAGCAATCGCATAGGTTCTGCCCGCTCCCTTGCGCATTTCGTCGAGTCTGGCCTTGTCGTTGGGATCGTAGCCCATGGCCAGCATCCAGGGGCGGGCAAATAATACCGGGGAATACCATAAGAAGCCGATCACCATGGTGGCGATGGCGGCAACCAGGACTGGCAGCAGTCTTATACCCACGATTTCCATAGAAGCCCTTTCACGCGGAACGAGAATGGGCGCTATCCTAATTTGTGGTGAAGGGAAGTTAAAAGAGAAAAGTGGAGCAGCGGCGTCCGACACGCATGCGCTTGCCACTTTCGAGATTGTCAGGCATCTAATACCTGGATTTCGAAGCGGAGCACACCATGGCAAAAGCTACTTTTGCGGCCGGCTGTTTTTGGGGCGTTGAGGCTACCTTCCGTCAGTTGCCCGGCGTGACCTCTACGCGGGTTGGATATACAGGAGGGAAGCTGGAGAATCCAACCTATAAAGACGTCTCGACCGATCAGACTGGCCATGCGGAGGCAGTCGAAGTTGAGTATGACCCGGCAAAGGTTTCTTACGAGCGACTGATGCAAGTTTTCTGGGAGAATCACGATCCCACTCAATTGAACCGGCAGGGACCGGACTGGGGTACGCAGTATCGCTCGGCAATCTTCTTTCATACGCGGGAGCAGGAAGCGGCCGCAGAAGCTTCGAAAGAAGCACTCGAGAAATCAGGGAAGTTTACCAAGAAAATTGTGACACAAATCGTTCCCGCAACGACGTTCTACCCAGCCGAAGATTATCACCAGCAGTATCTGGAAAAACGCGGGCTGGCCGCCTGTCACATTAAGTAGGTTCCCGGCTTTAGGCTCTCGGCTCCAGGTACATGCCGGTCTACGGCCGTCACCAACCCGTATCGGTATCGGCCGGATGGTCGTCTTGCTTGGATGGATGGCGCTTGCGATAGGCCAGGATGGCAATGCCGGCATACATGAACATCGGGGGAATGATGAGCACCAGAATCCCGCTGCGCAGTGCCTGAATGAAGCGAGCGGTTGCGGATGCGGCCTGCGTATAACACAGAGAACAGCTCTGCGCAAAAACCGGCGCCGGCACTACCAGAGCCAGCCCCAGCAATACCCGGCTGAACCACCCAAGCGACATGGGCGAACGTCTGTTCACTTCTCCATCAATGCGCAGTCTGATAACTCGAATTGGGAGCAGCCCCCAGCATCATGCGAAAGCTGTCGGTCCAGCCATATTGCAGAGCCGCCAGAACAAACAGCGTGAACACCGCAACAAAGATGACGAAACCTCGCTTCTCCGATCCCAGGTGCATGAAGAACATCACGGCCAGTCCTGCTTCGACAATCGCGACGGCCAGCATACGGCCAAACATCTGCCAGGTGTCGATATGCTCGTAAGCAATGACAAACTGTAAGCCCGCGAGCACCAGGATGCAGGCATACACGATCAGGATCCGGCTCCAGCCACCTGTGTAACTGGCTGCTCCATTATCGGTTGTCATAGTATCAAAGCCCCCGCTCTAGCGCGCCACGTTCATGAGGTAAACAAACGGCACAACAAACATCCAAACCAGATCCACAAAGTGCCAGTACAGGCCGAGGATTTCGATGTCGTCGGCATGGTAACGACCCTGCTTATAGCGTAAGCCCACAGCGACCAAGGCGAGCACACCGGCCGTTACGTGCAGCAGGTGCAGTCCCGTGACGCTGAAGAACGCCGCTCCGAACAATCCAGAGCCCCACGGATTCTGGAACAGCCGTACCCCTTCGTGAATCATCCCCAGCCACTCCCGGAGGTGGAGCAGGGCGAACACAGCACCCAACGCGGCTGTTAAGTAGACCCAACCTAGCGCCATCGTCTTGTCTGCTAACTTGGCTGCCCGGACTCCTAAAAGCATGGTCAAGCTGCTGGTGATAAGAATAAACGTCATCGCCATCGTGTTGATGACGGTTGGCGAGAATTTGAAAGGTGTGGGCCAGTTCGGAGTGCCGTTGCGGAGAAACCCATAGGCGACCAGGCAAGCCCCAAATGTGGCGGCATCGGAGATGATGAACAACCACATCGCCAGCTTCTTCGTGGGTATTGCGAACGGCGACGAACTCTCCGCGTGGCCCGTACTGTGGACTGCCATTGCGTCAACTTGGCTCACGGCGTACGCCTCCTGGGAATACGGCAAACTTGAGTGACATCAGAGCTTCATCCAAAGCAGCCACAGCAGGTAAAGCCAGAGGATATCGATAAAGTGCCAGTAGCAAGAGGCTGTATCCAGTGTGCTGCGGCGTAGAGTGGGAATCCGCCGGCTCAGCCTGGTAATCACCAAAGTCAAACCGCCCAATCCGCCCAGTACGTGCAGGACATGGACGGCAGTGAGCACATAAAAAAACGAACTGCTCGGATTCGTGGCGAGGTACAAGCCTTGCGCCTTCAGCTGCAACCAAGCCTCATATTGCCCGCCAACAAACATCAGGCCCAGACCAAGCGTCAGGTACAGCCACCCGAGGGAAGCACCAACCCTATCCTCCAGACCTCGCGCAAAAGCGGCTACGCGCCGGCGCGCAATCTCCAGCGTGACACTGCTGGCAAACAGCAGCGCTGTATTCAAGTAAAGAACCGGCGGCAGCGCAAAATGCCGCCAATCCATCGCCGAACCCTGGCGCACGATCAGCGCGCTGGTGAAGGCGGCAAACATCATGGTGATGCCCGCCAGCCCCACCCAAATACCGGTCCGGGAAGCCGCGGAGGACGAATCCTGTACCCCGCGCAGATTTCCCGCGGCTGGTACCCAATTGCGTCTTCCTCCGTTCCCTGAGGCCGTCTGCCCTGGCGGACGCCCGGAGTCGACTACCGGTGGTTCGTGGACCGTGGTTGCCATAACTACCGCACCCCTCTTCTTAACCCTCTAGAACTCAACGTCGTCGTCTTGGGCCGACGTGAGTCGGCGAAGTATCTCGCGCGCCCAACCCATGCCCGTGCTGCATCAGCGCACCGTCACTGCTCATCGCGCGCTGACTGAATCTGCTGCGGCGAATCCTGCATAACATAATCATCCGACGCCCCTTCCACTCCATACTGATAAGGATCGTGGTAAACAACTGGGATCTTCCCGCCAAAATTGTCAAACGGCGGGGGCGAAGGGACCGTCCACTCCAGCGAAGTCGCTTGCCACGGGTTCTCTGAAGCAACCTGCCCGCGGAAACGGCTATAGATAAGGTTGTAAAGGAACAGGATCTGGGCTGCGCCGGTGACCAGAGCCGCAATCGTGATGAACTTGTGCACGGGAATGAGCGGTTGCATGAAGTCGTCTACAAACGCCTGATAACGGCGCACATTGCCTGCCATGCCCAAATAGTGGAACGGCATGAAAATGCAATACGCTCCCACGAAGCTGAACCAGAAATGAATCTTCCCCAAAGTCTCGTTCATCATCCTTCCCGTGACTTTGGGAAACCAGAAGTAGGTTCCCGCGAAAATCCCGAAAATGGCGGCCACCGCCATCACCAGGTGGAAGTGCCCCACCACGAAATAGGTCGCGTGCAGGATGATGTCAATCGACGGTTGTGCCAGGAAGAAGCCGCTCACCCCTCCGCTGACAAACAACGAGATAAATCCTAAGGCAAACAGCGAAGCGGAGTTGATGCGAAGCTTCGAACCGTACAGGCTTCCAATCCAGATCAGCACAATGATGGTGGAGGGAATCGTAATCGCTAGGGTGGGAAACGAGAAGGCCAGCGACGAGAAAGGATTCATGCCGCTGACAAACATGTGATGCCCGTAGACCATGTAGCTTAGGAACCCCAGGGCGCCCATGGAATAAATCAGTACGCGATGGCTCAGCATGGGCCGGCGCATGTTGGTCGTCAGGACGTGGGAAACAATCCCCATTCCGGGCACGATCGCGACGTAGACCTCCGGATGCCCAAAGAACCAGAACAGGTGCTGCCACAGGAGCGTGGAACCGCCCGCGTGTGGCTGCAGCGTGTCACTGACCACGAGGTTCCCGGGAATAAAGAAGCTGGTCCCGGCGACATGATCCAGGAGTAGCAGGATGCATGCCGGCAGCAGCACCGCGAACGCCGTCAATCCCATGCAGGAGGTGATAAACCACGCCCAGGCGGTGAGCGGCAGGCGCATCAGGCTCATGCCCTTGCAACGCATGTCCAGCGTAGTGGTGATGAAATTCAGCGCTCCCAGCAACTGGCCAACGCAGAAAATGGCAATCGAAACTGCCCACAAGACCTGGCCCAACCCCTGCCCAGGTCCGGCAATCGCCCCCAACGCGCTGAGTGGCGCATAGGCGGTCCAACCAGAAAGGGGAGGGCCATCCGGGACGAAGAAAGCCGCCACCGCAATCGAGAACGACACAAACGTTACCCAGAAGGACATCATGTTGAAATGCGGGAACGGCATGTCTTCCGCGCCAACCTGGATGGGCAGGAAATAATTGCCGAAAGCGGCAAAGGGAGCAGTCGTCAGCACGAAAAAGACCATGATGGTGCCGTGCATGGTCATCAACTGCAAGTAATACTCCGGAGTGAGCAGGCCGCCCGGAGCGCCATTCTTCGACAACAATTCCAAGCCTGGGATGTGTGCATTCGGCCACGCCAGGTGCAGCCGCATGATCCACGAAAGCACCATTCCGATGAGCACCGCCAGTAAAGCCAGACCGTAGTACTGCTCCCCGATCACCTTGTGGTCCAGGCTGAAAATGTGCTTGCGGACGAAGCCGGTGGGTGGGGCGTGGTGCTGAGCCGCGTGCGCCGACATGTCAGGCATGGTGCTAACCTCCGTGGCCGATTGGGTTCGCGGGCATCCCGGTGGACGCCTCGCCTACTGCATCGTTGCTTGTTGCTTCAGCCAACTGTCGTAATCCGGTTGCGATAGAACGCTGAGATACGCCTTCATGTTGTAATGGCCCAGACCGCAAAGCTGGGTGCAGACGATTTCGAACCTTCCAGTCTTGGTCGCAGTGAAGTGCACCGACACATCCAGGCCCGGAACAAAATCCTGCTGGATGCGCAACTCTCTGACAAAAAAGGAGTGGCCGACATCCTTGGCGTGCATTAACAAATGCACTTCTTGGTTTATCGGTACGGCGAGTTCGGCGGTCACAATGTCGTCCTTGGAGTCGGGATCGTGGTCTGGATCGAGTCCGAACAAGTTTTGTGTGCCCTCATTGATCAGATCGGGATGGATAGGGCCAAACCTGCCGTCCGGCCCCGGATAACGGAAGTAAAAGGCAAACTGCCCTGCCTGTGCTTGTACCTTCAAAGCATCAGGCCTGGGGGGCGTGAAATAGACGCTGGCCCATGCCTTGGCGCCAAAGACGCCCAACGCCATAGCTTCCAAACCGACCAGGAGAACGGCCGCGGTAACCAGGCCAGTCGCCCCGCCGGGGAAGGTCCTGATCTTCGTGCCTTTGGGCGTATTTGAGTACTTCCAGACGAACAAGCCCAGGATGAACTGGGCCGCCAGAAACGAGATGCCCGCCTCCGCCATCGTCTCGGACATCTGCTCATCGATCAGTGGGCCATGCGTCGAGATATCTACCGGCGGCACCCATTTGTGCATCAGGATGGGTATCGCCGAGCCGATCGCGATCAGGATCACTGTCACCGCAAAAATTTTGGCCATATTACCTCGTCCGCGCCCCGCTTGGACTCCGTGAGCTTGAACCAAGAGGAGTTGCCGCCGCAGCTCGTCTGCGGCATCGCGGTTAAGTCGCTTACTTGGCCTTAAACGTAAAGTCAGCGGTCCCCGGCTTGCCGGCCGCCACCGTCACCTTCGCAGTCTGAGTTCCGTAGGTCTCCTGCCATGCCGTCAGCGTGTAGCTTCCCGGTGGAACATTGTCGAGAGTGAACGCGCCATTCGAGTCCGAGACGGCGGTCGGGCCTTTTACCACCGCCATCCAGCCATGCATCCAGGGATGGATGTTGCACTTGACCTGTATGGAAACTTCTTCATTGGCCCACGAGACGTCGAACGGCGCCGCCCCCGAAGGTTGTGACTTGTTCCACTGGGGGTTCTTGGTGGGTATTGGGTGGATGTTGTGAGAAGTAGGGTCGCTGTTGGTCACCAGAAAATGTTGATTAACGTCCATGGCCATCACATGGGGAATGTACTGGCAACCCTTCTGGTCCCATTTCGGCTTTTCCGAAGGCACTTGGCTCGCGGCTGCAACCGGCAAGCCTTCGGAAATATAGACAACCACGTTCTGCAGGCCGCCACTCGATCCAACCACAACGTTCTCCAAGGTGACGGGATGATCGGCATGCAGCTTCTGGCAAAACGGCTCCTTGGACATGTCAATCGGTTTCTGATGGGGAGCGGTGCCCGCCAGCTTGACGGTCCCCGCGATCTTACCTTCTCCGGCGGCACTTACATTGCGACTCAGCATTAACGCTCCCAACGCCACAAGCACCAATGCTGAGAGCATTCCTGCGAGTTTGTTCTGAGTTTTCATCGGTTGGGTTCTCCTGCGTTCTTGCTTCGAATGCTCATTTGTTTTCAGGATTGGCAGGTGGCTGCGCGGAGGCGCCTGCCGGATTGATGGGTCTTAAACCGAGCTGCTTGGCGATCATTTTTGCCTTTGTCTTCATGGGCTGCAGCGTCCGCAGATAGAAGACCAGGTCCCAGGCCTCGTCGGGCTTCACGTTGTCCACGAACGAGGGCATGGGCGAACCGTCCAGACCGGTCATGAAGATTTTGTAGAGATCGCGGTCGGTGGAACCACACTTGAAGCGGGTTCCGTCATGGAAGTTGAACGCCTTGATAGGGCGATTCTGGTCATCTGTAAGCGTGTCGGCTGAGGGACCGTTGCCCCGGCCTTCCACACCGTGACACTTCCAGCACTCCAGCTTCTGGAATAGGGTCTCCCCGGCCTTGACTCTTTCCGGTGTCACTTCCGGCTCCGCCGGGATTTCGATGGGAGTTCCCGGCTTTTCGGTTTTCCAGCGGGGGGAAAAGGTTTTGATATAGGCAACCAGATCCTTGCGATCGTACGGCATGGTCGGCCGCCAGGATGGCATATTGGAGTTCACCAGCCCCCGCTCGACCGAGTCTTCCAGATCCTGGTCCGTGGGCAACGTCCCAGTCGGAGTGGAGCGGCAACGGAAGATCGCAAGGGCAAAGTTCCGCGGCTTGGGGTCGATGTAGGGGGCATTCTCCCCTTCGCCATCGCCCAAGTCCCCGTGGCATCCAACACAGTAACGCAGATAGAGCCCGTGGCCGCGTTGCTCGGAGTGGGTGAAATCATTCTTGGAAGTTGGATAACCCGAACTTGCGCCGGCGTTTTGTGCCACGCCAACACCCAATCCAAGACCTAGTAGAAGCATACTGAGAAATATCGTCTTGTGTATGGCTTGCATTCGTTTTTCCTCGCTAGGTTCAGAACGCAAAGTCAAGACCCATGAAGTAGCTGCTGGTCCGCTGATCCAGACCGCTACCCGAAGTATGCCTGGTCAGTTCTGTGGCGAATTCCTGATGCCACGCGAGTCCCGCCCGGCTGTGCATGAATGGGTAGTAGCGATAGCCCACTGTAATTACATCGGCGTTTCCCAGATCGCTGGGCGAAAGACCCGCGACGGGTTGCCGCGTAATCCTAGCCAGCTCATACCGCACCAGGAAAAACAGTTTTGGAGAATAGGTGTAATGAGCCTCGAAGGTGCCTGTATTCCACAGCACCCCTTGCGCCCCGGCTGGAAGCGAGCCTGCATCATTGGCTGGTACCCCGTTGGCCAGAAAAACGTTGTCCGAGGCGCGCTGGAACACGCCGGTCACATCAAACCGACCGAGATAGAGACTCCCGTAAGCTCCGGCTCGATAGAACGAGCGGTTCCCCTGCCCCGTTCCTGGCAAATCAGCACCCGCTGATTGCAGAAAGAAGGTAGGTCTAAGCCCAGAAGCAAAATACGCTCCGACGCGTTGCAGCCCCAGTTTCCCGGCCATGAAACCCTGACTGATGTGGATGTGGCCGTCGTAACTGCGCCCTCCCACCAAGCCCAAGTTGCCATTGGTGCTGCTCACCATGGAAATGGCAAAGCGGGTGTGGTCATTGAGGGAGTGGCCCATCCATTCCACCCCCAGCTGGTTCTCTCCAAAGGTGAAATCGTTGGTGTCGGTCACGGCCGGCAAGAAGTGGAAGAACAGGTACGCGCCGCCCACGTTCGAAAAGCTCATCATTCGCTTTTCCGAGAGCGGCCCGTCCAACTCGAATTTGCCGAACTTCACGTTCAGCCAGGGCGAGCCGTGAATGTTGTCAAAGCGAACGTTGGCCGACTCGAAGCCCACCGTGCCGTCCCCGGGATCGATGGAAGGAACCAGCAGGAACGAGATGTTCTTGGCCAGGGTGCCGCCCGTCAGAATGTCGATGCCGGTGAGGTCGAAACCAGAGGTGTTGATGGTTTTTTCGATCTGCGGTCCAGCGGGATCGGCCGGATTGTCCACACTCTGGCGCCCGGCGCTTTCATAATGCCAGTGCGGCGTGATTCGCATGGCCACCGGCCAATAGGATGGATTTTGCCAGATGGGCGCATCCCGATCATTCATCAGCTGGTAGCCGTTATCCTTGAAGGTCTGACCGAAGCTGTTCAGCTTTGGCCAAGCCTCGTGGCACGCCGAACACGGCAACCCGTACTTGCGGGCAAAGGCCGGGATGGCATATGCGGTACCACTATCCGCTAGTACGAACAACGTAAGAACTAATGCAGCGAAGAGAAAACATGACCCAGCCGACCGCTTGTTTAGGAATCCCATCTGCATGGCGTCTCCTCAGAAGTCCGGCTTGCGCGAATGATAACAGCGGCACGTGAATTGTTTTCCTCTCCCAATTCCACGCAGGAATCTGGCCTTGTAAAGTCCCGGGACTTCGCCTTGTACTGGCCCTACTTATGCGGTGGTAGAACCGCTATACCCCACTCGGAAGGCGGCGGGAATATATCATCGCGTGTTAATAAATTGCAAATAATTTTTTACGATTTTTTTACAACCGTATCCTTGAAAATGTGCAGCGAGCATCTGGCCTGGGGCCGAGTTTGTTCTTGACATTGCGTAGCGGTGCGCGATACCAATGCTTTCCGGAACGACGCCGTGGGGGCGCGCATTTCTCAAATGCATTTCGCGAAAGGCGGGTGGAGTCACGCACGCAATGTTTGTTTTTAGGGTCTCAGGGCTCACGGTTCTGCTCTTTCTACTTCTAGCGTCGTCTGTTCCCGCTGTTTCTCTGGATGGCAATCCTGGCGGCCAGAGCCTGCAGGCCCAGTTCGATGTCCCGGAAAGCGACCTCCTCGAAGCCGTGCAGGAGGTCATCGGCGACCAGATCATCCACGGCACCCAGCAATACGCAAAAGAGAAAGTACTCTACGGAGCGCACTCCGCCGAATCGTCTTCAGCGTTTCGCGAGTCGCATATCGATGGCAAAGTCTTCTACAAGGTTGCCGAGAATGTCTTGTCTCCCCAATTTTTCAAAGATAGCAACGATCTGGGTACTATCGCCATCCGCTACATTATTCGAGCCATCAACCCGACTAGCACGGCTCTGCAAATCGACGCGGTCTTCCTAGAAAACGATCATCGCCGGGTTCATCAGTCCGAGGGCGTCGTGGAGTCCGCCGAATTCGCTGAGATTCAGAAGCGCCTGGACGCGCTGAATCTGCGCCGCAAGGAAGCTCACGAGGAACGAAAGAAACTCGACCAGTTGCAGGCCGAGGATAATGCGCTTGCCTTGGCCGGCAATCCCTCGTCCGGAACCGCCGGGGCGGCCAATTCTGCAGTTCAGGACTTGGAGCGGCGCGTGACGATTTTGCGGCGCCAAGCGGAACGTCGTGTCAAAGATTCCGAAACCCCTCTCCGATCGGCGCCCTTTCGCAGTGCAACCACGATCGCCTCTCTCCCGGCTCAAACCGAGGTGCTGATCGTAGTGATTACCCCATATTGGTACGGTGTTGAGACGCAGGATGGACGCCGTGGCTGGATTCATCACAGCCAACTGGAGATGCTGCCTTGAAAACAGCATCTTCTTTTTTTCGCCGCTCCAAGTCTAAGCTCGCGTGTGTTTGCGCTCTGCTGTTTGCCGCGTTCAGCGTTGCCCAAACTGCCCCCGCGGAACATGCTTTTCATGCCTCCAAAGCTGAGGTCGAGAAGGCGCTGCGCGACCAGCACGCTTATTCGGGAGGCAAACTTCCGATCTTGGATGGTTTCGTCGAATCCCAGGAGAACTCCTTGGATCGCTATGAACGCGGATATTACCAATATTCGATCCAGGTCACTTCAGCGGCGGCCGACGAAACCATCGTGCGCGCCAACGCGAAAATAACTGCCTGGTATTCGGATAAAGATAATTCACGCTCGGGTTATCGAGTACTCCCTTCCAATGGCCGCCTGGAAGCAGATTTGTTCGACCGTTTGCAGCAAGTGCTGAACCAGAGCGCGGAGCATGCTGCGATGAACCCCATAGCGACAAGCCCCTCTAAGCCGAGTTCGCTTCCCGCAACTCCCAGCGCGACGGCCAACCAGGCTTCCGTTTTTTCGTCTTCTCGAAATGCATCTGCTGCAGCGCCGGCTCACGCGGAGGCAGCGAACGAGCCCGCCGGAGCAGATGACCGGCGCATCCAGCAACTGGCCCAGCAAGCTCGAAACCTGGAAGAGATCATCCGTAATCAATCGCACCCCGACAATCTCGTGAGCATACGAGCTTCGCAAACTCCGGTGTTGGCAAAGCCTCTGGCGGGAGCACAAGTCCTCTTTCTGGCTGACGCTGAAGATGAGTTTCAACTTGTGGACACAACGGGCTCCTGGGTGCACGTGCAGGTTTCCGGCATTTCTCGCGGCTGGATTGAGCGCTCCCGGGTGAACTTGCCGGGAGAAACCTCCCAGAATCCTGCCAGCGTCACCGCAAGCCGTCCGCCTTCCGACAAGGTCAGGCCAGAATCGTTTCATCCTACGCGGGAAGAGACCGGAATGTTTCCTGGCAACTGGGCCGAGCTGCGTGGAAAAACGGTGAGGATTATCTGGGTCGACGGCCCTGCCAACGATGCTTCTAATGAGGAAACGCGGCTGAGCTTTGCCAAGACCTTGTTTCGCAAAAAATTTCCTGAGCTGTCGCAGTCAACATCTCTTGCCGGAGTGGTGATAGTCTTTGATGCCGAGGACGGAGGCATGGCGGCCGCCACCATGGCGGCTCTCCAGCAATGGAATGCCGGCCACTTGTCCGACGGTGCTTTCTGGAAGCAGTGTTGGTTGGATCCGCCGGACGCCTTTAAGACCGCGAACTAGCTGGCCCGAACGACAGTCGTAGTGGAGCAAATTGCAATGAGCACGCCCGCACAACTGCTGGCCATCCGCAAGGGCCGCCTGATGCTGTTGCTGGCCGATTACGCCGCGCTGACTAAACTCCGCGTCACCACCCTGATTGTGATGACGGCCTGGTGCGGTTTCTTTTTCGCTGCGCAAAAATCGGGAGTTTCTTCGCTCTCCTGGGGCTTGCTGCATGCGCTCCTCGGCATCGCTATGGTTTCCAGCGGAACCGCCGCACTGAACGAAGTCATGGAGCGCGATGTTGACGGCTGTATGAGGCGCACGGCGCAGCGTCCCTTGCCGGCAGGACGAATGAGACTTCTGCACGCGACTGTGGTCGCTCTGCTGTTGACCGTAGGCGGCTCGCTTTACCTGTCCAGGTTCTCGAACCCGCTCACGGGCCTGCTGGCCTTCGCCACGGCAGTTGTCTACCTCGCCGCTTACACTCCTTTGAAACGAGTCTCCCCGATTTGTACCTTCGTTGGCGCCTTTCCCGGAGCGATGCCAGGCGTGCTCGGCTGGACCGCGGCCCGCAACCGGCTGGATTGGGGCACGCTGGTGCTCTTTGCCATCCTCTTCCTGTGGCAGTTTCCGCATTTCTTCTCGATCGCATGGCTCTATCGCGAAGACTATGAAAAAGGCGGAATCCGCATGCTGCCAGTGGTTGAATCCGACGGCCGCTCCACCAGAGTGCGCATCCTGATCTATTCGCTGGCATTGATTCCAGTCAGTCTGTTGCCGGGCTTCGTGGGTATGGCAGGCCGGATTTACTTGCTGGGCGCTCTGGCGCTCAGCATCGGGCTGCTCTACTTCGGAGTGCGGCTGGTCGATCTGAACCTGCCGATTACCCACGCTCTGTCCAAGTCGCGTGCACGGCAGTTGCTGCAAGCTACTGTCATTTATCTGCCGCTGCTGTTTGCGCTTATGATGACTAACTCGGCCCGGCTATAAGGCCTTGGCTCTCTTTAGGGCTCCCCTGACCACACGAATTCTCCCCTGTCGTTGATATAGCCGCAATGATTCGGTGCGTCGCAAACATCGGCTAGTCCATTCTTGAATGTCCCGCACCGCACGAACTTGGGCGCGATCACGAACCTGCCCTTCTTATCGATGAAGCCCCATTTGTCGCGCTGTTTAACGCAGGCCTTGCCCTCGGAAAATCTATAAGCGGCGGGGCTGCCCGATGGGCTGAAGAACTCTGGTGCGACGACAAGTTCGCCGGCTTGGTTGACGTATCCCCATTTGCCTGCGCGTGCGATGGCAGCGATTCCTTCCGAAAAAACGCCAGCGCTGTCAAACCCAGGCTTGATTTGAAAAGAGCCCGATTTATCAATGTAACCCCACAGCCCACTCTTTACGGCAGCGAGATCGTCGGTGAATGCGGCACATCGTTCGAATCTGAAAGGAATGACAGTGGCCCCTTTTTTATCAATAAAACCACACTTCTGGTTGAGATAGGCGGGAGCCAATCCTTCCGAAAATTCTGATGTTAGATCGTAGAGAGGGTTGATGACTCGCGCACCCTTGGTGTCGAGATATCCCCACTTACCTTCGGACTTGAAGGCTCCAAGTCCTTCTGCAAAGTCGTTGACTTGTTCGAGAGCAGCATCCGCAATGGGATGGCTACTTCGATCGATGAAGCCCCATAGACCTCGGACTTGAACGGCTGCGATGCCGCCGTGAAATGCGCGGGCATAGTCGAAGCGCGCGGGGATCACGAATTCTCCCGTACGGTCAATAAACCCGACCTTGGAGTCGACCGGGGCCCCGACCCACGCGTCCGCCAAGCCTTCGCTAAAGTCCCAGGCAAAGTCAAACCTCGCAGGGATTACCAGTTTGCCTTCGCGGTTGATGAACCCATACTTCCCGTGCAGCTCGACCACCCGGAGCTGGTTTGAATCAAGAGCAAGGGCCGTCGCAACAAGCAGGAGAATGGCCATGCAGTAGCGCATTACGACAGTATGTTAACTCGGGCCGCCTCTCTCGGCTCTAGGCGCCAGGACTCAATCCGCCACACGGATCCTGCCCCCCGGCGTCGAGTTGCGCCTAGCGCCCACAGCCCAGAGTCTAGGGCCGGCGTTAGCGCACAGCCGATTTGGTTGCAGTCGAGGAATTCAGAATAGCGACTGCCTCGCGCAGGGTTGCGTCGTAATGACGGCGGAGGTCTTCGAGCGTGAGTGGCACCGGGACGTCGGGGACGACGCCGGTTCCTTCCAGCCGCTTGCCTTTGGCGGTGAGGATGTTGAACTCGCTGATGTCGAGTTCGCCTCCGCCTTTAACGTGGTGAGCAATGCTGGCCAGCACGCAGCCGCAGGTTTGGCGCCCTACGACGGCGGCGCGGCCGTTTTCCTGCATGCCGGCGGAGAACAGTTCGGCATCACTGCCGGAACCTTCGTTGACCAGGATCACGACCCGCCCGGAATAAACTTGTCCGCCGGGATGGCCAACCTCGAGCTGCGAAGGAACACCAAGAATACGCAGCAGCAGCGAGGGCGCTTTGCCGGAGCGGCTGATCACTTTTCCGAACGAGACTTTCTCGCCGAAGAAGCCGTCGGCAATGCGCAACGCGGTTTGCAGATCACCGCCCGGGTTGCCGCGGAGGTCAATGACGATTCCCGGCGCACGGTTCGCGCTTGCCAGCGCGTCCTTGAATTCCCGGGCTGCCTGTTCGTCGAACATGCCAAACCTGAGATAGACATATCCAGAGGGAAGCTGGCGCGTGATCACGGGCCGGGCGAGCGGGACGATGTGGCGGATGAGGGTGACGTTCAAAACTGTGCCGTCGGAACGAAGCAGGCCGAGGCGGACGCTGCTCTCGGGCTCGCCGGTCAGAATGCGGTGATAGCTCATCAGTGCGGTGGCACGCTTGGAGGACGAGGTACCGACTTCCTCGCGCACCTGCTCCAGCCGCTCCGCGAAGGGAACACCGTCTACGGTGGATACGATCATGCCGGGCCCAACGCCGGCGCGGGCGGCTTCCGAGTCTGGATCCACGGTGATGACTACCGGATTGCCGTCCAACTCGCCAACCGCAATACCCGGCGTCGAGGCCTGCGACTTGTCCGAGCGCTGCCGCTCCTCGGGCGATCGGAAACGGGTGTGCGCGTCGTGCAGTTGGCCGGTCATTTCTTTCAGCAAAGAGTAGAAGGCCTCGTCGGAGATTGCCGCGGCCACCCGGGGCCGATAGCGCTGGCGCAGGGCCTTCCAGTCAACGCCGTTGAAGCTGGGATCGTAATAGCGCTCGTTCACCATTTGCCAGACCTGGTCGAACAGCTTCAGGCGCTGCTTGGAAGAGAGTGACTTGGCATGACCGGCCCAGCTGAAGACTGCCAGGGATAGGACGAGCAGAAGCGAGAACAGCAGCGCCAGAGGCTTCGGAAATTTCAGTCGGCTGAAAATGGGCGTCATCTCCGCCGGTCGTGGTCTTCTTAAGAGTAACCAACCAGCAGCAGGGTTGGAAGCCAGAAGGGAAAAATTGGACAGCGGCAAGCCGACGTTCACCACGAAACGCGAAGGTCTAATCGGGTCAGAAACCCGCCCCACAGAGTAGAGAACCACGACAAAATCCGGGGAGGCCTAGTGGCCTCCCCGGTTAGGACGGTTGAGCTGCGGTAGAAAATTATTGCTGGGTTGCGCCGTCCAGTTCGACGTCGTCGCCGATGTGGACATCCTCCAGCGCGAAGGTGATCATGCCCGTCGCCGTCGTGGGAGTCACGCCAAGGATGACGATTTCACCCACCCCACGATGCGGCATGTCGCCGGGATTGATGGTTGGACCGCTATGATAGGTGGTCCGTTCGTAGAAGGGGACCTTCCAGGCTGCTGGCTTTTTCTGGGTGTCGTCGCCCATGCCGGCCTTGAACGAGAGCGAATCGACCGGATCTTTCAGGTCGTCGGTGTAGGGGCGGGTGGCGCGGAAGTAGTCGCCAACCTTGACGCCCTGGTTCGCGCCGACATTCAAATAGACCTTCCCGCCGGTGCCGAGGATGGCGTCGAAATCCTTGGCCAGAACGATGCGACCGGCAGTGTGGCCGGAACTCGGGGCGAAACGATCGAACTTGTCAGGCGGACGGAATGTAACCGCGGGCTTCTCGGCAAACGGGACAGCGGTGTCGCCAGGCACAATGGTGTCGCAACTGTACTCGACCTGCGCGACGGCCGTCTTGTTGCGGGTATCAAGAATCTTGACGCGGCCAAGCTCAGCATAGGGCTGGCCGGTTGCGGCCACCAGATGATGCTGGCCGGCATAGGCCTCGAACTTGTTCGGGTCACGCAATTCGCGGACAATCGTGTACTCCGCGCCGGGCTGATAGCCTTGTCCTGTAAGATAGACAATGTCGCCGGTGACGTACTTGGTGGTGGAGGGGGTCTGCAGCCCGCCGGCAACGTAGTTAGCGTCGGGCAGGAGCTGTTTGGTGATGAAACCTGCGCAGTACAGGTCAGCATAGGTCGGCGTGGCGAACTGCACGTTGGGATAGTTCTTCCTGGTCTCCACGGTCGCCGCCGAATCAGAAGAAGCTGCGTCAGAAGAAGAAGTGTCCGCGGTGTTAGTGCTGGCCGCGGGGGCAGCGCTGGCCACGGCGGCCGGATCGGCCTGCTGCCCCGACGCAGCGGCAGCCACGAGCAGCGTCAATATCAGTCCTGTTTTCTTCATGTTACCTCCGAGCCGTGAGTCCGGCCCGATGTCCGCCCCGCCTCCACGTAAGTGCTCGCAAGACAAGGGCTTGCACTCGGAAAGTAGCAAGGCGGTACCTTTGGGTCAAGGTTACGGCGGTGCCATGCAGGGACCGTCAAAAAGTTTAATTGAGGGTTCGCGGATAATCCATTGTTGCATCTGGAATTACGGGCCTGTAATATCGCGCCGACATACCCTTAATGGCCACTGCTGCCAACCATGTCATACCGCGGTTCTTACCGCTGCGCCTTCCGAAGGTGTGCGTGGCGGTAATCGGGCGGGATGCCACCGAGATGGCGCAAAAGGCTGAGACTCTGGTACGCGATAACCCCTTCCTGGAGTTCCGCTTAGACTACCTTTCGAAGCCCGGACTGGCATTGCCTAAGATCAGGAAATTCATGGAGTTCCACCCCAACGCGGTGTGCATCGCCACGTGTCGGCGAGCGTCCGGCGGGGGGAAGTTTCGCGGATCGGTTGCCTCGCAAGTGCAGATCCTGGCAAAGGCAGCTGACAGCGGTTGTCAGATTGTTGATATTGAGCTGCAGAGTGCGGTCCGAATCAAGCCGGAACAGCTCCGGCGGCTCAAGACGCGTGCGGCGCTGATCCTTTCTTATCACGACTTCCGGGCGACCAAGAAACTCGACGAGACCCTGGAAAAAATGGCGGTGATATCGGCGGACTTCTACAAGCTGGTGACCACGGCAACCACGTTGTCGGACAACGTGGCCATGATGAAGTTCCTGGAGAAAAACAGCGATCGGCACTCGATCATCGGGTTGTGCATGGGCGAGCAGGGAATCATCAGCCGAGTGCTGGGAGTGCGTGCAGGCAGCGTGTTCACCTTCGCGTCCGCGACTGCGGGAGAGGAGACAGGTCCGGGGCAGGTGACGGCGCAAGAATTACGCAACACCTATCGCATCGAGCAGGTGGACGCGGCCACGCGCGCATATGGAGTCGCGGGCGACCCGGTGGCGCATTCGCTTTCGCCGGTCGTCATGAATACCGCGCTGCGGCGGGAGAACGTGAACGGGGTGTATCTGGCGCTGCACGCGAAGACTCTGAGCGATCTGCTGACCTGCGCACGCGGGATTCCGATTCACGGGCTCAGCATCACGATGCCTTACAAAGAGAGCATGGTGAAGCATCTGGACAACACTGATTCCAGCACAACCAAGATTGGCGCGTGCAATACCGTAGTTCGGGCGCAGGATGGAAAGTTGTACGGCTTCAATACGGACACTTCGGGCGTGGTGCGTCCTCTGGAAAAGAGGATCGCTCTGCCCGCCGCGAAGATATTGGTGCTGGGGGCGGGCGGAGCAGCGCGGGCGGCAGTGTTTGGGTTGAAAGAACGAGGTTGCGAAGTTTACATCCTGAACCGCAGCATGGGGCCAGCCCAAAAGCTGGCGCGCTCGGCGCGGGCTCGCCTGATGAAACGTGCGGACCTGAAGAAAATGCGGTTCGACGTGATCATCAACGCGACTCCGGTGGGGATGGGGAGTTCCAAGGAGTCTCCGCTCAGCGAGAATGAAATTAACGCGCGCTATCTGTTTGAGATGATCTACGACCCGCCGGAAACTCGATTGGTAAAGCTGGCAAGAGAACGCGGTGCGGAGATCATCCCTGGGATTGAGATGTTTGTGCACCAGGCGGCGCGCCAATTTGAGATCTGGACGGGCAAACCGGCCCCCTGGGATGAAATGTTGCGGATGGTCAACCTGGCCTTGCAGGAGCGCGCTACGGCCCCGGCAGAAGGCAAGAAGAAGTAGGTGGATGTTATTCATTTTTAAGTAGATGCTGCTATTGAAAATCCTCCTTACCGCATCTCTTGCGGAAGTTCCTGCGGCGGGTCAAAGACCCGCCGCCACACGGCTAGAGGCCGGCCCCCACGAAAGTGCTACGAAGAGGTTGCAATATTCTAGTAAGGAGAAGTAAGATGAAGCTCAGGACGTGCTGATGACGTCCGGTCTCGTCGAAGTACCTTGCCCAATCTTCCAGATTCGATGTTCCAAACTTCGTAAACATGCCCGGGCAGATTTTTTGCCTTGGTCCAGATTTCACGGAGATACAGGATATGGCGTGGTACGCATACTGCCTCACTGAGTCACAAGCCCTCTCCAACGGTACACGCACCCGGCGGCCATTTTTGCTGGAAGGCATTCAGGGGGTGAATGGCGCTTCGGTCTTGGGATACCCGAGTGGAGAATTTTCAGTCATAGTCAGCGAGTACGAACACAACGGTGAACTGAACGAGAAGTCGGTGCTGGAGCATGCGCGGGTGGTGAGTGTGTGCTTCCGGCAAGGTACGGTGCTTCCCTTCCGGTTCGGCACGGTCTTTGAGACCGACGATGCGCTGCGGCAGGCGGTCCGAGCCAACCGGCGGGCCTTTGGCCAGAGCGTGCAGCGGCTGCGCGGCAAGGCCGAAATGCGCATTAAGCTGGTGGTGCGCGACGGCTCCTTGCGCGAAGCCATGACCGAAACCCAATTGCCGGATACCGTCGGCCGGGAGTACCTGGCGCAGCTGCGGGTCAAGGCGTCGCGCGATCGGGAACGTCAGACCAAGGCGCGGGCGCTGTCGGTTCAGGTACACAAGCTCTTCAATCCGCTGGAAGAAGAGGTTAGCTGCAAGAAGGTGGATGCGGAGGGCATGTTGATTGATATCGCCCACCTGATCGATTCCAAGTCGGTGGAGAAGTACCAGAACCGGTACAACACTGCCGCCAAGCAGCTGAAGAATTGCCAGGTGGCAATCAGTGGGCCTTGGCCGCCTTACCATTTTCTGCCCGGCAAGCTGCGAACGGTCGCGGGGAACAGCTAGACACTTTACGAGTACAGGGTTAAGGCGCGGCGGAAGCCGTGCCTTTTGTCTTTTGGCGGTCTCTGGAGAGTCGCACATTGGGCCGGATTCCCAATCGCTCACGGGGCGGCCAGCGAACCTCGTCGCTGCCCGGTTCGGCTGCCGTGCACAAACGATTTGCTGAAAGCCATTGGCGTGCACAGGAATGTGCAGTTTGCTGCAGCATGGAGCTACAGGATTCTCCGGAGAGAGGGCTGAGCCCTCTGGGATGAAGCCCAGGTAAGTACCTGCCGAGGAAGAGGTTGCGATTTTCGTGTCGGGTGCTGGTTGGGACGCTGGCTTTGGCCGCGCAAGTGCACCATCGCTTAACAACAAAAGAGGCCGTGACCCAAGAAATGAAGTTTCCATTCCAGTGCTCTCGACTTCTCCTGTTAAGTCGTTCTGGCTCGCGGAACGACACCTAGCTTTCGCCTTCCCGTTTTCCCACCGTTTTGCCTCTTTATGGGCCCCAGAGATGGGGCCTCTTTTTTGCCGTCAGAAAGGTTGTCGCCGGCATTCTCCTCTCGCCGCATCGTTCTGGTAAGCTTTGCGATTCACCTCAGGATGTCGGAACGAATGTCCATGAAAAGATCGTTTCTTCGAAGCGCGGTTTCGCTCATTGCGCTGTTTTGCTTTGCGGCCACCGCCCGCGCCCAGCGTCCCCGAGAACCGGAAGTGGTTTATCCGCCGCAACTGCTGAGCGATTTGGCGGCGCTACGGGACGCGGCGTTATCGAGCGACTACGCCTACCAGCAGGTCGCGCACCTGACGGAGAACATCGGGCCACGCATGGGAGCATCGCCGCAGGCGGAACACGCGGTCGCCTATGTGGCGGACAAGCTCCGAAAGCTGGGACTGGAGGTGCATTTGGAGGAAGTGCAGTTGCCACGCTGGGTGCGGGGCATTGAGACCGCCGAACTGGTGCAATATCTCGGGCAGGCGCCCGGCACCACCCAGAGGATCGTGGTCACCACCCTGAGCGGCAGCAGCGCGACAGCGGGCAGTGGGATTACAGCCGAAGTGGTGGTGGCCGGAAGTTTTGCTGAGCTGAATGCACTTGGCCGGGAGAAGGTTGTGGGCAAGATCGTTTTGTTCAACGTTCCATTTGATAAGAAAAAAGCCGCGGCCGGATATGCTGGGGAAGCATACGGAGAAGCGGTGGCCTACCGGGGCGCAGGGGCCAAGGCAGCAGCCGAATTGGGAGCTGTTGCTTCATTGATTCGGTCCGTGGGCGGCGCGGAGTATCGCTTACCTCATACCGGGTACAGCGTGCCTGCAGGCATTCCAGCCGGCGCCGTGACGGCTGAGGACGCTGATCTTATCGCCCACCTCGCCAGCCAAGGTCCGGTGCAGTTGCATTTGACGCTTACGCCTCAGACGTTCCCCGAGATCGTGTCGCACAATGTGGTAGCAGACCTCAAGGGAAGCGAGCATCCCGAGCAGGTGGTCGTGGTCTCGGGCCACCTTGATTCCTGGGACTTGGGAACGGGGGCAATCGACGACGGAGCGGGCGTGGCGGTCGCGATGGAAGCGGCTCATCTTATCGAGGAATTGCATCTCCATCCCAAGCGCACAATCCGAGTGATTGCCTGGATGGACGAGGAAAACGGCGGACGCGGGCACGATGCCTATGCCAAGCAGCATGCCGCAGAGATGCCAAATCACGCAGCAGCCATTGAAAGCGATCTCGGAGCGGGACACCCGATGGGATTCGTTGTCAAGATCAACCCGAGCGCCGCGCCACTACTTCGACCGATGCTGGAGGTGTTGCGGAGCACAGGGTGCACTGCCTTGCGACAGACGGACTACAGCCCGGGATCGGACATTTCACCGCTAGTGAAGGCGGGCGTCCCCGGGTTCGCTCCCATGCAGGATTCGCGGACTTACTTCAACTATCACCACACCGCCGCCGACACGCTGGACAAGATCGTTCCGCGGGAATTACAGGAAAATGCGGCAGCGACGGCAGTGCTGGCGTATACCTTGGCCAATCTTCCTCAAACGCTGCCGCGATAGAACCCCAGCGGCAAAAGAACTTCCTGGTCGCTACTTTGACGCGAGCATCGGTTCGCGGTTCTGAGCCAGCGACGAGGCATGACGGGTTTGCCCATTGGACTCTCGCCGAGAGCGATGGATGGAAGCGACCCGCTGTTTCCGCTTCATTGCCGTCATGGCCTCTTTCGTGGGATGAGCAACGGTCTTGGTTGCCTCTGGAAGCGGGTAGTTCGTGGGGTCAACTTCCTGTTGACCGAGAGCGGGGAGCACGAGGAATGGCGCCGCCATTGTCCCCAGCAGGACCGCCTTCAGAGCTAGCACTCTGACTGAGTTCATGAGCCACCTCCATCTTGGGAATTTTGCTGAGAGCTCAATTGCGCTCTCAATTCGGCATTGGGAGAAAGCACGGCGAATTCCAATTCGTCGCAGAAGCGTCGAGACGGCGCAGAGTAGAGAGCTAACTATATGCATGGATGGAAGATCTCGGTGACCGAAGAAAAACCGGATATGCGGCGTTAGGTTCTTAAAAACGAGGAACCCGTCTATCTAATCGGCGACGGGCCTATCCGGATGGATAGGGACAAATGGCCGCGGCACACCATGAAAAGCCATTTCTTGCACCACGGTGCCATTTTGGGGAACGCGCTGAAAATAACGCGACTTAGTTCTGCGAGGGCGCACATCAGATTTGGGGGAAGAGTCATGCAGCCACCTGCTTTTGCTCTGAGCGGCGTTCCCAGAAGTCCTCAAAGCGCCCGTTGAGCTTGCTGCACCGAAGGGCGATGATGGCGTTGGCGCCCTTTACGGTCCAGTGCATGCCCGCGCGCTTGAGCCGCGTGCCGACCACCAATTTACAACCAGCTTCGACGACGCCGGTCGAGGTGCAGAAACCTTGTTGGTGGAACTTCGGATATCGCATGCGGCGTCGATTCTTCCAGATATAGTGAATACACTCCCGCGCCTCTTGGCATGGTTTGGCGTGGCCATGCAGCGCGTGCACCAAGGATCTTAAGCGGCCCTCATCCAGCTCATCATAGCGTGCCTGGATCCAGGACTGGCCCTCTGAGCTGTCCCCATAAATGGCTTTTCCCACTTGGCTGAGATGTTCTTTGGCATGAAAGCGGTCGAGAATCTGCGTGGCTTGCGGGAAGAGTTCCGCAGTCGTGTTCCAAATCCAGGTCGAACCATCGCCTAACACCACCTGACGCGGCGCTTCGGTAAAACCGCGGCGGCTGGCCTCGCGCTGTACGCGCGCGGCAAAGTCCGAGAGGTCGGGGCTGGTATCCAGAGTGGCTGCGCTTTCAATCGCCGCCGAATAGGTGACCGATCCGGGGTCGCGCACCGGCTTACCTTCCTCATCCCTCGATTCCGCTGTCCAGATGGTGACCAGTTTGGCTTCCCGAGTTTTCGCTGACCCGTCCGCTTGCTTGCCGGCGCGATCCGCGACTTCCTGGCTGCGCATGGGCACCCCGGTGCCATCCATTCCCAGATACATGGTAGGGGCCACTTCGCCCATCTTTTCGACTTGCTGACGTTCATCGACGGCGATCTCGGCCCCCAGTGCTTCGGCGGCCCGTTCGACCTGTTTGGCGCTGACTTCCACTCCCGCCAACTCGTGTAATAACCCGCTGCTCTCTGCGAAGCTCACCAGCGCTGCCGCACTGGCGGTCATGCGCAGAACTCCCGGCGTCAGCGAAAACGATTCCAACCTCAGAGCCTGGTCGCGCGGACAGAATCCGCTGTGGCATCGGGCACAGTGGTAGTAAGCCCGCTCCAAATGCAGAGGTCCCAACACGCTCTCGAAGGTCTTGCTGTGACGGCCATGATAGTCAGCCAGGCCACCGCAGGGGCAGGGTAATTGCAGCCCCACATGATCGCTCGTGTCGGCGTTCAGTCGTTGTTCCAGAGCATGAGCGGCGAGTCGCAACGCTTGGCGTCGCGCCGCCATCTCCAGGGCCTCGAAATCCAGTTCGGCAACCGCCGGAGGGCCTAAGAGCGTTTCGATTTCCTGGGCGATTTCCTTTTCCAGGTCCGTCGAGAGCCCTTTTTTTCGGCCTCCGCGGCGGAGGCCGGGACCGCTTCGAGTTGTTCATCGGCCCAGCGCTCGCAGGCCTCCCAATAGGCTTCCACGCGTTCTCGAAATTGCCGCCCCGCTTCGATCTGCCGCCGGACCACCGGCGCCTGTTCGGGAGGGATATAGCGGGAATGCGTCTGGCCTTCGACCTTTTGCGTCAGGGTGATGTAAGGACCATGGGCCGCCTGGGGATCGTGCTGACAGGCGCACGCCGCTTGTCCGCACTTCATCTGGCGTTCATAGAGCGAACCACGTCGAATGGGTTCCGGGTGCGAGAATTCTGCCGCCAACTGTGCCACACGAGAAGGAACTGCCGGGGTGAGATTGTCCATGCCTCAATCCTCCTGCCGTATATAGTACAGTAGGAACAAAGCGACATCACACCCTTTTTTCGAAATTGCCACTCTGCTGACGTACGCCCAAGTGTCAGCTTCTTGTATCCCTTCAGCCTCTTTTGTGCTACTTTAAGACCTTCTAAGCCCCTCCCTCCCAACGGCTTGCAAGGAGCCAAGCCAGAACACGTGTCATGACTTCGGTAACTTTCCTC